>ERZ827168.2322-NODE-2322-length-22688-cov-8.437282_pt1 | contig 22688 bp, 22 predicted proteins | sample MGYA00519868_ERZ827168 | MGnify/ENA primary metagenome ERZ827168 (study PRJEB31778, sample SAMEA3449271) | human gut metagenome | biome: human gut; feature: human-associated habitat; material: faeces | place: United Kingdom | collected 2010/2012 ...
GGGGAAGACCTTGAAAAAGGCTTAGCTTTGATAGACGAATATCTGGAAGAAGTTGCGGAAAGAGAACGAACGCAAAAATAAGAAGACTTAGAAAAAAGGGGGCTGCATGCACAACTGATTGATTCAATCGACAGTGCGGCAGCCCCCTTTTTTGCGACAGTGCGGCGGACATAGCGCTTCGTCGCAGCGAAAGTCCGCAGACGACTTGCCCCGCACCTTGAAAAAGCGAGGCATTTATGCTATATTTGAATAACAGAAAATCGACAGGAGATACGGAAATTTCAATGAAAAGAAGCAGCAGAATTTTAAATGCGGGCTATGCGAACATCTTCGCAGCCTATTGGATGTTTTACGGAGTGGCAAATGCCTTTGCGTCGGCATATTTGCTGCCGAAGGGATACACAAACGCCGAAATCGGCATCATTTTGGCAGTCGGAAGCATACTTGCGATATTTTTGCAGCCGATTATGGCCGACATCGCCGATCGCTCGAAGAAGCTGTCGCTGCTCGGCGTCACGCAGCTCAGTGCAGGGCTTTTGATTGTACTGGAGGCGACGCTGTTTGCGATGGCACACAAATCGCTTGCGCTTTGGGTCGTTTTCGTAATGATTATCGCATGGCTGACGGCCCTGCAGCCGCTGTTCAACTCGCTGGCTTTTCATCTGGAAGAAAGCGGCGTACACATTCATTTCGGCGTGTGCCGCGGAATGGGCTCCTTGGGATTTGCCCTGCTGACAGCGGTTCTGGGAACCTTCGTCGAGATGTGGGGAGCAAACATCCTCCCGGCAGTCGGCGAGCTGACACTGGCCGGACTTTTGGTTACGATTATTATTGTGAAGCGTGAGTTTGAGAGCTGCGTAAAGATGAAAGCGCAGGCACGGTCTGTGGGCGTCGACACCGGTGCGGCCGGGGATGCAGAGGTGCCTCTGCCCCTGCCGCTGGATTCTGTGGACAAACAGGAGGAAATCAACCTCTGGAGATTTATCCATGATAATAAACTATTTTTGATTTTAAATATCGGCGTCATTGGACTGTATTTCAGTAATGCGGTTTTAAATAATTTCATGCTGCAGATTGTTAATGCGGTCGGCGGCACGAGTGAAGACATGGGCAGGGTGCTTGCGGTTATGGCATTTATGGAAATGCCGGCGCTGTTCTTCTTCGACAAGGTGAAGGTGCGCTTCTCCTGCCAGACGCTGCTGAAAGTTGCGGCAGTCGGATTCACCCTTCGCGTTGGTCTGATTTTTCTCGCAAAATCCATGACCGTGATTTATCTGGCTCACATTTTCCAGACGCTCGGTTTCGCGCTTTTCCTTCCGGCGATGGTCGTGTTTATCGGCGATGTTATGCGCCGCGGAGAAGCGGTCAAAGGCCAGGCTTTTTTCACAGCGATGACAACCGTGGCTGCAATGATTTCATCGGTTCTGGGCGGTATTATGCTGGATGTGCGCGACGCACACTTCATGCTGCTCGTATCCACGCTCGTGACCGCGGCCGGCGCACTGGTGATTATCATAGTTGTCGGAAAAATCAGAAAACAGGCGTGACGAGCGGTTGAGGCGCGCCGCGCATGGCGTCTGTGGTTTGTGGTGCGCTGTCTGTGTTCGTGGTGTGCGTACTGCCGGCTTGCCGGGGGCTTAGGTGTCGTGTTGAAATTTGTCGAATGTTGGGCTGCCGGTGTTTGGGTGGGCGTCGAATTCCCAAAAGAGCGTAATAGAAAACAAGAACACCTCATAGATATAGAAATATATTGAAGAGGTGTTTTTTATGGGAAAAAATTTTGGCAGGAAGGCAGTCATGGCAGGCTGCATAGGCATGGCGGCGGTTGCGCTGCTGGTTACGGTTTTGACATTACAAGGAATCTTGGCACTCGGTTCGGGGCAAGAGCGGACGCAGGATGATGCCGTGGGCGCAGGCATGAACTCCGGTGCGGACGTGAACGCGGGCGCGGCCACCGGTGCGGTGAATAAAGACGGCGGGCAAGGCGCGGTGGCTGCCGCGGCAGACGGCAATTGGGGGCTTTCCTTCCAAAACAAAGGCTCTGCACCGACGGCGAATGCCACAAGCGAATATTTAAAAAAATACAATGCATATTACATAGGGAATGAGAAGAGCAAGGAAAAGACGATTTACCTGACATTTGATGCGGGTTACGAGAACGGCTATACCGCAGTGCTTCTGGATGTGTTAAAAGAAGAAAAAGTCCCGGCGGCTTTCTTTGTTGTGGGAAATTTCATCGAGGAAAATCCGGAACTTGTCAAACGCATGACCGCAGAAGGGCACATCGTAGGCAACCATACCATGCATCATCCGGACATGTCGGCAATCGCGGACGAAGCGGGATTTCGCAAAGAGATGAGCGAGCTTGAGGACGCATACCGGGCGGCGACCGGGGAAAAGATGCTGAAGTTTTACCGCCCTCCGCAAGGAAAATACAGTGAGAAGAATCTTGAAATGGCAAATGCCATGGGCTACACGACGGTGTTTTGGAGTCTTGCCTATGTAGACTGGCTTCAGGACAGCCAGCCTTCGCGTGAGGATGCGCTGAACCTGCTGAACAAACGAATTCATCCGGGTGCAATCGTGCTTCTTCACAGCACTTCAAAGACGAATGCCGAGATTTTGCAGGAGCTTCTGCAGGGCTGGAAGGCGCAGGGGTACACCTTCCATTCCATCTCGGAACTCGGTGTGGGAAAAGTTTAGCGAATCAAATTTCAAAATCCGACGGATGCCTTGACTTTAGTGGGATTCGGGAATAGAATGAAAGAGGTAAATAAATAATACCTTGCACATAAAAGGAGAAAAAAGATGAAGACGAAAAGAATATTGCTTATGACACTTGCGTTGTGTCTGATTATCATCATGATTCCGACTGCTTCTTTTGCGGGAATGGATCAAGAAAAAGATGTCGTTGCAATGATAGGAAATGTGGAGTACACAGACCTTCAGGAGGCAATTAACGATGTAAAAAACGGCGGCACGATTAAACTTGTGGACGATGTTTACGGAGGTGGATTTGATACCGAAAAATCCGGAATGAAATTCACGCTGGATCTTAATGACAACAAAATCATAAACGGAAACGAATATTGGATTACACTCGGAATAAGCGACTGCAATGTTACAATCAAGAACGGAAGCATCGTGAATGAGGTTGGGGCCGATCCGGAAACGGATGAATACTTGAATATATGTGAAGCCCTCTATGTGAACGGCAAAGTAACGCTTAAAAATGTCAATCTGAGTACAAACGGGGCCGGAGGAGTTGCAATTGAAGTTGCATCCAAAGGGGTTCTGAATATGACAGGCTGCAAGGTCGAAGCTTTGGGCGGAGATTCAGACGAAAACGGTGCATTTGCAGAAGCTGTTTTTGTGCAGGAAGGCGGATACATCAAAGCATCAAAATGCGAATTTTATGCACTCAATGCACAGAGGGCTGTGGAAACCTGCTCAAAGACAATTCTGAACAACTGTAAGGCAAAGGCACTTTCTTATTCGGTAATGGCCTTTGAAGGGGGAAATCTCCAAATAGCAAAGGGAACATACAAGGCATCCGTTTCCATAGAAAAAGGTGCAAAAGGAACGATTAACGGAGGCTATTTCAAGGATGAGGAAATTGCTCTCACCGTATTCGGAAACGCTGTGATTAAAGACGGAAAATTCTATGGCGTTGAAAATGCGGTTTATGTAAACGGCGGCAAAGTTAGCGTTCACAAGGGCTATTTCAGTGCATCAAACGGTAAAGCATGGGCAAGCAAGAAGAATCCAACCAAGCTTGATAAGGTTTTCAAGATAGCGAAGAATGCAAAAGTTGCACAGAAGAATTGGAAGAGCGGCAAAAAGAGCACAATAAAGGTAACTTCCAAATAAATAAAACCGGTTGATAAGTAGAATCCGGCAAGGAGAAAGCGATGAAAAAGAAAAAATTATTGATTGTTGTCGATTACCAAAACGATTTCACAGTCGGCTCGCTCGGATGCCCGCAGGCTGCGGCAATCGAGGACACTGTGGCTGCGAAAATTGAAGAATACCGCGCCATGGGTGAGAACGCGCAAATCATCTTCACCATGGACACGCATGATAAAGATTATCTGCACACGCAGGAAGGCAGAAATCTGCCGATTGAACACTGTATCAAAGGCTTCGACGGATGGCAGCTTTACGGCAAAGTCGCAGTACTGAAGTCGGATTCTGATTTGGTCTTTTCAAAACCGACCTTCGGCTCGCTGGAGCTTGCGGACTACCTGCGTGACAAGGGTGACGAATATGAAAGCGTCGAGCTTGCAGGAGTCGTAACGAACATCTGTGTGATTTCCAACATGGTGCTCGCAAAAGCTGCCATGCCGGAGGTTCCGATTTATGTCGATGCCGCATGCGTGGCGAGCAACAACGACGCGCTGGGCGAAGCGGCACTCGCCGTCATGGAGACCATGCATGTGAAGGTGAAACGATAGAGAAAAATCCGCATGCAACATAGCTGTTTCGAGCAGCTTCAAACGAAACAAATTGGCTTTTTCCGGCCGTAACCGGAAAAAAGCCAATTTTTTTTAAAACATTATAATGGCGCGAACCGGGCAGGCCTGCGCGCAGTAGCCGCAGGTGATGCACTTGGACCGGTCAATTTCCGCCAGTCCGTTTTTATTGTAGGCGATGGCTGCCGAGTGGCAGACCGCAAGACAAGTGCCGCAGCCCTCGCAGTCTTCCTGATTGACCCTGACGCGCTTTGCCGAGACATCAGGCACATAATCCTGCGGCATTGACCCGTCAAGAAAGCTCACGATATCGTCAATGTCGCGGCGGCACCCGAAGCCGAGCATAACTGAATCAATACAGTCAAGCCCAAAGACATAGTCCAGTGCTTTCCGATAGTGTGCCGCCAGATTCCCGCCGCCAAGGGCCTTCATACTGTAGATGCCCCTGCCTGCACCGCGGGCCGCGTCGATAGCCGCGGCCATGTCGGCACAGGAGGCCGCGGAGCGGCCGCGGCGGATGCCCATGCCGGCATAGTTGATGAGCGGAAAGATGACATCACATGCCGGCACCCCAGTCAGTTCCTCCACCACATCCACATGGTGGGTGGAGACCCCGATGGCCCGCACAAGGCCTTCGGCCTTGGCGGCCATCAGAGCGCGCCATGCGCCTTGGCGCATGGCGAACTGACCGCTGCGGACCTCGTGCAAAAGGAAAATATCGATATATGGTACGCCGAGCACCGCGCATTCCTCACGAATTGCGGCATAGGCACCTTCGTAGTCCGAGGCTAAAGTTTTTGATGAAATCACCGGGCGCGCAAATGCACTGCACGCTTCCACCGAGCGGCCTTCGAGCATCTCCAAAGCCCGGCGTATATAGGGGTAGGTTCTGTAGTACTGCGCGGTATCGATGAAATTGATGCCTTTTGAAAGGGCGTAGCAAATCAGCTCCGCGCCCTCGTCGACGGGAAGTGCAAGCTGACCGGGTCCCATCGGCAGAACGCCGCAGCCGACCGGGCTGACCCGTATGCCCGTTTTTCCAAGTTGAATTCTATCTGAAATATTCTTCTTCATATTCACACCGAAAGCCTTTCTTTTTTTATTATAATAAGGTATAATGTTGTTTGTCAACAAATTGACAACGGGCGGCACGGAATTTGCGGCCGGTCACCGTGCGATCAGATGCCGTGCGGCCGAATTATTTCAAAATGTGTTTTCAAGAAAGGGGACAACGATTTTGAGCAACGAACATATGGAACATTTGCAGAATCAGATGGGCTTTGAGGCCTTTCGCCATGCATACAGGGCGGCAATCAAGGAAGTCCGCACGAAGATTGAGATTTTGAGTGAAGACTTTGCGGTGCGGCACGATTACAACCCGATTCACCACATGGAGCGCCGGCTTAAGGTGCCGGAGAGCATCGAGGAAAAGCTTGAGCGTCTGAAGAAAGAGGTGTCCATCGAATCTGCAAGAGAAAATATTTTTGACATTGCGGGGATAAGAGTTGTCTGTAATTTCATCGATGATGTTTATGCGATTGCTGACATGCTGACATCACAGAACGATGTGACGCTGATTACCGAAAAGGACTACATAAAAAATCCTAAACCGAACGGATACCGCAGCCTGCACCTTGTGATTTCGGTGCCGGTCTATCTTTTGGACGGTGAGGAAGAGGTTCCGGTGGAAATCCAGCTCCGTACGGTTGCCATGGATTTTTGGGCGAGCCTGGAACACAATCTGCGCTATAAGAAAGATAAAAATATTCCTTCAAAGATTGACATTGAATTGAAGGCATGTGCCGAGGTCAGCGCAACGCTCGACCGCAGGATGCAGAAAATCTTTGATGAGCTGAACAGGCTGGAATAAAAACGCTTGCAATCCGCATATATATATGTTATCATATATGTGCACGATTCAATAAGGTAAGACTAGAAGAGTGGGTGAAAGCCCACTCTTTCAATTTTGTTTGGAGGCTGATGAATGGCTAAGAAGAAGATTACAGAGATCATAGAAGAAATCAGCGCGGAATTTCTTGCACAGAACGGGCTGGAGCTTTATAACTCCGAGTTTGTGAAAGAAGGACGCGACTGGTTTTTGAGAGTATACATCGACAAGATGCAGGAAGCACAGGAGGCCGCAAAAGCAGAAATTGCAGCGGCTTCGGAGCACGCGGCAGAAGCGGCGGAAAGCGGCGGGGAAGCCGCTGACGAGGCACCGCTGCCGGCAATCTATGTTTCGACCGATGACTGCGAGAAGGTCAGCCGGTTCCTCAGTGCGGAACTCGACAGAATCGACCCGATTGAACAGAATTACTATCTGGAAGTTTCCTCACCGGGAATGGACAGAGCACTGCTTAGAGATAAGGATTTTGTGCGTTTTGCGGGCGAGATCGTAGATGTCAGCCTGTATAAGGCAGTCGACGGGCGTAAGGCATACCAGGGCAGGCTCGTCGGCATCGAAGACGGAAAAATCATCCTTACGGATGAACAGGATAACAGAATTGAATTTCCAAGAGAGCAGGTTGCAAAGACGAAACTTGCCGTAATATTCTAAGGAGGTAATATAGGAAATGAATAAGGAATTTATACGGGCTATCGAGGATTTGGAGAAAGAAAAGCACATATCCAAAGAGATTCTGCTTGAAGCCATCGAATCCGCACTCGTGTCCGCATACAAGAAAAACTACGGAACATCACAGAATGTGCGCGTTGACATCAACGAAGAAACCGGAGACATTAACGTTTATATGAGAATGGATGTTGTGTCAGATGAAGATTTTGAAGATGACCTGACTCAGATTACTTTGGAAGAGGCAATGGAAATCGACCCGAGATACGAAGTCGGCGATGTGGTGGAATATCAGGTTACTCCGAGGGATTTCGGCAGAATTGCGGCGCAGACTGCTAAGCAGGTTGTCGTTCAGAGAATCAGAGAAGCAGAGCGCGGAATGGTTTTTGACAACTTCATCACGCGTCAGGGCGAAATCGTGACGGGAACCGTACAGAGAGTAAGCAACGAAACGCTGTTCATAAATGTCGGAAACACGGAAGGGATCCTTTCCCCGAACGAACAGGTGCCGGGCGAACATTACAATATCAATGACAGACTCAAAGTTTACATCATGGATGTAAGAAAAAGCAACAAAGGACCTCAGGTTTTCCTTTCCAGATCGCATCCTGGTCTTGTGAAGAGGCTCTTCGAACTGGAAGTTCCGGAAATTGAGGACGGAACAGTGGAAATCAAGGGAATCGCAAGAGAAGCAGGCTCCAGAACCAAGATGGCGGTTTACACGCAGTTCGAAAATGTGGATCCGGTTGGAGCATGTGTAGGTACGAGAGGAAACCGCGTACAGGCGATTGTGGATGAACTCCACGGAGAAAAAATCGACATCATTACATGGAGCGAAGATCCGGAAGTACTGATTGCAAATGTGCTCAGCCCATCAAAGGTTGAAAAAGTAATCATCCCGAATCCGGAAGAAAAATCGGCAATTGTCGTAGTTCCGGATTATCAGCTTTCACTGGCAATCGGTAAGGAAGGTCAAAATGTAAGACTGGCGGCAAGAGTGAGCGGATGGAAGATTGACATCAAGAGCCACAGCCAGTACGAGGCTTCCGAACCGGAAGAAGCGGGCTTTATCGAGGTTGATGAAGAACCGGAATTTATTGAAGTCAGCGAAGAACCGGAACTCACTGAAATGGAGGATTAATTTGAAAGAAAGAAAGGTTCCCATGAGAACATGCGTGGGATGCACGGAATCAAAAGACAAAAATGATTTGATCAGAATCGCGATATACGAAGGAGAGATAACGGTCGATCCGACAGGCAGATCCAAGGGACGCGGCATTTACATCTGTAAAAACAGCCCGGGGTGCTTTGACAAAGCCGTAAAGAGAAAGGCGTTTGAGCGTGCGCTCAAAAGACCGGTAACAGACGATGAGAAAGAAAGGCTGAAAGGCGAGCTTGAGGCGGCAAAGTGAGAAGCAAGGTTGAAAGCTACTTGGGCTTTGCGGCCAGAGCCAGGAGCCTTTCCACCGGATACAACACCTGTATCTTCATGATGGAAAAGCGAAAACTGAAACTTTTGATTCTGACCGAAGACCTTTCGGAAAATTCAAAGGAAAAAATGCTTCGGGCAGCAAAGCAGTACGAGGTACCGTGCCGCACATACGGAAAAATGGATGATTTGTCCCACATCACCGGGACGGAAGGCAAGGGAATATTCGGCCTTGCCGATAAGAATTTAGCAGATGCAATTGTAAGTGAGATTGATAGACAATCGTTAGAAGAGGAGGTGTTCTAATGGCAAAAGAAAATAATGCACAGGAAACCACAATTATCAAGGCAGCCCCGAAAAAGGCTGACGGCCAAAAAGACGAACAACCGAGAGGAACCGTAAAAGCGGCGAGCATGGCACAGGTAAGAACGCTTGGCGCAAACAAACACCCACAGACAAGACAGGCACAGCCGGACAGACCGCAGGCACGTCCGCCGATCGGAAAACCGGTTGCAAATAAAGAACTTGAGAACAGAAGCCGTCCGCCGATCGGAAAGCCGATGGCAAAACCGATGGGCAAGCCGATGGCAAAAGCGGATGTACCGCAGACAGAAGTGCCGAAGACAGAAATTCCGGCGGCAGAAGCACCGAAGGCAGAAACTCCGAAAGTTGAAGTTCCGAAGACGGAAGCACCGAAGACAGAAACTCCGGCGGCAGCACCGAAAGCAGAGGCACCAAAGGCAGAAACTCCGGCGGCAGCACCGAAAGCAGAAGCACAGAAGCCGACACGCGAAAAACGTGCACCGAGAGCCGAATCCGGAAGGGAAAACTCCGGAAGGGACAACAGCGGAAGAAACAGTGACAGAAAATCGGAAGGAAGGAACTTCAGAGACAGAAATGACCGCGATGGCAGACCGTCCGGAGGCGGAAGAAGTCCGCGCGATAGAAACGACAGAAATGACAGCGGCGGCCAAGGCGGCGCAGGCAGAAACGACCGCGGCGGCAGAGGCGGCGACCGTCCGGCACTTTCCAAGATGGAAACGAAGCCGAACCAGAAGAATACGGAAAAACGCGATCATCAGGAAAAGGAAAGAAATAAATTTGCGAAGCTCGAAAACGGCGGCAGTCAGGGCAAGAAGAACAAAGAAAGAATGCAGCAGCGTTCTCTTGAAAAACAGGCAAAACCGAAGAAACACAACAAACCAAAGCCTGTAGTTGAGGAGGAGGAAGACATTTTGGAAGAACTGCAGGCAGGAACAGTAGCCGTAACGGCACCAATCACGGTAGCAGGATTCTGCGAGCAGGTCGGCGTATCCACATCCACGGTAATCATGGCACTTATGAAAATGGGTATCATGGCAAACATCAACCAGAATATCGACGAAGACACCATTATGATTTTGGCGGATGACCTCGGAATCAGTGTTGTTGTAAGCAAAGTGGAAGAAGAAGAGGAAGAAGAAGGTCTGGAGCTTTTTGAAGATAAGGAAGAAGATCTGAAGCCGCGTGCACCGATTATCACGGTTATGGGCCATGTTGACCATGGTAAGACATCCTTGCTTGATGCCATCAGAAAGACAAATGTAACCGCCTCCGAATCAGGCGGAATCACGCAGCACATCGGTGCATCCGAAGTCATGATCAACGGACAGAAAATCGTGTTCCTCGATACGCCGGGTCACGAAGCCTTCACGGCAATGCGTGCCCGCGGAGCACATATTACAGATATTGCAGTACTCGTTGTTGCAGCAGACGACGGCGTTATGCCGCAGACCATCGAGTCCATCAGCCATGCGAAGGCGGCAGGCGTTCCGGTTATCGTAGCAATCAACAAGATCGATAAGCCGGGTGCAAACCCTGACAGAGTAAAACAGGAACTTACGGAGCACGGAATCCTTGTGGAAGACTGGGGCGGCGATGTTATTTCCGTACCGGTATCCGCAAAGACCGGCGAAGGCATTGTAAACCTTCTCGAAATGATTCTGCTTCAGGCAGAAGTGCTTGAACTCAGAGCAAATCCGAACAGACTTGCGATGGGTTCGGTTATCGAAGCAAGACTGGATAAGAACAAAGGTCCGGTTGCGACCCTTCTTGTAACAAACGGAACACTCAAGACAGGAATGAGCGTGGTAGCGGGAACCTGCGCCGGAAGAATCAGACTTATGACGGACTTCAAGGGCAAAGAAATTAAGAAAGCAGGCCCTGCGACAGCGGTTGAAATTCTCGGTCTTTCCGATGTACCGGAAGCCGGCGATGAATTCAATGCGGTTAAGCAGGATAAGATCGCGAAAGAAATCGCAGACAACCGTAAGCAGAAACTCAGAGAAGAAATTCTCGCAAGAAACGCAAGCACGACGCTGGAACAGCTCTTCAGCCAGATTCAGGAAGGCGAGGTCAAGGACCTCAACCTCATCATCAAGGGCGATGTACAGGGCTCTATCGGTGCAATCGTTGCGTCTCTTGAGAAACTCAATAACGAAAATGTAAGAGTCAGAATCATTCATACCGGCGTTGGTACGGTTACGGAGTCCGACGTAATGCTTGCCGGAACGACAGGCTCCATCATCATCGGTTTCAACGTAAGACCGACGACTGCGGTTCAGACTTTTGCGGACAGAGAAAACATCCAGATCAGACTTTACAGAGTCATCTACGACATCTTAAACGATGTGGAAGACGCGATGAAGGGTATGCTTGATCCTGAATTTAAGGAAGAAGTTCTGGGTAAAGTAGAAGTAAGAGAAACATTCAAAGTTCCGAATGTCGGCATTATCGCAGGTGCTTATGTTCAGGAAGGCAAGGTTATCCGAAATGCGGAAGTTCGTCTTGTGCGTGACGGCATCGTCATCCACGAAGGAACGATTTCCTCACTCAAGAGATACAAGGACGACGCAAAGGAAGTCAACCAGGGCTATGAATGCGGTATCGGAATTGAAAACTACAACGACATCAAGGAAGGCGACATCATCGAATGCTTCCACATGGTTGAGGTAGAAAGGAAATAAAAATGGGCAAAGGCTACAGACAGGGCAGGCTCGGAGAGGAAATCCGCAGAATCATCAGTGAGCTTTTGATCAGCGGAATTAAAGACCCGAGAGTTGCAGAGCATATGATCAGCATTTCCGGCGTTTCGGTGACGAGCGACGGAAGCTACGCGACCTGTTATGTGTCAGTGCTGAATTTCAGCAAGGACGAGGAAGAAAAAAAGACCGAAGAAAACGACATTCTGGCGGGTCTTAACAGCGCAAAGGGTGTGATGAAGAAAGAAATTTCGCGTCAGGTGAAGGTTCGTCACATCCCGGAGCTGATTTTCAAAATCGACCACTCCATGGATTATGGCAGACACATAGAGGAGATTTTAGACACCATCGATTTTGACAGTTATCAAAAAGATGAGGAAGAAGCAGAAGATGCAGATGGAAAAGGCGAATTTTAAGATTCGCCTTTTGGCATAGTGCAGAAACAAAGACGAAAACAGAGGAAACAGAAGATGAACAACACTTACAGGGAAATCGCGCAGGCTCTCGAAGGAGCGCAGACGATTCTGCTCTATCCGCATGTCAGCGCAGACGGGGATGCACTCGGTTCGTGTGCGGCGCTTTGCAGAGCTCTTCGCATGAAAGGAAAGGAGGCTTTCATTCTCGTAGAGGAAGAACTGCCGCTGAATCTTGCTTTTTTGGATAAGGGATATTGTACGGAAGATCCAAATGTCATTGAAAATGTTGACATTTCATTCTGCGTGGACTGCGGGGATGCAACACGCTTTCCGGGACGCACGGAGAAATTTGCGGAAGGAAAGACAAGCGTGTGCATCGACCACCATCACACTACAACGGAATTTTGCGACTACAATTATGTGGACCCGGATGCGGCGGCGACGGGCGAGCTTGTGTTTGACCTGCTGAAGGAAATGCAAATTCCGCAGGACATCGAAATCGGCGAGGCAATTTTTGCAGCAATCACCACAGACACGGGAAACTTCCAGTATTCAAACACTACCAGAAGGTGTTTTGAAATCATGACGGAGCTTTTTGACTGGGGCGTAGACACGAACAAGGTCAGCGTTGAACTTTATGAGAACATCAGGCTGGAGCGAAAGATTATCGAGACGATGGCATTTTCGACCCTCAATCTTCTGGCAGACGGAAAAGCCGCAGTAGCATATGTGACACAGGAAATGCTGGAAAAGAGCGGCGCCCTTTCGGAGGAAACCGAGAATGTGATTCGCGAGCTTAGGAGCATCGCAGGCGTGGAATATGCAGCCTTTTTGAAAGAAAAAGGGCCGGAAACGGTGCGCCTCAGCCTCAGAGCAAAGACCCAAGGCGATGTTTCGGCAATTGCCGAAAAATTCGGCGGCGGCGGACATATAAAAGCCGCTGGTGCAACGCTTAATATGACGATAGAAGAAGCTGTAAACGCTGTGTGTGCGGAACTCGAAAGAGCCGCAGGTGCAGAGCACGACAGGATGGAGCAAGGCGAATCGGAGACGAAATGAAAGACGGAATTTTAAATATAAACAAGCCGCAGGGCGTGACATCGCATGATGTGGTAAGAGACATCCGAAGACTGCTTGGCATAAAGAAAATCGGACATACCGGAACGCTTGACCCGATGGCAACGGGTGTTCTTCCGGTTTGCATCGGCAAGGCGACCCGAATCACCGAGTACACGGATTTGGACTTCAAAAAGTATCGCTGCACGCTGAGGCTCGGGCTGGTGACGGACACGCAGGACATCTGGGGAAAAATCCTCGAAGAAAATTCGACAGCCGGAATTACGCCGGATGATGTGCGGGAGGCTTTTTCGGGCTTTCACGGAAAAATCAGTCAGAAGCCGCCGATGTACAGTGCAGTCAGAGTAGGCGGAAGACGGCTTTACGACTATGCCAGAGCGGGAGAAACCGTGGAGGTGAAGGAGCGCGAGGTCTATATCCGCGGACTGGAAATAGAGCAGATGGATTTTGCGCATGACAGCGATGTGAAGAAGGTGACTTTCACCGTGGAATGCTCCAAAGGCACCTATATCCGGACGATTTGCGAGGATGCAGGCCGGCATCTCGGATGCGGAGCGGCGATGGAGAGCCTGTGCCGGATTGCAAGCGGAGCATTCAAAATCGAGGATGCCATTGATCTTTACGAGCTCGTGGATACATATTCGAGCAGACGCTTTGAGGGCGAAAAGTATTTCGTGGAGCCCGCCGGAGAGGATGCACTTTGCGAGATTGAGAAGCTGGTGCTGCCGACGGATTATCCGCTGACGCATTTTGGAAGCGCGGTCATGGATGAGGCGATGGGAAAGAAGTTCATTAACGGATGGCACATTTCCTTCAGAGACTGCGAAGTGACGGAAAGATCGGAATTTGAGCAGAAAGAACCGGAATTTGAAATCCGTCCGGAATACAGAGGGGCATATAAGATGTACCGCCGCACCGCTTGCGGCAATGATTTTCTGGGCGTGGCATTTTACAGCCCGAAATACAAGAAACTTGTGGCAGACAAGGTTTTCTGCCGAAATGATGAAGAGGTTTAAGACAGAGGTTACGACGATGAAAAAGTTTGAGACAATAGAAGACATCGCGCAGATTGAGCCGTCCTGTGTGGCTCTTGGAAACTTTGACGGAGTGCATGTCGGGCACAGGCAGCTGATCGGGTCTGCTGTGGAGAAGGCGAGGGAAAAGGGGCTTGCAAGTGCGGTTTTCACTTTTTCGAACCACCCCAAAAGCTTGATACCGGGAGCTAAACCGGTGAAAAACATTGTATATCAGGAAGAAAAAGAAGCACTCATTGAAGCACTCGGCGTGGATTATTACTTCAACTTCGCATTCACGAAGGAAATCATGACAATGCCGCCGGAGACTTTCGTGAAAACTTTTTTGGCAGACAAAATGAACGCGAAAGAGATTTTTTGCGGGTTCAATTATCACTTCGGCTATAAAGGCGAAGGCGACACGAAGCTGCTCCGGATTTTGGGCGCAAAATATGGTTTTCATGTGAATGAGGTCAAGGCTGTTTCCGTCGACGGGGATGTTGTAAGTTCCACGCTGATACGAAACATGATAATGGCAGGCGAAATGGAAGAATGCTCGAAGTATCTTGGCAGGAATTATGACATCGGCGGAGAAGTTGTCGTGGGAAACCGGCTCGGAAGAACGATCGGATTTCCTACCTCGAACATTATGATTGACGAAAGCATGGTAACGCCGCCGAACGGCGTATATATCACCTACTGCATTTACAACGGGGTGAAATATCCGAGCATCACAAATGTCGGAATCAAGCCAACCATAGGCTCCTTTAAGAAAAACATGGAAACGCACATTTTCAATTTTGATAAGGAACTTTACGGGAAGCAGATTAAAGTGGAATTCATAAAAAAGACCCGCGATGAGGTCAAGTTCCGAAACATTGAAGAACTTTCCGCACAGATTGCAAAGGACTGCAATGAGGCGAAGATCTATCACGGGCTGTAAATTTTAAAATATATACAGATGCTATTCTGCATCGTTTTCCAGTTTCGGACCCGGATCCGGGCTCCATTCGGAAAGCACGATGCTGACAACGACAAGGAGGCCGCCGAGCCAGCCGACGATGCCGAGCGTTTCGTGAAGAATCATAACGGATGCCGCAGCGCCGACAACCGGCTCTACGGTCAATATGAGTGCCACACGGTTTGCAGCGACATGCTTTTGGGCGGTTGTCTGAAGGATGAAGCAAAGTGCTGAGCATACAAGCCCAAGGAGAATAAGCGTGCCCAGTTCAAGCCCTGTAAGTACTTGAGGAACAGCCTCACCGGCAACGAAGATTCCGGCGAATCCGAGTACGGATATGGTTGCAAGCTCAATTATGGTAAGCGCATAGACATCGTGTGATTTTGCGAATTTTTCAATTGTTACGATCTGTCCGGCACTGAAGAAAGCAGCTCCGAGGCAGATGGCATCGCCGATGTTAAAGCCAAGGGAGGCACTGCCGCCCATCGAAATCAGGTAAACACCGACAACACAGATTACAACGCAGAGCGCAGACTTGCGAGTCAGCCTAATGCGGTAAATTACAAAATTAAGAAGCGGTACGCAGATTGCACCGAGCGTGGAGAAGAAAGCAGTTCTCGAAGCCGTCGTATATTTGATGCCAAGCGTGGCGCATACGTAACACGCAAACATCAGAATACCGATTAAGATGCCTGCTTTGAGCAGTTCTTTGTCAACGTTCTTAAGATGCTTGAAAAAAACGGCTGTGAGTGCCAATGCGGCAATGCCGAAGCGTATTGCCTGCACATAGAAGGTAGGAAGCCCATCGACATAGCGAAGACCCAGAAATCCGAAGCCCCAGCAGATGGCTACCACAAGCAGGCCGATGACCGAGAAGATTTCTTCTTTGCTTTTTTTCTTGTGATTGAGATGCATTTTATCATTCCTTTCGCGGCGCCGCAGAACCTATAAATACGACACTGATACTAATTTAACATAAATATTGGAAAAAATCAAATGGAAGGGGTTACATAAATGAAATTATTTGACAACAGGGTACAGGAAACCAAATATAAAGTTCTCAGAGAGGTTGCGGTTCAAGCATGGGAAGGTCACGAGATCTTCGCCGAATTCAATCGCATCGCGGGAAATGTCATTCCAAAGGATCAGCCTCCCCAGACTTGCTGTATATATAAAGACCGCGCAGTCGTTGCAGAAAGAATAAGACAGGCAGCGGGCGGAAGTCCGAACGAACCGGGCATTGTACATGTCATCGATATTGCCTGTGATGAATGCCCCGAGGCCGGATACGTTGTCACGGATCTTTGCCGCGGCTGTCTTGCTCATCACTGTGTGGAAGAGTGCAAGCGGAATGCAATCGTAATAGACGAACATCAACATGCAAAAATTGACAAAAGCAAGTGCGTGGAATGCGGAAAATGTGCCAAAGCATGCAAGTACAGTGCAATCCACAATTTCCAGCGTCCGTGCGAAAACGCATGCAAGGTAGGTGCAATTTCAATGGCACCGGGCGGCGAGGCGTGCATTGATTATGATGCGTGCATTGACTGTGGTGCCTGCGTGTACCACTGCCCATTCGGCGCACCTGTGGACAAGTCAAGTATTGTAACTGTTATCAAAGAACTGAAAGCCGCAGCGGAAGCCGAGGCTGCAGGCGGGGAAAACAAACTCATCGCGATTGTTGCACCGGCAATTGCCAGCCAGTTCCAATATGTACCGCTCGGCAAGGTGATTACGGGAATAAAGAAGCTCGGCTTTGCAAAGGTACTGGAAGTTGCGGTGGGTGCCGATATGGTTGCCTACAAAGAAGGGCTGGAACTCGTAGAAAAGGGATTTCTGACATCTTCCTGCTGTCCGGCTTTTGTAAAATACATAGAAACAAAGCATCCGGCAATGATTCCGCACATCTCGCACAATCTGTCACCGATGGCGGAGCTTGGGCGTTCGATTAAGGAACATGAGCCGGATGTCAAAATCGTCTTCATCGGTCCCTGCATTGCAAAGAAAGCCGAAATCAAAAAAGAAACGGTGTCCCCGTATGTCGATTATGTAATCACTTTCGAGGAGCTGCAGGCTTTGTTTGACAGCCGTGACATTCTCCTTCGGGATCAGGAAATCACAGAATGGAATCAGGCTTCATACTACGGAAGAATGTTCGCAACCTCCGGCGGAGTTGCCGCAGCGGTTGCAGAGATTCTGAAAGAAATGAAGGTCGATGATTTTGAACTCAATGCAATCTCCTGCGACGGAATCGACAAATGCAAGACCGCGCTTCTCAAGGCAAGCAAGGGCGTTCTGCCGAACAACTTCATCGAGGGAATGGTCTGCATGAGAGGCTGCGTGGGCGGCATGGGCAACCCGACTTGGCGCGAGGACATTTCGGAAGAAATCGAAGAACACGCAGAAGAAGCGGAAATCACGGAAATTCTGACGCATCTGGAGCTGTAAAAGCAGTGCACCTCTTGCGACACGGCGACCGGAGTTTCGGCATATTGGTTCGAAACTCGGTGTACAGGGCAAAGTACATTAAAACAGGCTTTTGGGCCCCCAAAATGTAAGACCGGTTCAACATTTTCTCGGCATGATTCGATTTGCATTTTATTCCACTGACCGCACAAGACACGAACTGCCCGCTCTGAGAGACACTCTTCGTGTAAATGCTATTTCCGGAAGTCCGCGTGAAATTTCCCATTGCTGAAATTGGAAGAAAAAGGATAATTATGCATAAAGTCATATCTTTTTGCCCAAACGGCCCTCAAAAATAGAAACCGGGAGCCTCGGACGGGCCTCCCGGCACATAAAAAACGCATAATCCCGCACCACAGGATTATGCGTAAAAAACACTTAAAAATTAAATTGTTGAAATTCCAACGTTTTCGTGATGGTGTGTGTTTTGACGATTTGAACAGGACTCTTCATCTTGCCAGGCCGTCCGTTAAAATCTCAGGGGATCTTCTATCTTTTCGGCTCAAACGGCAAAAAAATAGAAAAAATCGGCATTTTATGCACAGGCAACTAGCACAGGCAGCCGGCACACCCCAGCCGGCACACGCTAGCAGCAGCCGCCGCGGCTGCCCGGTTTTGGCAGGCTCCACCTGTAGTGCGAAGCGAGCAGGCGGATCAGAACGATGAGAACCGCGCCCGAGAGCATTGCGACATAGCCGTTGGTGTAAGGCATGAGGATGCAAAACAGCAGGGCGCCTGCGATAGAGGCGGTCGCGTAGATGTGGCGTACGAATATATATGGCATATCGCCTGCCATTACATCGCGGAGAAGGCCGCCGCCGACTCCAGTAATGACACCGACGAAGACGGCGAGGAATACGGTCGGGTTCTCGGAAACCTCAAATGCGCGCATGGCACCGGAAACGGTGAAAATACCAAGACCGATCGAGTCGGCAAGCAGCATAACACGGCTGCTGCGCTCGAGAAGGTCTCGAACCTGTGGAATGAACACGATGAGACATGTGAGAAATGCCGTCAGTGCGTAAATCGGATTCTGAAACATTGCCGGAGGGAACGCACCGAGGATGATGTCTCGGATGATACCGCCGCCGACTGCCACGGTGAGTGCAAGTACGAACGCGCCAAAAATATCCATGTTTTTTCTGATTCCTGTCATTGCGCCGGAAACCGCAAACGCGGCGGCACCGATAAGCTCCAATACCAAAATGAAAATATCCATATATCCACCTTTGTCATTTTTTGTTGTTATGTGAATTGTACCGCCGAAACACCGCAAAGTCAACGCAAAAGTCAAATTGAAAATGCGGCACGGAAGTGATATAATGTAAGAGATATGAGCGAAAGCAAAACGGCGCAGAAGCGCGGCAGCGGGGAGAAACGACATGAACAACGTCAACAGCAAAACGATAGAAACAGAACGCCTAGTGATCAGACCGTCGAGATGGGACGACACGGATACTTTTTACGAGTGGGAGCTTTTGCCTGAGGTTACGAAGTTTTTCAGCATTCGTGACAACCAGAGCAAGGAGGATGTCGTCCGCAAATATGTGGCAGACAGCGACGATCCGAAGGCACGGCAGTTTACCATCTGCCTCAAGGCGGGCACGCCGGGCATCCCGGAGGCCGGTGGCAGGATGATTGGCAGAATCGTGCTTGCAGACATCGAGGACGAATGGAAGGCCGAAATCTGGAGAATTTACATAGCGGACACGGCACTCAGAGGCAGGGGCCTCGGAAAAGAAGCCATGCTTGCCATGATGAAATACTGCTTCGAGGAACTCAATCTGAAGAGACTTTATCTCGACCATTACACGGGAAACCCGGCTTCCTTCTTGTATCAAAGCCTTGGGTTCAAGTATGAAGGCGTGCTCCGAGACAACTGCCGCAAGAATGGCAGACTCTACGACGTGCACCTCATGTCAATGCTGGCATCCGAATATGCAGAACTTTACGCAAATAAGTAATTGTGGTAAGTAACAAAAAAAATAAAAAAAATAATGAAAAAAAACAAAAAAAGGGGTTGACATCCTTTTTTTTCTGTGCTAAACTGCGTATATCAGTTAAGGAAAGGAGAAAAACGATGAACTACATGGCACTCATTATCAGCATTATACTTATTAGCATTATTTTACTGGTCCTCGTCATTATGAGCATCAGAATGAATAGTGATATTTGCATTGCGGGTAATGAAGCAAGTTCAATCGAATTTGCTGGAGCAGATATTTAGCTCAGGCATGAATCCGAAACTTAAGTTGAAACAGAACTTTAACCTGCAGGCATTGGTCGGCAGGTTTTTTAATTTTCAAAGGAGGAATTGAAATGAACATGAAAAAATTTATGAAGAAATTCGCGGCTGTATCAATGGCAGTCGTAATGACAGTGGCTTTTGCAGGATGCGGAAATGATTCCGGAACAAGCACCGGAGACGGCACAGCGAAATTCGTAATCGGCGGCATCGGGCCGACAACGGGCGGTGCGGCAGTTTACGGCCAGGCAGTTAAGAACGCAGCTGAAATGGCAGCAGAAGAAATCAACGCTGCAGGCGGCATCAATGGCTATCAGATCGAATTCAAGTGGCAGGATGACGAACATGACACAGAAAAAGCAGTAAACGCATACAACGCATTAAAAGACGATGGCATGCAGATGTTAATGGGTACGGTTACTTCCGCACCATGCACAGCAGTCGTTGCTCTTACAGAAGAAGATAATATGTTCCAGCTTACACCGTCAGGGTCGGCTGTTGAATCCATCAAAGGCGACAACGCGTTCAGAGTTTGCTTCTCCGACCCTAACCAGGGCGTAGGTTCTGCGGACTATTTCGCAGAAAACTTCCCGGACGCTAAGGTTGGCGTAGTTTACAACTCATCCGACGTATACTCCAACGGCATCTTCAAGACATTCAAGAAAGAAGCCGCGGCTAAGGGTGTAAACATTGTTGCAACAGAAGCTTTCACAAAGGATTCCGCACAGGACTTCACGGTACAGATCCAGAAGATGAAAGAAGCAGGCGCAGATCTTGTATTCCTTCCGTTCTATGCACAGGAAGCATCCTTGTTCCTGACTCAGGCAGACAAAGCGGGACTTGATGTACAGTTCTTCGGATGTGATGGTCTTGACGGCGTAATCGACCAGCTCGGATCCAACGCACAATTAGCAGAAGGCGTAATGCTTTTGACACCTTATGCAGCTGACTCCGATAACCCGGAATCAAAGAAATTCACGGAAGCTTACAAAGCAAAATATAACGGAGAAGTTCCGAACCAGTTCGCAGCAGACGCTTACGACGCAATGTACATCATCAAGGCAGCAGCAGAAAAGGCAGGCGTAACCCCTGATATGAGCGTTTCCGACATCTGCGACGCTATGAAGACAGCTATGACAGAAATCGAATTCACAGGTGCAACCGGCACAATGACATGGTCTGCAGACGGTGAACCGACCAAGACACCGATGGCTATGGTAATCAAGGATGGCGCATACAAGGCTATGTAATTTTTTACAGATTTTGAAAATGTAAAATAGAAAGATGATAAAGGGGACGGCAATGCCGTCCCCGATTCCAAATTTTGAACGAGGTAATTTTTATGAACTTTTTATCGTATTTGATCAGCGGCATCAGCCTGGGAAGCGTATATGCACTGATCGCACTCGGGTATACAATGGTATACGGAATTGCAAAAATGTTAAACTTCGCTCATGGTGATGTAATCATGATCGGGGGTTTTGTAATTTTCACAGCTGTTTCCTCCGCGCATACTTCGCCTGCGGTTGCAATTATCGCAGCGATTATCGTATGTACGGTACTGGGCGTAGCGATTGAAAAAATCGCATACAAGCCTTTGAGAAACGCATCGCCTCTGGCTGTTTTAATCACGGCAATCGGCGTCAGCTATTTCCTTCAGAATGTCGCACTTTTGATTTTCGGTTCTGCCGCAAGGAATTTCCCGGATGTGCTCAAGGTAGGTGACTGGCATGTTGCACAGGGACTTACAATCACAGGCGAGACGATTATCACAATTGCTGCTACGCTCATCATCATGATCGCACTGACCACTTTCATCAACCACACGAGAATCGGTGCTGCCATGCAGGCAGTTTCAGAGGACCGCGGAGCAGCTCAGCTCATGGGCGTAAATGTTAACAGCACCATCAGCATTACTTTTGCCATCGGCTCTGCGCTTGCAGCCGTTGCAAGCCTTTTGCTCTGCTCTTCCTATCCGCTTATCGGACCTTACACCGGAGCAATGCCGGGAATCAAAGCTTTCGTAGCTGCGGTATTCGGCGGAATCGGCTCCATTCCGGGCGCTATGATCGGCGGAATCCTGCTCGGCGTTATCGAGAACCTGAGCAAAGCGTACATCTCCACGCAGCTTTCGGATGCAATCGTATTCGGCGTGCTGATTATCGTTCTGTTAGTAAAGCCGACAGGCATTTTAGGCAAAGCAATGCGTGAGAAAGTGTAGGTGGACGGGATGAAGAAAATGACAACGACTTTAAATAAGACAACAAAGCAGAATGCAATCACCTATGCAATCATTTTTGCCTGTTTCGTATTCTGCATCATATACAGCGGACTGCCTTCGGGTTCCAGCCTAATTAAGGGTCTGTTCGTTCCGATTTGTGCTTATGTAATCATGGCAGTTTCCCTGAACCTTACCGTAGGCATCCTCGGCGAACTCAGCCTTGGACACGCGGGCTTCATGTGTCTGGGCGCTTTCGTGGGAAGCACTTTCAGTATGCTGACACAGGAAAGCCTGACCTCTGTATGGGTGCGCTTTCCACTGGCGATTTTGCTGGGCGGCGCGGTAGCTGCAGTCGCAGGCATTTTGATCGGTATTCCGGTTTTGAGACTGAAGGGCGACTATCTGGCAATCGTTACATTAGCGTTTGGCGAAATCATCAAAAATATCGCAAACAATATTTATCTTGTAAAAGACGTCAACGGCGTACATTTTGCACTGGGCGTAGACGCTTACAACAATATGGAACTCGATGACATGACGGCTGAAAACATCATCAACGGCGCCATGGGTATCACAGGTGCGCCGAGAGACTCCAATTACATCGTTGGATTCGTACTGGTGCTGATTACATTAATCGTAATCCTGAATTTGGTACAGTCAAGAGCCGGCAGGGCCATCATGGCAATCAGAGACAACCGCATCGCGGCAGAGTCCATCGGTATCAACATAACAAAATACAAGCTCATCGCATTCTCGATTTCCGCAATGTTTGCGGGCATGGCGGGCGTGCTTTACG
>ERZ827168.2325-NODE-2325-length-22664-cov-3.370207_pt1 | contig 22664 bp, 19 predicted proteins | sample MGYA00519868_ERZ827168 | MGnify/ENA primary metagenome ERZ827168 (study PRJEB31778, sample SAMEA3449271) | human gut metagenome | biome: human gut; feature: human-associated habitat; material: faeces | place: United Kingdom | collected 2010/2012 ...
CTTCGCAGCGGAGCAATTCGTAGGCATCAGTTGGGGGCAAAATACCTTTTGACCCTGGTATCATCATATCATCACAGACAAAAGAAAGGAACTCTATTTATGGAAATACTGGAAACGATCCTCCACTCCTTCGTCAATCTGGCAATGCTATTGTTCGAATACATTGGTGTGGGCGTTATCACTTTTGCAGGCCTTCAGGGTCTGGTCAACTACCTTCGTCGCTCCCCGGACACGCGCCTCACGCTGGCTCAGGGGCTCGCTATGGGACTGGAATTCAAGCTTGGCAGCGAGATTCTCCGCACCGTCATTGTACGCAGCTTAAGTGAGATCGCCATCGTCGGCAGTATCATCGCCCTGCGCGCCGTGCTCACTGTGCTCATCCACTGGGAGATCAGGAACGAGAAGGCGGACGAGGCAGCAGCTGCTGACCTCATAGAATCCGCGGCTGCTTCTGAGCAACCAACCCCCGCAGTGCCGACTGTCACTACCGTTGTCACTGCTGATACAGGAAATCATGTGCAGGCAGACACAGAAACTGCCTCAGCAACAACAGCTTCATCGGAGGATTCCGCAAAAAAATGAAAAGCTATGGACAGCTGTGCAATACCAGATATCTTTTAACCGCTTGACTATACCAGAAAAGGCACTGACCCGATACTTACCCGGTCAGCGCCTTTTCTTTTCGCTTTTCTTTATGCTTTTTTATTCCCTGCTTTGTATCATTTATTTTTGTCTTTTCCGCCTTCCTGCCACCAGCAGTACTGCAATCACCAGTGCGGCTGCCGCCAGCCCGCCGACATACGGAAGGATCGGTGTCTCATCTCCGGTCTGTACGGAACCGTTGGCGCTCGCTCCGCCTCCTCCGTTTGAGCCGCTTCCAATTCCACCACCGCCGATGTTGTTGCCATCGCGGCTGATGATCTTGTTCCAGTTATCCTCTGAAGAAGAACTATATACTGAATTCAGAAGAATTGACTGTACCTCTGTCTGCTCCTGCGTGAACTCTGCAATCGCATTGATGACACGGATGTCATAGCCGAATTTCGCTCCGGCCTGCACGACCTTGCCGTTCTCATCGACCTCTGCCACATAGATCTTCGCCCCGGCTGCCGCGCCGAGATTCAGCGAAAGCTTCAATGTGATCTCACTCTTATTCTTCAGCTGCAGTGCGATCGGCTTTGCATAGAGCTGTGTAAACTCCGGATCCTTGAACAGTCCTGCGTAGAAGGTCTCATTGACTGCCTTCTTGGACGTTCCCTCATAGACCTTCTTTGTCAGATACAGCGTGACCTTGGAGACTCTCGTCTTATTCGTAATCGTAACATGTTTCTCCTCGCCACCCTTTAAGGTCACCTCCGGCTGATCCACCTGAATTGTATAGCCAAAGGATGCCTCATCGGTGATACGCTTTCCGCTCTTATCCACCTCTGCAATATAATAGTTTACCTCATTGGAGCTGGAAAGCAGAATTCTTCGCTTCGCAGATGCCTCTGATGCATTTTTCAAATCCAGTGCCACGACCGTCGGCGTATCGGAAAAATCTTTCTTTCGGTAAATGCCTGCGTAAAACGTCTTCGTGGCCGTCTGTGCCTCGCCGGATGCTGTCTGCAGCTTCTTGGTGATCGTCAGGGTCGCCGTATGGCGATATCCTTTCGGAATACTGCTGTAAACATTTTTAATCACAGCCTGTGCTGAAGAAGCAGAAACCGAAACCTTTCCGCCATCTGAGTATTCTATCTTGCACTCCGTTCCGTGAATATCCGAAGCACTCAGCACATTTCCATACTCATCTGTCTCTGCCAGATAGTAGGTACCCTTCTCCAGATTGGAGAATGATGCGGAACCGCTCAGTCCGCTGACCGTGATCTCCTTTACATCGCTCACCTTCTGTGTCCGATTCTTATCCGCGAACAGTGCCGCATAATATGTGTAACGTTTTTCTTTTGCATACGTACCACTGGTCGTATCTTTTGCATAGACCTGTGCGTCTCTGACATAAACCTGCATGGAAACCGTCAGCTTGTGAGCGGATTTTCCATACGACGCATTGCGCATCACGACCTCTGTTGTCTGTCCGTCCTTCACTTCAAATGCCACGTCCGGGGTGTTGCTGTAGCCACCAGGTGCGATCAGCTCCGTAAGAACATATCTGCCTGCTGCCAGCTTATTCGTCAGTGTTTCCACTTCATTTCCGGTCGTAAAGGAATATACTGCCTTGCCGGTCTTCGCATCCTTAATGACCATCTTCGCACCCGGAAGCTGCTTGTCGGAAGCTGCATCCAGCAACCGGAGCACTACGACGGAATTTCCCAGCTGATTCTGAATCGTCGCAGCCGCCTTCTGACCGCATACGACGGTAAGTGCCTGATTTGTCAGATCCGGATACGTGATCCCATAGAGGAAATTCGGATCCGCATTTGTGATCTCTGTCCCGTTCGCATCCGTCTGTGCCAGATAGAAGGTCTCGGACGCTTTCGTCATCTTCACCTGCGTGCTCTGTGTCAGAGCCGCAGCCCCGCTCATCGCAAACGTCAGCGGTGTGCTCAGGACCTTCTGTGTCCTGTCTGCATCCTGATAGAGCATTGCATAGAACGTATCAGAAGCTGCATACGCTGCACCCTGCACATCCTTTACCTGGACCGTCACGGAGATATCGGCCTGATAGCTGTAGTCTCCGTCCGGATACGTCGTATAGTCAATATCCAAAACTGCCTGTTCATCTTCCGCAGCCTTTGCAGCAACGGCATTATCTGACAACTGATAGTCTGTTCCTGCCTTCTCTCCAAATGCATCTGTCAGCCCGATGTAATAGGTCGTTCCGTCAGTAAGGGCTGAAAATTCTGCGACTGAGCTTGTCGTATCTCCTGCCTTAAATGTCACTGCCTTCGGCTCCGTCACACGCTGCGAAAGCTTGCTGTCTGAATACAGTGCGACATAATTTACTATGTCATTTTCTGCTGTGAGCAGTGTCTTAGTGAAGGTTGCCTGTACCGCTACATTTACCTTCGCAGTACCCTCTTTCTTTTTATGCTTCATGGTGAGCTTCTGTTCCGCCCCGCCATCTGTCAGCATAAACTTCTGATCGTCTGCCAGCTCATACCCATCCGGCGCTTTTACTTCAGACAGATAATAACTGCCGGTCGGGATACCGGACAGCTTCAACTGACTTCCTGTGCCTGAAATATAATACAGTGGATATGACGCCTTCGTATTGCTGTTGTAAATTACAGCCCCATTTTCATCCTTCAGGACAAATATCGAAGTGCCTGCACCCGCAAGTGTATTTCCATCTGCATCTGCCAGAACTACATTCACCTGCGTCTGCTTCTCTGCTTTTACAGTCAGCACGCCATTGCTCCAGTCGGTCAGATTCTGTCCAACGGCCATCTGTACGACACCCTGCTTATCTACTTCAAAATAAATCCGTGCCGGTGTCAGATAAGTCTCTGTACTGCCATCCGCACCCGGTGCTTTTTTGATCTCCAGATAATAGCTGCCGCCATAGTTCAGTGTCAGCGTCTTCTCCTCGCTGCCAAGATTCGTCAGCGTATTACCAACCTTTTCATCCGCTGCATAGGCTACACTTCCGTCCGGCTTCAGAATTGTATCTGCCGCATGAAGCTCAGCCTCTCCTCCTGATAGCACTGCCGCAGCAGCCTTTGCATCTGCAAATTTCACAGACAGCTTCACGCCCGTCTGTGAATACCACATCAGCTCCCGTCCAAGTGACGTCAGAGCGATGCCTGCATCCAGATCGACCGTGGACTCCTCTTCGGATGTTTCTGCCGGTTCACTCCCGGCTTCTGCTGCTGTCTCAGACTGCTCCGGGACTTCTGTGACAACCTCTGTCTCAATCGTCAGCCCCTCTGACTGGGCTTCTGTCGCACCCGCCGTCTGCGCTTCCGTTACCTGCTCGCTCTGGGCCTCCGTCGCACCTGCCGTCTGCGCTTCCGTTACCTGCTCGCTCTGCGTCTCCGTTACCTGTTCGGTCCGGGCTTCCGTCTCACCCGTCGTCTGCGCCTCCGTTACCTGCTCGGTCTGCGCCTCCGTGTCTGATTCAGTCTCGGTCGCAGCCTCTGTCACGGCTTCGGTTTCCGCCTCATCCTTTGCTCCCTTGATATACGCAACACGCAGCAGCTTCTGTACACCATCTGCAACGGTCACTTTCTTCGCATATACCGCTCCGCTTAAGTCGGATCCGACCGTCACCGCAGCCTTCGGTGCAAGAAATGTTCCCTGCAGCCCGCTGCCGGAGGACAGATTCACCGTACCCTCAAAGGCCTGGTATTTACCCTTCTCCAGCGTCGCAAAATTGTAAAGAATGTCTCCCGCCTGCGTTGCTTTTGTATAGGAAACGTTCTGTCCCTTATTTTTCATCGCATATCCGGAAAAGCTCAGCGTCTGATCCTTTTTCGCCGCAATGATATTGACGACAAAATACTGATCGGTAACGTCAATCACCTTATCTTTAAAAAGCTTCTCCAGTTGCTTCGTGTCCAGCTTTCCGTCCTTATCTGCATAGAGATTGATGACTTCTACTTTTGAAGTTGACTGTCCGTTGGCCAGCGTCTTCGAAAGTCCGGACAGTCCATCGACTGCCGCTTTGCCATCCGTTCCATCCAGAATCCAGTCTGCGCCGACCTGCTCTTTCAGTGTATCCGGAAGTATCACGCTGTCGGCTGCGAACAGCTTTGTCCGCACGCTGCCAAGTCTGGAAGTAACCGTCGACTCCTCGATCTTTTTTCCATCATTGACCCGATCCGAAGCTTCGGTCTCTTTCTCTTTTTTCTTTTCCGTCTCTTTTTCTGTAGCCTTTTCTGTCTCGGTCTGTGGAGCCTGTGTCTCCGGTGCGGATGTCTCGGTCTGCGGAGCCTGTGTCTCCGGTGCGGACGTCTCCGTCTGTGGAGCCTGTGTCTCCGGTGCGGACGTCTCTGTCTGCGGAGCCTGTGTCTCCGGTGCGGATGTCTCCGTCTGTGGAGCCTGCGTCTCCGGTGCAGGCGTCTCTGCCTGTGTCTGTATCTGCGTCTCCGCCTGTGTCTGTGCCTCCTCTGCCAGCGTGGTCACGCCACACTGCTGCAACAGCATCGCAGCTGTCAGAACAGAGGCTGCCAGTTTTTTGAATCTGCTTTTCATCCTGTTCTCCCCTTTCTGCTTCCGGTTCTTCCCCTTCTGCTTTTTTATGTATTCCGGATGATAGGCCGGATCTATCTCCGGCGATTCTTTTTTCTTAGTTAGTATAATACATTCCTCCATACCCGTAAACCAAAAGATTCTTAAGAAGTTCTTGCGTTTCATGTCGTTTTTGCGCGGACAAAAATCCGTAGAATTTACCCTCTGTTTTTCATTCTTTACAACTATTTTCAGAAAATTTTTTCATTATTTGAGCATGCTCGGAATGTTTTGTAGAATTTCCCTTAATTCTCTATGCAAAATGCACAAAATTCGCACCCGGAAGCTTAGTGAAAAGGCCGATTTTGTCCGTGCTCAGTCTTTCCAGATTGAAATCACCCTGTGCTCATGTTACAATCAGCGCACAGAAAACGGGAGAAAGAAACCTGTAAACACTTTCATTCAAGGAGGGACTCTATGAAAAAGAAAACCAGACAGACCGGATTATTATTATCCGTGCTCATGCTCGCTACGACCAGCCTTTATCCGGTTTCCGCATTTGCGGAGGAAACCACAGAGGCTCCGGCAGAAGCCGTAACTGAGGCTGCTGAAAAATCTGACGCCAAAACCATGATGACCGGCAACTGGGCGCCGGCTACCCGGGAGCGTATCCAGTCCGTCATCGACGCAAACGCAGACAGCGGGCGCTATGTTGTATTCGACTTCGACAATACATCTGCTATTTTTGACGTAGAGGAAGCGCTGCTCGCTTACCAGATCGAAAATCTGCAGTTCAAGATCGACCCGGCAGAGCTTGGCGATATTCTTGAGACGCAGATTCCGTCCTTAGACGAACCGGTCGGAAAGAATCTCGCAGACGGCGATGTGACCGTAGCAAATCTGGTCGCTGATCTCACTTCCGACTATCAGTGGCTGTATGATAATTATGAGGGCTTCGGTGCAGGCGGAACCTACGACCTTACCTATATCCATGCAACCAATCAGTATGAGGACTTTGCAGCTAAGCTCCGCTACATGTATACTGCAGTAGGCGATACCTTTGATGCATCTGTTTCTTATCCGTGGGTTACTTACCTTTTTGCCGGCATGACTCCGGACGAAGTATATGATCTGGCGCTTGCTTCCCATACCTACTGGTCCAACTACGGACGCTACAGCAAGACAGTCTGGACCTCTCCGGTTGAGCTGGAAGGCGAGAGCGGCGTAATCACCACAAGCTTCATCACCGGAATTACTTTCACAGATGAACTGCAGAATCTCTACCAGACCCTGATGGCAAACAATATTGACGTTTATATTATCTCCGCTTCTTTCATCGATGTTATCCGTGCCGCAAACGACAACTTCGGCTACAACGTTCCGGAGGATCATGTCTTTGCAATGCGCAACGTGCTCAAGGACGGCAAGTACACGAACGAATATGACTACAACTGGGGCGGCGAGGGCAAATATGCTCAGACGCAGGCTGCAGGTAAGAGTACAATAATCACCAATTTCATCGCTCCGAATTATGACGGTGCAGGCCCTCTGATGGTATTCGGCGACAGTGCAGGCGACTGGAATATGATGACTGACTGGATGGAAAGCGGCGATACACAGCTCGGCGTGATCTTCAACCGTTACCGTAAGACAAGCGACCCGATCTGGCAGGGTTCCACAGAAGCAGCAGAATCCATCGGAAATGCAGACGCACGCTTTGTCCTGCAGGGAAGAGATGAGAACCACGGACAGCTCCGTCCGTCCGAATACTCCATTCTCCTTGGCGAGACCGAAGAAGTACTGGTACGTCCGGCAGAGTAACATCAAACAAACTAAATCTGACAAAAATCGTTTTCTCCCGTAATACCTTGAAAAAGGGGCTGTCGCACTCACGTGCGGCAGCCCCTTTGTATGTTCTGCTTTCTTATTTAGTTCCGAAAATACGGTCTCCGGCATCGCCAAGACCCGGAACAATGTATCCGTGCTCATTGAGATGCTGATCCAGCGCTCCGATATAAATATCGACATCCGGATGAGCCTTCTTCATTGCCTCTACGCCTTCCGGTGCTGCGATGATGCAAAGGAAACGGATATTCTTTACTCCCTTATCCTTGAGCATCTGGATCGCTGCCACTGCTGATCCGCCGGTCGCAAGCATCGGGTCTACGACAAATACCTCCCGCTCGTTAGAGTCAGCCGGAAGCTTACAGTAATACTCTACCGGCTTTAAGGTCTCCGGATCACGGTACAATCCAATGTGGCCTACCTTTGCTGCCGGAATCATCGCGAGCATTCCCTCTACCATTCCAAGGCCTGCACGCAGAATCGGAACGACTGCGAGCTTCTTTCCACTCAGCTCTTTGACTGTTGTCCTGCAGATCGGCGTCTCGATCTCGATATCTGTCAGCTTCAGATCTCTCGTCGCCTCATAGCACATATACATGGCGATTTCTCCGATCAGCTCCCGGAACTCCTTAGATCCGGTCTCCTTTTTTCGAATCAGTCCTACCTTGTGCTGGATCAGCGGATGATCCATAACTACTATTTTCTGCATAATTTCCTCCTAATATATATAGATATTGGGGTCAAAAAGTATTTTGCCCCTATGATACACGGATTGTTTTGCTCAATCCTCATCAATCATTCGGATCCGACGTGCATGACGCTCTGCACCGGAAAATTCCGTATCAAGGAACGTATCGACAATCTTCATTGCAAGTCCTGTTCCCGTCACACGCGCACCCATTGCCAGAATATTGGCATCGTTGTGCAGACGGGTAGCCTCAGCACTGAAGCAATCTCCGCAAACGGCCGCACGGATCCCTTTATAGCGGTTGGCTGTAATGGAAATGCCGATACCGGTGCCACAGATCAGAATACCACGATCGCATCTCCCCTCCTGAATCTCTTTTACTACTTTCTTTGCATACACCGGATAGTCTACCGCATCCTCTGAATAAGTACCGCAGTCTGTATATTCCAGTCCACGCTCCTCCAGGTGCTTTTTGACTTCCTGCATCAGGCCATAGCCGGCCTGATCACAACCCAATGCTAACATAACAGTTCCTCCTCATTTAATTGTACTACAAGCTTCGCAATCAGAGCTTCCAGCTCTGCAAAACACTTCCCATAATCTGCCAGCGAGCCGCCATATGGATTGGAGATCCCCTCCCGTACTCCGACGTACTCATTCAGCACCGGAATCAGCAGAGAATATTCCTCGCCAAACTCCACCTGAATCTTCTGCTTCACACTCTCATCAAGCGCAATCACCAGCGTACGGTCTTCAAAATCTTCCCGGACAAGCGGATCACTCATGTGATTCTTCATCGTCAGTCCATTGCTGACCAGAACCGCCTCTGCCTTTGGATTGATCGGCTCCGGAAACAACACCACCACACCCTTGGATGTGATCTCCAGCTCCTCCAACAGAAATTTGCTCTGCAAAATGGCCTCTGCCATCGGACCAAGCGCCGTATCACTGCTGCTCACAAAGATAAGTCTGTCGTATTTCTTCACCTTTTTGCTCCTTATCGCCTCATACCCGGATAATCTGATGTCCGGCTGCCTTAATCAGACGGTTCATAATCGCCTGACCGATCTGTGGCGTCTCAAACGCCTCTGAATATATCACAGAAATATCGGATTCGTCAAACTCCCGGAGCAGCCCGAACAGGTGCTGCGCAATCGTAATCTCATCTTTTCTGCTTCCGATCGAGCGCACATCTCCATCCTTATAATAAGAAAGAGACTCATCTGTCCCAATCACGCCGACCTTTTTCCCTTCAGAGATCTGCTGCTGCACCAGCTCATTGATTTTCCTGCGAACCTTTTCGGCTTCTCCTTCTACGATAATCAGATCTGCCTTTGGTGCATAGTGGCGATACTTCATACCTGGCGCCTTTGGATGTACGCCTGACTCCGGCGCGATCAGTCCACGGTCCATCTCGACCTCGCCGAGCACCTTCGTCAACATCTCCTGATTGATATAGCCTGGCCGAAGGATCGTCGGGGCGCCGTCTGTCAGATCTACAATCGTAGACTCCAGCCCGATGTCCACAGTTCCGCCATCAATGATCATATCAATTTTTCCATTTAAATCCTCTGCCACATGCTCTGCCTTTGTCGGGCTCGGACGTCCGGATGTATTCGCGCTCGGAGCCGCCACATAGCCGCCGCCTGCCCGGATCAGCGCCCGCGCAATCGGATTCACCGGCATCCGTACTGCAACGGTCTCTAGTCCGCCGGTCGTCGCATATGGCACCAGATCTGATTTATTCAGTATCATTGTGAGCGGACCTGGCCAGAATGCGTCCGCAAGTTGCTTCGCAGCCTCCGGGATCTCCGATACGATCGCCCTGATCGCCTCCCAGTCTGCAATATGGACAATCAGTGGATTGTCTGACGGTCTTCCCTTTGCTGCATAAATTTTTGCGGAAGCCTCCGCATCCAGTGCGTTGCCACCGAGTCCGTACACCGTCTCAGTCGGGAATGCCACGAGTCCTCCTTGTTTCAATATCTCACCGCCCAGCCGGATCCCTTCTTCCGAAATCCCGCTGCGCATATCTTCCAGAATTGTCTGCATTTCTATTCCTGCCTTTCCAATCCTGTATAGTATACCACTTTGCCCGACATTTTGAAACACTTTTCTGATTTCCTGTACCCAAAGCTTCTACTTTGTGGTAAAATATTACTAACTTTTTTAGAAAACGGAGGCTATTATGAGCGAAGAAGTAAAAAACATGAATGAAACCAAGCCGGAAACCGCTACAAAAGAGACTGCGGCTCCGGTAGAGACAATGGCAGATTATGAGGATGCAATCAACGCTTCTTTAAAGCCGATCCATGAGGGTGATATTCTGACCGGTGAGGTCATCGGCGTATCTGAAGATACCGTGACACTCGACTTCGGTTCCTTCACTGACGGAATCATTCGTCTGGAAGATGCAAGCGATGATCCGAACTTTACCTTCAACGAGATTCAGGTCGGACAGACCATCTCTGCGACCGTCATCCGCCGCGACGACGGCGAAGGACACATCCTTCTTTCTATGAAGGAAGCTGCTGCCGTACTCGGCTGGGAGCGTCTTGAGCAGCTCTTAAAGGATCAGTCCAATATCACGGTAAAGATCAGCGAGGCAGTCAAAAGCGGCGTAGTCGCTTATGTAGAAGGCATCCGCGGCTTTATCCCGGCCTCCAAGCTGGCTCTGGAATATGTAGAAAATCCGGAGGACTGGGTCGGAAAAGAGATCGAGGTCCGCGTCATCACCGCCGATCCGGAGGATAAAAAGCTCGTGCTCTCCGCAAAAGAGATCCTGCGCGAGAAAGAAGCAGAAGAGCGCAAGCAGCGCGTATCGAATGTAGAAGTCGGCCTCGTGACCGAGGGAACGGTGGAATCTCTGATGCCATACGGTGCGTTTGTCCGTCTCTCCAACGATCTGACCGGACTCGTACACGTATCCCAGATCTGCCAGCAGCGAATCAAGCACCCGGGTGTCGTGCTCAAAGAAGGGCAGACCGTCAAAGTCAAGGTCATCGGCATCAAAGACGGCAAGATCAGCCTGAGCATGAAGGCTCTTGAGGATGTCGCAGCTGTCGAGGTCGAGGAAGAGACCTACGAGATGCCGGAAACTGAGGCAGCGACGACCTCCCTTGCTTCTTTATTTAAAAACATTAAGCTGTCCTGATGCGCTAAACCACAATACCCCGACGCTTCCTCTTATATAGTCTTATTTACTATACAGAGCCAACGTCAGGGTATTTTTATTATCCTCTCACTGCATCCTTCATGGACTTTACATACTCTTTCACATACGGTACACACGCCTCTTTATACTGCCCGCAGAGCTTCACGATCGCGGATCCGACGATCGCCCCGTCTGATTTCGCCGCCATCGCAGCTGCCTGCTCCGGTGTCGAGATGCCAAAACCGACCGCGCACGGAATATCCTTTGCTGCCTTCACGAGCTGTACCATCGCACCGATGTCGGTCGTGATCGCAGAACGCATACCGGTCACGCCAAGAGAGGAGACGCAGTATACGAACCCTTCCGCCTCTTTTGCAATCTGAGTGATCCGCTCATGGGAGGTCGGTGCAATCAGGGAAATCAGATCCAGGCCATATTTTTTACACATCGAATCGAACTCCTCCTTTTCCTCAAACGGCACATCCGGAAGAATCAGGCCGTCCATACCAAGACTGGCCGCCTTCTGGATAAAGCGCTCCGTACCATAGGAAAAGACAACATTCGCATACGTCATGAACACCATCGGAATCTTCGTATTCTGTCGGAGCCGCTTTACCATATCAAAAATTTTATCGGTCGTAACGCCACCGCTTAAGGCACGCACATTCGCTGCCTGAATGACCGGCCCCTCCGCAGTCGGATCAGAAAACGGGATTCCGAGTTCAATCAAATCTGCGCCTGCCTCTTCCATCGCATAGATGAGCTGCTCCGTCACTTCAAGTGACGGATCTCCGCAGGTCAGAAACGGGATAAACGCCTTTCCATTTGCAAATGCTTCCGCAATTCTCTTATTCATGAATATCCTCCCCTCTGTAACGTGCAATCGCTGCACAGTCCTTGTCACCGCGGCCGGAAATCGTAATGACTACGCACTGGTCCTTTCTCATCGTCGGGACAAGCTTCTTCGCATAGGCAACGGCATGTGCACTCTCTATCGCCGGGATGATGCCCTCGATCCGGGATAGATACTCAAATGCATCCACTGCCTCCTCGTCTGTCACCGGCACATATTCAGCACGTCCGGTATCGTACAGGTGTGCATGTTCCGGACCGATACCCGGATAATCGAGTCCGGCTGAAATCGAGTAGACCGGGGCGATCTGCCCGTATTCATCCTGACAGAAATAGGACTTCATGCCATGGAAAATGCCAAGCCTTCCTGTCGCGATGGTCGCCGCTGTCTCTGCCGTATTGACGCCGCGTCCGGCTGCCTCACAGCCAATCAGGCGCACGCCCTCATCCTCAATGAAGTGATAAAAGGTGCCGATCGCATTGGATCCGCCACCGACGCATGCCAGCACCGCATCCGGCAGTCTTCCCTCCTTTTCCAGCATCTGCTGTCTGATCTCTTTGGAAATGACCGCCTGAAAATCACGCACGATCGTCGGGAACGGATGCGGCCCCATGACCGAACCGAGTACATAATGCGTATCCGCAATCCGGTTCGTCCACTCACGCATCGTCTCTGATACGGCATCCTTCAGGGTCGCTGTCCCGGAGGTCACCGGATGCACCGTTGCGCCGAGCAGACGCATTTTATAAACGTTCAGTGCCTGACGCTTTGTGTCTTCCTCACCCATAAATACTTCACATTCCATGCCCATCAGTGCTGCCACTGTCGCTGTCGCCACTCCGTGCTGACCGGCTCCGGTCTCCGCAATGACACGGGTTTTTCCCATTTTCTTCGCCAGCAGTACCTGACCGAGCACGTTGTTGATCTTATGCGCACCGGTATGGTTCAGATCCTCGCGCTTCAGGTAAACCTTCGCGCCGCCAAGATCCTCCGTCATATGTGAAGCATAGTACAGGCGGGAGGGCCGACCGGCATACTCATTTAACAGCTCTGTCAGCTCCCGGTTAAATTCCGGATCATCTTTATAATGAAGGTATGCCTCTTCCAGTTCGATCACTGCATTCATCAGTGTCTCTGGGATGTACTGGCCTCCGTGGATTCCAAATCTTCCTTTTGACATATTGGTTCTTCCTTTCTTCTGTTGTCTTACCTGTTCTTTCTCCAGGCATTTTATGATGTTATACACGGATTACTTCGCATTTCATGCTCTCACAATCCGCACTGCCTCCCGTATCTTCCCGGCATCTTTCCTGCCATCTGTCTCAAGACTGCTGGAGAGATCGACCGCAAAGGGTCGCGTCGTCCGGATCGCCTCTTCCAGATTGTCGACTCCAAGCCCGCCCGCCAGAAAAAATGGCGTTTTATTTTCTGCAGCCTTTGACCGCTCCAGCAAGGACCAGTCAAACGTCCGTCCGGTTCCTCCGCCACCCTGATCCAGCAAAATGTAATCGGCAGGACTGGCAAATGCCCGCTGTACATCCTCCTGTGTCCGAATGGAAAACGCCTGAACTACCGGTCGACCCGTCTGTTCTTTCACTGCTTCCACATACGACGCATCCTCCTGCCCGTGCAGCTGAGCCATCGCAAGTACGCCATCCTGCAGCAGACCCACGATCAGCTCCACCGGCGCATTGACAAAGACGCCGACAGAAACGATCCCGTGGTCGAGCAGCGCCGTCAGCCTTCGAAGCTGTTGGACGGACACATTTCTGCGGCTTTTCGGTACTTCCACTACAAAGCCTGCGTAGTCCGGCTTCACCTCATTGACAGCTTCGATATCCTCCGGGCGGCTCAGGCCGCAGATCTTGATTTTCGTTCGCTGTGAAGCTCCTGTTTCTTCCTGTTTCCGTATTACACACACAGTATACTTCCTTTCCACACCTGTACTTCCTGCTGTTCTGCCGCTATGGCAGCTTTCTGTGTCCTTGCTGCCAGAAGCAGACGGCACCTTTTTCTACAGAATCATTCCTCCGTTCAGCTCTTCTAGGGCTTCCCGCTTTTTCGGACTGCGCATCAGCGTCTCACCGATCAGCACCGCATCTACATGATTCTCCCGAAGTACCTGAATGTCCTGTGCTGTCCGGATCCCACTCTCAGAGACATAGGCCGCCTCCTCCGGAATCAGGCTCCGCAGCCGGACGCTGTTCGTCACATCGACCTGAAACGTCTTCAGATCCCGGTTGTTCACACCGATGATGCGCGCACCACTTACTGCTGCCCGGCAGGCCTCTGCCTCGTCATGTGCCTCGACCAGCGCATCCATTCCAAGGGACTCTGCCAGCTCCCGATAGGCGCGCAGCTGTGCATCATCCAGAATTGCACAGATCAGAAGCACTGCCGATGCACCAAGCAGACGCGCCTGATAAATCATATATTCATCGACGGTAAAATCCTTGCGCAGCACCGGAATCTCTACCTGCGCTGCAATCTCCTGCAGATATGTATCCTTTCCGAGGAACCGAAACGGCTCCGTCAGACAGGAGATTGCGGATGCACCCGCTGCCTCATATTCTTTTGCGATCTCCACATACGGAAAATCCGGTGCGATCAGTCCTTTTGACGGAGATGCTTTCTTCACCTCACAGATATAGGACATCCCAGGCTTTTTTAAAGCCTCATAAAAGCTCTGTTTTGATTTTTTTTGCTCGGCCGCTTCGATCTGACGGATCAGCTCTTCCGTCGGCGTCTGCCGCTTTTCCGCTTCGATCCGTTCCCTCGTCTGCGCCGCGATTTGCTCCAGAATGTTCATCTCTGCTCCTCCGCATTGGATTCCCGGATAAATTCCTCTAGCTTTGCAAGTGCCGCTCCACTGTCAAGTAGCTGCTCTGCCCGACGCACACCTTTCGCAATCGTTTCAGCCTTTCCTGCGATGTAGAGCGCCGCTCCCGCATTCAGGCAGACCGCCTGACGCTTTGCACCCTGCTCCGCTCCTGTCAGGATCGCCCGTGTGATCTGTGCATTCTCTTCCGGCGTGCCTCCCTGTAAAGCATCCTTCTCGCATCGCTCATATCCAAACTGCTCCGGCGCGAGCTCATAGCTTGTAAAGGTTCCATCCTTGATCTCGCACACAGAGGTCGGCGCACTCATCGAAATCTCATCCAGACGATCCTGTCCGTATACGACCATTCCGCGTGTCACGCCAAGATTCGCCATGACCTGTGCCAGCGGCTCGACCAGCGACTGGTCAAATACGCCCATCAGCTCCATGTTAGCGCCCGCCGGATTGCTGAGCGGTCCTAAGATATTAAATACCGTTCGAATGCCCAGCTCTTTTCGGATCGGAGCCACATACTTCATTGCCACATGATAATTCTGCGCAAACAGGAAACAGATATTGATCTTATGCAACAGCTCGGCGCTTTTTTCCGGAGATACGGTAATCTTCACCCCCAGCGCTTCCAGTACGTCTGCAGCCCCGGACTTTGAGGACGCTGCCCGATTGCCATGCTTTGCGACCGGAACGCCTGCTGCCGCAATGACCAGTGAGGAGGTTGTCGATATATTGAAGGAATTCGATCCGTCTCCGCCGGTTCCTACGATTTCAAGTACATCCAGATTGTGAAGAAGCTTTACACAGTGCGCGCGCATTCCGGCTGCCGATGCGGTAATCTCATCGATTGTCTCTCCTTTCATGGCAAGTGCAGTCAGGTACGAAGACATCTGTACCGGCGTCGCCTCTCCTCCCATGATCTCATTCATGACCGCCTCTGCTTCCGCGTAGGTCAGATCCTGTTTCTTTGCCAGTTTTAAAATTGCTTCTTTAATCATAGCGGGTCCTCCTGTTCTGTTCCTAGTTCAGTTAAATTTTTCCACACATTTTATAAAATTTTCTATCATTTTCTTTCCTTCCGGCGTCATGACCGATTCCGGATGAAATTGCAGTCCAAATATCGGATCGTTCCGATGCTCGACTGCCATGACTTCTCCGTCCTCTGACTCTGCCGTAACGACCAGCTCCGACGGAAGCGTTTCCTTCTTTGCCGCAAGCGAATGATACCGCGCTGCCAAAAATGTCTCCGGCATGCCTGCAAAGATCCGGTTTTCCATCGTCTGACGGATCTGCTTTTGCTTTCCATGCATCAGCTGCTTTGCATAAGTGACCGTTCCGCCAAACGCCTCGCAGATCGCCTGATGCCCGAGGCAGACGCCAAGGATCGGAAGCTTTCCTGCAAAATACCGGATCGCCGGAATGCAGATGCCCGCATCCTCCGGCCGCCCCGGCCCCGGTGAGAGGATCAGCGCCGCTGGCTGCATCACCTCAATCTCCTCCACCGTACAGTCATCGTTTCGTATCACCCGGATATCCGGATACACCGATCCGATCAGCTGATAAAGATTGTAAGAAAAGCTGTCATAATTATCAATCAATAGAATCATTCCAGTCCCTCCTCTGCCTGCTTAATGGCTGCACGCACGGCCCGCGCTTTGTTGCAGCACTCTTCGAATTCCTTTTCCGGTACGCTGTCTGCCACGATCCCGGCTCCGGAACGGATGCAGATCTCACCGTTCTTTTTGTAGACCAGACGAATCGCGATGCAGGTGTCCAGATTTCCCGCAAAATCCAGATAGCCGATTGCTCCTCCGTAAATACCACGCTTGCTCTGCTCCAGCTCCTCGATAATCTGGCAGGCGCGGAACTTTGGCGCTCCGGATAAGGTTCCTGCCGGCAGGATCGCATCAATAGCATCGACCGCATCCTTGTCATCCCGTATCACGCCGGTAACCGTTGAACCGATGTGCATAACGTGGGAAAAGCGCTCGATCTCCATATATTTTTCCACCCGCACGGTCCCGATTTTGCTGATTTTTCCGATATCGTTTCTGCCCAGATCGACGAGCATATTGTGTTCCGCCCGCTCCTTCTCATCAGCCAGCAGCCCTCGCTCCAGATCCTCATCCTCCTGTCGGGTCTTGCCACGGGGTCTTGTCCCGGCCAGCGGAAATGTACTGAGCTGACCTCTGTCGAGCTTTGCCAGTGTTTCCGGGGAGGCTCCTGCCAGCTCGATGTCGTCACTGGAAAAATAAAACATATACGGAGACGGGTTCGTCGCACGTAATGCGCGGTAAGTGTCAAACAGGCTGCCCTCCGCCTTTGCCCGCATCGGATTCGACAACACCACCTGAAAGATGTCCCCCTCATGGATATAATGCTTTGCCTTTTCGACCATCTCACAGTATTTCTCTTTTGGAAATTGCGGCTGGATTTTGGATGTCAGCTTCAGCTTTTTAAACTGCTTCGGCTCTCCATTTTGTAAAAGCGCTGCCATCTCAGCAAGCTTTTGTACGGCACGGTCGTACGCATGTTTCAGTGGCTCCTCTCCTGTCAGCACACCGGTAATCAGCAATACCTTCTGTCGATAATGGTCAAATGCAATGACAGAATCAAACAGCATCAGATCCATATCCCGGAAGTCCTGCTGCTCATGATCCGTCAGCTTCAGCTTTGGCTCACTGTACTTGATATAATCGTAAGAAAAATATCCGACCAGCCCTCCGGTAAACGGCGGCATCTTTTCCAGAATCGGACTTCTGTACTGAGCCAGTATGCTTCGAAGCGTATCGCCCGGATGCGTTACCGTAAACCCGTCCTGCTGCGTCTGTCCATCCGGCCCTGTTTTCCGGATTTTCATCTGTCCGTCCGTACAGGTGATTTCCATCGTCGGCTGGTATCCAAGAAATGTGTAGCGTCCCCACACCTCTGTCTGACTGGCACTTTCCAGCATAAAGCAATGGCGGCTCGCACCACGCAGTCTGCGCATGACCTCCACAGGCGTATAGCGGTCCGCATACAGCTCTTGGCAAATCGGGATTCTTCGGTACTGACCACTATCTGCAAGCGTCTGAATTTCTTCCAATGATGGATAATACATATGTGATACCTCCTGCATATTTTCTGCAAAACAAAAAGTCCCTGACAGAATCTAAGTTCTGTCAGGGACGAGAATGTACTCAATGATATACTTGACCACCCGCGGTGCCACCCTGATTCACGACAGGAATCGTGCGCTTATCGGAATACCTTTATATTCCCGGCAACTGACGTATGCCCTACGTCGCAGAATACTCGGATCACTCCATCCTTTGACTGCGCCCTCCGCGGTCCATTTAGTAAACTGCTTTTCGACCCGGCTCTCACCTTCCCGGACTCTCTGTGCGCGCATGATTACTTTTATCTCCGCTTCATCGGTTTAATGGATTAAATTTTTTATAAAATTACCACAAATCCCCACCATTGTCAAGCATCTTCTTATCATTTTTTCTGATGGCTTCCCGCCTGAGGTAAAACCGCTGCCATCGTCTCCATCAGCACCGGAAGCTCGATCGGCTTTACCACATATCCATTCATGCCAACTACAAATGCCGCTTTCCGGTCTTCCTCAAATGCATTTGCCGTCATAGCCACGATCGGCGTCTGCGACCGCTCATCCGGCAGTTTCCGGATCCGTCTGGTACTCTCATACCCATCCATGCACGGCATCTGAATATCCATCAGAATCAGATCATAATAGCCCATCGGAGCCTTTTCTACCATGGCAAGCGCCTGCGCGCCATTTATTGAATGCTCGACTATGATTCCCGCATCCTGCAAAATTGTCTCTGCGATCTCTGCATTTAAGGCGTTGTCCTCCGCAAGCAAAATCCGTATGCCGGCCAGCACTGCTGCATCCAATGCTTCCTTTTGGGTATCTGCCTTCTTGGTCCCGGCATGCTCTGCAATCCGATGCGTCAAAGTCACCGTAAAGGTCGTCCCCTCATGAAGTGTGCTCTCAACCGAAATACTTCCGTCCATCAGATCGACCAGTGATTTTACAATCGACAGTCCAAGTCCGGTACCCGTGATTCCGCTCTCTGCCGAATTCTGTTCCCGTGAGAACCTTTCGAACAGATGTGGGAGATATTCCTTGCTGATACCAATCCCGGTGTCTTTTATCAGTGTCCGGAAGGTCGCATAGCCCTCCTGCCGGTGTCATAAATATTTTTGTTTTTGCCATGATATGGCATTCCTGCTCTGTCCCTTTATGAATAATACATTCATAATCCACCATATCATTTACTTCACGAAGCCTTGTCAGTCTGGAAACCGTATCCGGATCCGGATAATAAAGCTTCTTCAGAATTTTCCCGATATTCTGCTGCGCCTCTTCTATGTCAGAGCATCGATACATCCGCAGCGCCTCTGCATTCATATGAATCAGCCTGTGTTCCGGCAACGTATAGGCCATCAGCCCGCAGTTCTGAATGTCCAGCAGCTCCCTGTAATAATCCTGCTGCAGTATGTGCTCCTTTTTCAGTGTTTGATTCAGCTCAGCCAGGCGCCGTTCCGCCTGTTTACTCTTTTCCAGCCGAGCGGTATCTGAGATATCCTGATGAGTGCCAACGATGCGAACCGTATCCGCGCTGCCGGACTCTCTCTTTCCGCCACAACGGACATACATCTCACCGGTTATGGGATGTATAAAGCGATAGACGATCTCCGTCGGTTCCTTTGCAAGCTTGGCCGCATACTCTTCAAAGAGCTCCTGATCTTCTTTGTGGATATGTGCCCGATGGTATAAAAAACGCTTCTCCGGCGTGACATCCCCTGATATGCCGAGCAACTCATCCATCACCCGATCCGCATAAAATCTTGGCGCCCTCCCCGCTTCAAATTCCACTCTCCAGACTCCGATTCTGGCAGACCGCAAAATATGCTGCATATCATTACAACCCAAATACTCCATATGCATCCCTCCGCACCAGATTGCTTCACTTTCCTCATTTTTTATTGTAGCTTCTGTTTTGCACAGTGTCAAGCAATGCAAACCTGCCTGATTCACGTCAAGCGGATATTCGCAATCCATCCCTGCAGCTCTGCTGACAGGGCCTAGCTTCGCTACTTGCAGGATCACAAGGAATTTTTCCGGACATCTCTGGCTATTTCCATAAATATATCGTATAATTTAACCGAATCAAGCAAGTCCCCTGCTTTCAATTGCGTAAAGCAATAAGCAGTTGGTTGGGACTTGCACAAAATACCTTTTGACCCTGACATCATCATCATCATTTACATAGAGGAGGACGATCATGAAATACGATTTTACCAGCATCCTGGACCGGCACGGCAAGGATGCGATTGCAGTGGACGCCATTGGTTCCGGCGAGGGGATGGCTCCCGGAGCACCAAAGGAGGGCTTTGATGCGATTCCGATGTGGGTCGCAGATATGAATTTTCCAACGGTTCCGACCGTACAGGAGGCGATCATTGAGCGGGTACAGCACCCGGCTTTCGGCTATTTTTCCCTGCCGGACGCCTACTTTTCTTCCATCATCCGCTGGCAGGAAACGCGAAACCATGTAACCGGTCTGACAAAGGAATGCATCGGCTATGAAAATGGTGTGCTGGGAGGCGTCATCGCCGCAGTCTCTTCGTTCGCTACACCGGGCGATGCTGTTCTGCTGCACAGCCCGACCTATATCGGCTTTACCGGCTGCCTTACGAACAACGGTTTTAAAATCATCCACAGCCCGCTCGTAAAAGATGAAAATGGTATCTGGCGCATGGACTATGCAGATATGGATGCAAAGCTTAAGGAAAACCACATCCATGTGGCAGTTTTCTGCAGCCCGCACAATCCATGCGGCCGTGTCTGGGAACGCTGGGAGATTGAAAAAGCAATGGAGGTCTACAAAGCAAATGACTGTATCGTCATCTCTGATGAAATCTGGTCTGACCTCACTCTGGACGGACACCAGCACATTCCGACACAGTCGGTCAGCGAGGATGCCAGACACCGTACGCTCGCCTTTTATGCACCGAGCAAAACCTTCAACCTCGCCGGTCTGGTCGGCAGCTACCATATTGTCTACGATTCGTATCTGCGGGACCGTCTGCAATCCAAGAGCAGTAAGGCTGTCTACAATGCGACCAATGTTCTCTCTGTCCATGCCCTGATCGGTGCCTACCGCGCTGAGGGCTATCAGTGGGTAGATGAACTCCGTCAGGTCTTAAGTGAAAACGTCCGCTTTGCCTGTGAGACGATCTGGTCACAGTTTGAAGGGATTGAGGTTTCCCGTCCGCAGGGAACCTATATGCTCTTCCTGGATTGTGAAAAATGGTGTCTGGCGCATGGGAAAACCATGGATGAGCTTCTGAAGGCCGGCTGGGATGTCGGTGTCGGCTGGCAGGACGGACGCCCCTTCCACGGTACCTGGAGCATCCGCGTGAACCTTGCGCTTCCGTTCTCACGGGTAGAAGAGGCATTCCGAAGACTGAAGGAGTATGTGTTCTGATATAGCCTCCGGCATTCTTGAAGTTTCGACTCACAAAAGCACAGGGTGCGGCAATCCGCCGCACCCTTATTATTTTGGATCGCTTCTGTTTGTCAGGCAAATATTCGCTATCAGTTTCACCACTTGTATAATCATAAAACTCCCATAACCGGACCACTCATTATGATATGTCATAACTGAATAGCTGCTCAGCAACCAACCAGAACTTACTTGATTCGGTTAAAGTCTTCTTGTTTCTCCTTTTTTACAGCACAAGCTCCTTATATTTCCGAATTTCTTCCAAATACTGCTGTCCCAGTGCGCTGATCGACATACTCTTCCTGGAAATATAACCGATCATCATGTTTTCCTCCGCGTGAAGCGGCACAGCGCGGTAGTCACTGCCGTTTAATTCCTCACAGATAATGCCGGAGCAAAGCGTATAACCATTCAGTCCGACCATCAGATTCAGCATGGTCGCACGGTCATTTGCCTTAATGATTCTCTTATATTCATACGTCGAAAGCACTTCCTCTGCCAGGAAGAACGAATTGTTGCTTCCCTGATCAAATGACAGGCAGGGATATTCCTTCAGCTCCTCCATTGTGATCTCCGCCTGATCCGCAAGCGGATGATCTTTCCATAGATAGACGTACGTTCCGCAGGAAAACAGGTCGTGAAACTCGAGGTTATTATCCTTCAGCAGCTTGTTCAGCACCTTCGCATTAAAGTCATTCCGATACAAAATCCCAAGCTCACTCTTGAAGTTTTTTACATCCATCAGCACATCGTACGTTCTCGTCTCATAAACCGCAAACTCGTACTCATCCATACCAAACTGCTTCACCAGCTCCACAAACGCCTTTACGGCAAAACTGTAATGCTGCATTGACACGCTGAATTTTTTCTTTCCCTTGGTGCGATAAATATAGCGGTTCTCGAGAAGCTGATACTGGTCTGTGACCTGACGTGCGTAACCCAGAAACTCCTCGCCCTCCGGGGTCAGTACTGTTCCGTGGCTGCTGCGCTTGAACAGCTCAATTCCAATCTCTTTTTCCAGCTCCTTGATTGCTCCGGAGAGACTCGGCTGTGAAATATAGAGTGCCTTTGCCGCCTCATTCATGGATCTGGAATCTGCGGCCCGAATTACGTAGCGAAGCTGTTGTAATGTCATAAGTAAAGTTCCCTTTCTGGTATAAATTAATATGCGAAACTGCCATTCGCGGTGGAGAGAAAATGCCGCGGATGGCAGTGTTCGCTGATATCTATTATTTTAAAATCTGAAGCTATTCCCTTTTATTTGGCAAACAGGGCTGTGGAATAGTATCTGTCTCCGTTATCCGGCAGGAGCACAACGATGGTTTTGCCTTTATTTTCCTCTCGTTTTGCGAGCTGGATCGCCGCATACAGAGCTGCTCCGGAGGAAATTCCTGCGAGAATCGCTTCCTCGGCTGCCAGATATCTTCCGGTCTCGAAAGCGTCCTCATTTTCTACTTTGATGATTTCATCGTAAATGCTGGTGTTCAGTGTATCCGGCACAAAGCCTGCGCCAATTCCCTGGATTTTGTGCGGTCCGGAAACGCCGTCGGACAGTACCGGGGAGGATGCCGGTTCTACTGCTACGATTTTTACTTCCGGTTTTTTCTCTTTTAAATATTCACCCGTTCCGGTGATGGTTCCGCCGGTGCCGACACCTGCAACAAAGA
>ERZ827168.2333-NODE-2333-length-22598-cov-5.715344_pt1 | contig 22598 bp, 17 predicted proteins | sample MGYA00519868_ERZ827168 | MGnify/ENA primary metagenome ERZ827168 (study PRJEB31778, sample SAMEA3449271) | human gut metagenome | biome: human gut; feature: human-associated habitat; material: faeces | place: United Kingdom | collected 2010/2012 ...
TTTTTCTGTGCAACTTCCAGAAAAAAGTTCTTGACAAACATTAGCAAGATTTGTCACACCAGCTTTTCCATCCGCTCCACCGCTTTCCGGGCCCGGTCATGCCCGGCCTCGGCGGCTTTTTTGTACCAGGCCAGGGCCTGGGCGGCATCTTTGGGGCCGCAGCGGCCGTCCTCGTACCAGACGCCCAGCTCGTACATGGCGTCGGGCAGGCCCTCTTTGGCGGCGCGCTCGTACCATTGCTGGGCCAGAGGCAGGTCTTTTTTCACGCCGGTGCCGTTCAACAGCAGGCGTAGTTGTACATTCCCCGGGAATACCCACCCTCGGCGGAGCGGCGGTACCACTCGGCGGCGGCTGCGGGGTCGGCCTCGGTGCCGATGCCTTTCTCGGTGCAGTAGCCAAGGCAGCACTGGGCGCGGGGCAGGCCCTGCTCGGCGGCGGCGCGGTACAGCTCTACCGCCCGGGCCTCGTCCAGCTCCACGCCTTTGCCGAACTCATAGCACCAGCCCAGGCAGCACTGCGCCCGAGCGAAGCCCTGGGCGGCGGACTTGCCGTACCATGCGGCGGCCAGGGTCAGATCCTCCGGCACACCCTGGCCGTACTCGTAACACCAGCCAAGGTTGCACTGGGCGGGGGCGTAGTTGGCCTCGGCGGCGCGGCGGTAATGGGCCGTGGCGGTGGGCCAGCTCTGTTCCACGCCGTCGCCCCGTTCATACAGGGCACCGATGCGGTTCTCGGCGGCGGGCAAGCCAAGCCGGGCTGCGCGGCGGTACAGGTGTAGGGCTTCCTCGGGGTTGCGGCGCACGCCGGCGCCACGCTCGTAACAGAGGCCCAGATTCAACAATGCCTGGGGCAGCTCCTGCGCGGCGGCCATGCTGTACCAGCGGATGGCATCCCCCCAGCTTTGGGGTGTGCCGGTGCCCTGCTCGCAGCAGACGGCCAGGGCAAACTGCGCCTGGGTGTCCCCCTGCCGGGCGGCGCGGGTGTACCACTGCACGGCCTCGGTGGGGTTGGCGGGTACGCCGCGGCCGCACTCCAGGCAGATGGCATAGCAGGCCTGGGCCGGGGCATAGCCCTGCCGGGCGGCGCGCAGGTAAAAGTCGGCAGCCAGCGGGGCGTTGGACTCCACGCCAAAGCCTTTCTCATAAAACTGGCCGCACATAAACAGGGCACGGGCGTCGTCCTGGGCAGCGGCCTTTTGGTACCAGGCCAGGGCAGCTTCGTCGTTTTTGGCGGTGCCGCGTCCTAAATGGACCATCTGCGCCAGGTTGCGCATAGCGGGCACAAACCCCGCCTGGGCGGATAGGGTATACAGCTGCACGGCGCGCACGGGGTCCGCTGCCACGCCGGTGCCGTTGGTGTAGCAGATGGCCAGGCAGCACTCGGCCCGGGGGTCGTGCTGCAGGGCGGCTTCGCCGTACCAGCGGGCCGCAGCCTTGGCGTCCTGGGGCACGCCCTTGCCGAACTCATAACACCAGCCTAAATTGCACTGGGCCTGGGCGTGGCCCTGGCCCGCGGCGGCGCGGTAGAGTAGCACGGCATCCGGCCAGCTTTGGGCCACGCCCTCGCCGCTCTCGTAGGCCAGGCCCAGCATGCACTGCCCGGCAGCGTCCCCCTCGGCGGCGGCTTTTTCAAAGTCAGAAAAGGCGTCATCAAAACGGCCGTCGGTTTTGGACTCGATGCCCAGAGCCACCCAATCGGCGGCGACTAAATCGCTGCCATCGCTGGGCAGAAAGAACGCCCCGCCGCACAGCGGGCACATGTCGGGGACCGCATGGCGGGTCACAAACCGGCAGACCGGGTTCTCGCAATGATGGATCTCCATAAAACGCTTCCTTTCCCTCAATTACAAACATTGTAGCATAGCTGTGCGCCGAAAAAAAGGCTTCGCGGCGTTTTTTCGGCGCGGCGTGTCCCAGCGGCGGTAATTATTGCTGTTTGCAAAGCTTTATCGGGTTTCCCCGCTCTGCGGCAAAAACAAACGTCCGGGCGTGGTATGGTAATGGCACCGATCGGCATATAGATAAAGGGGGACATGCTGCTATGGCTACTTATCTGGGAGAAAAACTGCATACAAACGTACAACTGCCTGCTATCTTGCCCGGTGCCCGTGGGGCAGCGCTGCTGTGGCAGGGGGCGGCGGCCGCCACGGGGCTGGTGCTGGGGGCAGGGCAGGTCTACGGCGGGGCCGCACCCTTTGGGCTGGCCTTCACGATGGTCTGTCCGCCGCTCTACCTGTTTGCTGCGGCAGGTGGCGTGCTCATCAGCAGTTTGGCGTTTCAGCCTGCGGTGCTGGGGGTCAAGGTCATTGCGGCGCTCACGGCCACTGTGGCGGTGCGGCGGCTGCTGCAGGACAAGCCCAACACGAAAAACGCGGGCATCTGGGCCGGGTGTCTGGCGCTGGCGTTGGCCCAGGCGGCCGTACTTTTTTTCGCGGGCGGCTACGTCGACCTGTCCCAGGCGGCGGCCACCGGCACTACGGCGCTGCTGGCGGCGGGGTCTGCCTGGCTGATGCGCCGTTTCCCTTACCGGGAGCCGCGGGGGCTGTGCCTGTGGCTGGCCATCGCGGCCGCCTGCCTGCAGCGGTGTGCCCGCGGGCCGTTGGCTCCGGGCCTGGCGGTGGCCGCAGCAGCCGGGCTGTGCGCCGCCTTTGCCGGCACGTTGGAGGAGACCGCTGTGGTCAGCATCACGCTGGCGGCGGCCATCACGGCGGCCAGCCCGAACCTTTGCTACGCGGCGCTGGCGGTGGCACTGGGAAGCCTGGCGGCAGCCTGCCTTTACCCCGGCGAGCGCCTGCGCTGTGCTGGCGTTTTTGCGGCGGGCTGCGTGCTGGGAGCCTTGGCCGCCCCCGATGCCGCCGGTGTGCTGCCGCTGTTTGTGGCCGGGGCTGTGGGCCTTGGCGCGGCGCTGGCTGTGCCGGGGGCGTGGCTGCGGGTGGTGTTTCCGCCGCCCGCCCCGCCGGTGCAGACCCAGGGGTTAAGTGGTGCCGCCCGCCGCCTGGCCGGTGTGGCGGATACCTTAAGCGACATCGCTGACACGGTCAACGCCGTCTGCACCCGCCAGATGCCGCCCAAAGGGGAAAACTTCGACTTCGTGGTGGAGCACATCGCCCGCACCACCTGCCAGACCTGCACCCGCCGCAGCCGGTGCTGGGTGCGGGGCTATGCCACAGCCATGGACGGGCTGTACCAACTCAAGCCCACGCTGGAGAGCCGGGGCCGCGTGGAGGTGGAGGACCTGCCCGGGCAGCTGTCGGTATGCATCCACCCGGCGGACCTGTGTACGGCGGCCAATCATGGGTATCGGCTGTGGCGCAGCCGCCGCCAGACGCGGGCGCGGGCCTCCATGCTGCGCACCGCCCTGACCGAGCAGTACAGCGCCATGGCGGGGGCGCTGGCGCAGCTGGCGGGCAAACTGGGCCAGGCGGGCCTGCCCGATCCCCGGCGGGAGGAAAAAGTCGCCCAGCTTTTTGCGGGGCTGGGGCTGGACGCGCTGGAGTGCAGCGTTACCTCCGACCTGGCAGGCCGTCTGACTGCCGCCGTGACCATCGCCCGCACCCGGTTTACCGAGGAGGAGATCAAGGCCCTGACCGCCGAGGTGAGCCGCATCTGCCGCCGGGACATGGACCTGCCGGAAGTTACCCACTGCCGCACGGTCACAATGCTGACTTTTGGCGAACGGCCGTTGTTTACGGCGACGTTTGGCACCGCAGGACGCCCGGCTAAGGGGCAGAACGTCAGCGGTGACGCGCTGGATTGCTTTTGTGATACCAGCGGCCGCGCCCAACTGCTGCTGTGCGACGGCATGGGCACCGGCCGCGCCGCCGCCGTGGACGGCCAGATGGCCGCCCGCCTGACGGGCCAGCTGCTGCGGGCAGGCTTTGCCGCCGAGAGCGCCGCGCGGCTGGTCAACGTGGCGCTGGGCCTAAAGAGCGCCGAGCAGGAATCCGGCGCCACGCTGGACCTGCTGACGGTGGATCTTTACACAGGCCGGGCGGGGTTGTTCAAGGCTGGGGCCGCGCCCAGCTTTTTGGTGCGGGGCGGCCTGCCCCGCATGCTGGAGGGCGCCAGCCTGCCCATGGGCGTGTTGGAAAGTCTCGTGGGCCGCAGCACCACCTTTGCGCTGGACAGCGGGGACTGGGTGGTGCTGGTCAGCGATGGTGCGCTGACCGATGGCACCGAATGGCTGACGCAGCAATTGCAGCTCTGCGCCCGCCTGGGCCACACCCCGCAGCAGGCCGCCGAAACCATAGCCGATGCCGCCGCCCGACGGGCCGGGGAAAAACAGGATGACATCACCGTAGCGGTGTTTGCGCTTGGCAAAGCCGGGTGAACAGGCAGCAGCCCGGCCCTGCCGCAAGGTAGGCGGGGCCGGTATCCGCGCACACCCCCACAAAAATACATTCAATATCTGTTTTCACAAAATATTTTCAGAAATTTCAAAAAAACTGTTTAAAATTCTGCAAATCTGTGGTAAAGTAGTATCAATCGGTGAGATGTGTTCAAATTCACCACTTAGAGAGCCTGCTCTCTGTAAAATTTAAAACGCCGCAGCGGGCACGCAGCGCATGGCGGGCCCCCGGCGCGAAAAGAGGTTTGATTGTTCCATGGACTATGCAAGCAAAGACATCCGCAACATTCTGGTCGCCGGCCACGCTGGCTGCGGCAAAACCACGCTGACCGAAGCCCTGCTGTACATGAGCGGCGCGATCGAGCGCATGGGCCGTGTTGAGGACGGCACCACCGCCAGCGACTTCGACCCCGAAGAGATCCGCCGCAAGGCATCGCTGAACTCCAGCATTGTCCCCGTTGAGTACGAGGGCATCAAATATAACCTCATCGACGTGCCCGGCCTGTTCGATTTCGAGACCGGCGCAGCCGAGGGTATCATGGCCGCCGAAAGCGTGCTGATCTGCGTGTCCGGCCGTTCCGGCGTCACCGTCGGCGCCGAGAAAGCCTACCAGCTGGCCCTTAAACACAACAAGGCGCGGATGGTCTTTGTCACCAAAGCCGACCTGGAAAACGCCGACTACTTCAAGATCCTGGAGCAAATGAAGATCAAGTTCGGCCCCAGCGTCTGCCCCTGTGTCGTGCCGGTCCGCCTGGACGACGGCACCGTCGCCTACATCAATCTGTTCAGCCAGAAAGCCTTTAAGTACGAGGGCGGCAAGCAGGTCCAGATTGACCTGCCCGACATCGGCCACCGCTTCGAGGGCCTGATCCAGGCCATGAGCGAGGCCATCGCCGAGACCGACGAAGCCCTGATGGAAAAGTTCTTCGAGGGTGAGCCTTTCACCACCGAGGAGATCGTCCAGGGCATGGCCACTGGCGTCCGCAGCGGCCAGATCACCCCCGTATTCTGCGGCAGCGCCGTCAACAACCAGGCGTTGGATATGCTGCTGTACAACATGAACGTCCTGCTGCCCGGCGCTGACACCGCCGCTGCCGTGGGCGAGGATAAGGACGGCAGCCCTGTCGACATCACAGCCGACCCCGCAGCCCCGCTGTGCGCCTACGTCTTTAAGACCGTGGCCGACCCGTTCGTGGGCAAGATGAGCTTTATCAAGGTGCTGTCCGGCAAGCTGACCGCCGCCAGCAACACTGTCAACGCCCGCACCGGCCAGCCGGAGCGCATGGGCAAGACCCTCATCGTCTGCGGCAAAAAGCAGACCGACACTGCTGCCATCACCACCGGCGACATCGGCGTTGTCTCCAAGCTGGCCACCGCCAAGACCGGTGATACCCTGTGCGACCCCGCCCGCGTGGTGGCGCTGCCCGCACCCGCCTACCCCACCGGCTGCTACCGCATGGCCGTCAAGGTCGCCAAGAAGGGCAACGAGGGCAAGGTCAGCGGCGCGCTGGCCCGCCTGATCGAGGAAGATCCCGCTATCACCTTCGTGGTCGATCCCGAGACCAAGCAGCAGATCATCAGCGGCCTGGGCACCCAGCATTTGGAAGTCGCCCTTGCCAAGCTGAAGAATAAGTTCGGTGTCGAGATCACGCTGGAAACCCCGCGCGTGCCCTACCGCGAGTCCATCCGCAAGAGCTGCAAGGCCCAGGGCCGCCACAAGAAGCAGACCGGCGGCCACGGCCAGTTCGGTGATGTCTGGATCCAGTTCGAGCCTATCGAGGGCGAGGACATCGAGTTTGCCGAGAACGTGTTCGGCGGCAGCGTGCCGAAGAACTTCTTCCCCGCTGTTGAAAAGGGCGTCCGCCAGGCGGCCGAGCACGGTGTGCTGGCCGGTTACCCGATGGTCGGCCTGAAAGCCACCCTGCTGGACGGCAGCTATCACCCCGTGGATTCCAGCGAAATGGCGTTCATTATGGCCGCCAAGCTGGCCTACAAGGCCGCTGTTCCTGAAGCTGGCCCTGTTCTGCTGGAGCCCATCGGGTCTCTGCAGGCCCATGTCCCGGCAGATAACACCGGTGACATCATGGGTGAGGTCACCAAGCGCCGCGGCCGCGTGCTGGGCATGAACCCGGACGAGGACGGCCTGCAGGTCGTGGAGGCCGAGGTGCCCATCGCAGAGATGCAGGATTTCACCACCTTCCTGCGTCAGCTGACCCAGGGCCGCGGCTGGTACACCTTCGATTTCGTCCGCTACGAGACTCTGCCCCAGATGCTGGAGGCCAAGGTCATCGAGCAGGCCAAAGCCCTCGGCAACTTCGCCGACGAGGACTAACCTACTTTCTTTGGAAAAGAAAGTAGGCAAAGAAACTTTTAATATTTCCTAAAACAAAGAGCGATGCAGTGGGAAACTGCATCGCTCTTTTGTGTTGGGATGAACGGTGGAAAGGCCCCCTCTGGGAGAGGGCTCCCGCGAAGCGGGTGAGGGAGAGCCTAGGCAAAGTCTCTCCCTCAGTCAGCGCTACGCACTGCCAGTGTTCCCCCGCTGGCACCTCGTGCCACCTCCCCCGATACGGGGGAGTCTGTCTCACAGAGGAAACCTTTAATCAGTGCTTTTTACTATAATCCCGCGCCCCATAAATCGCCGTACCTACGCGCACAATCGTCGCACCTTCGGCAATGGCGGCGGCATAATCGTGGCTCATGCCCATGGACAAAATATTCATCCGGGCATTTTCGTACCCGCGGGCAGCGGCCTTTGCCAGCAATTCCCGCATCTCGGCAAAAAAGCGGCGGGTGGCGGTGTCATCGGCATCGGCGGGCGGAATGGCCATCAACCCGCGCATCTTGATGTGGGTCTTGGCGGCGGCAGCATCCAGCAGCGGCCACAGGTCGTCCGGGCCAACGCCGCTCTTGCTTTCCTCGGCGCCGATGTTGATCTCCATCAGGATCTCCTGGGTGATACCCAGCCGCTCGGCGGCGGCCTCGATCTTATCCAGCAGCCGCGTGCTGTCCACACTCTGGATCAGCGCGGCGCGGCCCACCACCTTGTTGACCTTATTGGTCTGCAGGTGGCCGATGAAATGCCCCGGCTTGCCGTTGTAAGCTCCGGCGTCGGTCTTTTCCACAAGTTCCTGCACGTGGTTTTCGCCAAACAGGTCAATGGGCAAATCGGCGCTGTAGCGCACTTCTTCCACTGTGCGGGTCTTGCAGGCGGCGCACAGCAGCACCTCGCCGGGATCGCGGCCTGCGGCCTTAGCGGCGGTGGTCATGTTCTCGCGGATCCTGGCAACGGCCTCGGCCATTGCCTGCTTCTGTGCTTCGTCCATCAACGCACCTCCGTGTCGCTGTACACCGCGCGGCTGCCGCCAATAAACGGCGGGCGGGTGCGGGCGCACAGCAAAATTGCTTCACCGATGTGATCCATCGACAAGCGCACCGGCACGGCTACCCGGCGCAGGTGCATGCCGATCAGCGTACCGCCGATGTCCATACCAGCGGCGGCTTTCACTTCCTCCACCAGCACAGGGTCCTTAAAGGTGCGCCAGCAGTTGGTGGCCCAGCTGCCGCCCGCATGGGGCTGGGGGATGGCGGCCACGATCTGGCAGCCGTACTGCTTGGCCGCCTCGCGCTCGATCACGATGGAGCGGTTCAGATGTTCGCAGCACTGGGCGGCCAGGTAGACGCCCTGCTCCTGCAGCGGAGGCAGCACGCCCGCCAGCACAGCGGCAGCAACCTCCATGCTGGAATCATGGCCGATGCGCCCGCCGCGGATCTCGCTGCTGGAGCAGCCGACGACGAAGATGTCACCGGTCTCCAGATGGGCAGCTTCCAACAATTCTTCGGTGGCCCTGCGGGCCTGGGCCGTCAGTTCAGAAAGTTCTATCATGAAATAAACCTCCTAAAAACGTTCTATTTTGTGGGTGAAAAATACGAAAACACATCCACCCAGTTAGGCAAAATTATTTGCGGGCCGCGCAGGTCAGGTCCCGGATGGTCAGCCCACGGCAGTACTGCACCAGCAGGGTCATGGTGCCGGTCTCGTTCTCCACGGTGATGCCGTCCAGCACCACGTCCCGCAGCTCGTGGCCGGGGGCGTCAAAGCCTGCCAGCTCAATCGGCTCCACGTTCTCAAAGCTGCCGTCCCGCAGGCCGCGGCCGGTCAGGGTCAACCGTTCAAAGCTCAAATGGCTGAATACCGGCTGGCGGGGGGCCGCTTCGCCGTCGTCGTTGTAGGGCACGGCGTGTACCAGCAGGCGGGAGGCGGTGCAGTCCCGCACCGACACGCCGCGCACATAGCCGCCGCGCTTGGGCGTGGCCTTGATCTCAATGCCCGACCAGCTGTTGGTCAGGTCGCAATCCCAAATTTGCACATCCTCGATGCCGCCGCTCATCTCGCTGCCCAGGCAGATGCCGTGCCCGGCGGTGCTGCGGCAATCGAACACATAAATATGAGCGCTGGGGCGGCCGATTTTGTTGCCCTCGGGATTTTTGCCGGACTTGATGGCCACAGCGTCGCCGCCGGTGGCAAACTCGCAGGCAAACAGCGTGCAGTTGGTGCTGGAGTCCGGGTCCCAGCCGTCGCCGTTCCACACGCCCTCGGATACAAAGCGGCAGTGGTCGGTAGTGATGTTGTCGCTGTAGATCATGTGCTGGTTCCAGCTGGCGCCGTTTTTCAGCGTCAGGCCGTGTACCCACACATTGCGGCAGTTGCTCATGTTGATCAGTCGCGGCCGCACCCGGCCGGGGATGGTTCGCTCGTTCTCGCACTCGGCCACCAGGGCGGCGTGCTCGGCCAGGTAGTCCTTCAGGTGCTCCTGCTCGTCGGCGATGATCTTCTCAGCCAATTCGCGGCCGCCGCTGGCAATGGTGCCCTTGCCGCGGATGACCACGTTTTCGCAGTTCGGCCCGGCGGCGTGGTCCAGTGTGCCCAGGTTCAAAAGGCTTGAGTAGCAGCGCATCTCGGTGCCCTCAAACCGGCTGGGGATGCGGGGCTGGTAGTCAACGATCTCGGCGGTGCCCTGCAAGATGGCGCCCTCGTCCAGGTACAGCTCCATGTTGCTGTGCAGCCGCAGTGCGCCGGTCAGGTAGATGCCGGCGGGAATGTACACGGCATCCCCGGCGCCGCAGGCGTCGATGGCACGCTGCAAAGCGGCGGTGTTTTTGGTTTTGCCGTCGCCCTTGACCCAGAACGGTGCCTCGGTCACATCGAGGCGGTTCTTGACCGGTGTGGTGCGGAATACGCAGCTGCCCACGCACTGATGACCGAAAAACACGTCGGCCTGGTAGTCGCTCTGGCTGCGCAGGTCGGTCAGGGTAAAGTGGGTGCGGCCGCAGGTGGCCACGGGCTGGCCGCCCAGATAGACGGTATATTGCGCCCCGGCCCCGGCAGCCGCAGGCTTATCCCAGTACAGCACGGCAGAATGTGCGGTACTGCGTGCAAAAACATGTGTTTCAAACATGGGGGTTCCTTTCGATGATGCAATGGCTTTTGTGCATATTCCTCATTCTCTGCCTTTATTGTAACACAGAAAACAACAGGCGAAAAGGTGCAAAACTTGCCAAGATTTGGGGGCCACCGGGGGTGGATTTTCGCTAGGGTGTATCTGATAAGTCAAAAGTGCTGGAAAATTCGCTGAAAAGCAACAGCTGCAAGGCGCGAATCCGCTGCAATACTGGATGTATTGCAAGGATGAGCAACGCAGCAGATGTGCTTTTTAGTAGAATTGAACAGCGCTGAGGACTTTTCAGATACACCCTAGGGTGCTGCCTCCAAAAAGCAGCCAGGCTCATGGGCATACAGCACGCCCACGGCCTGCAAATAGGCGTAAATGATCGTGGAGCCGACAAACTTCATGCCGCGCTTTTTCAAATCTTTCGAGATGGCGTCGGACAGGGGAGAGGTGGTCGGCCCGCACTCCACCAGCGTTTTGCCGCCGGTCCACTGCCAAAGGTAGCTATCGAAGCTGCCAAACTCCTGCCGGATGGCGGCAAACGCAGCGGCGTTGCCTACGGCCGCCGCAATTTTGCGCCGGTTGCGGATGATGCCGGGGTCGGCGTACAGCGCGGCCTGCCTGGCCTCATCGTAGGCGGCGACTTTGTCCCAATCGAAATCGTCGAACGCCCGGCGGAAAGCCTCCTGCTTGTTCAGCACGCACTCCCACGAAAGCCCGGCCTGGAAGCCCTCTAAAATGAGCATTTCAAACAGCCTGCGGTCGTCGTGCACCGGCACGCCCCATTCTTCGTCGTGGTAGCGGATATAACGCGGGTTGCCCGGGTTTGCCCAACGGCACCTGCATTTTCCATCGGACCAGGTCATAGCATAGCTCCTTTGCCAGAGGTTGTAAGGGCCGCTTGCATCGGCCCGCAGGCGCACACGGTGTGTCCCTGCCTATAATTATAGTATAACACGCTTAGCAAGGCTTGCACCCTGCCCCTGAATTGTGTATAATAAGATGTTACAATCACTATTCTGGGGAGGTGTGCCGTATGAGCCTGCAAAGCATTGGCTTTTTCGGCTTTTTGCTGATTGTGGCTGCGGTGTACCTGCACCTGCCGCAGCGCTGGCAGAATCTGTTTCTGCTGGCGGCCAGCTGGTACTTTTACGCCAAGGCCATGCCCGCCATGCTGCCTGTCACTATCGCCATTGCCGCGTGTACCTACGCTTGTGGTCGGGCGATGCAGCGGCACAAAACAGCGGCGCTGCGGGTGGGCGTGATCGGCCTGTTGGTAATTTTGGCTTTCTTTAAATATAACGGCGCTTTTGCCTCCGATGGCGGTTGGCAGGCTGTGGCCATGCCGCTGGGCATCAGCTTTTACAGCTTCGCGGCCATCAGCTATCTGATCGACGCTGCCCGCGGCGATTGCGAGGTCGAGACCAACTTCATCGATTGTGTGCTTTATCTCAACTTTTTCGCCACCATCACCCAAGGCCCCATCTGCCGCGCCGGGGACCTGCTGCCGCAGCTCAAGCAGGAGCATCGCTTTGACGCCGCCCGCACGGTGCGCGGCCTGCGGCTGCTGGCACTGGGCCTGTTTAAAATGGTGGCCATCAGCGATGTGCTGGGCCTGGTGGTGGATGAGGTGTTCCCCAACTACCGCAGCTACGGCGGGCCGATGCTGATCCTGGCAGCAATTTTTTACACGTTCCAGCTGTATTTTAACTTCTCCGGTTACTCTGAAGTGGCGCGGGCTGTGGGCCTGCTGCTGGGGCTGAATCTGCCCGAAAACTTCAAGACCCCGTTTTTTGCTACCAACTTTTCCGGTTTCTGGAGCCGCTGGCATATCAGCTTTTCCTCCTGGCTGCAGGACTACCTGTTTATGCCGCTGGCCTGGGCCGATGTCTCGGGCCTGACGGGCGGAAAGATCCAGCGTCTTCCTGCAGAATTCTGCGTGTTCACGGTGTTTTTTGTCTCCGGCTTTTGGCATGGCAACACGCTGCCCTTTGTTATTTGGGGCCTGCTGCAGGCCTGCTACCGCCTGGGCGAGGAACTGATGCACCGCCGCTTCGGCAAGCCCAAAAAGAAAGCCCCGGCTAAAACCCTGTGGGCCAAGCGTGCGTGCGTGTTTGTGCTGTGGACCATCAGCATGGTGTTCTTCTGCGTGGGCATGTCCGGTGCGGGCTTAACGGCGGGGGACGCCTTCGCCTATCTGGGCGGCTGGTTCACCGGCTGGTCCCCGGCCCGCTTTGGGGCCGAGCTGTACGGCGCTGCCTACAACGGGTTCTACGCCAACACCATCATGGTGGCGGCCTACTACGCCTTTGTGGTGGTCACGCTGGCCCTGGGCTTTGCCCTTGACGCCCGCCGCGCCTTTACCTATAAAAATAAGCCGTCCGAAATTTGCCTGGCCAACGAAAAGTACCGCTGGGGGATTTACTACGTATTAGTAATTTGTTTGCTGGTAGGTTATATCATGCAAAACGGTGGCTTTGGCGGGGCATCCGGGTTTGGCATGTATGCAAACTTTTAACGCGCTTCGCGCTCAAAGAAGGGGTTTATCGCTTGTGGCTGCGCCACGCTCCTGCACCCCTCCTTTGAATTCACCCGTCGCAAAAAGCACATTTTCACGCCTGACGACACAAAAATGCACTTTTTTGATCAAGAGGTGTCAGCATCGTCGGCGCATGTCCGCCGATGCTGACGGTTTAAAAAGAAAGGAGGTTTTCGCCCAATGAAAAATATCCTGAAAAAACTGGCGCTGCTCTGCATCCCGGTCGTGGTGTGGTTCGTGTTTTTTGCGGCGTTTGAGCCGAACAACTACTTTGGGCTGAAAGCCTCCGCTACCTCCAGCCAGCCGGTGGCCCGGGTGCGGGCCTACCAGCAGGAGCCGGGCACCAACCTGATCCTGGGCGACAGCCGCCTGGCCCACTTTGATATGGCCCGGGTCGAGCAGGTCAGCGGCAAGGCGTGGCAAAATCTGGCTTTCGGCGGTGCATCGCTGAAAGAAACGCTGGACTTGGCCGATTACGTGCTGGATTCCGGCAATCAGGTGGACAGCCTGCTGGTGGAAGTCTCGTTCTACACCCTCAACGCCGGGTACAACACCGACCGCTTCCAGGCGTTGGAGGAGACACTGAACAACCCTCTGGCCTACTGCCTGAATCTCGAATACAACGTCAACGCCCTGACCGTGGCGATGGACACCCTGAAGGGCACGCCGGATACCATTGAATCCGGCGATTGGACCGCCGCAGACTATCTGGCGGACGATGGCACTACCCTGCCGCTGCACCGCAAACTGTACGATTACCCAGCCATCATCACCCCCAAGTGCCGCAGCTGGACGCTGAACGAAGCCCAGCTGACCCGCCTGGCCGAGCTGGCCGCCCGCTGCCAGAACGAAGGCATCGCCTTGACCATCGTGCTGCCGCCCATGGCCGAGAATGTGCGCACCGAGGTGTGCGACACGTTCGGCATTACCGAGGCCATGCAGGATGAGGTCTTGCCCGAACTGCACGCCATCGCCGCCGAGACCGGCTGCACCCTGCTGGATTACGAGTGGAACGGCAGCTGCATTACCGACGATGATACGCAGTTCTTTGATGGCTTCCACCTGGATGAAAAGTATGGCCTGCCGGACTGGACAGAAGAACTTTTTACGGATATAGGGTAAATAAGTAGACTGTTAAAGAGTCTCCCTCTGGGAGGAAGATGCCCCGAAGGGGCGGAGGGAGAGAGCATTACCGGTATCCGAAGCATTGGCGATTAGGCTCTCTCCCACACCCGCCTATGCGGGAGCCACCTCCCAGAGGGGGCCGAAGTAAATTGGCAATTAAATCTACAACGAGGCAAACCATGGCTTTAGACTTCCTGATTTTGTACGAGCACACTGTGCGCGAATATGAGAGCGACCTGCTGCTCAAGCTGGAGTTGGAGCGCCGCGGCTATACCGCCGAGATCCGCCAGCTGCTGGATCCCAAGCACCTGCGGCTTTTCGGCAAAGATAAGCCGGAAGTGCTGGTCGCCAGCTGCATGTATGATAACGAGGCTATCAACAGCCACGTCTACAACAACATCGGCAAATGCAACAAGATCGTCAACCTGCATTGGGAGCAGATGCTTTCCGACACGCAGGAGGAGGGCGACTGGTTCAACATGAACGGCAACGCCAAGCGCTGCGTGCAGACCTGTTGGGGCAAGCGCACCGCCGCCCGCCTGCAGGCCCACGGCATGGACGCCAAAAACACGCCTGTCACCGGCGCAGTCATGATGGACTTTCTGCGGCCGGAGTTTGACGGCTACTTTAAAGACAAACAGACCTTGTGCAAAGAGTTCGGCCTGGACCCGGCCAAGCAGCTGCACCTGTATATTTCCAGCTTCGGCTACGCCAGCATGAATGACGACGAGGTCGCCGAGCTTTCCAAGATGGCGGGCACCGATTTTACCGGCTTTGCCAAGACGAACCGTGTCTCGATGAAGGAGACACTGCGTTGGTTCGATGAATATTTAGGTCAGCATCCCGAGGTCGAGCTGGTCTACCGCCGCCACCCCAGCGAGTGGAACAGCCCCGCGCTGGAAGAACTGGCGAAGAAGCGGCCGAACTTCCATGTCATTTTTGCCGACTCGGTCAAGCAGTGGATCGTGGCGGCAGACTCTATTTCCATCTGGATGAGCACCGCCATCGCCGAGGTGTACATGGCCGGCAAGAGCTGCCACATCCTGCGCCCGGTGCCCATTGAGCACGAGTACGACCCGGTCATCTACAAGGATGCCCATTATGTGACGACCTGCGGCGAGTTTGCCGCCGCCATGGCCGCGCCGGAACCGCCGTTCCCGATTGCAAAGGACGTTATCGAGGGCTATTTTGACCCCAGCGAGATGCCCGCCTACAAGCGGATGGCCGACCTATTGGAGGATGTATACAAGAACCCGCCCCGGGACGAGCCGATGGGCGAAGGCTTCACGCCGCACTTTAATAAGGTAAAGTTCTGTGCGCTGGCCGGGGTGCATTTCCTCTACCGCCACGGCTGGGAGCCGAAAAAGGTGTTTGCCTTCTGCCCCCCGCTGGCCAATTTTGCCCAGCGCATTTATGGGTATGTGGACAAAGCCCATGTAACGCCGGAACAGGTGGCAGCAATGACGGAACGCATTAAGCCGTTCGTCCGCTGAGCATATAGGGGCCGGGCATGCCCGGCCCTCCGCAGTGCGGCAGACGCGCAGTAATGGCAAGGCCGCGGGCCGGGCATGCCCGGCCCCTACAACGCTATGATAGGACACACATATGTCAGAAAGCAAAAAATCCGCCGGTGAATCCTTTGCCGGGAATGTGATGAAATACTCGGTGGCGACCTATTTAGGCTTCGCCATCACCGGGCTGGCGCTCATCGTCAAGGGGCTGCTGCCCGCCGAGGTCCTGGGTGCGCCGGTCACCTTCATGACCTACACGGCCACCCTCATGAACATCGGTATCCTGGGCCTGGATCAGGCGTTGCTGCGCTTTTACCATGAGCCGCCCGCCGGGGCCGAGCCGCGCCAGCTGTTCGCAGCCTGCACCCGCATTTCGGCGTCGTTCATGGTGCTGCTGGGTGTCGCAGGCAGCGTGTTCTTTGCCCAGCCGCTGGCGGCGGCCTTCGGCCTGGGGTCGGCAGGCCCCGGCATCGTGCCGCTGCTGTTCATCAATGCGGCGCTGTACATGCTGGTGCGGTATCTGAACGTGCTGCTGCGCCTGGAAAACGACCTGCGCGCCTACACGGCTGAAACACTCTGGATGCAGGGCTGCTACAATCTGTTCTACCTGCTGCCGGGCTTTCTCACCTCCAACGTATTTATCCTGGCCGTGGCGGCCATTTTAAGCTTTGGCGTGGTTGCCATTGCATTCGGGTACAAGTACCGCAGCGCTGTGTTTGCGCCGCTGCCCGCCAGCCAGCTGGGCGGCATTGCCCGCCAGACTGTGCCCTACGGCGTGGCACTGGCCCCGGCCCAGATCTTGTTCAGCCTGTCCAGCGGTATCTGCCTTTCCTTTGTGGGCAACGCCTGCGGCGAGAATGCGCAGGGCCTGTTTGCCTTCGGGTACAGCCTGGCACAGCTGGTCACGGCCATCCAGGCGGGCTTCTCCACCTACTGGGGCCCCTACGTCTACGCCCACTACCGCGAGGAGCAGGAGCGCATCTGCCGCGTACATGACGTTTTGAACCTGCTGATCTTCAGCTTCTTCTGCGTGCTGGTCATGTTCGAGGATATCGTGTTCGTGATTTTCCCCGACAAGCGCGGGTGCCTCGCCATTTTCCCGCTGCTGATGCTGGCCGTCGTCTTCAACATTCTGTGCGAGGGCACGGTCTACGGCAACTCGATTGCCCGCAAACCGTGGCATGATACCATCGGCATCGGGCTGGGGGCGCTGTCCAACCTGGGGCTGTGCGCGGTGCTGGTACCCGCCTTTGGGCTGACCGGCGCAGCGCTGGCCCTGGCCGCCAGCAACGGCATTGCGTTTTTGTACCGCAGCGTCACGGGCCAGATGTACTACCGCACCGTTGCCAGCTATGCCAAGACGATTTCCGGCTTTCTGCTGGCGTTCGCGGTCACAGCCATCGGCACGCTGCTGTGGCAGCATTTTATTATAAAATTTGCGCTGGTAGGTGTGATTTTGTTCATCTACTGCACCCTCTACCGTGCACAGCTCGCCAAGCTCTGGGGCATCGGCCTTGGCATCCTGCGCAGCATCTTCCACAGAAAGTAAGGCGAAACCATGAAACATTGCGGCACACAGGAATTGACGACAGAACGCTTAGTTTTGCGGCGGCTTTCCATCGATGACAGCGAAATGATGTACAACAACTGGGCCCGCGACAAGCAGGTGACGAAGTACCTGCGCTGGAACGCCCACCGCAGCTGGGGCGAGACTGCCGAAACGCTGAATGAGTGGGAAAAACACTACAACGACCCGAAGTTTTACCAGTGGGGCATCACCGACAAGCATTCGGAGGTGCTGATGGGGACCATCAGCCTGTGCCCTGCCCCGATGTTGAAAACCGGCTGGCACCTGAACACCGAGCGCCTGGGTGCCCCCTGGGAGGTCGGCTACGCGCTGGGCCGCAAGTGGTGGGACAAGGGCTACATGACCGAGGCCCTGTGCGCTGTGCGGGACTACTGGTTTGACACGGTGGGGGCTGACTGGCTGGCCGCCGTACACGCCAACGAGAACATTGCCAGCGCCGCCGTTTTGGAGAAGGCAGGCTTTGTCTACGACCATGACGTGACCGACCGCAAGTTTGACGGCACGCCGGTCCCCTGCCGTGCGTACCATCTTTTGAAAGAGGAATTATGAGCGATAACACGACTGAATTAGACTTTGGCACCACTGCCCAGAAAACCACCGACGCCGAGAAACTGCCGGTGGTGCTGCTGGCGCTGGATCAGGGCCGCTATGATATGACCCGCAGTCTGGACGAGCTGCGCGCACTGGCCGATGCCAACGGTATGGACGCCGTGGCCGAGGTGGTGCAGAAGCGCTCGACCCCCGAGGCCGCCACGCTGCTGGGCGAGGGCAAGGTCGCCGAGGCGCGGCTGGTCTGTCAGAACGTAAACGCAGCCGCCGCGATTTTTGACGGCGAGCTGACCGGCAGCCAGATCCGCAACCTGTCGGCGGCACTGCAAGTCGAAGTGCTGGACCGCACGATGCTGATCCTCGAAATTTTTCGCGCCCGCGCCACCACGAACGAGGGCAAATTGCAGACCGAGCTTGCCACACTGCGCTACCAGCTGCCGCGCCTGCAGGGCCTGGGCGAGAGTTTGAGCCGCCAGGGCGGCGGCGGCGGGGGCGGCGGCGGTGCCCGCCGCGGTGCCGGTGAGACAAAGCTGGAGCTGGATCGTCGCCACCTGCACCACCGCATTGAGCATCTGGAAGGCCGCCTGAAAGAGTTGGAAAAGCGCCGCGGCGAGACCCGCCGGGCACGGCAGAAAAACAACGTGCCGGTGGTGGCGCTGGTCGGCTACACAAACGTGGGCAAGTCGAGTTTGCTGAACGCCCTGTGCGGCGAGCAGATCTTTGAGGCCGATATGCTGTTTGCCACGCTGGACCCCACAGCCCGCAAGCTGGTGCTGCCCAGCGGGCTGCAAATCATCCTGGTGGACACGGTCGGTTTCGTCAGCCGGCTGCCGCACCATCTGGTGGAGGCGTTCAAATCCACGCTGGAGGAAGCCGCGTTCGCCGATGTCATCATCAAGGTCGCCGACGCGGGCGACGCCCAGGCCGCCGAACAGCTGGCCGTGACCGATGAGGTTCTGGGCAGCCTCGACTGCGAGGGCATCCCCCAGCTGGTGGTCTACAACAAGTGCGACGTCGCTAACGCCGTGGCCTTTGACCCGGATATCCTCTTGACCAGCGCCAAGACCGGCTATGGCCTGGACGCGCTGCTGGCGAAGATCGACGAGGTGCTGAACCACCGCGTCCGCACCATTGAGGTCGTGCTGCCCTATGACAAGCTGGCCTTGGCCGATATCTTGCGCAGCCGCGGCAGCGTAGCGGCGGAGGAATACCGCGAGGAGGGCGTTTTTTACCGCGCCACCGTAAAAATCGACGATTTGCACCGCTTTGAGCCGTTTTTGGTATGATGCCGCAAATGCGTTTGCTTAGCGCCTGAAATCAAGCGTTTAGAATGTAGATTTGGTGTGCCCGCCCCAGTACAGCACACTGACATATCGGAATTTGGAGGTAAAAAGCATGATGAAGCTCGATAATTTTATTAATATGATGACGGGACACTTTAATAACAAAGAGCAGTTTGATAATATGCAGAGAGAAGGGAAAACATATCCTTATGCAGAACACATTAATACAATCTGTAATGATAAAATTTTAAACCTTCCTAAAGATTTTAATGGTAAATTTGTTGTTGAAGAAAGCTACTATGAGACAAATGGTAAACGCCATGCTTCCCCACATCTTTTCCTTATTACAGAGAAAGAAGACGGAATTGTGTTGTATTCTTATGAAATACCAGAAGGAGAAGATAAAAGTACGTTTTCATATGATTCTATGAAAAATGCTGACTACACTGAATTGAAAAAATCTGAAAAATTCACTCCGGCGCTCTATCATGAGAAAGATGGAATCTGGGAAGGAGGCAGTACAAGCCAGTTTTCACCGGTAATGACATTTAAGCTTTGGGAAAAGTTTTCTGATAGTTGTCTGGAGGTATCTGAAAGCATGGAAGTTAATGGGAAGAAAACTTTTGGATATGATGAACCAATTATCTATAAGCGAGTATAATCCAAGAATGAAATATTGCGATAAATTCCAGTTTGCAGGGCCGCCACGGAGGCTGCTGCAGCCGTCAGCTTCCCCGGCGGGGTGGGGGCACCCCGCCCTACGCCTTATAGCAAAAATGTGCCCGCGCGGCGGGTACACCAAATCTAAACTCTTAATTTTAAACTCTACTCTCCAGCTTCGCCTGCCGCATTGACACCTTATGCCGATGCGCTTATAATAAAACTACTTACGCAACTTAGAAAAAGGGGAAATCACTATGGCAAATGTTCGTACCCGCTTTGCGCCGTCCCCCACAGGCTATATGCATGTAGGCAATCTGCGCACGGCTTTGTATACCTATTTGCAGGCGCGCCACAACGGCGGCACCTTTATCCTGCGCATTGAAGACACCGATCAGGGCCGTCTGGTCGAGGGCGCCACCGACATTATCTACAATACGCTGAAGGCCACCGGTCTGACCTGGGACGAGGGCCCCGACATCGGCGGCCCTGTCGGCCCCTATGTCCAGAGCGAGCGCATGGGCATGTTCAAGCAGTATGCCGAGCAGCTGGTCAAGGCCGGCAAGGCGTACTACTGCTTCTGCACCGAGGAGCGCCTGAACGAGATGCACGAGGCCCAGCGCGCCGCCGGCGAGATGACCCACTATGACGGGCATTGCCGCAGCCTGAGCGCCGAGGAGGTCGCCGCCAAGCTGGCCGCCGGTGAGCCGTATGTCATCCGCCAGAAAATTCCCGAGAGCGGCATGGCGGGCTTTGACGATGTTGTCTATGGCCACATCGAGGTCGATGTCAAGGAGCTGGACGACCAGATTCTGATCAAGACCGACGGTATGCCCACCTACAACTTTGCCAATGTCGTGGACGACCACCTCATGGGCATCACCCACGTCATCCGCGGCAGCGAGTATCTTTCCAGCACGCCCAAGTACAACCTGCTGTACGAGGCGTTCGGCTGGGAGAAGCCCATCTATGTCCACTGCCCGCCCGTTATGAAGGATGCACAGAACAAGCTGAGCAAGCGCAACGGCGACGCCAGCTATCAGGACCTGGTGGCGAAGGGCTACCTGCCCGCCGCCGTGCTGAATTATCTGCTGCTGCTGGGCTGGGCACCCGAGGGCGAGCAGGAGATCTTCAGCCTGGATGAAATGATCAAGATCTGGGATCCGTCCCGCATCTCGAAGTCCCCCGCCATCTTTGACCCGCTGAAGCTGCGCGCTATCAACGCCGCCTACATCCGCGCCCTGCCTGCCGAGGAGTTCCGCCGTCTGGCCGACCCGTTCATTGACAGCGCCGTCCACTGCGATATTGACCGCGACCTGCTCTGCGCCAATTTGCAGCCCCGCTGCGAGGTGCTGGAGGATATCCCGCCGCAGCTGGACTTCTTTGACGCCGTGCTGCCGATCGATGCCGAGATGTACCGCAACAAGAAGCAGAAAACGACGCCCGAGTCCGCCAAAGAGGCCCTGACCGCCCTGCTGCCGGTGCTGGAAGCCCAGACCGACTGGACCCGCGATGCGATCTTTGAGGCCTGCAAGACGCTGGCCGAGCAGATGGAGAAGAAGAACGGCTGGCTGCTGTTCCCGTTGGGCATTGCCCTGTCCGGCAAGGCCCGCACCCCGGGCGGCGGCACCGATTTGGCCGCCATGATGGGCAAGGCAGAAACCCTAAAACGCGTGAAGGACGCACTGGGAAAGCTGTAAATGAACAGTAGTTTCCCCTTGCCCCGGCGATGCAATAAAAAAGAGGAGTTATACCCATGCACCGGGTATAACTCCTTTTTTTAAATCACATAATCATTCCCCGGCTGGGCGGTGTTGACCAGGTCGGCCAGGGTGATGCCGTCGAAGTAGTCGTTGATCATCGTGTTCAGCTTGCGCCACATGGGCAGGGTGCGGCATTCCACCATGCGGGGGCACTCCACCGGGTTCTGTCCTAAACACGCCACCGGGGCCAGGCTCCCTTCGGTCAGGCGTAAAATATTCCCCACCGTGTATTCCCCGGGCGTTTTGGTCAGGCGGTAGCCGCCGGACTTGCCCCGCAGGCCGGTCAGATAACGCGCTTTGACCAGACTTTTGACGATGGCCTCCAGGTATTTTTCCGAAATTTCCTGCCGAGCGGCAATTTCTTTTAGGGGGATGTAGCCGTCGTGCTGGTTCTCGGCAATGTCGATCATGACCCGCAACGCATAACGGCCTTTCGTTGAAATCATCATTTGGTTTTTGCTCCTTCGTTTTCTTATTTCCTATTATACAAGTTGGTAAATAGGATAGCAACCCCTTTGCCGCAAAAAAAGTTGCCAAAATTCCCTATTTCCCTATTGACAAATGGGAAAATATGTTGTACAATCCTATCAACCTATAAGAAAGGTATGAATTGATATGCGAAAGGGATTTGCACCATACGCGCGATGTCGCCGTCACACGCTGTAAAAACCGTAACATTGTAAATAAACAGAAATGACGATGGAGGAAACTACCATGAGCAAGATTTATACTTCCGCTGACCAGCTGATCGGCCGCACCCCCCTGCTGGAACTCACCCACATTGAAGCCGCCGAAGGACTGGACGCCAAGATCCTGGCCAAGCTGGAATATTTCAACCCCGCCGGTTCCGTCAAGGACCGCATTGCCAAGGCGATGATCGATGACGCTGAGGCCACCGGCAAACTGAAGCCCGGTTCCGTCATCATTGAGCCGACCTCCGGCAACACCGGCATCGGCCTGGCATCCGTCGCCGCCGCCCGCGGCTACCGCATCATCATCGTCATGCCTGAAACGATGAGCGTAGAGCGCCGCCAGCTGATGAAGGCCTACGGTGCCGAGCTGGTGCTGACCGATGGCTCCAAGGGCATGAAGGGCGCTATCGCCAAGGCTGACGAGCTGGCGTTTGTGATCTACAACCTGCTCGAGGCCATCCGCATTGCCGCTCACCTGCTGATGCCGCTCATGCCCCAGACTTCTGCCGAGACTCTGCGCCGCCTGTCCTGCGAGGACGAGGCCGCGAGCGACGACCTCAAGGGCATTTGCGCTTGGGGCCTGCTTGCTGGTGGTCAGCCCGTCGAGAAGGGCGATCCGCTGTTCCCGCGTCTGGCGTAGAGACCGCGCGAGCGCCATATCGGCAATTTGCTGTTTAGCTGTAAGGGCATGGCCACCACGGTCCATGCCCTTTTGTTTCAAGACGCCGCCATCATGCTAAGGAGGCAACCATGACAACTTCGCCTTTGGCAAACCCCACGGCCACCAGGGAGCTGCTAGAGGAGTTTGGCCTTGCGACTAAGCATCGCCTGGGCCAGAACTTTCTAATCGACAATCATGTGATCGAGCGTATCTGCGAGCTTGCCGAGCTTGCAGGTGACGAGCGCGTACTCGAGGTGGGTCCGGGTTGCGGTACGTTGACACTTGCGTTGTTGCAGGAGGCGGCGTGCGTTACGTCGATCGAGGCCGATCCCGAGCTTGAGCCGGTGCTTGACGCCCACGCCGCCGACTATGCCAACTTCCGCTTTATCATGGGCGACGCGCTTAAGGTGACGCCGGAGCAGATTGAGCA
>ERZ827168.2338-NODE-2338-length-22582-cov-8.216007_pt1 | contig 22582 bp, 18 predicted proteins | sample MGYA00519868_ERZ827168 | MGnify/ENA primary metagenome ERZ827168 (study PRJEB31778, sample SAMEA3449271) | human gut metagenome | biome: human gut; feature: human-associated habitat; material: faeces | place: United Kingdom | collected 2010/2012 ...
ATATCACTAGTAAATAATTATAGTTTTTACCCTTCATGTGCAAATAAGGACTTTTTTTTAAAAAATAAAAGAAAACAACCATTATTGCAAGAGCTAAGCTTATTTGCTTGGTTAACACTATTCCGGATAATATTGAAATAAGAAAAAACAAATTATAATAATCCCAATCATCATTAACAATAACCAAGTACATGCCAAATGCGGGTAATAAACCCACCATTTGGTCTAATTGAATGGTTTGAAAAATACTTTCGAATTTATCAAAACTTGAATGTTCTATTACATAATTACTTAAATTTAATAAAATAAAACATAAAATTAGTAACAAATAATTTACTTTTGAATCATTCTTTTTTAAAGTTGGCAAGAAAAGAGAAAAAGTGAAAACAGATAAAGCTATATATAAAATATTTTCAAAAAAACCACTACCTACAAAAAGAAACATCAATTCCATCGTTTGAAACAAAGGTGGATAGTTTGTGCTATTAAAAAAAGCAGATGAACTATTAAAATGATAATAATTGTTATAATACATTTCTTTAGTTAATGGAGCCCAAAAAATAATTTCATCATATGTAGTAATGTTTGTGTTATTATGAAATGTGCATATAAATACATACATCACTAAAAATAAAATAAAACTTAGTTCTAGGTAGTTTGAAAGAAATTTTTTTACTTCCTTTTTTATCTCCTTCCTTATTTTTATTAGTTTATATAACGATAATAACATATATAAAATATTAACTATCAAAAATGACAATCTAATATTATTAATAAGAATTGATAACAAGGTAATATTTAAGCTTGTTGAAAGTAAAGATAAGGATAAATTATAGGAAAAACGTTTTTTTGTTAAAAAGCAAAACTCTGCTGAAATAAATAACAAATATAATAAAATTTTAATATATTTAATTATCATTATTTATTACCTCTACCGACTTTCTTGCTATTTGAGAATATAAAAAATTGTTCTTTTTATCAGAATTTGCATTCTCTTTTAAATACGAATAATTATTCTTATCAACAACGAAATTTAACTTTTCTTTTATTCCTTCATAAGAAACATCATCAATAAACAAACAATTTCCGCCTATATCTACATGATCAGTTTTTGGTAACTTTCTAAAGACACATGGTGTTCCAGAAGCTACCATTTGTTCCCAAATAACTGAGTGCCTTCCAGGAAAAAAACCTACGTTAGAAGCACATATTACATCATAGATTTCTTGTTGCCCCAACCAACCTGTAAAAATAATATTTTCTGATAATAAATTATTAAAATCGTTCTTAATTTTGTCTGCGACTGATCCGAATATTAATAATTTTATTTTTTTATCATTTAGTTCGTTGACAGCTTTCATAAGCAACAGTGTTTCAGTCTTGTGATAATCTATTTTGCCACCAGTCAATATCACAAAATCATCTTCATTTAAGTTATATTTTTTTCGAGTCTTTTTTATATTCTCACTACCGTTATTTAATAATTCATCGTCGGCTCCCATAACTAGTAATTCAATTTTTGAATTATCAATATCATACATCTCATGTATAAAATCACATCTAAGAGGAAGCACACCATAAAATTTTTCAGCATATTTATTAATCGTTTGAGCACATCTTTTCCATAAAGTCTTGTGCACAAAATAAGCGAATTTACTTTGAGCACTATTTGTGTAATCCGCATGTCCATCGACAACGCACTTTACGTTTTTATGTTTTTTTAAATATTTACATATGTAAAAAATATCAACAAATTGACAACAATGGATAAAAATAAAGTCAGGTTTTTCATCAACAATGGTCTTATATAGATTTTTATAGTGCCTAAATAGTTTGGTTAATTTTTTATTAAGACCATTTTTTAAACGAATCACTTTAACGCCATTATCTTCATATAAGCCTGATTCTACTTCTAAATAATCTTCACTATTTTTGTCATTTATAAAACTTGATGTTATAAGCGTTACATCATTTCCGTTTTTAAATTGATATTTTGAAATTAAGTTATCTTGATAACCCCAACCAATGTTATAGGAACCACTTAGGCAAACATCTACTATTTTCATTAATTAACCTTTCTAACAATTACGTAAAACAGCTTTTTAGATATTTTTAAAACACAAGATAAAATTAGTGCTTTTATATCTTTAAATCCTTTTAATTCTTTAAAAATGCTTTTCCCACACATTTTCTCTTCCACAGTTAGAAAGTCATTAAAATTCATTATTCTAGCAGAAGTATACAATGCGCCAATTTTCCATCTTGGTAAAGCATATTTGAATTCTTCTCCGTTATCTTTTAACTTCACCAACCTTTCAGCAACCAACGGATAAGAATTTAGTATTTTTTCATTACTAGATGATGTCATTGTGGAATTTTCTCTCAAATAATATCCATATAATTGATCGTTTGTATAAACCACCTTATTACTATTTGAAATAATATCCCACATAAATATCTGATCTTCTGAAAAATGTATTTTTTCATCAAATATAATGTTATTTTCAATCAGAACGCTTTTATCTATTAGCATGGTCACAACCAAAAATGATATATCTCTATACAAAAAGTGTTTTAACATCTCATCCCTATAGAATAATTGAACTTGATTTTTTGAATCAAATTTTTTTTCATCTAAATCTTTTATAAATTTATATCCACAAATCGAGATATTTGCATTATGCATAATCGAATTATTATAAAGAACCTCAATAAAATTCGGAGCAATAATATCATCTGGATCTAAAAACAATATTTTTTTGCCTCTTGACTCAACGATTCCCTTGTTGCGCGCCGAAGAAACGCCACCATTTTCTTTATTTATTAATTTCCAGTTAATAGCTTTATCCTTTAAAAAATCTTTTATTATATCTTTCGTATTATCTGTCGATCCATCGTTTATTATTATTAATTCATAATCATTGAATGTTTGATTAATTATAGATAATAATGATTTTTTAATATATTTTTCAACGTTATAGGCTGGAACCACTATAGATACCTTAGGATTGTTACTCATATAAACCTCTTAAAACTATTATTATTAATGTTATACCTAGGAACGAACCCATCTTCTTTTTTGTAGCCAACAGGTATTGTCATAAATACATATTTAAAAATACTTTTTGCCACAATTAAATTTTCTTCACTTACAGCAAAGAAAGATCCAAATGGAAAAGCAAAAACATCAACATCTTTTTTTGTTATATTTTCCAATTCCTTCTTAGAAAGCGTCATATATTTTTCCAATTCAGATTTTTCTATAAATCTAGAAATTACGTGTTTATATAAATGACTGCCTATAGTACAATTTGAGTCACTACTCATCACTTCTATCATTTTTTTTGACAAATAACCCTCTTTACCAATAAATTCATTACACACAAAAACACAATAGGGGATATTGTAATTGTTCAATATCGGTCTTGCAGTAGTATATATAGAATCATAAGCATCATCAAAAGTAATAATATAATTATTACTAAAATCATCATCTATAATTGAACTAAATTTTGATTTTTGATAAATAGTGTTTACGAGTTTTTGAAAGTTGTTCTCACTAATAGAATATATATCGTTGTCATCGCTTATTTTATGAATCATAAGTACTTTTGTAGTATTGATATTTGTTTTATTTTGAATGGTTTTAATAAATACATATAACCTTTGTAAGATTATATAATATAGTTGTATAAATTTATTCATCATCTTTTCTCCAAACCATTTTATTAACTACACCAGTATAAGATTGAATAATCTTAACAACCTTATCAGATACATTCTCATCAACATAATCTGGTACTGGAATACCAAGATCTTTATTCTTATTCATTTCTACAGCTACATCAACAGCTTGTAATAAATGATTTCCATCAATACCAGCCAAGATAAAATCGCCCTTATCTAATGCTTCTGGTCGTTCTGTAGAAGTTCTTATACAAACAGCAGGGAATGGATGTCCAATTGATGTGAAGAAACTACTTTCTTCAGGTAATGTTCCACTATCAGATACTACGCAAAACGCGTTCATTTGTAGACAATTGTAATCGTGGAAACCTAGTGGCTCATGTTGAATAACTCTTTTATCTAGTTTAAATCCTGCAGCTTCAATTCTTTTCTTGCTTCTAGGATGACAAGAATATAAAATAGGCATATTGTATTTTTCAGCCATTTTATTAATTGCATTAAATAATGATAAGAAATTCTTTTCAGTATCGATGTTTTCTTCTCTATGTGCACTTAATAAAATATATTTACCTTTTTCTAATCCTAATCTAGCATGAATATCAGAAGCTTCAATCTTATCTAAATTTTCATGCAAAACTTCAGCCATTGGTGATCCTGTTACATAAGTTCTTTCTTTTGGAAGACCTGTATCAGCTAAATATCTTCTAGCATGTTCAGAATAAGCCATATTAACATCAGAGATAATATCTACGATTCTTCTATTTGTTTCTTCTGGTAAACATTCATCCTTACATCTATTACCAGCTTCCATATGGAAAATAGGTATATGTAATCTTTTAGCTCCTATTACACTTAAACAACTGTTTGTATCTCCCAACACTAATACTGCATCTGGTTTTATTTCTGCCATCAATTTATAAGAACTAGAAATAATATTGCCCATTGTTTCACCTAGATCATTTCCAACTGCATTTAGATATACTTCAGGTTCCTTAATATCTAGATCTTTAAAGAAAACACCATTTAAGTTGTAATCATAGTTTTGTCCTGTGTGAGCTAAAATAACATCAAAATATTTTCTTGTTTTATTAATTACTGCAGCCAAACGAATAATCTCGGGTCTAGTACCTACAATGATTAATAATTTTAATTTTCCGTTGTTTTTAAAATTAACCATAATCCCTCTTTACCTTTCTATTATAAATTACTTCTTAAGTAAAGTTACTTTAATATATTCTCTGGTATTTTTATTCAAAAGAATTATTATAATGTCTATTATACAAGTGATTATAACTACAATTAAAAACTTTTCAATAAACAAAATTAAACTATTTACATTAGGAATGATTGTGTTTGATAAGTTATTTATAAAATACATTTCTAAACCTATAACAATGCTAAAAAGGGAATATCTACATATTATTGAAATCTTAAAATCCTTAAAGACTCCAAATAAAATATAATAAAATTTACCAAGCCATTTAATAACCAAAGCTACTATAGTAGCGTAATAAGCACCTATTAAACCAATCTTGTTTAAAAGAACAATGGTTAAAACTAGATTGATCATTGCAGAAAAAATCAATGGCCATTTCTCTTTAAAAATATAACCTTCAATTATAAAGATTGAATTAACTGGCTCAAATAAGCAATCCATAGTCTTTACGAGCAATAAGGCTAGCATTATATTCCTTGCGATTATATAATCACAGCCAATCCACAATCCAATGAAATTATCAATTAAACTATAAAAGCCAACAAGCAATAGGGAAGAAACTATAAAGTTGAAAGAAGATACTACATCAAACATTTGTTTTTTGCCTGCATTGTTTTTAGCACTATTCATAAAATCAGCCATAATACCCCTAATCGCAACCATTATGGTGATAGCTACTTGCCATCCTGTTGCGAATAAAGAATTATAGTTTGTAGTGTAGGCAACCGCGTCGGTTGAAAGCACCATAGAAATAATGATGTTATCCATTGAAAAGAAAACTAAAGAATAAATCGTTGCATAAATATATTTTTTACATTGACGTAATACTTTACATTCTTTAATTTCTTCAAAACTAGCAAACTTAATTTTGCCAAGTTTGTATTTTTTATTAACAACAAGAGATTGTATATAGTAAGAAGTTGATGGAATAAATAGTTGAGCAAAGAAAAATAAATAAATATTTTTAAAAACCACTATTGAAACAAATTTAACAATAAATACTATAGTTTCAATTATTATTGAAATGAAATTTGAATAATACTTATATTGACTAGCATCCAATATAGATGTTTTATTAAGATAATGATACTTAAATAATACATGCACAATATTAGCTAAATAGATTTCATATACCAATATTTTATCTTCATAAGATATATTAAAAACTTTGTATATAAATGGCATAGTTATCAACGAAATTCCAACTATTATTACCGACAAACAAAAATAAATTGTTTTGAATATAGATAATTGTTTTTCTATTTTTTCTACATCATTATCAGCTACTGGCTTATATAAGTTATATATCAAAATTGTTCCAAATCCCATTTCTAATAAAAGAAGGGAATTAAAGAACGAACCAAATAAATCAATAACACCATAAGCTGATAATGAAAATTCACTTAAAAATAAATTTTTAGATACAAGAGAATATATAAAAGTTAACACTTGCATTACAAGTATTATTAAAATATTAATAACTGCATTCTTTGTTCTTGAAATTTGTCCATTCATTTTACAATAAATGTCCTTTCTTTAAGATTTTAGCTATTTTCTTAGTATCTTCTTTAGAAAGTTTGTCTTTATAATTGATATAGAATTCATATAGTTGATAATCTTTTTTACTATCTTTTAAATATTTTATGTAATTAAGCAAATCATCAAAACTATCGCATATTACGTTAAGGTTTTCATCAACTACTTTCAAATCACAATATGCCAAAGTTGGAATATCGTCATATTGTTTAATCGTGTCCATCATTACCTCAAGTATATTATCAAGCCAAACATCGTCTTGATCACAAAACATTACATAATCATTTGATGATTTTTTTATCAAATCAAAAAAGCTATTTTTAGGTCCCACATTATTTTCAAAATAAATCTCTAATTTATTGCCAAAATTATTTTTATAGTCTATTAATATATCTTTCGTTTTATCGCTAGAACCATCGTCTCTAACTATAATTTTAAAATCATCATACGATTGAGAAAAAAGTGAATCTAATTGTTCACTTAAATATTTTTCACCGTTGTATGCAGATAATAAGATATCAATCATAATTCTCCATCGGGTACTTTTTCATCACTTTTCTTAACACAAGCATTGAACGAGATATATTTTTCAATCTCATTTCATAGATTTTTTTTGCATTTTTATAAGAAGCATTGGTAGATACTCCACCTTTATGAATTATTTCTATTTCAGGATAATACATAATCAAATAATTATGGCTTATTGCATAATAACGAAGAATGGCTTCTTCCATATATAAAAAAGTTCCTGGATAAAACGCAAAATCCTCATTATTAACATAATCTGGGCTATATATAATAAACGATCCTTGTAATTGAGGATTTCTTTTTTCATCCATCCAATTATTGTTTTCAGACACTTGCGACTCAGAATAATTATTTAACAGATTATAAAAACCTATTTTAGATAAGCAAAAGGCAACCATATGTTGAAAAGATTTATATAATAATTGTCTTTTTTTGTATCTAATAATATCCATAGGGTTTTGATGTGATACACCATCCAATCCTATAATATTTGGGCCAGCTATATAATAAGAATCTTTTTTCCATTTATTTATAAGTATTTCAATTATATTTTTAGATTTAACAATTATGTCGTTGTTGATTACTGTAATAAAATCAGAGTTTAGTTTTTCCTTTGCATATTTATATCCAATATTATTAGCTACCGCAAAACCTAAATTCTTATCATTGTCTATAAAAACAATATCGTTTTCCCTATATATATTTTTTAATTTCTCAAAACTGCCGTTGTTTGAACCATTATCAACAACAACTATTTTACAAGAATAGTTTAAATTCTTAATTGATTCAATACATTCAATTGTATCTTGTAATGTTTTGTAATGAAGTATGGAAAAAGTAAAAATCATAATTCTACCTTCTCATAAAAAGTATCTGGCTTTTTCTCATCAAACACTTCATTAGCCCACATAAGAGTTATTAAGTCTTCATCATCTGATAAATTAATAATATTATGTGTATAGCCAGGAAGCATATGAATAGCTTCAATCTTTTCATCACTAATTTCAAACTTAATCACTTTGTCATCATTAACATTTCGCATTTCAATTAATGCCTTGCCTTTAACCACAATAAAGAATTCCCACTTAGTATTATGGAAATGTTCGCCTTTAACCATTCCTGGTTTTGAGATATTAACCGAAAATTGACCACAGTTATTTGATTTTAAAAGTTCAGTAAAACTACCTCTATTATCAGTTTTTGTATTTAAAGGAATGGCTATTTTATCTTCAGGTAAATATGATAAATATGTTGAATACAATTTCTTAGTAAATTCATTACTCAAATCAGGAATAATCAAAGTATTTCTTTGATTATAAAAAGCATATAAATTATCTTTTAATTCTTTTAAAGAAATATTATAAATAGGAAGGGCTTTAAAGCACTTATCTATTTCATCATAATTTGGTCTGTTATTGATTGCACTAATAATTTCGCTAACTACGTCATCGATATAAACAAAAGGAATAACTGTGCTTTCATCATTTATTTGAATTGGTAAATCACGAGCTATGTTATAACACCATGTAGCTACAACACTGTTATAGTTTGGTCTACACCATTTGCCAAAAATATTTGCGAATCTATAAATATATACCTTATTACCATTTTCTTCACTAAATGATTTTAAAAAGTCTTCAGCTTGTTTTTTTGATTTACCATAATCATTATCTCTGCTAGCTTGAATACTGCTTGAAATTAAAATAGGGCACTTGTTGTTATTATCTTTTAAACAATCACACAATAATTCTATTGTCCCCTTATTACCTTCATAAAATTCTTCAGTATTCTTTGGTCTATTAACACCAGCTAAATGAACTACAAAATCAACATCTTTTGTATAATTTTTTAAATCTTCTAATGTATTATCAATGTCATATTCATAGATATTATCTACAGAAATAGGGAAAAATCTATCTTTCCCGTCTTTAATATTTTTCAATGTCCATACTAAGTTCTTTCCGAAAAAACCCTTAGATCCAGTAACTAAAATATTCATTATTTAAACAAATCAAGCTTCTTTAAAAGCTTCTTCATCCCTTCAATATCTAATCTTTCTGTATTATGAGAATTATATTCTTCTGCTTTTTCAAATAAAGTTGTGCCTTTACTTATGAACTTATCATAATTTAAGTCTCTATTATCAGCAGGTATTCTATAATAATTGCCCATATCAACAGCCTTAACCATATCTTCTTTTGTGACTAATACTTCATATAACTTTTCACCATGTCTTGTACCGATATAGTTAATATTTGGTTCTACACCCTTAAGGTCACATACAGCCTTAGCTAAAGTATCAATTGTTGCTGCTGGAGCTTTTTGAACAAACAAATCACCTTGTTGACCATGCTCAAACGCATACAACACCAAATCAACTGCATCATCTAATGTCATCATAAATCTAGTCATATCTGGATTTGTAATTGTTAATGGTTTACTACTAGCAATTTGTTCGCAAAACAAAGGAATAACACTGCCTCTACTAGCCATAACATTACCATATCTTGTTAAACATAAAACAGTATCATTTTCACCTAATTGACGACTTCTTGCCACTACATTCTTTTCCATTAAAGCCTTTGTCATGCCCATTGCATTGATAGGGTAGGCAGCCTTATCAGTAGACAAGAAAATGGCTTTTTTTACACCATTTTTAACACAAGCTGTCACTACATTATCTGAACCTAAAACATTAGTTTTAACTGCTTCAATCGGATAAAATTCACATGAAGGAACTTGTTTTAAAGCTGCTGCATGAAACACATAATCAACACCTTTAAACGCAAATTCTATTGAATTATAATCTCTAACATCCGCGATATAAAATTTTAATTTATTCGCAAATTCTGGATATAGCATTTGATATTCATGTCTCATATCATCTTGCTTCTTCTCATCTCTTGATACAACTCTAATTTCTTTAATGTCTGTTGTTAAGAATCTTTTAGCAACGGCATTGCCAAAAGAACCTGTACCACCTGTAATTAATAATGTTTTATTTTTAAATATTGACATAACTCATCTCTTCCTTTTAACACATTCAATTTTAGCATAATTAGTATTTTTATATTTTTAATCCATTTAACTATATTTTTTTGTTTATGTATTTATTAATGAAAATTGATAATCCAAACGACGCTTCAATCAACAACATTGAATAATAAGGTAATATATACCTAGTTTTTGCTTCCCAAAGAATGCTAAATAAAAAGCCACCTATAACAAATACAACATATATTAACTCTTCAATTTTTACATTTTCTTTTTCTTTGAAGATACTTATTGAGAAAATTATACACATTAAATATACAAACATTTGATGACAGTTAGATATTACATTCAATACTGAATTCAGTTTTCCTTCATAAATGGAAATAGCCAATCTTCCAGGATATCCATTAAATTTATGATTCATCCAAAGCGACTGCATCATAGGAGAATTCCACTGTAAATTAATCTTATTGTAATAAAACTTTAAACAATTGTTAGGATTTTTTCTAAAGTAATCTATTTGAATGTTAATAGACCCTCTAGCCCAAGCATCAGCCTCTATTGGATCCGCATCTACCACTATGTAGGTGTCTGTATTATAACTATTAAACCAACCTGCATCTCCTTGCATACCCATTGCTATATAAAGGGTAGCTGGCATAGAGTGGCTATCATTTGGAATATATTTACCATATATTAACTTAGGCACAATTAAAGCTGATGCTCCAGCAATAAGAATTCCTATCAAGGTAAAAAGTTTTTTATTGTTGTATTCCATTACTAGACCAACAAATAGCACTAAAATTGCTGCAATGATAAAAATAATTGAATTTAGTCTTACATAACAAGATAAAAAACCACAAAATATCAATAATAAGAACTTATAAATTTTGGGATTATTTAAAAAAGAACATATCATCCAAAAACATAAAGAAATAGAGGCTATAGAAATAACTTCACCATAAACATAATCACTATATATAAATAAAGGAATGAACGATGTAGCCAACAATAGATATATGATTTCAGCATCCTCTTTATTTTTATAATGAGAATTTCGAATAATCATATCATTAGAAACAACAAATAATCCAATAAATGCAGTATTTAAAAATTGAAAAGCTCTATAGTTTCCATCACCAAACAACTTATATACTATTTGTATAACTGAAATTAGTCCAAGCTGTTGTTGATTCTTACCAACATATTCACCTTTAATTAATCCAAAATAGTTTAAATCGTTAAAATAATGTGCAAAATAACAAACAGCTGTTTGATCTGCATCCGGTTCTACATTTGAAGATAATACCCACAATATAGAAACACCAACACAAGCAATAACACTTAATACAAGTAACACATTTCTATTAATATATTTCTTAATAAATTTATATAAGAAATATATTATTCCTATTGTTACAAATATTAATAAAATATTTATTAATACATTATCATTAACTAATGTTGGAATTTCACTATCGTATGTTAAATTTAATCCTGTTGTAAATAATGATAAGCAAAATAAAAATGAAAATATTATGAGAAATAGTATCGATAAAAATCCTATAACAAAATTTTTAAAACATGTCATATGAATATTATATCCAATCTCTAACGATTAATGATTTCTTTTAGGCTATTAATGAAAAATGACGTTTAGTTCTTTTTGATATCGTTTAATTAAGACGCATACAAATAGGGTCAGTTTATCGAGTAGAAAACAAAAGGAGTCAGCAAAACCTACTAACAAAACAGTCAGTTTCTTTTTAAAGTATTCATAATATTGTTTGTGTTTTGGTAACAACACATTCATCTTCATTAGCTCTTTAAGTTTATCAGTTCGATTTTTAACAATATTACTTTTATTGATTTTATTTTTGATAAGACTGCACAGGTTCCAATTAACCATATATCATTAGCATTAATTAACATTATCCATTAATCTTTATTTCAAGCATTTGTTAATTATACCTATTAAATCATTAAGATTGTTAAAGCGAAAAACTACCCGTATTTAATAAAGTTAAATACGGGTGTTTCAGACTACTTACCTATCATTTTTTTGGAAAGATAATCAATAAATCTAGTAATCACATACCAAAACTAGCATGTTTTATTTATAACTTTATTTGATTTATATTATTTACTATTTTTTAAAACTATAAAAAGTATAGTTAAAGATATCGCGATTATTGGATAAAACAAAATTTCAGAAGTAGAAAATAAGCAATTAAATATACATAGTTTTTCATTTTTGTTACGACCCTCACCATTCACATCCACATTAGTATCTAAGTTAAAATCTATTTTATCTTCTTCTTTCTTGATGACATTCTTATATAAGTCTTTATATCTTCTTTCTTGTAGGAGATAAAAAGAATCTAAAAACCAAAAACCAATTATGGGCACAAAACCAAGCAAAACAAAATTCTCATTACCACTTTGTGCTGTTATTGTTGCAACAAGAACAACCAAAGCCATTGTCCATTCCTTTAGTTGCAATGAGTTTTTTGCCATTCTTTCTATTATTGCTTCTATCATTTCTAAATGCTTAATCTTCTTTTCCATTTTCTTCTCCATATAAATTGATTCCTCTAACTAGTTCTTCATTGATGTAAAGTTGATCAAGAAGGTCTAATCCAAGATTTTTACCATTATTGCTTGCTTTTTCAATATCTTTTATCGTTATTGGTACCATATGCGAAGTATCAACTCTATATTCAACAATAAGAGGTTTTTTATCTGTTATTAAGTTTAAGCGATTTGAAACATTATGTTTCTGTGCTCTTTTTGGTACCTTCCTTCTTAAACAATTAGACATCAACAGCTCGCTATATATCCAACAAGATTCCGTTGTAACACTATTCAATTCTCTTATTTTTATTGAGTTAGGTGTTTCTAAAAAAATTAAGCATTCTGTTTTGTCAATCATTTTCATTAGTGCGCTATTTAAAATTGTTTGTACATAAGCAGTAGATTTGTTTCTAATATTGTAATCATACACATGTTTGCCATTTTGATTTGTACACTTTAGGCAATAATTATCATCTACTCTTTTAAGCAAATATACATAATAATCCCAAACTAGGAAATCAGCAAAGATCTTTAAGCCAAGCGTGCTTAAATACCCAATTAATACAATAACTTTCATCCAGTCTTTATGCGAATGAGAAATAAAAACATCAGCATCAATTTGAGGGAACCAATCGCTTTCTATATCAGTAGCAGACAGCGACCCATCTGGATTTAAATATTTTTATATAGATTCATCAACATTATTCGCTTGTTCAATTAAAATTTGTTTACCTTTATCATAATAAGTCTGGAAATCTTTTTCATTAAATTCAACATCTTCAAGTTTAAAAGGACAAAACATCTAGACCTCCTAGTTTTATGTAAGCTATAATTTTGTAATTTTTATAGAACAATACATTTTCTTTTTTATAAATCCATTATACTTTTAATTCCCAGCCAGTATAGAAAAAATGAATATTTAACGTATGATACTTTTCTAAACTAGAACGATGTGTATAAGGACATAAATTTCATATATTTCAATATAATTGACTTTTCCATAGCTTTATTAATCGCTTATACGTAAGTTTTTTTATATCCACTTATGTCTACATCAGTAAGACATTCTTTCTTCTAAATAAGCATCAACATGAACAGGGCAAATTTTAAGATACAAACTTGCTTGTGAAGGGTTAAAGCTAAGTCCTCGAATGATGGTTGATATACATTTGTATATTTAGAATTCCTTCGCTCCTTGGGCAAGTTTTTTTATTACCTGGTGTGATTTTTTGTACACCCACATCATTATATTAGTAAGTGTAAAAGGAGACAAAAATATGAAAACTTATATTACACTTATCGCATTAGGAAACTACATTGACATCAAAGAACTTGCAGTTGGCGAAGAATTAATTCTAGAAAAAGACAAGGAAAACCAATATGATGATGAAGCTATCAAGGTAATGGGCACAAATCTCATTAAGAAGGGTTATGTAGCTAATTCTGTACATACTAAATGTAAGGGAACACATTCAGCAGGATATATCTACAATATGTTTGATGATACTTGTAAATGTGTTGTTAGATTTATTTATGACAAAGGAGCTATCGCTGAGATAGAACATAACTAGCATCTTTTTAGCACCATTAGAATATAATTGGTTGTATCATTTTTATATGTTACAAATTAAGAATATTTCTAAAACTTACAAAACAGGAAACTTCATCCAAAAAGCACTTAATGAAGTTTCTTTAAACTTAAGAGACAACGAGTTTGTCGCCATACTTGGACCGTCAGGATCTGGCAAAACTACCTTATTAAATATTATTGGTGGTCTAGATAAATATGATAGTGGTGATTTAATTATTAACGGTATTTCTACTAAAGATTATAAAGACAAACAATGGGACACTTATCGTAACCATACTATTGGTTTTATCTTCCAATCTTATAACCTAATACCACACCAAACTATTCTATCTAATGTAGAACTAGCTTTAACTATTGCAGGTATTTCTAAGAAAGAAAAGACTAAACTAGCTCTAGATGCTTTAGATAAAGTAGGTTTAAAGGAACAGGCTCATAAGAAACCTAATCAATTATCAGGTGGTCAGATGCAACGTGTTGCGATTGCCAGAGCTTTAGTAAACAACCCATCAATCGTCTTAGCAGATGAACCAACAGGTGCTCTAGATACTAAAACATCAATACAGGTAATGGATTTATTAAAAGAAGTAGCTAAAGATAGATTGGTTGTCATGGTAACCCATAATCCTGAACTTGCTAAAGAATATGCAAATAGAATTGTTAACTTAAAAGATGGAGTTATTATCGATGATACTAATCCATATAAGGGGCTTGAATCGGGCACGAATATAATGGGCTCGAATCCGGGCTCGAATCTCCCTCCAGCTCATATGTCTTTCTTAACAGCTCTATCATTATCATTTAATAACCTACTATCTAAGAAGGGTAGAACCATCCTAACAGCCTTTGCAGGTTCTATAGGAATCATTGGCATATCTTTGATATTAGCCTTATCAACAGGCTTTCAAAACTATATCGATAAGATACAAGATGATACGATGTCATCTTATCCTTTAACCATCCAATCAGAAACATCCAATGTCTTTACTGCTTTATTACAAGCACATGTACCAAATGACAAAGAAGAAGCTGATGATGGTCTAGTCCATGAACAATTAATGATTTCATCAATGATGGACTCAGTTGGTTCTAATGATTTAAAGAGTTTTATTAGCTATTTAAATAATAATGAAGACTTATATAAAAATGATGTTAAAAAGATAAGTTATGCTTATTCTATTACACCCAGAATCTATACCAAGGATATTACCGATACTATCGTTCAACTAAATCCTAGTACTTTGATGTCTTCTATTTATTCTGATTCAGCAGCTTCACTTTTATCATCAATGTCAGCAGCTAATGCCATGGGTATTTTTGTGGAAAGTGATAAAGAAACATTAGAATCAAATACCAATCTAATACAAGGACGCTATCCTGAAAAATACAATGAAGTCATGTTGGTCTTAAAAGATAAAGATAAGATTCCTGATTTATTAGTTTACTCTTTAGGCTTAAGAGACAACAAGGTTTTAAATCAACTAGTAAACGATATTATGACCAATCATGAAAGTAACATTAAAGATGAGGCTAAGACTTTCACCTATGATGAATTGATTAATAGACAACTTAAACTAATAAATACTAGCGACTTATATAAATACAACTCTAAGTATGATACTTATGAAGACATGTCTAACGATAAAGAATATCTAGAAGATATCTACAATAAATCAGAAGGCTTAATCATTACAGGTGTAGCTTATTCTAATGATAATTCATCTTTAACAGGGATTATCTATTATGATTCTTTAGTTGATCATGTGATTGATCTTGCCAAAGATTCTGATATCGTTAAGAAACAATTAAAGAATCCTGACACAGATGTTTTCTCAGGAAATAAGTTTGATGAAGACAAAGAAAAATCAGGTCTTAATTTCAATGATATGGTATCCATTGATCAAGATAAATTAAAGAATGCCTTTAAATTTAACTTAGACACATCAGCTATTAGAGATACTGATTATGCATCTATCATCTTAAATAATTCAAATGATATTAAAGAAACTATCACTTCTACAACCGATAGTTTTGTTGGGGTAATCAATAATACTTACAAGTCATTTGGGACTACTTTGATTGATTCTTATAATAAGATGTTTACTCAAACCGTAACTATCGCTACATCTTGTCCTAATGATAATTATGTAGATGTTACAGATCCAAGTAAGGGATGCATCTTTAATGAAGGTGATGATTATGTTGAAATAAATGGTTATAAATATGTACCTAACAACTATATAAGTACATCTTATGTCTACTATGGTGAATACTCGCCACTTGATCCAAATGTTAAGACTGTTGATTTCTTTATTAATACATTTGATTCAAATGGTGACTTCAACAACAGCATTGATTTAGTTTGTCAAAATCTTAAGGATAAGACGTATATTAATTTAACTAAGGATGATATTAAAAATATTGCTTATGAGATGTTTAGAACTTATTTTGATGAAGTGAGGAAGAATGAGAACTTTGATTCAACAACTAATCTAATCAAAGCAGATGATTTAATCGATGTTGATACAGTAGAAAATACTGTTTTAACAAATAGTGCAAGCAGTATCTATGGACAAGCTTATAACAGCGCTAAAGAATTAATTAATATGTTAGCTGCTAAGGGTGTGGCAAGTGCTGTACAAGAATCTACAACGCCTCTTATAAAAGTATTTGAAGGAATGGATAAGGCTATTACCTTTGATACCCAAGCCTTCTCTAGTGCTTTTAATTTCGATATGGACGAGGATGAATTATCTAGATTAATGTCATCAATGTTAACTAGTTCTAGTGCTTCATATAAGAACAATCTTATTAATTTAGGATATCAAGATAAAGAAGAACCAACTTCTATTTCATTCTATTTTAATGATTTTGAATCTAAAGATAATTTCCTAAACTTAATTGATACTTATAATCAACAAGTAAAAGATGAAGATAAGGATATCAGCTATACTGATATGACCGGTCTATTAATGTCTTCAGTATCAACTATCATTAACGCAGTAACTTATGTATTAATTGCCTTTGTCTCAATTTCATTGATTGTATCCAGTATCATGATTGCTGTTATTACTTTAATTAGCGTCATGGAAAGAACTAAGGAAATAGGTATCTTAAGGGCAATGGGGGCTTCCAAACATAATGTTAGTTCTATCTTTAATGCCGAGACATTTATTATCGGTCTATTATCAGGCTTTATTGGGGTTGGTATATCATCACTATTAACCATCCCAATTAATAATCTAATTCATAAATTAACAGATGTTTATGATATTAATGCCGTCTTAAATTTAAAACCAGCTTTGATATTAGTATTAATATCAGTATTACTTACAATGTTGGCAGGTTTCATTCCAAGTAAAAAAGCTGCTAAACAAGATCCAGTTATAGCACTTAGAAGCGAATAGAAACACTTTTGTTTATCTAAATTTATTGGTGGCTAGAGAATAGCCACTTTTATTATGTGTGCCAAATTATATACATTATTTTTAACCAATAACCCAAACCGTTTTTAGCAACTAATAACAACCACTAGACATTATCGACTGACTAGATATAGTTTTGTCTAGTAACTAGACAAATGTTTGTCGAGTAACTAGACAAAACGTTGTCTAGTTTGTACAATATTGTCGAGGTGAGTGTATGGCAATTCCAGTTAATATTAAAGAATTAATTAATCAAAACGTTGTTGAGTCTAATAGGGTAGAGTTTAAGGAAAGTTATAATCCTGCAACCATTATTAGAACTATATGTGCTTTTGCGAATGATATTGATAATATCGGTGGTGGTTATATAGTTATTGGAGTGAAGGAAGAAAATGGTCATCCAGTATATCCATTAAAAGGCGTTGATATAAATGAAATTGATAATGTTTTAAAGAAATTAAGAGAAAAGTGTCATTATATAGAGCCTTTATATGAGCCAGTAGTAGAACCTTGTTTAGTAGATGACAAGTATGTAATTGTTATTTGGTGTCAAGGAGGTTATGGTAGACCTTATAAAGCACCTAAGGATGTAACTATTAAGGGATCTAACAAGTATTACTATATAAGAAAATTTTCTAGTAGTGTAATCGCTTCTAATGATGAAGAGAAGGAATTATTTTATGTTTCTAGCAATATTCCTTTTGATGATAGACCTAATTTATTAGCCGAAATAGATGATTTAGATTTAGGTCTAATGAGGGAGCATCTTAAAGAAATAAATAGTTCTTTATATGAAAGATCTAAAGAAATGGATACCCTAAACTTGGCTAAAGATTTACAAATTGTTAGTGGTCCTTTTGAGCGCATTAAACCTTTAAATGTTGGCTTATTGATGTTTTCTGAAAACATTGAGAAATATTTTAGATATGCACGTATAGAAGTTGTTGATATACCAGATCCTACTGGAACAAAAATGGTTGAGAAAGTATTTAAAGGTCCTATACAAAGACAATTAAAAGATGCTCTAGCATATATTAATAACTATGTTATAAAGCAATTAACGATAAAAGTTGAAGACCAAGCAGAGGCTATTCGTATTTCTAATTATCCATACAGGGCAATAGAAGAGATTCTATCTAACGCCGTGTATCATCGTTCTTATCAAATAAACGAACCAATCACAGTAAGAATTACTAATGAATCTATAGAAATAACCAGTTTCCCTGGTTTTGACAGAAGTATCAGTAATAAAGATATCGAAAAAGGCGAAATAAGATCGATGATGTATCGAAACCGTAGGATTGGTGATTTCTTAAAAGAATTAAGACTAATAGAGGGAAGAAACACAGGTTTTCCAAATGCTAAAAAAGCTTTAAAAGAAAACGGATCAGGCAATCTTAAATTCATTATGGATGAGGAAAGAAGATATTTGTCTGTTGTTATTCCAGTTCATGAAAGCTTTTTGACCAAAAAAGGCAATTCTTATGAAGACAGAATTATAGATTTATTAAGAAAAGAACATCTTTCTTTAACTGAATTAGCTATTAAGATGGGTTATAAGGGAATAAGTGCTAAACTTAGGGATACCGTAAACAATCTAATTAGACAAAAAAGAGTATTTTATGTTTTGGATGAAAACAATAAGAAGAAACTGAAAGCTAATTAAACCAACTCTAACATACAAGCTCTTATATTGATGGTCTATAAATAATATGTGGCTAGAAATAGCCATTTTATTATATGTATTAAAAAATATGAGCTGCCTCTATATAGAAGTAGCTCATATCCATAAAACACACAAGACAATTAGTTTATAGTTGCCTAAATAACATACACTTTATTTAATCTCAGCTGTCTCGATAATAAAACTAACACTACTTGTCATACCGTCAAGCTTCCCTACAAAAGTATCATAATCCTTATCATTATTCTTTAACATCTTAATATTATTCACAATATTCTTCATATCAGCACCAGAAAACTTATTTAAATCATCAGAAGAATCGTCGATTGCTTCATTCATCTTATCGTTAAATTCATTTATTGCCTCTGTCATATTAGGCATGTTTTCATTTAACTTATTAATTACCGACTTTAGAGATGAACTACCATTAGCTATCTCATTCATACCACTAACTAGCAATTCCTTATTAGAACTTAATCCAACGCATTCTTCTTTTATAGTTGTAGTATCAACATTTAAAGTATTAAAGCTACTTAAATCATTTTTAATATCATTAATATCGTTCTTTATATCGTTAAGCTTTTCTAGATCAACACCACTTAAATCAATCTTCTTTAAAGCCAATATTGCATTCTTAGTTTCCTCATCATTTATTTGATTCACATCAATCTTATCAATGTTTTCATTATTAGAATCAACATCATTCTTAATACTTATAATTAGATTTAAATTAACTTCAATTGAATCCAAGATACTTTCACACATATTAACATTGTCTTTCAAATTTGAAACATTAGTATCCTTTAATAAGTCATCAAGAGAAGTTGCTAATAAGGAAATACCATCAATCATTGAACCAATTTGAGAAATATTATCATTATATTCACTTATGCCCTTATCCAAACCATTAATCGCATCATTTAACTTATTAACTCCATCTTTTAGATTATTGCCCTCATCCTTTAACTTTTTAGAAGCATCCTTAATATCATCAATTTTTCATTCAAATCACTCAAATCATTTAAAGAAGAACTTAACTTATTTAAATCATCATCCTTAATCTCTTTAAACAAGCCATTAGAAACAATAGTAGCTGTATAATCCAAAGTAAAATCTTCAACATCAGCTTCTATATAAGCACTATCATTCAATTTAATATCATCAAAAGTATCTACCTTATGTAACATTAAACTATCTTTAAGACCAGGTTCTCCATACAACACTGCCATCTTGGTATCGCCTAGACTTAATAACTTACCATTTTCAACTTTGATATTAGAAAACCTATCACTAAGCATCATCGTAGTTAAGCAAAGAAAAGGAACTTTTGTATTATTAATATAGTCAATCACTATCTTTAAATGACCTGACTTATGTGCTAAATCTTCTACCATTACTTCCTTATCATCAAGATAATAAGTCAACTTAACATTAACTGGTAAATCTTTATTAATATTTCCTTTATAAGTAATATCACTGCCATGATTCTCAAACACCAAAGTATCATCTTCAACATCATGTTCTTCACCACCACTAGTATTAATCACATTATTTAAGACATTAACATCCTTAAGTTCACCATCTTCCTTAGCCTTTAAAGTAGTCTCAACTTCAATGTTTTTAACCTCACCATAAGCATCACTAGTCACATAAACCACCTCAACCTTATCAGTTTTTAAATCAGATGCCTTATACTTATAATCTTGCTTATCTTCTACATATTCTTCATTAAGACCACTCTTTACAACAGCATCTTTTTCACCACTGCAAGCACTTAAAACAACTATCATCATTAACACAAGCAACTTTTTCATAATACTACTCCACGTTCTTAAGTGCCTCATCCATTGGCACTTTATTGATTCTTCTATATTCAAAAATAGATACAAACATATAAACTACTATATTCATAAACACCATCTTCACTCCAATTCCCTTATCAACTATAAAAGGAATCCAACCAGACATTTGCGTATATAACATCTCATGAAACATTACAAGCAGCGGTTTATAACATATAGGTATCGAGATTAAAGAGGCAAAGATAACTACTATAGTAGTCGAAATAATATACAATCTTGCGATTTCTTTATTGGTATAACCAAGTATCTTAGACATCGAAATTGATAGGGTATTTCTTTCAATTATCAACTTGGATAATAAATATAAAACTATCACAAACACGATAATCGCAAAATAACAGAACATATTCATCATCGAACCCATTGAAGATAATAATTGAGTTGAAATAGAAGCCATGGTACCAGCCGTAATAACTTGCCCTATATAGTTTTCATCTATATCTGTAATTGGAGAACTTGAGAAGTATCCTACAAAAGTATCATCGCCAAGTTCAAAAATATCATTTAAAGTATTTCTATCTAGATACAACTCTAACGATGCATTATTGTCAGTAATACCTGTAATCTTTAAAGTATAAGTATTTTCCTTATAAGCTTCATGTAAGGTAATATAATCACCAATGTTGTAACCATACTTGTTGTGTAATCCTAAAGATATATAACAATCATTACTCTTCAAGTTATATTTAAAATAAGAACTATTTTTATTAATGCCATATAAGGCTACATCATCTTCTTTATAATCTTTGCTTGTATATTTAAGTTCATAATATGAAAACTTCTCAGCATCCTCATTATCCGTTTCTACATTATTCGCAAAATTCAACAAATTAATACTAGCCTCCAACTTATGACTAGAATCACTTAAAGTTATAGGCATATCCAATATTGTTTGATAAGGTGCAATAATACCTTCGCTAGCAATACCTACATAATCACTTAATACTTGAGGTAATGCTAAGCCAAAGAATAATAATAAATTGGCAAAAATAATTCCTACAATTAAAGTTAAATAAGCTTTCTTATTTTGTAAGATAATACGCGTTCTAAAACGGCTAAAGAAAGGAATATGATGATTAAGCTTTATAGCTCTTTTTTGTCTATGCTTACTTAAATCTTTTCTTAAAATTTTTAGAGGACTTAGTTTCAATGTCTTCTTAAGAATTAAATAATTGATAAGAAACATAATAAACATTGGAATTAAGGATACATAAATAAAGGTTTCTACTTGAAAATAAGTATGAAATGAAGCTAAGGAATAGTTGGTATAATAAACCGTCTTCATGGCATTTAATATAAGTGTATAACCAAGAATATTACCAACAATTACAGCTAAGATAGTAATAACACTTGGCATAAACATAAAATGCATTATTAGTTCATGTTCACTATAACCACTAGCCATCAAAGTACCTATAACTGTTGCATCCTTTTGTAGTGAACCCTATTATTTGGACACTTTATAACTGTCTATAATTGTAAGGCTTG
>ERZ827168.2340-NODE-2340-length-22560-cov-3.464963_pt1 | contig 22560 bp, 16 predicted proteins | sample MGYA00519868_ERZ827168 | MGnify/ENA primary metagenome ERZ827168 (study PRJEB31778, sample SAMEA3449271) | human gut metagenome | biome: human gut; feature: human-associated habitat; material: faeces | place: United Kingdom | collected 2010/2012 ...
CTGGCGGTTATATACAAGACGGTATCTGATTTTATCCATTTTTCCGCAAAGATGCTATTTAATGCACAAACGACAAAAAAATGGAGTGCAAATTACCGACTTGCTATGAGAACATTACATGATCAAACAATGTTGTGTGAAAAATAGTATAGTATAAAGGACGCAAAGAATATCCGCGTCCTTTATATATTTAAATTAAATAGAAACCTCAATTCCGATCCCAAGTACCGTCAGACTTGATTTTTTCAACATTGGAAACAAGGGAATTGTAATTGGTTTCCATGGTTGGAATAACCGCAGTCCATGCATTTTTATCGGCAGGACCGTAATTTCCTCCGGTTGTGGTGTTCTTTTCGGCAAAATAAGTAGCCCAGCTTCCTCCTTCTGCCCAGGTCTTGCGGACCATCGGGTCTCCCCAGCGTTTCAGGTCGAACCAGCTGTGCCCTTCGTTGCAAAGGTCAAATTTACGGTATGCCTTAAGCTCCTCCCAAAGACTGTCACCGCTTTTTGTACAGGTATAATCCGCATTATAAGGCTTGACCGTTTGCTCAAGAAGCGTGCGTACGGCCTGTTCGTTACCTAAACGGAACTGTGCCTCCGCCTCATTATACATCATCTCAGCTGCACGGAAAATAGGAATACATCCGTCTCCAGTCCCGGATTTCACAATGAACTTAGTGGAGAGATAATAGAAGATTGTCGTGGTGCTGTATATACGTCCGGCGAACTCCTTCTTCACACGATTATAGAAATCACCTTTGGTCACCTTGCCCGAACCGCTGACTTTGGAAACATCGCCCACCTCTTCCGGGGTAGGGATGGCATAAATGGCGAGTCGCTTGTCGGCGGGATCAATCGGGTCCACTATCTGTTTGCTTATACATGGTGGATAAGTACGGGATGCGGAGCCGAGACAGCTGGCACTCATATAGTTATAGAATGAATAGTAATGAACAGGCTGTGTGTCGTCTTCGAACACCTCCCATATCCATTCCTGATTGGCCGTGTTGAATCCTGCCTTATATTCATCGGGGGTCATGATAGAGTAATTCCTGCGGGCTTCCTGTGAATGGGTGATGACTGTCTGCCAGTCATTACGTATAAGAGCTGCCCGTGAATAGACGGCGTGGGCCACATCAAGGTTTGCCATCCATCTCTTGTCCACATCGGCAGGCCGGTCGTATCCGCATGATGTGAAAAGACTGAGGGCTTCATCAAGGTCACGGTAGACCAGCTCGAATGTTTCCGCCATAGTGGAGCATGGCATTTCGTCATTGTTTACCGTGGTACGCAATACAAGACCGCGCTGCAAACCGTCTGCATCCGTCCATCTGCGACTGTACAGCTGTGAGAGCATGGTGTAGGAGTAGGCACGGTAGACCAGCGCCTGTGCCTTTACATAATCCCATTTACGTTGCTCCGCCACATTGGCAAGTCCCGTCTTGCAGTTGTCCAGAATCTGGTTGGCGTTTCTGATGAGTTTGTAATAGTAGTACCATGTTACATGGATGTTGCTGTTCGTACTGCTGGTAAAATAGTTGCCTTTTGCGAGGTTCTGCCAGCCGGTGTAACTGCCTTTCTGTATCACATCACCAGGATATTCGCCCTGATACGCATAAACGGTGCCTTCCCCGTTGTATCCCTGTGTGCTCAGATACTGTGTGCTCATGATCCGGCCCAGCCCGTTTACGGCGTATTGTGCGGCATCGGCATTTTCAAAAACAACTTCGTCTGAAACGCTTGATTCCGGACTGAGTTCAAGATATGAGTCTGAGCAGGCTGCTGTACAGAAAAGCAGAACTGCCATTGAAACTATATTATATATTTTTTTCATCTTTCCAAATGTTAAATGGTTGCATTAATACCGAATGTGAAGACACGGGCCGGAACCAGATAGTTGCTCTGGCCGCCACCTATTCCCATCATGGGGTTCATACCTTTACGGGCCGACCAGAGGTGTATGTTCTCGGCCGAGAATAAGAAACGGACAGTGGAAAGGTTGACCTTTGTTGTCCATCTTTTCGGAAGAGTGTAACTTATATTTAGATTCTTAAAGCAAAGATAGTTACGACTGACCAGCCAGCGGTCGCTTCCAGCATTATTGTCGGTGCTGGTCAGATTATTGATCTCGGGATTGGTGTTGGGATTGATACGTCCATTGCCGTCCACAGCCTTGTTTGCCGCATAATATCCGGCATAGTTCGCCTCTGATGTAGTCTGGCCTGCTGCAATAGCAGCATTGTAGGCGTCATCATAGGCATTCTTGTAAGTGGCTATCATGGCATTGGACCTGTCATTGATCCGCCAGGCGTTGTTGTACAGGTCCACATGGTAATTTCCGGCACTTTGTCCGGGTGTCATCAGGCTGGAATAAGGGCTGTCGTATATCTTTCCACCAAGCGAATAGGTGAACATTGCAGATATGTTGATGTTCTTCCAGCGTATGTTTGCCGAGAAGGAACCGTATGTGGTAGGCAGCGCGCTGCCTGCCCATTTCTTTTGGGCATAGGTGGTCTTGAGCACATAATATTTCCCGTTGATCAGCCTGTAGTTCTCGGGAGCAAGCTCGGTGGCTCCCTGGACGGGATTGCCGTTGGCATCCCACATCAGTTCTCCTTCATCGTTGAGTTTCTGCTTGCCGCCAAGCTGTGACCCGTCAGGAAGTACGATATAATAATCATTAAGATTTGCCTCGTAAAGCGACTGTCCATCCATCTCGTCCACTCCTGCCCAATGGTATGTATAGTAGTCATATCGTGACTTGCCTTCGGAGATGAGATAGCTTCCGGAAGTTATGCCGACAGGCAGGTCCTCCCTTTGTCCAAGCTTTCCTGATGGATCAATGGGATATACGGTTTTCTTTTTATTCTGTTCGGGAAGTTTGACGATCTTGTTCTTGATGGTGGTAAGGTTTGCGGATACGCTGACAGTCCAGTCCTTGCTCTTCACGATATCGAAATCAGCGGAAATCTCCCAGCCGCGGTTGGAGATTGTACCTATGTTCTTGTCTGTGGTTGATGTGGAGGAACCTGTGCTGGTACCTCCTGCTGAACTGGGGGCATATACGCTGAAAATAAGGTCTTTGTTCCTTTTGTCAAAATATTCAACGGAGAGATTCAGCCGGTTGAACAGACGTCCTTCAATAGCCGCACCCCATGATTCTCCGGTTTCCCAATGCAGGTCTCTTGCCGGATTCTGACTTACAACGTATGCCGGCTTGGAATTCTGGGTCCATGATCCGTAAAGGCCATAATATGCGTAGTAACCGGAGCCGGAATCATTACCTACCTGTCCCCAGCTTGCCCGCAACTTGCCCTGATTGAGCCATGTATATTTTTTCATAAACTCCTCGTTGCTGAAGACCCAGTTGGCACCCAGCGAACCGAAGTTTCCCCACCGTGATTCCTTTGCGAAACGGCTGGAACCGTCACGGCGGAATGAGGCTTCGATATTGTACCGATTGTCATATCCATACTGTACGCGCGCCAGATAGGATTCAGTGCGGTAGCGGGTTTTGTATCCCGAGATACTTGCCATTTCAGAGAAGTTGGAAAGCGCATATCGGTTTGGAAAAGCCTCATTGGTCTTGCTTGTATAGGTATAGTCATAACGATAGCTGTAGTTCTCGTGTCCGAGAAGGACTTCGATGTTATGTCTGTCATTATAGGTCATGTTCCAGCGCAGTTGTTCCTGTAGAGTCCAGTTCTTGTAGGTATAGAGGGTTTTGGCAAGAGCCCCGTTGCGACCCGAGATGGAACCGTCCTCGGAAACAGTACCACGTGCATCACCGATGACCGCATTCTCGTATTTGTAATAATCGCTGTTACGTGTGTTCACATTTGCTTTAAGGGTTGCGGTAAAGCCGTAGGGCAGCACGAGGTCAAGATAACCTATTCCGTTGAGTGTATTGCGTATTGTCCGACTGTCATTCAATTCCGACTCCCATATCACGTGGCGGTCACGGTTCTGATTGCGGGTTATGACCTCCTGAGGATTTCCGTTCTGGTCGTAGATGATATAGCTTCCGCCGTCCCATTGCGGGTTTCCGGCACCGTCAAGCACATAATCCCCCTTATTCACCTGTATGGGGTTTCCAGCATTGTCATATACCGTTCCGGTTTCCGTATAGTGCGAGTGTACCGGGTAAATGGGAGCCATATAGCGGCAGAAATAGAAAGGATTGTTGTATGATGACGAGCCGTCCCCAACACCGTTTGACGTGTTCTGGAATTTCTGATGTGAGGCGTTGATGCTCATGCCGGCCCGTAACCATTTCACAGGCTTGATGTTGACGGCCATGCGTCCTGTCAGACGGTCAAACCCAGAATCCTTCATATATCCGTTCTCATCAAGATAGGAGAGTGAGAAGTAATAGTCGCTCTTGCTTGTTGCACCCGATCCCGAGAACTGGTATTCCGAACGATATCCTTTGCGTGTGGCCTGGTCAAACCAGTCCAGATCACCGGCATACCCGTCAATGATAGAGGCATCGGCAGCCATTTTCCCATCGAGGGTGAAAAGCTGGTCGTCTGGTTTATTAAAGATGTTGACGTAAAGTCTGTCGGGAATAAGTGTGCTGTTCACGGCATTTAAAATAGCCTGTTTGTCCGTACGGTCACCTCCGCCGTGTACGAATGCGTTGGCTGCGTTCTGGTATTCAACTTCCATGAACTGGAAGGGATTGGTACGCTCATATTCCGGCAGGGCACGTTCGTACCAGCCTTGGTTGGTCTTGAAATTGAACTGGATACGTTCACTCTTTGACTTTTTAGTTGTGATCAGAATCACTCCGTTTGAAGCCCGGTTGCCATAGAGTGCGGCCGAAGCGGCATCCTTCAGAATGGACATTGTCTCAATATCCTCCATGTTAAGGTCAGAGATGTTTCCTCCGTACGGAACGCCGTCTATCACATAAAGTGGAGAGGTACTACCGTTTACAGTGCCGATACCACGGATAAGTACTGTGGGGTCACTTCCAGGTGAGCCATAGTTGCCTGTGACCGTGATACCTGGTGTGGAGCCTTCAAGGGCCGAGGTGACGGATGTCACAGGACGTTTCAGGAGTTCCTCATTTCTGACCTGGGTGATGGCACCGGTAATCGAAGACTTTTTTTGCGTGCCGTAAGCGACAACAACAACTTCGTCAAGTGCCTGACTCTCTGCCGTAAGCTCGATTGTCATTTCTCCGGGAGTGATGGTAACTTCGCGAGTTGCCATACCGACAAAAGAAACAGTGATTGTTTTGACATTGTCGGGGATTTCCAAGGAAAAATGACCTTCAATGTCGGTAATTGTACCCTGTTTCGTACTTTTGACAAAAATGGACGCTCCCACGATGGGTTCTTTGTCAGACGAGTCTATTACTCGCCCTTTTACAATTTTTGCCATTGCCGTTCCTGTCATAAGGAACAGGCATGCCAACAAGAACAACAAATGTTTTTTCATGAGCGTTTAATTTTTTAGGTATTTTTAAAAGGTTTGTTTACGCCTCAAATCTAACTAAATTTATATAATAAAAAAACATTTTACTTAAAAAAATGATTGAGATACAATATTTTTTGGGATAATGTTCTTTGAACAAGTATTGATAACTATGGTGTTTTTTAGTATTTAGAACAAAATGGTAAAATAATGCTGGGAGCTAGAATACGGGGTGTTTCCACTTCTGGGAGGACTTCTGCCAATACCAAACATAAAATCGGTATCAAAAAACATAAATATATCAACTGAAACAGTTGTGACTTTAGTAACATTGGCATTAGGTGAAGTCTGCCTTTTATCGATTTCAGATGGAGGATATACTGTAGTCATCTCTTTATCTGCAACCCAAAGTAATACGATAAAATATAGTATAATTTCAGGGGAGCTAAGAGGAACATACAAATTATCTGATGAAGGATTAAATCTGAATATGACAACATCAGAAGCAAGAACACCAAGGATAAGATACATTATTTTTTAACAGAAATAATCTCATAATCTCGACCTGGGAGAACTTTTGCCGATATCGACGAATTCTAACAAAGGATTAACAATGAGAACAGCATATTACGATCTTATTCAAAGTAAATTATACAAAATCTCATATAAAAATGAATTACTAGTTTATAAACCTTTAATATGTTTACTATATATACTGAGAGACGGTGTATCATCTTACTTTATAGCCTCATTAAGTGGATATCGTAATGGAGTTTCCCATTTTAAATTGATATGTGGCGAAAAACTTCCTTTCAAGCTATATCAAAAGCTAAACGGTAGCAACTATTTTGATTTCATATTGGAATGTCCTAATAATTCAGGTGGTTATATGGAGATAAAAGCCATGGATGATTTAACGGTTATTGAAACGACAGAACCATTAAGTGATTGGCAACAAATAGCAACAGAATAATAGCATAAGTTGAGAGCTGGGAGAACTGATTGGAATAAATGAAACTTGGTTCAGGAATCGAGGTAACATTAGAGGTGAAATTAATTTGGATGATTTTAAAAATGCAGGTGCCTATTCATTGTTCGATGTTGAAGGGAACAATGTTCCTACATCTTGGGCGCAACTGCTTATATTTTCATCTGGGTATTATATTGTTCAAATTATCGTTGATATAAGTAGTCGTAAATTATTTATCAGACGATATGATATAGAAAATGATCGCTGGCAAGAATGGGGTAATATAATTATGACATAATTTTTATCACAATTCCGACCTGGGAGAACTGATTGGTGTTACAATACCGACAAAAGATGGACTAATGCCCAAAAATCAAGTGTGCAGAAATATTGCTAAAATCAATAATTTGCATTGTCGTTTAAAATTTAATATAAGTTCACCCGGTGAATGGGTTAATGGTTTTCTATATGTAGGTAGCACTAGTGGTTCTGTTTCTACAATAGCTGTTTCTGTGATGATATGGAACGAAACCAAAGTTTTTTGTAAGCTCATTAATGGAGTAAAAGGATATATATCATCGATTTCCTACATACAGGAAACAAACTCAATATCATTATTCGTGGAAATGGTTCAATATGCGAATATCTTATTTGCCCCGATGACCCAACTATACAGTTCCTCTTTAGAAACAGTGAAATCAATTCCAAGTGATGCTATTAATCTTGATTTTTAACATAAAAAAACGGGTTGGATTCTATCCAACCCGTTTTTTAAAGCTATTAGAAAAAAGTATTAATTTAAATTAAAGAAATTTTTCATATCCTTGACTTTTCTAAATACAGTCGATCTGTCTATCTTAAGATTTTTAGCGATTTCATTGATTGAGCCAAAATGGTTAAGAAGACGGTGAAGAAGCCCATATTCAAGTTCATGAACAAGATCTTTGTATGTTTTTCCTTCAAATTGTAAATCTTTTATCTGAGGATAGGAATTTTGCTTGCAGTTTTTATTATCTGTATTCGATTTATGATGAATTGGTAGGTCTGAAACGTCTATAATATTACTTTTTCCAGTAACAACGAGGCCTTGTATCATGTTCTCAAGCTCACGTACATTTCCAGGCCAGTTATAATTCTGAAGTATTTGTTCCACAGATTCTGAAAAAAATTTTTCTTTGTGGTATTTTCCACAATAGTATTTAAGGAAACTTTTAGCGAGAGGAAGGATATCAGCCTTTCGCTGATGCAGTGAAGGGATATGCAGAACAACGACTTTAAGCCGGTAATACAAGTCGCTACGGAAATTACCTGCCATCACTTCCTTCTCAAGATTTTTGTTGGTTGCGGCAATGAAACGCACATCCATTTTTTTGGTCTTTGTTGCTCCAACACGCATGACCTCGGCGTCCTGCAAGACCCGTAGCAAGCGAGATTGCATAACAAGTGGAAGATCTCCGATTTCATCTAAAAAAAGTGTTCCTCCGTTGGCAGCCTCTATCAGACCTGCTTTGCCATTCTTGTTTGCACCTGAAAACGTTCCAGCTTCATAGCCAAACAGTTCTGTCTCGATCAGGTTTTCGGGAATACTTCCGCAGTCGACTTTGATAAAGGATTTATTGGCCCGTGTGCTAGCATTATGAATATCATGGGCGAGTACGTCTTTACCTACTCCTGTCTCTCCCTGGAGGAGAACCGTCGCATCTGTAGCCGCGATGGCATGCATATTCGCATATAGGGCACACATGACAGCGCTATGGACGACACGAGGGTAGTGAGGCTGCTCATATGGCGCATTTTTAATCTGCTGGAATGTCGTTAATAGTTCGCTTTGGATCGTCAATTGTTCCTTGAGTTTGACAAGACTCGTTACATCTCGAATAAAGGTAAGGCAGTAGGCCACATTGCCATCAGCATCAAAAATGGGATGCCCTTCTAGTATCAGCTCTCTTCCTGTCGTCGTATGCTGCACATGCGTCGTTATTTTACCCGTTTTGATAACAACAGGATTTAATATATTGTTGAAAATCCCTTGTCTTTCCATTTCAAAAACAGATTTCCCTCTAACAGCTTCCCAGGAGAATCCATAGACATCAGCATACTTTTTATTGGTAAGTACGATGATGCCATTTTTGTCTGTGATACAGATGGCGTCTTGAAAGGCATTGCATATTTGCTCAAGGTGTTTTTCAATCATATATTTACCAGCACAAGTCTATCAATAGTCAGTGAATGTTCTCCGTTAGTAAGTGTGACTTATTTTTTGTGAAAAATCAATTATTCAAATGATTGAGATATCTTGCCAGCTGCTTTCAGAAAGTTCTTTGAAAAAATAAACGCCAGCCTTCGGTGAGGCTGGCGCAGGAGATGAATAGAGTTTAGACAAGTTTCATGCCGAGCAGTTTCTCAGCGTTTTTATAGAAGAACTTTTCTTTGTGCTCCTCTGAGAATCCGAAACGTTCAAGATCATGAATTGCCTGTTTGAGGTTATAGCAGGGGAACGCCGATCCAAAGAGGATCCGTTCACCATCCAGCCATCGCATGGCCTGTCCGTACATATCACTTCCCGGCGCATCCGGGTTAAGCATATAGAGGTCGGGAAGGAGCCATATATTTTTTTGGATAACGCAGAGGTTTACAACATGCATCAGCCAAGGATAGCAGGCGTGAGCCAGTATAATCTGGAGTTCAGGAAAGTCCTGAGCCACCCGCTGCGCTGCAACCGGATCGGAATAGTCCAGATTACCTTGGAAAAAGCTCATAGTGAGGACAACAGGGATACCGGCCTTTTCGCAACGAGCATATATGGGATACAGCACGTTGGCGTCTGCATAGCGAGGGGGCTGACAATAGGCGGGCTCCATCGCGATTCCCTTGAATCCAAAGGCGATGCAACGTTCCAGTTCATCAAGGGTCGCAGAGACCCCTCGAGAGACGTCCAAGCTGCCGAAGGGGATGACTTTGTCAGGAAATTCCAGGGCCATGTCATGGATGTCGTCGTTGCTGACGGAAGCGGTATCATCCGGGACCTGGCGTCCCATGATGACACCGCGGGCGATACCTGCTTCTTCCATTTCCTTCCAGAACAGGGAGAGATCTTTGTTGTCGGCGGCGTCGCTGGGAATTCCGTGAGCTCTTTGGGGAGCAGTACGATTGCAAGCAGGAGTATAGATGCCAAGATTCTTGAAGCTTTTGTAGGGAGGGCGGAGCCGGAAGTCAAAAATTTTCATGGATCAGGTCCTTCTATGACTGTATCTTAATTGTTGATGGATGATTCCTTGACCATTTCAAGGAGGAATTTCATTTTTTTCTCGTCAAGTTTTACATCTGATAAGGGATATTCTCTTCCAAGGTATGCATACTTTGGCTGTCCCATACGATGATATGGAAGAAGTTCATAACGCACGTTCTGTTGCCTTGGAAGGAAATCTATGATGGAACGTATATCATCTTCAGAATCATTAAATCCAGGAATGACAGGTGTGCGTGCCGTGATAGGGAGATGAGGAAAGTCTCGACAAATTTTTAAAAAGTTATTAAGTATTAAATCGTTATCTACACCAGTAAATCTTTTGTGCTTTTCTTTTGAGATGCACTTGATATCGAACATGAGCGCATCCAAATTCTGTGCTGCGGTCTTAATATTTTCGTAAGTTGTGAAACCGCTTGTTTCAATAGCTGTGTTGACATGCCGTTTTTGGGCTTCTTGAAGCAATGCGCAAGCGAATTCTGCCTGCATGAGTGCTTCACCACCACTTAGAGTCAGTCCTCCGCCAGAACGCGCATAAAAGGCACTATCGCGTTCCACGATTTTAAGGATTTGCTCAACGGTCATTTCTTCCCCATACAGAGTCTGGGCTCCAGAGGGACATATTTGTGTACATTCAAGACATTGAACACAACGGGAAAGATCATTGATGAGCAGAGAGTTTTCGACTCGAATGGCTCCATGGGTACAGGCGGTTACGCAACGTCCGCAACGCTCTGAACCAAGGCAACGAGTAGGATTGTATGCTTTTTCAGGATGAGGGTTTTGTGATTCAGGATTGCTGCACCAGCGACAGCGCAGAGGGCAGCCTTTAAAAAAGACAAGCGTTCGAATCCCCTCGCCATCATGGACGCTGAATTTTTGTATATTAAAAATGATGCCGCGTTTATTTTTATCAAGCATCGTCAACTCCGAAGATACGGTTAAGTTATGTGGCATCCGCAGATAGGCTGCGGATGCCACACAACTATTTAGAACGCTTCGTGCTCTGTTCTGTTGATAACATCGTCCTGGAGATCTCTTGAGAGATCACAGAAGTAGGCACTGTATCCTGCGATGCGCACCAAAAGGCTGCGATAATTATCAGGCGTTTTCTGGGCATCAAGGAGCGTCTGCCGATTTATGATGTTGAATTGCAGATGCCAAAGTTTAAGGTCACACCAAGTGCGGATGAGATTGATGATTTTGCGAGTCCCGGCTTCTCCAGCTACACATTTAGGCGAAAGTTTGATGTTGAGCAGACGGGAGGCCCGATTGGTCATGCCATAATTTTTGGAGTGGTAGTTGGACAACAAAACAGCCGTAGGACCGTTCTTGTCTGCACCATGAGATGCCGAAGATCCGTCAGAGAGGGCAGTCCATGCATAGCGCCCGTTGGGGGTTGCAGAAACGACCTTCCCGAAGGGAACGTGAGATGTAATTGGCACATAACGTACGTCAACATTGATGCCACGCTCTTTTGCGCTCTTCTTGGCTTCGATTTGGGTAAATCTGTCGATATCCTTGGCAATGGAGTCAACGTAGGGGTCATCGTTGCCGTAGCAGGGAGCATTGCGCAAGATTTCGCGAACGGGTTCAAAACCTTGGAAGTTGGCTCGACAGGCATCAAGGATATCCTGCAAGCTCAACTTATGTTCCTCGAAAACGAGCTTCTTGATGGCCGCAAGGGAATCGACGACCGTTCCGTATCCCAGGAATTCGAAGTAGGAATAGTCTACACCACCGGGAATCTTCTCTGTATGCAGGTCGAGCATGCTTTTCATGCACAGATCATGCAGGCAAGACGACAGGGGAGCGGCAAAGTGCTGTGGGCGGAGTTTGTCTACGATATGCTGTTGTTGCAGCCCCTTACGCATCATATTTAAATGTTGCACCTTGTAGGCGTCATAAAATTCTTCCCAAGTCGAGAATTTTGTCGGATCGCCGGTTTCAAGGCCGAGCAGCTCATCACCATAGTGCAGCATCCGCCCATTATACAGCGTCATTTCCAGAGCTGCCGCAAAGTTAAGGTAGACACATCCCGAGGTATAGGTATCACAGTTGGGCATGCGGCTTTCAGTACAGCCAGAAACGGCATAATCAAATGCGTCCGGCATAGGGCATCCCTTGATCGTATTCAGAGGAATGACCTCTTCATCATTAATCAGTTTGGGATAGCCAGCCCCATCTTTGATGGTCAAGGCTATTTCATGCAGGAAACGTTCGGGCGTACGGCTGTGGATACGGGCCGCAAGGTCAGGGTAGTCCAAGGGAAATTCCCTTTTACTTTCCAAGAAAAGATAGGAAAGTTCATTTGTGGCATCTTCGCCATCGCGCGTTTGTCCGCCAATTGTAACGGCTTCCCAGTGAGCGTAGCCTTCCTGGAATTCAACCCCGGTGGGATTGATGTAAAGGTCGATAAACTGCGCCATTTCCACCCACATGCATTCCAAAAGCTCTTTGGCTTGCTTAGGAGTGATACGCCCTTCTTCGATATCCTTTTTATAATAGGGATAAAAATACTGATCCATGCGACCATTGGAGATGATCGCACTTGCTTTTTGTTCAAGACGGGAAAAAAGCTGGACAAACCACTGGCACTGGACTGCTTCTCGGAAAGTTCGGGCAGGGTAAGCAGGGACCCGTTCACACACAGCCGCTATTTCCAGCAACTCTGCTTTACGAATGGGATCCTTTTCCTGCTCGGCCATCTCATGGGCAAGTTGTGCATGACGTTTTCCCCAGATCATGATTGCATCGCAAACAATGATCATGGCCTCCAAAAAAGGTTTTTTATCCCACAAATCGACGGAATTGTTCAAGTCAAGCGCTGCCAGTTTCGCCTTGGCTTCATTCTGTATGTCGATAAAGCCACGCGTGATGGCTTTTTCATAATCAGGAACCCACTGCAGGGCTGAACGATAGGAGGAAGTTTCGCTCACCACGAATTTTGAGTAGAGGCCCCGGTCATCGCAATAGGTTACATTACGGATCTCTTCGGGGAGTGCTTTGTTCAGATGCTCATGATAAGTTTTGCCTTCCCAGTAAGGAGCGATGTCCTCCATAACAGTTTTGATATCTTCCTTAGAAATCAAAAACGGACTCTTGTCACGATGATCCAGACTGGACAGAACCTCACGGTAGAAGTCTCCATCGATTTCAGGATAGAGGATACCATAACGTCCGAACATGCCTACACGGCCGGCAAGAAGCTGGTCAGGGGTAATCCAAATGGAAATCTTTTCAGCGACGTTTTTCAGGGCCTTGGCCCAGCGCAGCGTCAGCAGCTCTCCTTCGGTCTGGCGCATGGATTCGGTGAAATATTTTGCCCGCTCAATATCGACATGCGGAGTTGTGAAGCGAGTTCTGTCCAGGATTTTATAAACGCGCTCACGCCCATTACGATCGATTTTCTTATTGATGATGCGCTCCTCTTGGGGAGAAAGGCAGCATGTTCCATAATTTTCCATAGTCAGCTCCTAGGGATAAGTAAGATTTTCCCAATTTTATGCATGATATATGCCAAAAATAATAAATAATTATTTAAGGTAGTTATGTGTATATAGATGGAGGCTTAGCAGGCTGACATGAGTACTGGTTGTATTTTTGCACATTTTCAGTATAACTATTTGATATTTATATTTTATTATCAGTCGCAAAAAAACACATGAGGCAAATGCTTGCGGAAAAAAGCGACGGGGATACCCAGAAGCTGAGGACAATTTGTTAGGAAAAGAAAATGGCACAAACTATGCAATAAAATTCGAAGAATATCGTATTGTCGACACTTGTAGCGCTACACAGCCATGAAGGGCTTTCTGGCGAGTGGGCAGGGGATACGCTTGGAAGTTAGGAGAGTTCGGTAGTAAGGCAATGGTGATTTCCCGCTTTTCATCTGTTGCAAGGATTTCCTCTGTTTGATGCAAATACAAAGCTGCTGATCGACATGGCGAGGTATGAACTGTGGCGGGGGCAAGGCCTAGCAGCCATCTTCCAGAAGTATAGGCTCAGGAGAGGTGCTGCATTCTCCCTATGAGGTGGAAAAAGCTCGTCTGGTGGTCAAGGAAATGGTGGATTCGCTTGCTCTGGATCTGGTAGACAAGCATTTGGTGACGGATCAGCTAGTACTGACGGTAGGGTATGATATCGAGAGTCTGTCCCCTGAGCGTGGCTATACCGGTCAGGTGATTACGGACAGCTATGGACGACAGCTCCCTCAGCATGCACATGGTACGGTCAATCTGGGCCAGTTCACATCTTCCAGCAGGCGGATGACACATGCTGTTCTGGAGCTTTTTGATCGCATCGTGGATCGAAAGTTGCTGGTCAGGCGTATCAACCTGGTAGCAGCCCATGTCTTGCATGAAAGCCAGATGGGCAAAGACAAAAAGCCTAGGCAACTCGATTTGTTCACCGACTATGCTGCGGAGCAGAAGCGGGAAGAGCAGGAATAGGGACAGCTACAAAGAGAATGCAAGAGACAGGAGGCCATCCTGAAAATCCGTGAACGCTATGGCAAAAATGTCCTGCTGAAGGGCATGAACCTGGAAGAAGGAGCGACGACCCGGGAACGCAACCAGCAGATAGGAGGGCACAAGGCATGAGCAACAAGTACGATGATATCATCAATCTGCCACGTCCTGAGTCCAAGTATCCCCGTATGCCCAGAGCCAACAGAGCTGCCCAGTTTTCTCCTTTTGCTGCCTTGACAGGGCATGAAGATGCCATCCGAGAGACAGTCAGTCGGGATAATAAGCATAATCCCTATCGTAACGCTGACCTATCCTTACCTACTTTATATTCTTAATTAATTATGAATTTGTGGGTCTTCTATGATAAAGAATGTCTGCTAACCTATCCGTGCGATCAAGAATATCGACTTCTGTCCAGTCTCCTTTATCTTTATATTTCTCTACAAATTTAATAACGCTCTGATATCTAGATTGTTTATATGCTTCTATTTTTTGTTTAAACGTCTTACTTCCTATGTCTGAATTCAAGTCTATCCCAAGAGGGAGTAAGTTCCCTAGTTTAGAAACACAAGATGCTTTATCTGATATTGGTTTGATATGTTCTATGGAAAATGAGGTTATCGTAATCTCATCTGTAGGAGAACAATATGATTCAATCTTTTTCAGCATGTATTGAAAAAGCTTTGCATGTTTATCGTTTGGAGTATAATCTAGTTTTCGAATATTTTCTTTGAAATTATCAAATGTCGGTAAGCTCTCATGCATTAATTGACAAAGTTCCTTTAAATGTTGAGAGACTTCTATCTTATTGGCAGCAGTATAAAGTTTACGTGCGTAGCTTGAGTAACGGCGTTCTAAACCAGATGCGCGAGAAGAGCATATTGCGCTGAAAACAAAGTGGAAATATTCTAGAAATTCAAAAGTGTCCTTCAATGTCCGAAATTTTATCTTTTTCTCTCGGTAGACATTTAATAATGATAGAAGTAAAATTCTTACCTGCGTGACATTAAATAAATTTAATGCATAAAAATGCATATAAAAGTTTCTCTGCTCTGCTTGATTCCAGTCTTGGGATAATGGTGAAGAGATTCGTCTGTAATCTATAGCAGCTTCTTCAAGAGAAGATACGAATTCTCTATATACATTAATATTTTTACTTATTTTTAGTTTAAAATCAGTAACAAGCCTTTTGTTTGTTGTAAAATTGTATTTAGAAAGCCAGAAATGTCGATAAAAAACAGTAATATCCGTTTTACATTCTGCCATGTATCCTTTTATTTTTCTCCAAGATTCATCTATGTCATCTATAGGTTGCGTTGTATCAACAACAGAACAGATAATATTTTTTATGATATCGAGAGGAGCTAGCTCCTTTCCTTTAGCATTTAGAACTTCAAAAATAATATAGGCATCTGAAAAATTTTTTACGGTAACATAAACTATTTTGCAACGCAAAATTTGATCACGAAATTTTTTTAACATATCTAAATAAGTTAAATTATTATTCGTGTACTGTTCGTCAAAAATTTTTTTAAGATTTTCTTCAGAGAGTTGCCTCGCAAAAAAATTATAAGCATCTAAGATATGTCTATCTTCACTAGTCTGTGGAGGAATGTCTTCAGAAACTTTTTTTTGTATTTTCTTTTGAAAAAAAAGGCTTTGCGGCTTCATTTACCAATTTTGTATATTCGTTCCCATTCTCATCTTTAGATATGACATATTTATGTATCGAATCCCTAAGTTGATCTTCATTTCTTTTACCAAAAATATGAGAAAGAACAGAAAATATGATCGTTATTGTCATAAATCTCTGCTGACCATCTACTATGTATCTTTCAATATTGGCTGCATCAGATTCATCGCCAGCTAGTACAATGGTCCCCAAAAAATACTCTGATGGTTCAAGGTTCCCATTTATATATTGAAAATTACTGATAATATCATTCCACAATTCTTCAACCTGATCTTTCTCCCATGAATATTCTCTTTGAAATCTTGGAATAATATATTTTCTATTGAGCAATAGTGCGTCAGAAATAGTTTTTGATTCAACCTTGAAATCCATGATACACCTCATTTTAATTTATTTAATGTTTATAATAATCAAGTTTGGGCAGTTTTCCTACAATCTTCATTGTCTCAAGACTCACCGTAATCACACTCAGGAGCAAGTCGAGGATATACCTTGGCTTACCCTGTTCTTGTGCCCAGTCGTTAGGATCGTTTGTGATGCCGCTGGCTTTGTCGGTCTTGATTTGATAGCGCTCCATGATCCACTCGATGGCGGATCGACCATTGACCACGTAATCGTAGGCTTCCAGAGGGATGTTGGTCAGCTTGATACAAGGATTGAACTCGATGACAGATTTATCTTTCTTGTCAGGGAAGCGCATCTTCTCCACATGGAAATTGCCGTGTTCAGCTCCTTCGACAACCACTTCTCCACATGCGGGCTGTGTCTCATAGTTGAGGTGCAGGTCTGCCAGAGCTCTTCCTGCCTTGCTGAATGCCCAGAAATCCGCAGGTTTCTCCACCAGGGGGATACGAGGCAACATCTTTTTCAGGTCCGCAGCAAAGGCTTTCCGGTAATCAGGGGAGTGTAGCAAGCCATAGACGTAGTAGAAAATGTCTTCCTTGGTTACTTTGGGGCCGTAGCTCTCCCGGCAGCGCTCCAGGATGAAGTTGGTGATGCCATCCTTGCGCGTGTATTCCTCATTATCAGTGTCAAAAAGCGTTGCCTGATAAGCAGAGCGCTTTTCATAGTAGTAGAGGGGAAAGCATTGTGTTCCATCACTTTGAAAGTGTAAGTCTATAATGTCGTTAGATATATATATGCTAAAAGGTGCTCTATCTCCACCGGGACTTGTCAAACAAATGACGAAGTTTTTTGTTTCTGGCGTAGGAAAGAGTTTCGGAATTTGACAAACCATTTCATTTAACTCAGAAGAGAAATAGACCCGCTGTTTGCAGAATGGTCGATATATAGCTGTAAATACTGAATTAGAATTAAATCTCTTAGTACGTCTTTTTTGATAATCATTTTGAAAACCTCGTGTCCAGCTTATTCTTGTAGCATCAAGCACAGGTGTATCCCTGCCTGATTCTACCATACTGTTATAATAATCAATAGTCTTTTGAATATTTTGCTGTAGATTTTTCTGGGAAAAATTGTAGCACCATGCATCTCGTTGGGTTTTTAGTCCATTGGAATAATAGGGTACAAAGAACGTCTGCTTGTTCCCCTTGTTATCCTTATCGCCAAGGGGGATGAAACTGCCGAAAATATCATTACGCTGATTGAGCCAGTCCCCATGAGTATTGGGGTGGAGCTGTGTCCATTCCATGCTGGAATCAAGGACGCTGCGCTTTTGGGCGATGATGGCAAGTTTCTCTTCCCGGCTCAGATAGTCACCGATGTCATGGTAGTGGATAAATGCTTTGTCCTGATGGTCAGGCTTTTTGACAAGGACAGTGATGGCAATGGGAGTCCGGCTACCCAAGCCAAAAACATTACCTGATTCTTTTCGACGCAATTCTCCACTGGTCCGGCAGTTTCCGCGCAGATTGAAGACATACGCAGCACTGAATTCATCTTCCAGGCATTTGCGAAAACCGTCCATCGCATTGCCATCCAGCCAGTAGCCATTGGAAACAAAAGCGATGATGCCCCCCTGCTGTTTGTCCAGCCTGTCAGATGCCCAACGGAATGCCTTCAAATAGGAATCATAAAGAGAGTTTTTTAGTGTTGCGGAGGATTGTGCGGCATATGTGCTGGCAATCCGCTGTTCCAGACGAGGATAGGATTGGTTCTGGGCATCATCATTGGCTGATTTCTGGCCCACAGAATATGGAGGATTGCCAATAATAACCTGGATGGGAGATTTTTGCTGTGCCTGTACGCGTTCAGAATTTTGCTGGAGGGCAGGAGTATAGAGGCGGTTGGTATCGTCTGTTTCTCCCAGCTGAAAAGTATCCGTCAGGCAGATGCCATTGAACGGAGTGTAGGCAGTGTTTTCCCCCTGAGTAGCGTGGTAGGCGTTCTCGATGTTGATGGAGGCGATATAATAGGCCAGCAGGACTATCTCGTTAGCGTGGAGTTCGTGTTTGTATTTGCGAGGCAATGCTTCCGGTGTGATGAGACCGCTTTCGATCATACGAGCAATAAAGGTTCCTGTTCCGGTAAAGGGATCAAGGATATGCACGTTTTCATCGGAAAGGGAACGACCGAATACCGCCTGCAAAAACATCCGCTACAGAACGGTTAATAAAATCCACGATCTCCACCGGAGTGTAGACGATGCCCAGTTTTTCCACAGTCAAAGGGAAGGCGGTGCGGAAAAATTTGTCGTACAGCTCAACGATGATACGCTGTCTGCCCTCAGCGTTGTCGATCCCGGCAACGCGCATCTTCACGGATTCGTAAAAGCGTGACAGGACAACGGTATCCTTTTCCAGAGCCTGTTCTTCCAGCAGATCGATCATTCCCTGCAAGGCACGAGAAACCGGATTGTTCTGGACAAAGGAATAGTTCTCGAACAGAGCTTCGAAGACTGGCTTGGTTATCAAATGCTGGGCCAGCATCTCCACCACTTCCCCCGGAGTGACAGAGGTTGATGTTTTTGCGCAAGCCGGAAAGGAACTCGTCAAAAGCATCCTTGTGAGGACCAGGAACCGCAATCAGACGATTGATGCGCTCGATATAGCCCTGTGCAATCTTGGCGACATCCGCTGCCCACTGCTCCCAATAGCGTTTGTTCCCCACCTTTTGCACCATGCGGGCATAGATGGCATTTTTCAGCTCTTCCAGCTGCGGTATAGGCAAGGGAAGCTGAGCTGGAGGCCGTTTCCCATCCCCTTTGTGTCCGATATCGCTTTCATCCTGATCAGATTGTGAAGAATCTCCACCGATGGGACCAATCAAGACACTGCCACCCCCAGCAGGTTTGTGGCGGTTCAAATCGATCTTATTGACCGTGGCACTGAAGCGGTCATCATGGGCACGCAAAGCGTTCAATACCGTCCAGACAACAGCAAAGCGTTTGTTGTCGTTGAGGGCTTCTTCCGGGCTCACATTGGAGGGAATCAGGACAGGGATGATGATGTAGCCAAACTTTTTCCCGGGAGCGGTACGCATTACACGCCCCACAGATTGCACCACATCAATCTGGGAATTTCTGGCAGACAAAAAGAGAACGGCATCCAGGGAAGGTACGTCCACCCCTTCGGAAAGACAGCGCACATTCGTCAGAATACGACACTCATTGCCATCTGAAGGAGATGCGTTGAGCCAGGACAATTTTTCGTCACGAGTCGTCGCAGGCATGGTTCCATCCACATGCTGTGCTGCCACACCCACCATCTCATCCCGTTCCGCCTGGGTCAGACTATCGTAATAGCTGTCCTTGAAATCATTGAAGACGGCACTGATCTTTTTGGAAATCTTGATGTTCTGGCAGAAAGCGACAGCTTTGCGCATGGGGGAGGGATCGGATGTTTTCAGCAGTCCCTCGTCGATGAGCATCCGCTTGGAGAGAGCATTGATACACCCGATGAGCTTGCTGGCATCATCTGTATCGATCTCCTTGGTTCTATCGGCTACAGCAGCTTGCAGGGCAGCGGGAATCTGGCTTTCACTCAGCGTCAGTACCAGTACCTTGTAGTCAGCCAAAAGGTTTTTATCCACCGCCTCACCAAAGCCGATACGGAAGACCTCCTGCCCATACATGGCTTCATCATCCATCGAGCAAAGATAGGCATCCGCCTCCTGGGCTTTCTTCTTGCTGGTTTCCGCATACAGACGTGGAGTAGCCGTCATGTACATGCGCTTTTTGGCATGGATGAAGGCATCATCGTGAACTTTGACGAAGGCGGACTCTTCTTCATCCTTCAGGGTAACACCCGTTGTGCGATGTGCTTCATCACAGATGATGAGATCGAACTCCCGCTGAAATTCCTTCTGGGCACGAGCTATGACGGCAATGGACTGGTAGGTGGAAAAAACGACGGTCAATCCATCCGTATGGAATTTCTCTGCCAAGCGCAGCTGGCGAACGATTTCATCCACATCGGTAGAGGCAGGGAATGCCAAATCCGTGACGCTGTATCCATCATGCTCATCATCGGCCTTGGTTTTGCTTTTGCTGACTTCAGGATCAGAGCAGATGCAGATGGGGAAAAGGGAGCTGCTGGCTTCCGCTGTCCATTCACGCAGGGTTTGTCCCACCAGAGCAATGGAAGGAGCCAGAAAGAGGACGAGACCTTTCCCTCCGGTTTGATTTTCCGCGATCTTCAGGGAGGTGTAGGTTTTCCCCGTACCGCATGCCATGATCAATTTGCCACGATCGTTGCTCTGGAAATGCTCATGGAATGCTGTGATTGCAGTCTGCTGATGCGGTCGAGGCGTTTTTTTGCTCTGCCTTGCCTGAGCACCACTGATCCCTTTCTCCAGCACAGACCAATCCACAGAAGCGCTCTCAAGATCAGCAAGACTAATTCGCTGAACAGGGGGTTCCTGGTGCCTGATGGCATTTTCTGCCTCACTACCCCATTTGTTGGTCGTGGAAATCCAGAGACGAAGAGCAAAGGAAGTCGTTTGCAGCTGGTCGTTGACGAACTGCTTGCTGGATGTTGCCAGAAAACTGTCCACAGCAGGTTTGTCAATCCGAGCTTTTTCGTCATAGCACTTGCACTGGATAGCCCAGAAGTCACCTTCCACCGTTTGGGCCACCAGATCGATGCCGGTATCCTTGCCACCCAGGTTATTCTTGTAGGGGAACTCTTTCCAGAGCCAGACATGCTGGAACTTGCCTTCATACCAGGGAACAGTTTGCAGAAAAGCCTGCATCAGGCGTTCAAAGCGATCCCCTTTATCCCGTTCGGAAAAAGAGATGTTGCGGAACTTGGCAAGAATATCACGAAAGGTCATGGCGTTCTCCTGGAGAAAATAGCGGTATGATTTTATCCGTGAACGCTTGAAAAGGGAATAGGCAGACGGCCTTTTTCCTCTTTGGAGATGAACGTTTGGAGTAGACTCTAACTGAACGCTGCTTGAAAGGGGTACGTATGTTCATTTAGGGTTATTTTCGTATTTAATTTGCAAATGCGTTTAGCCTCTTTAACCTCATTTGAACAATTTTGAGGCTCAGCATGGAAGGAAAGCAGATCGGCTACATCCGTGTCAGCAGCACAGATCAGAATACAGCCCGGCAACTCGATGGGTTTCATCTGGACAAAATTTTTACCGACAGATGCAGTGGAAAGGATATGTCCAGACCCCACTGGCTGCTTGCCTGGACTACCTCCGTGATGGGGATACGCTGCATGTGCACAGCATCGACAGACTGGCTCGTAATCTTCAGGATCTTCTGCGGATCATCGAGAGCTTGAACCAGCGGGATGTTTCTGTCATCCTTCACAAGGAAGGGCTTACGTTTTCAGCAGGGAAAGAGGAAGACCCCTTCCAGAAGCTCCAGCTCCAAATCATCGGAGCAGTTGCCCAGTTTGAGCGAGCCATGATTCGGGAACGGCAGCGAGAAGGTATCGCTATCGCGAAAGCCGCAGGAAAGTACAAAGGACGCAAACCATCCTTCACACCAGAACAGGCAGAACTAGCTCGCAAGATGGTCGCTGATGGGCAGAGCAAAACGGAAGTCGCAGCTCATTTTGGGGTAAGCAGGACCACCCTCTACAAGGTGCTTTAGAAAAATACTAGTTGAGGCTTTATTCATCATTTTTTACAAAAAATCTAGATAGTAGCGAGGTCAATAATGGATAGGATAACTATGTTCTATATCGATAGGTTTAAGTCGCTATGTGAATTTAATATTCCATTTTCAACGTCGCCCGATACTAATTTTTTATGCTTGATAGGGAAAAATGGGGCAGGTAAGTCCACAATTTTGCAGGCTATTGATTTCGCAGGACAAATATTTAGAGGGGATATATCTAGCTGGTTGCGGTCTCGAGGCTGGGAGCGCAGGCATCTCATCAGCCAAAAGAATATGCGTAATATAACGCTGCATATAGAAGGTTTTTTTGGGGATAAAAAAATAGTGTGGAAGTCTTCATTTAGCACAACACATTTAAAATGCTCAAACGAAAAAATATATATTAATGATGAAGAAGTTTTGTCATTATCAAACGACAGCTATAGTATAAATAAAGGACCTGCAGAAAAAAATTTTGTAAAATACGAAGGATCTTTTTTGAGCATAATTAAGGACTCTTTTTTGCAAAAAGTTGAGTTACTTGATTTTGTTAATTTTATGAAAAAGGTCTATTCATTCGATACATTAAATTCACGGCAACTGAGAAGTAGAGCCCGTCCTGTTGGTCCTGATGGAAACATCGGCCGGGGAGGAGAGCTCCTTTCAGGGCTAATTGCTTCATTTAAACAGGGTGAGATAGAAAAATTACTTAATACTACTAAGGACTTCTATCCTTGGATAGAAAGT
>ERZ827168.2346-NODE-2346-length-22471-cov-4.188571_pt1 | contig 22471 bp, 17 predicted proteins | sample MGYA00519868_ERZ827168 | MGnify/ENA primary metagenome ERZ827168 (study PRJEB31778, sample SAMEA3449271) | human gut metagenome | biome: human gut; feature: human-associated habitat; material: faeces | place: United Kingdom | collected 2010/2012 ...
GGGTATCCGACGACAATCCTGCCGATTTTGCGCTCCGCGATTTCCCTCGCTATATGCTCGAGGCGCGCCTCCGGATTCCCCTCCACAGCGGCGGGAATCGGGACAGCGACCCCGAGTTCCGAATCGGCGCAGGCAAGCCCGACACGCTTGTGCCCGTAATCTATGCAAAGTATGTTCATTTGCGAGAAGCGGCGGAAATCCGCCGGATTTTTCGCGTGAATTATTGAATTTTCCGCCTCCGAATTAAAGCAAAATTGCAAAAAAAATGCGTTGCCATCGCCCGAATTGCGGCTAAATTCGCTTCCCGTGAAGAGGGATATTGAAAAACTGCTCTCGTTGCAGTCGAAAGACGTCCGGCTCGCCGCCGTCAGGGAAAGGCTCGATTCGGTTCCTGGGGAAATCGCCGCAAAGCGCGCGGGAATTTCCGCCGCCGAGGCCGAATGCGACGCCGCCGGAGCCGAACTCAAAGCCGCCGAAAAGCTGCGCGGGCAAATGAGGTCGCAACGCAGGGAACTCGAAGAAAAGGTGTTCAAATACAAGAACCAGCTCCTCGAAGTCAAAAAAAACGACGACTATGTGGCGATAAACGCGGAAATCGACAGGCTCGCAAAGCGCGCTTCCGAAATGGAGGAGGAAGAGCTTGAAACGCTCTTCGACATAGACGCCAAGCGGGAGAGGCTCGAAGGGGTCGAAGCGGTCGCCAAAAGGCAGATAGAGGCCATAGAGGAGGAAATTTCCGCGATAAACGCCGCAAAGATTTCCATAGAGGCGGATTTGGCGGAGGCGGAAAAGGAAGTCTGCGCGGCCCGCGCGGAAGTTTCGCCCGCGTTTCTGGGAGCCTACGACAGATTGAAAGCCTCTAAAACAGCCTTTCCGATTGTCGTCCGCGCGGAAGGCTCGCTATGCACGGGATGTTTTTTGAAAATTTCCGGCGAGCGCCTCGACGCCCTGAAAAATTCGGACAATCCGGTTTTTTGCGAACAGTGCGGCAGAATAATCTTCATTTAAAGCTTCACTGAGGAATTTTCCGAAAAAAATTTCCGCTCCGGAAAGTTAAAACAAAATTTTGCGGAATGGGGCTTTTAGACCTGAAAAAAGCGGAACATTTACCCGCAATTCGTTAGGATATAGCCTGTTGACGCATCGAAAAAAAATTAAACGCGACAACCAAGCATATCGGGAGTCCGGCGTCCGGCCAAACGCGCGCAACAATCGCCGTTCGGGAGGAATTGAAAACAACCCCCCGTTTGCAAGGATTTTTTTCAAAAATTTTTTCACACCGGCATTGTGAATAACTTGTCAAAAACTTCTTCTTGCAACTTGCCCGAAAGAGGCAATTATATGGACAATCTGACGGCGGAAAACCTTTAAGAGCGGTTTTGGGCCAAAAGTGCGAAAGGGGTGGAAGAGCGTCGAACTATTCACCCAAATTGCACTTAACAAACAATTTACATTAAAAAAACAGCAAATTCAAAAATGTTCTCAACGGGAAAAGCCCTCCGAAGCCAGCCGATTGTGCCGTCCGATTCCGAGATGGCGCAAATGTTTGGCGAAGATTGGCTAAAAACCTCCCTTTTGTGAATAAATATACACTTTGCAATGGAAACAGATCTGATAACGCCGACCGCGGCCGCCATATGGGAGAGAGCGAAAGAAAGCCTATTTTCCATAGTCGGCGACAGGGTCTATGAAAGCTGGTTTTCCGGTCTCGAATTATCCGATTCCGGAGACGATTCCATGAACCTTTCGGCCGACGGCGAATTCGCCGCGATATGGATTCGGGACAACTACATGGACGTGCTCGCCAACCAAATTTCGCTCGCCGCGGGGCGCAATATGAAAGTCGAAATAACGGCCCGCGAAGAATCCGGACGGCGCGACCACGCGCGCGCTCCCGCTTCCGACAGGGCGCTTGAACGCCCCCGCGCCGCGGCTCCGAAAGCGCCCGCCGCGGTTCCGCCGTCAATAAACCCGCGCAATACCTTCGAGAGTTTCGTAGTAGGCGAAAGCAACAGATTTGCGCACGCCGCGGCCCTCGCCGTCGCCCAAAACATCGGAGTCGCCTTCAACCCTCTCTTCATCTACGGCGCGACCGGCCTCGGCAAGACGCACCTCATGCACGCCATCGCCCATTTCGTACTCAAAAACAATACTTCCGCGGCGATAGCCTACATCTCCTCCGAAAACTTCGTGAACGAATACGTCGCCGCCCTGCGCGACGGGAACATCGCCAACTTCCGCAAGAGGTACCGCAATACGGACGTTCTGCTCATAGACGACGTGCAGTTCTTCGCGGGAAAGGAAAGGTGCCAGGAGGAATTTTTCCACACTTTCAACGAGCTCTTCAACTCCGGCAGGCAGATAGTGCTGTCGTGCGACAAGCCGATAAACGAGGTCGCCGACATCGAGCAAAGGCTCGTTTCGCGCTTCGGGTGGGGGGTATCGGTTGACATACAGGCGCCCGATTACGAGACGAGGCTTGCGATTCTCCAGAAAAAGGCCGCAGCCCTCGGGCGCGACACCGCCATAGACCCCGCCGTACTCGACCTGCTGGCGCGCAAATTCACCAAAAACATCAGGCGAATGGAGGGGGCGCTCACGAACCTCATAGGCTACGCCTCGCTCGTAAATTCCGAAAACGCAGTGACGCTCGAAAAGGCGCGCGACCTGCTCGCGGACGCATTCTGCGAAGAGGAGGAAAGCCAGGTTGACATCGAAAAAATCCAGAAGAAAACGGCGGAATGCTTTAATATCGACCCCGCCGAAATCGTTGGCAAGAGGCGCCCGGCCAATATTGCCATTGCGCGGCAGATAGCTATGTTCATTTCTCGCAAGCTCACGACGCACTCCCTGCAAGAAATCGGCAGGCGTTTCGGCGGAAGAGACCACGGAACGGTCATGCACGCAATCAAGGTGGTAAGCGACTTGATAGAGAGCGACGAAAATATGCGCAGAAGGGTCGAATATTTGATGAAGACCCTCTGACGGGGGAATGATGAAGTCCGGGCGCGCCTCCGACGCGGGCGTTCTGTTTGAAACCCGGACGCCTGCCGCGCGTCGGAGGCATTCCAGCCGGCAGGTTCCTTAGAGCAACGGAACAAGCGCCATACGGCGCGCACGTTTCGTGCGTCATTGCCGACGGACTGCCGCGCCGCCTTTCAAGGCTACGCGCCCAATTATTGTTTTACCAATAACCTCCAAGTGGCGCCCGCATTGTCGCCGCGCAAATACTTGCAACGCGGAAATCGTTGTTGCGGGGCAAAATATATGAGGCTTAAAACAGCAATAAACGGGCTCGAAAACCTTTAAATATCGGGAAGCGGCGCAATTTTGGCGCGATGCATAGCATTGATATTTGAAATATGGGTTTGGGAACGGGAAACGGCGGGAAATAACGGGAAAGAATAAAGAGATTGGGGCGGATTCGGCTTTCGGATTTGAATTCGGAGACTTTTTGCGCAAATACCTCCAAATGAAACAAGATTCGGAACGGTTTCCGCCCCTCCGAGCCGTCGCCGAACATATCGACGCGCCGAGTCGGCAATAAAAAGCCCCTGCAAAATACTTGCAAGGGCATTGAAACGGGGTTGCAGTTTCATTTTTTTCGCACGGCGCGCGGACGCCGTCGCCGAAAGCGCGGGACAGTCCGGATGCGCCGCGAACTCTATCATGGCGGGCTTAGCAATATCGGCAAAACATTCGCGGTTTTTGTCGCCTTTATATATAAGGAGGCGTTTTTCAATCGAGCCGATATTGCCACACTTTGCACAACCTATCCGGGATTCGAGACTGCCGTGGCGAAAGCAGCCCATTATCATACGGTTTTGCGTTATTACCCGAAGAACGTCGCCGTCACCGACGAGTTGCCGCAGCCCCATAATCATACATACGGTTTTGCGGTATCCCCCGAAGAGCTGGCAGAACCGGACGCGGGCAATTTCGCCGGGGTTCGGTTCTACGGGTTCAAAAACGCCAGCCTGCTCAAATAGGCGGGGCCGGAGATATGCTACCTGCGCGCACGATGAAAAAACGCGAACCCATAACCAGCAAAGAGGCGGACTTTCACGCGCCTTTTCCGGAACTCTCCAACGGCGGAATATTCATTCCGCGACAGGAGACCGGCGCTATGTACAACGATATATCGCGCAAGACAGCGGCGTTTAAGCGACTTGCCTTTTGCAACCTCCCTGAACGTTCCCTGCCCCCCGCTTCCGAAAATCCCCAAAATATGGGTGTTTCCCAAACCTAATTTCATTTTTTCAAAATCAAATTTTACGATACCGCTGCGAAGCGGGATAAGCCGCGGCACAAAAAAAGGGGCGGAAATCCCGCCCCTTTTCATATCGGATCCGATTATTTGTCGTAGCCGTCCTGGATTATCCACTGTTGCGGGTTTTTCGGGGTAAATACATGCGTGGACCCCTGCACCCAGCGGATTTTCTTCGGGGCTTTCATATTGTTGTAAAGCGCCGCCAGACCCGACGGCGGACAAGTGTAGTCTCCCAATCCGGCGCGGGAGATGAGGGTTTTGCACTTTATGCGCTTGGCGTGGTTGGCGGCGTCGTAATAGTTCAGAGCCGGAACGTATTCGGGGCGCCAACCTCCGAGTCTGCCGATCGTCGGGCCGGCAAAGTCGCAGCACCAGGTTATGGAGGAATCTGCCTCGGTGACGTCCGGGTCGAGCGCCGCAGCCCATATCGTTTGGAGGCCGCCCTGGCTGCCGCCGGAAACCTTGAGGTTCTTGCCGTCCCATTGCGGGAGAGACTTCAAAAATTCGAGCGAGCGCATCAGGCGCAAAACCATTCCGTTAAAGTACGCCTCTTCCGGATTGGAATTCTGCTTCGGGTCGAAAGCGTAAATCCTTTCGTTGGACTTTATGTTCTTAAAGAATTCGTCGTAATACGCCTTGTCCTTGCCGAGATCGTAGCCGTGGGCGTTGACGTCAAAGCGTATTGCGCCGCCCCAGCCCTTCGGCGCCTTTTGAACGTGCGTGCCGTAGCCGTGGTACGTGGCGTGGGCGGGAAGCGATTTTTCCGCCGCGCCCCGCGGAATGGTCAGATACCCCGTCACGGGGCGCGGGCCGGCGCAATCCACCGACACCGCAAACACTTCGGGATCGGCGCCCTCGGCGCTCACCTTTTCCATCTTGTACTTCATGGGAACGCTTTTCAGGCGCGCCTTTTGCTTTTCCCAGAAAGCGTCGAAGTCGGCGGGCTCCGGAACGGCGTTGGCGATTTTTGCGATTTCCACACCCGCGCCGCCGTCAAAGAACACGCGCTCCTTCTTCCCCCCTTTGGTTCTGTCAATCTGCTTGCCGCGCGAATTCAGGAGAGTCGCCTCCATCCTCACGAAACCGGGCTTGTCGAGCTTAGTCTTTACGACCGCGGGCTTTTCGGGCGCTATCTCGCATACACCGGTTTGCCTGACGCCGTCGTCGCCCGTCCTCGTCCATCTGAACGAATAGGGCTTTTTCGGAGCCGGCTGCCCGCCGAAATCCACGGTAAACGTGAACGTCATTTCCTCGCCGGGCGCGTAGTCGAGCTTGTCGGAAATTCCCCTGAAATCTATCTTGTCGGCGTCTATCGGGGCGACCTTGGAAAACTTCGCGCCGTCAAATTTCGCGACGACATACATTTCCGCAGACGAGAGCCCCTCCGCCGATTTCGAGAACGTCCAGTCGAGGTGCCCCTCGGGATTGTTGCCGATGCCGATGTCGGGGGATTTCTGGTTGAAATTGTTGAAGGCGATAACCGTCTCTTTTTGCAGGTAGTTGTGTATCTGCATTGAGCCGTACCCGCCGTCCGTTCCGGCGGAGTCTCCGAAGTCGAACGCGCCGGTGGCGTTGGGGATATTCATCTTGTTCGCGCCGCCGTAGTTGAACGGCCAGAATTCTATGTTGCCCCTTTCGAACTTTCCGGTCTTGACTTTGCCGTTGCCGAAAACCTCGAGGTTGTCGACATAAGTCTGGATTGTGCCCGAACCGTAGTCCGGAACGCCTATTTTAGACAAATCCTGCGAAAACGGGTCAAAAGACGCGAAAACCCATGTTTTCTTTCCGTCCTTCGCGGTCGTTTTGAGCAGGTAGCCAACCTTTACGACTTTTCCGGAAATGTTCTCGGAATTGTCAACCTGATAGCCTTCGCCTGCGTATTTGACGGGATTGAGTTTGTAGACGAGCTCGTACCCCTTAGCCTGCGGAACGAGTTCGAGAAGTTCCGGAACTTCGGCATACGCGCCGGAAAACGCCGCTCCAACGAGAGCCGCCGCCGCAATTTGATTTATTCTCATAAGATGTCCTGTCGTTCGTTTAATATCCGTAAATTGGCAGAAAAAATAAGTTCCCTCCCGACGATTGCAAGCATTCTTTCGGCGCCGCCCCGCCGGCAGTATCCCGATAAACGGTTAACTAAATTTCCCAAAAACTCCGTTGCGCTCCTTCCGAAGAGGCGATAATATCGCGCAATGAAAAATTTTATTACAGGCGCATTCGCCGCCCTTGCGCTAGCCGCCGCAACGGGCTGTAACTCCCGAAATTCCGCTCCCGAAAGCGGTTTCGTCGAAGTTTCCAAAGAAAACCCGCGGTACTTCGCCCTCTCCGACGGCACCGCCTACATTCCGATAGGCTACAACCTCTGTTTCCCGCGGCACTGGGGCAAAATGTCCGAGGAAGAATGCTTCTCAATGATAGAAGAGCACATGAAAAACATCGCCGGAAACGGCGGCAACTACGCCAGGATTTGGGCGTCGCACCCGTTTTACGAAATAGAGGATTCCCGCGCGGGCGCCTACAACCCCCAAAAACTCGCGAGGCTCGACCGCTTCATGGGGCTGGCAAAAAAGCATGGAATACGCGTAAAAATATGCCTTGAACATTTCAGAAACATAAAAGATTACAAGCCTGCGGAAAACGAGCGCGGATTGAACTCAAACGCCTTCTCGCGCCCCGCCTACGACGGCGAATTCAAAAGCATGGACGAATACTTTTCCTCCCAAAAGGGGAAAGATCTTTATTTCAACCGCTTCAAAATTCTCTTCGACAGGTACGGGAACGACCCGACGGTTTTCGCCTGGGAGCTGTGGAACGAACAAAACACCGTCAGCGCGAAGCGCGAAAATGTCAAACGGTGGCAGGAGGAAATGTTCGATAGAATTTCCGGCGTTTGCAAAAAACAGCTTGTTGTAAACAGCTGCGGAAGTTTTGACGGCAAGGGCGCGAAAGCGGCCTATGAATATTTTTACAAAGGCACCGCAAACGCGATTGCGGCGATCCACCGCTATCTCGACGAAGGCGCGGAATACGGCATATGCAAAGGGCCCCTCGACCTCGCCGCCGCAGATGCGGTTGGCGAAATTTCAAAGATCTGCGGAGGCCGCCCCGCCCTGCTCGCCGAAACCGGAGCCGTGCAGCCGAACCACTCGGGGCCGTGGAGGCACTACGCTTCCGACAAAGACGGCATCATCTTTCACGACGCATTCTACGTTCCGTTCTTCGCGGGAGCCGCCGGAAGCGGGCAGCCGTGGCACTGGGACGTTTATATATACAACCACAAACTCTGGCGGCACCTCAAACCGTTCGCCGCGCTTGTCAAAGGCGTAAATCCGGCGGTCGAGAACTTCAAACCCGCGCGCTGCGACACAAAAAACGCGCGCGTTTACGCGCTCTCGGGCGAAAAGACGCTGCTGGCTTTCGCGAGGAACGTTGAAAACGACTGGAAAAGCGAATTTGAAAAGGGGCAAAAACCGCGCGAAATTTCCGGTGAAACCGTCGATTTTTCCGCTTTTGCGAAAGGCAGAAAAATCGCCCGCGTCCGAACGTACGACCTCTGGGACGGCGGCAACGCCTCCGACCTCGCGCTTTCCCCAAAAGCGGAGCTTCCGGCCTTCAAACGCTCGTGCGCGGTTAGAATCGACTTTGAATAACGCAATCCGCGCCGCCCGCCGGCGCAGAAAATCATTCGTACTTTATGAAACTCTCCATGCTAATTCCCCCGAACGACCGCGCGCTATCAGCCCTCGCCGCGCAGATGGGGATAAAATACGCCATAACGAAAGCCGCCCCCGAGCTCTCCGGAAGAAATCCCCCGTACGATTTCGGCGCCTTGAAATCCGCCAAAGACGGCTTTGCCGAACGCGGGCTCAAACTCGTCGGGTTGGAGGGGGACCAATTCGACATGTCGCCGATAAAGCTCGGACTGCCCAACCGCGACGAATGGATAGGCCGGTACGCGCAAATGCTGCGCAATATGGGCGGGCTCGGAATAAGGCTGCTGTGCCTGAACTGGATGGCCTCCATCGGGTGGTTCCGCACGGACGCCGCCGCTCCCGCGCGCGGGGGCGCGCTCACGACCTCTTTCGACGCCTCGCGCGCGCCCGCGCCGGAGCCCGCCGGAGAATGCGTTTCGGAAGAAAAGCTGCGCGAAAACCTGTACTATTTTCTCGACGCGGTCTTGCCGGAAGCCGAAAAAGCGGGCGTAAAAATGGCGCTCCACCCCGACGACCCGCCGGTCTCCCCGCTGTGCGGAATAAGCAGGATTCTGAAATCGGCGGAGGACTATGAGAAAGTTTTTTCGCGGTACGATTCAAAATTCCTCGGCGCGACTTTCTGCCAGGCGACTTTCAAAGTCGCGGGCGAAAACGTAAAAAAACTCTCGGCGGACTGGATAAGGCGCGGAAAAATTTTCTTTATCCATATCCGGGACGCGCGCGGGAACGCCGAAAACTTTACGGAAACTTTTATCGACGAGGAGCGCGGCTTCGTCGCCGAAATGCTCGCATACTACCGCGATTGCGGGTTCGACGGGCCGATCCGCTCCGACCACGCGCCCGCGATGTTCGGGGAGCCGCAGAAAGAGTTCGGCGGGGGAGTTTCCGTGGGCTACCGGCCGCTCGGACACATATTCTCCTGCGGGTACATAAAGGGCTGCTGCGACGCGCTCAAAATACCGCTCGAATAAAATGAGGGACATGAAGACGATCCTCTCAAACCTGAATTTTCCCGAAGGCCCCGCCGCGGGCGCAGACGGGGCGCTGTGGTTCGTGGAGCTTCACGGCGGCAGCGTCTGCCGCCTCGGGAAGGAGGGCGAACTCGCGCGGTTCAAAATCCCTAACGGCAGGCCCAACGGGATAGCGGCGGACGCCGCGGGGCGGATATGGTTTTGCGACGGGGGCAACGACTGCGTGTCGATTCTGAACCCCGAGAGCGGCGAAATAAAAACCGCATGCGACGCCGTAGGGGGCGAGAGGCTCGCGCACCCGAACGATCTGGCGTTCGACATGCGCGGCAATCTGGTGTTCACCTGCCCGGGAGAGTCGCGGAGGGAGCCTACGGGATACGTGTGCGCGCTCGACGCGGGCGGCGCGCGGAAAATCATAACCGGAAAATTCTTTCCGAACGGGCTGGCGTTTTCCCCCGACGGAAAGTCGCTCTTCCTTGCCGAAACATATAAAAAGCGGATTTGGAAAGGCGACTGGGATCCGGCGACGCTCTCGTGGTCGAACGCCCGCGTATGGGCCGAGACAGGCGGAAATCCCGGTCCGGACGGAATGGCGTTCGGCGACGACGGCAACCTCTACGCCGCGATTTTCGGAGGGGGGGCAATCAAGGCTTTCTCCCCCGACGGGAGTCTGGCGCGGGAGATAAGCCTTGCGGGGCGCAACCCCAGCAACTGCGCGTTTCTGCCGGACGGGGGCCTCGCCGTCACCGAGGCTGAGCGGGGCGAGCTCGTCCTGGTCGAAACCGGAGTAAAACCCGCCGGCATCTTCCGCGGCCCTCCCGTTTCGGCGTAGCGGGGAAATCCTCCCCCGCCGGAACGCGGGTTTATTCGGCGCTCGGCTCGTCGAACATTCCGGAGGAATACGGGCCCGAGCATATGATTTTTTTCGCGTCCGGAAGGTGCGCTATGTCGCACGCGCAGACGGCGTCGAAATCAATGTACACGAGCGTTTCGGAAGCGGAGGCGTTTCTTATGCAATGCGCGCCCCCCTTTCCCGCGGGAAATGTTATGGCGTCCCCCGCCGCGACTTTTATTTCCCCGCCGTTTGTGCGGACGGCGCCCTCGCCCTTTATTATGTAAAACACCTCCTCGTTCGCCTCGTGCCAGTGGAAGCCGAACGACGAGTTCCCGGGGGCTACCTCCACGAAGTGGACGGCGCATTTTGACGCCTCGCCAAGCCCCACTACGGGCTTTATCGTGAATTTGTTGCCGTTTTGCTCCATTTCAATTCCGGCGGCGTCCGCATAGTTTACCGTTTTCAGCGATTTCATTTTTTTCCTTTCGTTTTTTTGTTTTACATTCGGGATAGATTGGAATTACATTATCATACTTTGCGTAAAATGTAAAGTAGGCACAAATTTGTGCTGTAATAACCAAAAAGAAACTATTGGGATATGAAAAAGAGAAAAAACCTTCCCGAATGCCCCGTAGAGACCACGCTTTCGCTTATAGGCGACAAGTGGAAGATACTGATCATAAGGGAGCTCTCAGGCGGGACAAAGAGGTTCGGCGAGCTGAGAAAATCCGTCGGGCAAATCTCCCAAAAAGTGCTCACCGAAAACCTGCGCGAAATGCAGGCGGACGCCCTCGTCTCGCGCAAGGCCTATGCGGAAGTCCCACCGAGGGTAGAATACTCGCTCACGGAGCTCGGCATGAGCCTAAAACCGGTGCTCGCCGCGCTGAAAAAATGGGGCGCCGCCTACAAAAAGGCGTCGGAGCGCTAAAAAAATGCACGACATCTGGAACCCCTGGCACGGTTGCGCGAAAAAGAGCGAGGGCTGCGCCAACTGCTACATGTATTTTCTCGACAGGGCCAGAAACATAGACCCGTCGCGCGTTTTCAAGGTAAAAAACAATTTCGACTATCCGCTCCAAAAAAATTCCCGCGGCGAATACAAGGTGAAGAGCGGCGAGACCCTGCGGGTGTGCATGACGTCGGACTTCTTCATAGAGGAGGCCGACGAATGGCGGGGCGAGGCGTGGAAGATAATTTCCGAAAGGCCGGACGTTATGTTCTACCTGCTTACCAAACGCCCCGAGCGCGTCGCAAAGCTCCTTCCGAAAAACTGGGGCGGCGGCTGGGAAAACGTGTTCTTCAACGTCACCGCCGAAAATCAGGCGCGCGCCGACGAGCGCGTGCCGCTGCTGCTCGATTTGCCGTTCAGGCACAAGGGCGTGATGGTCGCGCCGTTCATAGGTGAAGTGTCCCTCAAAAAATATCTGAAAGGCGGAGCGATAGAGCGGGTCGTCGCCGGCGGGGAAAATTACGACGGCTCGCGGGTTTTGAAATGCGAATGGGTTGAGAAATTATACTCCGAATGCGTCGAAAGCGACACGACGTTTTGCTTTATCGAGACGGGCACCCTGTTTGAAAAGGGCGGCAAAATATACCGAATGCCCGACAAGCGTTTGCAAAGCAAAATGGCGTTCAGGTCGGGATATTTCCACGGGGGGCGGAAAGCGGAATACAAGCTCGACATGCCGCCGGCGCAGAGGGAGCTCACGGGGGAAGTCGCCGAATACAGGCCCCATTTCGGGCCCATGTGCGCCGAATGCGGCAGCCGCCCAATTTGCAACGGCTGCGCCAAATGCCGCAAATGCCCGAATACCTGACTCCATCTCCCACCCCTCCCTGCCCCCAAACGCCCAACGCACGCACACGCCCCCATATTCAAATTTGCGCGCCGCGTTTCCGCCAAAGCCCCCGCGCAAAATTTCTGCGGCAACATTTTTGGCGTCCGCACGTTTTTTGCGATCGCGCCTCCCATTTTCCCCAAGCGGTATGTTTAGGCAAATTTTCGACATTGTCATATATTTGCGCCCCCAAGACCGCACGTTAGAATTCTCCTGCAAATGCGGGAAACGAAAGGGAAAACAACGAAGGCGGTTCCCTTGAAACCGGCAGGCGCAATTCCATAAAATTCGCGGTACACCGGGGAGCGCCCGTCCCTTGAAAGAGTATAAAATTCACCAATATAGACTTGGACTTTCGACCCCTTTGTGCAGCCTGAGAGCGAAGCATTGCAAAAATAGAACCATGAACATTTTATTGCATAGAATTACGGAACAAGATTTCGGCGATTTCCGCAACGACGTAAAAAATGTGCTTTCCATTGCGGTCATAGATAAGTTTGGACGGCCCCGGACGGGGAATATCGTGGAAGATGAAGAAATTGACGAAGTGATCTGCACCCCCAATGCCGTCGTCTATTGGATTTGCGCCGACGCTATTAAAGTTGGCGGGGCGGCATTGCATATAGACAATGCGACAGGGAAAAATTCGCTCGGGCTCTTCTACCTCTATCCGGATTTTCACGGCAAAGGGCTTGGCTGCCGCGCATGGAAAACGATAGAACAAATGTACCCCCGAACAAAGGTTTGGGAAGTTATTACGCCCTACTTCGAGAAAAGAAACATTCATTTTTATATAAACAAATGCGGATTCTCCGCGGTGGAATTTTTTTGCGACCTGCATAGAGATCCGGCGGCCAAAAAATTATCTGAGCCATACCGAAAAGAATATTTCAGGTTTGAAAAGCGCATGGGATAGCAAACGCAAATCCTTCCGGCCATCGACGCATTTCGCGCCAGTTGCCTATTTTCAAACAACCATGTATAAATTCGCGTTGATAAAGTTAACACTAAGCCCCCTACAACAAGAGCTTTTAGGATAAAAACGCATTTTAACAAATCCGCAAAACCCCCTGCGAAAGGGCGTTAACATTCATAATCGCTCCAACTCCTTTGCCGTAAGGGGATTTGAGCCCTAAACACAAAAAAAGTTAACGCGGATTTGCGTTAACTTAAATTGGTGCTCAGAACGGGACTCGAACCCACACGGCTTTCGCCATACGCCCCTCAAACGTACGTGTCTACCAATTCCACCACCTGAGCATTTGAGTTATTTTTAAAGCTCCGACTATGGATAACTTCTCCGGACTTGCAAGCTTTTTTTATAAAAATTTTAACTTTGCCGCCAAGCGCACCTCCGCGTCCGAGGCTCGGCGGAACGGAAACGCGCCTGCGCCCATAGGGAATTTCCGCCTAAATTTGTGTTGAAATCCGCTTGCCCGATGTTCTAATTCCTCCCTAATTTTTCCGCCGCATATGGATTTCCAAAACCTACGCTATACCCCGGCCGTCTACCGCGTCGCGCTCGGCTGGCTGTTTTTCAACCAGGGGATAATCTTCGCGAGCTGGGCAAGCAGAATCGCCGACGTAAAAACCAACCTGAATCTCGACGAAGCCGACCTCGGCGGGATATTATTCGCCCTACCACTTGGGCAACTGTGCGCGATGGCGCTGTCGGGATACCTCGTCACGCGCTTCGGCAGCAGAATGATGGCGCTCATTGCGGGAATATTTTATCCCGCAATGCTTGTCGCCCTGTCCCTTGCGGACACTCCGACCGCGCTGTTCGCCACGCTCATGTGTTTTGGAGTGGCGGCAAACCTCAACAATATATCAATAAATACGCAGGCGGTCGGGGTTGAGTGCGTGTACGGGCGCTCGATAATGTCGTCCTTCCACGGGCTCTGGAGCCTCGCGGGATTCTGCGGCGGGATTTTGAGCGCGATGCTCGCGGCAAACAATGTGGATATCTTCCAAAACTTCGCGGGAGTTTTTGTTTTCAGCGTCGCGGTGACGCTCGTCGCGCGGAATTTTATCCTTCCGGAGGACATCAAGCCGGAACCCGACCCCGCCGACGCGCGCAAAAAACGTACGATTTTTTCGCCTACCCCGTTTATAATAATGCTCGGCGTCATCGCGTTCGGCTGCATGAGCTGCGAAGGCACGATGTACGATTGGAGCGTCGTCTATTTCAAGGAGGTAATCGGCGCGGACAGGGATTTGAGCCGCATGGGATATATCGCCTACATGTCCGCAATGGCTACGGGAAGGTTTCTCGGAGACTCCATGATAACAAAGTTCGGCGTAATCCGCGTATTGCAGTCAAGCGGAATTCTCGTCTTCTGCGGAATGATTCTCGCGGTCGCGCTCCCCGGGGTGGCGGTTTCGTCGATAGGCTTTTTGCTCGTGGGCGCCGGTGTTTCAACGGTGGTTCCGACCTGTTACAGCCTCGCGGGGAAATCGCGCAGAATGAGCTCCGGAATGGCGATAGCGACGGTGTCCACGATAGGGTTCTTCGGATTCCTGATGGGCCCGCCGCTCATAGGGTACATCGCCCACGCTTCGAGCCTCCGGTGGTCGCTCGCGACAATGGCGTGCATCGGCATGCTCGTGACAATCCTCGCGCCCCGCGTGAAATCGCGCCTCTGAGCGCGGGGGAAAAATAAAAAGCTTGAATAAAAAGCGAAACCGCCGATAACCAAAATCGTACGGGTTAATCCGGACGCAAAAGAATACGGGGATGTTCCGGAATTCGACTTTGGGTCGTAGATTATGCCTGCATGCCGGAGACGACACTTGGCTCCGTAAAAATGTGTCGCACAAAACATAAATGGCGAAGAATACGCTATCGCTGCTTAACTAAGCGGCGCGTCGGCTCCCAGATTCCCGGTATGGGATGCCCGGCGTCGACATCGGGAACAGGGGCCGCAGCCGTTCGGACGGGGTTGCGGCCGCCGCAAACCGCCCGGCGCCGAAGCGGAGGAAGTCCCGACCTAACCGCTTCGAAAGACCAACCGGAGACTAAGCATGTAGACGGTATAGCCGAAAGCTCTCAGGACGCGGGTTCGACTCCCGCCATCTCCACCATTTCCAACTGAAACGAGCCGCGTCAAACAGGCGGTTCGTTTTTTTTGGCAAATGTAAGAACTTGCGGAGCGGGGATTTTTCAGGTTTCAGGATTTTTCACAAATTTATCCGCACCCCGCAACGCGCTAAGGAGGCAATTTTGCACCGCGTTTGCATTCGCAAAACAGCAGCCTGTTCGCAGACAATAAAGCGGTCCCGGACACCGGAACCGCTTGCGCTTGGACTTTTAATGCGCCTTATTTTTCCCTGCGGCGCGCGGCAAACGCAAGGGCAAGGGCGCCCAAGACCGCCGCGAATGCAGCCGGTTCCGGAACGCTTGAAAAGCTTACTTGCAGAATTTGTCCGGGCCCGCCGTCAACCCACCGGAATTCGGCGTATCCGTCGGACAGATTCGCCGCGATGAGATCGTCAGTTCCGGAAAAGCCGACGAAAGAGGCAGCATCTATCAAATCGTACCATTGCCCGTTGTCTATCAGGTCGTAAGTATCTACGCCGTTGAAGTCCATCGTTATTTTGCCGGAACCCGCTTTCAGAAATTCGCCGTTTACGGTTATTGTCTCGGGCGCCATCACGGCGACGGCGTCGTCCGTATTAAAAAACCCTATCGAGCCCCCGTTCCACTCGGCGGAGGCGAATGCGGCATTGTCCACCGCCCCGAACTTTCCGCCGTTCAGCGTGAGCTTGCCATGCGATGCCCCGTTTGCCGTGCGCAAAAGCAGCGTGCCGCTTTGAACCGTCACATAGCCCCTGAAATCGTTGTCTCCGGAAAGTATCTGCGCCGCGCTGCCGTTCATCACGACATTTACCGTATTGGTAAGAACGGCGGACGAACCGTCTTCGGGCGCCGTGGGATTTGTAATCTTTCCGGCGAAAACCGCGTCCGAAACGTTTGAAAGGACAACCGTTGAAATCAATCCGTTTGACCCTGCCTCTGCGTCTGTCGATATTACCGCATCGCTGTTGCTTCCGCTAAGCCCACCGAAAGAATAAAATTGCTCGATAGCACCAGAACGCCGGCCGAGATCGAGACGCGCCGCATATCCGGAAAAATCGGCTATGCCTGATACAACAGACTGCGGATTATCGAAAGCCGACGCATTTCCAGCCGTAACCAACTGCATCCGGGTCCGCTTTTCAAATATTATGTCCCCGCCAATTTTTATGGAACCGACCCCGTCGGCGCCGAGTCTGAAAGCGTTGTATCTGCTCAACCCTCCGGAACCCAACACACGCACGTTGCCGCCGACTTTAATATTCGTGGAAGATGAACTCCCAATAAGCGCAACGGCATTTGAATTGTATACGACGTCTTCCAATATGGTAAGGTCGTGACCGTTCGTCCAAAACATCATCCAGTTGTCATCTGTCCGCTGTATGTTTATGCTCTTTACTGTCGTATCGGCGCCCAATGAGATAGAACCGGCAATCCGGTACCGGTATCCGGCAGAGTCGCTCCCCATCGAGAAATCGTCGCATTTGAAATAGACGTCGGTATTTTCGTCGGGAACCGTCGCGGTTGAGGCGTACTCGTAAACCGGAACATAATAAACCGTCGTCTGTCCCGATACGGGATCTTGGGCGGACACCTCTTTTACCGTATAACCCGTAGCCCAGTTGTAGTTGTCGGAATACTCCGATTTTTCGGTATCCGAAAAAGCCCTACCAATATCCCAAATAGATTTACCGTCAATTTTTTCGGAAGTATCGGCATTAAAATAAGAAGTGGCGTCAACCCAGTATAGGACATTCGCCGAGAGCGGAAGTGAGCAGAAAAACGCCGATGCGGCAAAGACAAATAATTTTTTCACTTTCATATGGCCTGCTAAATAAGATTTAAAACGATAATTTTCATTTCAAACACTTTCAAAAGTGCCAAGACTAAAATTACTTAATACTTTCCCCCTCCTCCTTCAAAGGCGCATAAAACGGCAAATCTCCATCCTCCGATATAAAAAGGCGCGAAAAAAATTTACTAAAATGGGCGAAGAAGCTTTAAATGCCAAGGCATTAACGGACGCGCAAACCTCTTGCGAAAGTTGAAAATTGCGGGAACCCCCCATTCGCCCGAAAACACTCAAACGCGTGGAACAACCATATCAAACCTTTTGGCCCGATACGCCTCCAAACCGCTTTTTATTTATTCGCAACAAAAGCGCGCCGGCCCGCACTTTGCGGGCGCCGGCGCATATAAAATCCGTCCGGATTGAAAGGCCCCGACTTAAAACAACGCCCCCTCACTCGCTTTCGAGTTCAAGGGTAATCGGGCAATGGTCCGAGCCGCCTATTTCATTCAGCAGCTCCGCGTCTTTCACCAACGGCAGAAGGCCGCGCGATACCAAAAAGTAGTCTATTCTCCACCCCCTGTTGCGCTCGCGCGCCCTGCGGAAATAGCTCCACCACGTGTATTTTACCTCATCGAGGCGGGAGTCGCGCCAGACGTCGCGCAAACCGCATTCGGAGAGCATTTTTTCAAAGTTCTCCCGCTCCTCTTCGGTAAATCCGGCGCACCCGCGCGCGCCTTTCGGGTCGCAGACGTCCATAGGCGTCCGCGCGACATTCAAGTCTCCGCAAACGACCGCATTTTTTAGCGACTTCACAAAAGCCGAAAAGTCGGCGTCCCAGGATTTCGCACGATATCCCAGCCTCTTCAAGCCGTCCTGCGAATTGGGGACATAGGCGTTTACCAAATTGAATTTTTCAAACTCCGCGACGGTTATGCGCCCCTCTTCGGGGTGACCTTCGAGCGCGACGGCCCGCATTGAAACGGGCTCTATATCGGAAAATATCGCGGTTCCCGAATACCCCTTTTTGTCGGCGCACGAAAATATTTTATACTTGAAGGGAATTTCCAGCGAGTCCGCAACTTCGCGCGAAACCTTCGTCTCCTGCAAGCACAGCACGTCGGGGGAGACCGATTCGAGAAACTCCGCAAAGGTTTTCGACATTACCGACCTCAGCCCGTTTACATTCCACGACACTATTTTCATTTTAAAATCTCCGCTATCGTTTCGGCAAACTTTTCGCGGTTCGACACGTCGCGCAGGCCGCCGACGAGGTCGTCGAAGAGTTTGCGCTTGCGCGCCTGGAGCTTGCGGACCCTCTCCTCCACGGTGCCGCCGGCTATCATGCGGTAGACGAACACGTCGCCGCGCCTTCCGATTCTGTGGGCGCGGTCGATTGCCTGTTCCTCGACGGCGGGGTTCCACCACGGGTCGGCAAGGAATATGTAGTCGGCTCCGGAAAGCGTGATGCCCGTGCCGCCCGCCCGCAGGCTAACGAGCATCACGCAGCCGCGCCGCGACTCCTGAAACGCGCCGACAGGAGCCGCCCGGTCGCGCGTCGAGCCCGTGAGCGTATAAATATCCGCCCCGTCCACGCGGGTTTTCAGCGCGGACTTCGCGAGGTCGAGGAATTTTGCGAACTGGCTGAAAACCAAAACCTTTTTCCCCGCCCCGCAGAGTTCCTCCACCCTGTCGAGCAGAACCGAGAGCTTGCCCCCGGGCTCGGACGCCCCTTCCGGGCCGACCCACGGCAGAAGCGCGGCGTCGCAGGCGGCCTGGCGCAGGCGCGTGAGCAGCGACAGAATCGTAAGCCTTCCCCGCGCGCCGTCCGCCGGAGATTCGAGCTCTCCGCGCGCCTGCGCCAACAACTTTGCGTACTCCGACTTCTGCTGCTCCGACATAGGGCAGTAGAGGTCGACTTGAACTTTCTCGGGCAGCTCGGCTGCGACTTCGGACTTCATGCGCCTCAGAACGAACGGCGATATTTGGCGGCGGACGGATTCCACCGCGCCGGACTCCCCGCGCGACAGCCGCTCGAAGTTCGCGCGCGTCCCGAGCAGCCCAGGCATCAGCCACCGGAAGGCAGTCCAGATGTCCATGAGCCTGTTTTCAACCGGCGTGCCGGTGAGGGCTATCTTGCGGCGCGCGGAAATAGCCATGCACGCGAGCGTCGTTTTGGCGTCGGGATTTTTTATGAACTGCGCCTCGTCGAGCGCGGCGAGCTCAAAGCAAACCTTTTCAATCTTCGCGCGGTTGCGCCGCAGCTGCGTGTAGCTCGAAATCCAAAGATCCGCCTCCGAAAATCCGCCTTTTGCGCCGACGACGCCCGTCTTGATATTCGGGAAAAATTTTTGCGCCTCGGCGCCCCACACGGGAATGACGCTCGCGGGGCACACCACGAGAAACTTCGCTTTCCCCCCGCGCGAAGCGGAACGGCAGCGATCGACGAGCGACAAAGTCTGGACGGTTTTGCCGAGCCCCATTTCGTCGGCGATCATCGCGTTGCACGAGTGGCTGAAAAGGTTCATCGCCCAGAGCACCCCAGCCCTCTGGTAGTTGCGCAGAAATTCGGGAAGCTCCGCCGGGGTTCCGGCCGGGTTTTCGAGGGATTCCTTCCACCGCGCAAGCTGCGGCGTCAGCTTGAGTTTCGCCCCGAAATCGGCGAGGGAAAGAAGCATGTAGCGCGGAATTTTCCCGTGTTCAAAACCGAACTCGCGCGACCTTTCCACATCGCGCACAAGGGCGGTGTCGTCGCCCGAAACCCTCAAAATGCCGTACTCGGGGATTATCCTGAGCGACCCCGCGCCGCCAATCAGCTTCGGCAACTCGGACGGCTCTATCGCCCTTCCCCCTACGCTCGGAAGCCATTTTACGTCGAAGTCGCCCGCGCTGCCGCCGGATTCTACCGCCTCCGGCGTCAAAGACAGCATGCGCTCCCCGCCTTTCAGCAGCTCCACGCGCGCGTCGGCGGTTATTGTGAAGCGCGCGCTCCACTTGGGGAGCACATTGTTAAGGAAAGGCGGAATTTTGGAAAGCTCGGACAGCGTGTGGAATTCCCCGTCGTATTTGAAACCCGCCTTGCGCGCAAGCCCCGCGAGCATAAGCAGCTTTTCGCACTCGGACGGCAGAAGATCCGATATGGGAATACACTTGTCGCCGTACGCCCCCCTGCGCGCGCCGGAAGGCGTCCGCCACTTCGTCGAAAAGACCAACCCCTTGCGGCGCGAGGCGAAAGCCAGTTCCAGCGCCATGGGCTCCCGCGGCGGGGCTCCATCCGCCGCCTCCGCGGGGCTCTTCTCCGAAGCTTCGCCGCCGCTCCCGAAAGTTTTTGCGGAATCGGCGTCGAAATCGAGAAATTCGTCGGAGGCGGCGAGATCGCCGATGAGCTCGTCTATCTCGTAAAACGCGGCCACACAGAGGGCCGCCTGTTCCAAGTCCCCCGCGCCCCGCCTGACGTAGAGGTCGCCTTCGAAATCGAGCACGCAAAACGGCTCCGAGCCGTCCGCAAGCCTCGCGCGGGCGAGAACCTCGGAACCGTGCAGCTCGATGTCGCGGATTGCGCACTCCTTGTACAATTTTTGGCCGTATTCGAGTTCTTCGGGGCGGAAAAATTTCTGCCAGTCGCCTGCGGAGCGGCGCAGCCACAGCGGAAGTTCGCTGCGCCTGTAAATCCTCCTCGCGGCGTGCTCGACGGCCATCGCTCTAAATCCCCGCGGAGCGTGCGGCTACGGCCCACTTGTAGACCATCGCGTACTTTTCGGCGGACTTCCCCCATGAAAAGTCCCTGCTCATGCCGCTGCGCCGCATTTTTTCGATGTCGTCCGGACGGTCGTACCAAGTGGAGCACGCCCACCCTATGGTGTTGTAAAGAGCCTCGCACGTGGGATCCGAGAACCGGAACCCGTCGCCGGAGCCGGTAGATTCGGAATACTGGTCTACCGTGTCGCAAAGCCCGCCCGTGGAGCGCACAACCGGCAGCGCGCCGTACATCATAGAGTACATCTGGTTGAGGCCGCACGGCTCAAAGCGGCTCGGCATCAAGAAGAAGTCCGAACCCGCCTCTATCTGGTGGGCAAGCCCGTTGTCGAAACCGATATAGGCGGAAATCTTGCCCGGATAGGCCGCGGTCAAATCCGAGAACGCCCTCTCCTGCCAGTATTCGCCGGCACCGAGAAGGGCTATCTGTATGTCCATGCGCGACACCAAATCCGCGGCGATCCGCGCGAGCAAATCGAGCCCTTTTTGCGAATACAGGCGCGACACAACCCCGAATACCGGAATTTTTTGGGAAACTTTCAGCCCCATGCGCTTTTGGAGCGCCTTTTTGCAGGCCGCCTTGCCCGACATGTCGGCGAGCGAATAATTGGCGGCAATCAGCTTGTCCGTCTCGGGATTCCACGCCTCGGAATCCACCCCGTTGAGAATTCCCACGAGATCCGCGCCCCTGAACCGCAGAAGGCCGTCGAGCCCGCACCCGTATGCGGGCGTCCTGATCTCTCCGGCGTATGTCGGGCTGACCGTCGTGATTTTCGTGCAGTTGTAAAGGCCGCCCTTCATCATGTTGAGCGCCCCGTAGGCCTCGCACGAGTCCGCCCTGAACTCCGACATCGGCACTCCGGCGTATTCGAGAACGCCTTTGTCGAATATCCCCTGGTGCTGGAGGTTGTGTATGGTGAAGACGCTCGCGCACCCGCCGAGGGGGGAATTTCTCAGGGAGGTGTTCAAGAGCACGGGCGCCAGACCCGCCGTCCAGTCATGGCAGTGGACGACATCGGGAATCCAGCCGTTTTGCAGGCACCAGTCGAGCGCGGCGCGGCACATGAACGCAAATCTGCCGCCGTTGTCGGAATAGTCCGCGCCGTTGTAATTATATATGCCCGGGCGGTCGAAGTACATGTTGAATTCCAAAAGCAGCGCCTCGGCCCCGCCGAGCGGCGCCGACCACACGGACGCGCCGTATTCGAGCCCCAGCCCCATGTGCACCGAAAGGTTGTCCATCTGCTTTTTCATGTCTCCGGAGCGCTTTACCGATGCGTAAAGCGGCGTAAAGACCTTGACATCGCAGCCCGACTCGGCGAACCGCTTGGAAATCGACGACACCATGTCGCCCAATCCGCCGGCCTTGGAAAAGGGGGCGCATTCAGGGGAGATCATGAGGATTTTCATTTTCATAGCATGTGCATTTTTTTGCGAGAAAGACGCTTTCGGCGCCAAATCCGCAGGTTAAAAATCAATCAATCCTCACAGAGGGGGAAACGATTTGCAAAACTTTTTTTCCGACGTTTTTTACGGAAAACGCGCGCCTCCCCTCCCCCCGTGAAAAGGTTTGCGGCGGAACGTAAAAAAGGTTTTTCTTGCGGCATTCCTTTTTTTTAAAATACGGTTTGAAATATGAAAAAGATTTTTCTGGCAATAGCGGCATCATTCGCCATTTCTCCGACTTTCGGCGCAAAAATCGCCGTGAGTTCGTATCCGTGGCAAAAAGGGACGGTAGTCGAAATGCTCTCGGATTTGCGGGAAATAGGAGTTCGGAATGTATCGATGTTCCAAAACATCAGGCTCGGCGGCAGCGGAAAATACGCGGGGGAGATTTTCCGTTACAATATGCCGGAGGGGGCAAAGGCCGAGGCAAAAAAAATTTTTGACGCCGCCGGCGCTCGGGTTGTCTCGATAGGGCACATATCGCTCTCCGACGAAGCGGAGATCAAAAAAGTTTTCGAGTTCGCAAAATATTTCGGCGCGGAGGCCATGACCGTCGAAGCCCCTGAATCAGCGCTTCCGGCATACGACAGGTTCGCAAAGGAATACGAGATTAAAGCCGGCCTTTACAACCACCGCGCCAAACCGAAAGGGGGAAAGGCGGAACCGCCCTATTCGACGCCCGAAAAGATGAACGCCGCCCTCGCGCGGCTTTCCGGCCTCGGCGCATTCCCCGATTGCGGGCACTGGGGACGTTCGGGATTCGACATAATAGAAAGC
>ERZ827168.2351-NODE-2351-length-22423-cov-3.038805_pt1 | contig 22423 bp, 17 predicted proteins | sample MGYA00519868_ERZ827168 | MGnify/ENA primary metagenome ERZ827168 (study PRJEB31778, sample SAMEA3449271) | human gut metagenome | biome: human gut; feature: human-associated habitat; material: faeces | place: United Kingdom | collected 2010/2012 ...
GTGAAGGTCAGCCTCTTGGTTTATTCGCTGAAAATGGTGGTGGTCAGGTGCGGAGGCTCCGGAATGGGGACCATTGTAGAAGAATGTGTAGTCCTGATATTTTCTGGAAAGATCAAGTATGTCTATGTAGCGCTTCCAGATGGACTGGTCGCAGTGCCTTGTGCTCGCAATCACGAGATGATCCGGAAAAATCGGATAGGGATTGAGGAGTATGTCGTATTTCTTGCCCTTGCGTCCCTCGAAGCGGATGTAAGTCTGTTCCGGGAAACGGTTGCAGAAGAAGCAGGGGCGCTTCGCGACTGAAGTCTTGTCGAGCTTTGCCGCTGAAGAAATCATCCTCGCCGGGTTGTGCTGCACGATAACGTCCAGTCCTCCGATGTTGAGAGTCTTGGTCTTTACGTTCTTGAGCGCCCTGAAGTTTGCGCAGGCAAGCGGCCAGCAGGAGAGCTGATCGTTGACAAATTTCTGTATTTCGTTGTTGTCCTTCATTTTCATTCAGTTCTTCGTACCTTCGCCGTCAAGGCTGCCGCAGGAGCGCGACGTGCATTCCGCCTAATCCGCGAGAGAAGCTCCACCGTGCGAAGGCTGTCCTTGTAGAGATTGTTGACGTTCTGTCTCTCTATGCTCAGCGCAGCGTCCGAGTTTCCGCTCCAGCGGCGGCAAAAATAAAGGGATTCATAAATCCTGCCGATACGGTACTGCCCGGAAAGTTTCAGTCCTACCGCATAGTCCTCACCATAGCTCGTATTGGGAAAATGAATCCGTCGCAGTATGTCGGTCCGAAACGCACGCGGCGCGCCGAGGCCGTTGATTCTCAAGGCGTTGTTGTGCCCGTTCTCATCCGTCCACTCGCGGTGGTCGATAAGGCCGGGAGGTATGGGATTAAGGTCGAAGTCAGTAATCGTGTATGATCCGATGAGCATCGCGCAGTGTTGCGAGAGAAAGCCGTCCACGATTTTCGAGAGCGTGTCAGGAGTGGAATAAATGTCGTCACTGTCAAGCTGGACCGCATAGAGTCCACAGCAGGGACTGTCAATGGCTGCGTTCCAACAGCCACCGATTCCAAGGTTCATGTCTTCCGGGATTATATGAACGAGGCGCGGGTCATCCGCGGAGAGCTTTTGCAAAAGGCCGGTTGTGCCGTCGGTGGAGTGATTGTCAATGACAATGACATTGAAATCGAAGTCACACCGCTGCGACAGGGCACTCCGGACAGCATCCCCGACAGTCTTGACCCTATTGAACACTGGGATTATTACAGAGGCAGTAACAGGAAATCCGGTCTGTTCCGGAGCGTTGCCAACAGTCTCCGTATTGCCGGGTGCACTCACAAAACGTGCAGGGGTGTCCGGTTCAGGGGCATCCGGGAGAGGTCCGTCAAGCCATGCCCCGACACGTTTAAGATGGGCTGTGCAGGCCTTTTCCATCTCTTTCTGCACCTCACGGTTGGACGGGGCGACATAGTCAAACTGTTTCTCGCCGCTTCGACGCAAGTCATCCTCGACATATTCATATAGGTACTCCCTTATGTGGAAGATGCTTCGCATGCGAAGGCGGAGATCATAAAGTGCGGCATATCTGTAGTTTGCCTCGCCAATCTGACATTCCACGGCATTTCTGAACGAAGATGTGCGGAACAAAAGCGCCGGTCCGAAGTCAAAGTCGTTTCGCAGTGAGCCCATCTGACAGTCAATCAGAGGGTGGCGTGCCCCGTTCTCGATGCAGTCGGAGTAGAGCATGTCGGCTCCGGTGGCGTCCGCAATCTGCACAAAGCGCTCAAGCGCGTGCTGCACCACTGAGATGCGGTATTTCTCGTTGCAAAGAAGAAAATATTCCGTTCTCACCGCCGAGGCAATCCGGCGCAGTTCGTCTGCAGCTCCGGGGGCATTCTCGTATATTACCGATATTCTGTCCATTTATTCACGTTTCGCAAGTATTCTAACTTATAATAATGCCAGCAGTTTGTTCCGGATTCTTCCGAATTCCATTTCAAAGTTAGGGGTAAGGACATTCTTTCCCATGGCGGCGTCTATTTCGGCTATGGTCCAGAAACGTCCGTCCGTGACCTCGTCAAGATCCGGACTTATATCAAATGAGCCCACAGCTGCGAATATGTTGACGAGCTCACGCTCCCTTTCGGAATCATACGGATATGTCCCGATGTACACAGGATTGAAGCGCGTCAGGTGCAGTTCTTCCATCGATTCCCTCAGCAACGCCTCGACGAGGCTCTCCCCATAGCCGACATGTCCTCCGACTGCGGTGTCCCATTTTCCGGGCTGGATGTCCTTTTTCATCGAACGTTTCTGGAGATATATCCGCTCCTCGTGGTCTATTATGTGAAGATGGACCACAGGATGCAGAAGGCGTGAGCCACCATGACAATATGAGCGAGAAGCACGGCCAACCACAAGTCCGCTCTCCTCGACGACAGGGAAAACCTCACCGTCAAGCCGCCCGTCACGAGGCGAGTTTGCCGTGAGGGAGGGCAATATGGGAGCCGGGTCCACCGGATAAATCAGTTCAAACATCGATTCTCCGCTTTACAACCTATAATTGATTATGTAGAGTTCTTCTTTCGTGTAGAGCAGCGAGTCGAGGAAGTCCGGGAAGCAGTTGACCAACAGTACGAAAATGCCGAATAGGACCGCAGCCAGACCCAAAAGCGAGGCAAGAGTTATGAGGACGATTTTCCCGGGGGACATTTTCCTCGTCTCTCCGGTCACCGGCTCAGCAACAGACTCTACAACTGGCTCAGCGACTGGCTCAGCGACTGACTCTGCAACAGACTCTGCAACCGGCTCAGCAACCGGCTCGGCAACAGACTCGGCAACAGACTCGGCAACAGACTCGGCAACCGGCTCAGCAACAGACTCGGCAACCGGCTCGTCCACCGTACCGGAACCAAGAATGTCCCCAAGCTCGTCCATGGTGGCAGAGAGTTCCTGTTCAGTTTCCTTGTGAGTCTTCAGAGACAGCGGTTCAAGACCGAAGCCCTCCGGATAGATGTCAAGAGCCTCATCCGCGACAAAGAAAAGATTGTTCTCCCTCGTGGCGCGAAGACGCCCGAGTCCTGGGAAAACAATCACCTTGCGGGTAAAAAGTATATCCCTCATCTCCGCAAGGAACTCTGTCAGAATCCTTCTGGCATCTTCTTCCGCGACGCCGTTAGACTTCGCATAGAGTTTCACAAGCAGTTCGCCGTCGTCCGGCTTGCTCCTGAAATAAAGCTTCCTATATGGAGGATTTATCGTGTACCCCTTGTCGGAGAAGCTCGCCGGCACAATCTCGGCCACAAAGCATCCCACTCCCGGCAACGCGACTCTGTCGTTGTCGAGAATCAGGTCATACACCATTTTTGAAAGAAGGTCAATGTCCATAATGGCAGTCTTGAGGTTCTGAAGAGCGCAAAATGACGCTCCTAAATTTCCTAACCTACAAAATTAAGCATTATAGAAATATGAAAAAAATAAAAGAAACAAAAAAGGCACTGAAATTTCGATTTCAATGCCTCTTCTTGGTAGCGGGGGAAGGACTCGAACCTCCGGCCTCCGGGTTATGAGCCCGACGAGCTACCAACTGCTCTACCCCGCGATGTTGCTCCTGAAGCAGGACTTGAACCTGCGACCCTCTGATTAACAGTCAGATGCTCTAACCAACTGAGCTATTCAGGAATCTTATTGTCTGTCCATCCGGAAGCCCCTTCAAATGCGCTTTTCCCGAATGGGATTGCAAAGGTACAACAATTTTTTGATGCCGCAAACTTTTATTGAACTTTTTGCAATATTTTCAAGAAAAACGTCCGTTCGAGGCACAAAAAGTCATCCCTACAGTCCAAGGAACGACATCATTCCAGCGATGTCCGTCCTGTCAAAGGAGGTCTGCTCCCCTGTAGACAGATTCTTGAAGTTCACCTTCTGCGCTGCGGCCTCGTCGCCTCCGCAGATGGAGATGAACGGAATGTGCCGGCGGTCGGCATAGTCAAACTGCTTCTTGAGTTTGCCGGACTCGGGGAAAACTTCACAGGCAACGCCAGACTCGCGAAGCGCCTTCACAACCGGAAGCAGATATTTAATCTCGTCCGTACCCATGTTCGCGAAAAGGACCCTGGCACTGTCAGTCACGCCCTTAGGAAATTTGTCCAAGCCCTTCAGCACATCGTAGATGCGATCGGCGCCAAAGGAAATTCCCACGCCAGACATGCCCGGAAGGCCGAATATTCCCGTAAGGTTGTCGTAACGCCCTCCTCCGCAGATGCTCCCTATGGCAAAGTCAAGCGCCTTCACCTCAAAGATGGCTCCGGTGTAGTAGTTGAGGCCGCGGGCAAGCGAAAGGTCGATCTCGACCTGCTGCAAAATCCCGGCAGCATCAATGTAGCCGAACAGTTCCTCCAATTCGTCAATTCCACGAAGTCCGGTGCCGGACACAATTCCCGATGCCGAGCCTCCGTCAAACAGGGCACGCATGAGGGCAATTTTCTCCGCAGTAGTGCCGCTCATCTGAAGCACTGGCTCGATGACCTTAACCGCCGTCTCCGTCAGTCCCTTCTCCAGCATCTCCGCCTCGACTGCCTCAAGTCCAATCTTGTCAATCTTATCTATGGCAACCGTGATATCCACGACCTTGTCCGGGAATCCACAGATTTCGGCAAGTCCCGTAAGCACCTTGCGGTTGTTAATCTTTATGCACACGCGCACGTCGAACAGGCCGAAAACCCTATCCACAATCTGCACAAGTTCAAGTTCATTGAGTTGAGAGGTGGAGCCGATGACGTCTGCATCGCACTGATAAAACTCGCGGTAGCGCCCTTTCTGCGGACGGTCGGCACGCCACACCGGCTGAATCTGGAATCTCTTGAACGGGAAGGAGAGTTCATTTTGGTGCTGGACCACAAAACGCGCGAACGGCACAGTGAGGTCGTAACGCAACCCCTTCTCACACACACGGTTAGTGAGCGCGCGGCAGTTGTAGAAAGGCCCTTTCTCAGGGTTGTCGGAGGCCGACGGGTCAACCTCATATTCTTTGAAATCGATTCCGTTGAACGCATCTCCAGAATTCAGGATGCGGAACAAAAGTTTGTCGCCCTCCTCTCCGTATTTTCCCATCAGGGTAGAAAGGTTCTCCATCGACGGAGTCTCAATCGGCGCATATCCGTAAGTTCTGAATACAGAACGTATTGTGTCGAAAATATAATTGCGTCCGGCCATTTCGACCGGTCCGAAGTCTCTTGTTCCCTTAGGTATGGAAGGTTTCTGTGCCATATATTTAAATTTTAAGCCTGCAAAGTTAGCAATTTATTCCTCAATGGAGCCGTCAGCCGTGAGTTTGTCTTCAGAGAGTGCCGCATCCGAAAGTTGAGGCAAAGGATTCTTTGCGCTCTGACTCGCTCCAAGACGCTGAAGTTTGGCGCAGGTCTGGAGTATGCTCTGTCCGGAAGGCTCAAGTTTCTTTCCACCCTCGTCGTAGAGCTTCCGGGCTTTTGACAAGGCATCTCCGATGTCCCTATATTTTTTCATAAACTGGCCGACACGATCCATCATTTCGTCGGCAAGGGCAAATACCTTCTGGTAACTTTCCACCTGCTTGATTTGCGTCCATGTCATATCTATTATGCGTAGCGCGGCGTAAAGCGTCTGCTCATCGGCGATGAACACATTCTTTTCCATAGCCTGACGCCACAAGTCCGGCTGAGCATTCAGCGCTGTCCAGAGGGCACCGGTGTTCGGAACAAACATGATTACATAGTTCATGCAGATTTTCGGAGGCTTTACATAAGAAGAGTAGTCCTTCGCCGAAAGTTCCTTGACGTGCGAGTTCAAGCTGACGAGATGGGCCGCAAGAGCCCGACTGCGTTCCTGTTCGTCCGAAGCGTTCACATAGTCCATGAATGCGGAAAGGGAAACTTTTGAGTCTATGATGACGTCGCGGTTCTGATCGAGGTGCAGAATGACATCCGGACGAAGGGTCCCGCCGCTTTCAGAACGCACAGTCCTGCCGTCGGCATCACGCAGAACTGTCTGCACATCATAGTGGACGCCTCTCGTAAGTCCTTGAGACTGCAGCAGTTCATCAAGGACAGCCTCTCCCCAGTCGCCCTGCACCTTGTTGCCATGACGGAATGCGCGGGCGAGTTCATCGGCAGACTTGCGGGCGGCCTCGCTCATTTTCATCATGTTCTCGATGCCGGCCTTCATCTCCCCGCTCATTGCCGTCTGCTTCATTGTGCTGTCATTCATGGCCTGCTTCATCCTGTCGATGGTGTCCTTGAGAGGTCCGACTATCTGCCCGATGTTCTCGGCACTTGACTGCGAAAACTCCTTCTGCCGTTGTTTCAACATATCCTCTGTCGCGACCTTGAGTTCGGCCGTCACCTTTGCCAAAGTCTGGGCGAAGCGTGCTTCCTGGGCCTCAAGGCTCTCCTTATGGTGACGCTCGTCATCCTCCCGCGCCGCCTTCTGCATCTCGTTCTGCGCTAAAAGCACATCAATCCTGGACTTAGACTCGGAAAGTCTGCCATGAAAGACTGCCCAGGAGATGGCTCCTCCGGCAACAAAAGAGAGCGATATCGCCAATATCAATATCCATGCGTCCATACCCAATAACCTAATAATACTTATAGAACAGGGCGAGGGAGCGGATACCGGCGAAGAATTGGGAGAGGAGGTAGGACTCGTTCGGGGAGTGGATGGTGTCGCGTTCGAGTCCGAAGCCCATCAGGAGAGGGTCGATGCCGAGGATATGCTGGAGGTCAGCGAGAATCGGGATGCTGCCGCCGCCACGAGACGGGACAGGGTCGGTGCCGTAAACCTCGGCCATCGCACGGGATGCGGCTTGATAGGCCTTGGATGAAATTGGAATGAGGAAACCGTTGCCACCGTGGCATGGTCTCACTTCCACCTTTACATAAGGAGGGGCAATTGAGAGGAAATGCTCGGTGAAGAGACGGCTGATTGTTTCGCTGTCCTGATTCGGAACGAGACGCATGGAGATTTTCGCGTGAACCTCGGACGGAAGGACAGTCTTTGAGCCCTCGCCGGTGAAGCCGCCCCAGATGCCGCAGACATCGAGACATGGACGAATGCCGGTGCGTTCGAGGGTTGTGTAGCCCTTTTCACCCTTCACTTCATTGATTCCGAGGAAATGCTTGTATTCGTCGAGGTCGAATGGAGCGCGTGCAAGCTGTGCGCGGTCGGCGGAGGAGAGTTCCACGACATTGTCATAGAATCCTTTGACCGTGATGCGTCCGTCCTTGTCGATGAGGGAGGAAATCATGTCGCAAAGGACATTTATCGGGTTGGCTACCGCGCCGCCGTAATGCCCGGAATGCAGGTCCTTATTCGGACCTGTAACCTTGACTTCAAGATAGGCAAGACCGCGCATACCGCAGTTGATGGAAGGGACCTTGTCCGAGATCATCGTCGTGTCGGAAACGAGGATGACCGATGCGGCGAGCCTTTCCTTGTTTGCCTCGGCCCATTTTGCGAGAGACGGGCTTCCGATTTCTTCCTCGCCTTCAAATATGAACTTGACATTATGCCTGAGCTTCCCGGAGCGGACAAGATATTCAAATGCCTTCAGGTGCATGAAGAGCTGCCCCTTGTCATCGTTCGCTCCCCTTCCCCAGATTGCCCCGTCGTGGATTTCCGGTTCGAACGGATCGGATTTCCAAAGTTCGAGCGGATCCACCGGCTGAACATCATAATGACCATACACAAGGACTGTCGGAAGTTCCGATGAGACTATCTTCTGTCCGAACACAACCGGGTGTCCGTCAGTAGGATATACAGCAGCTTCATCAGCGCCCGCTTCTTTCAGAAGTTGCGTCAGCCTTTCGGCGCAGCGCAGCATATCTCCCTTATGATTCGGATCCGAACTTATAGACGGTATCCTGAGCAGCGAGAACAGTTCCTCGAACCATCGTCCCTCATTGTCCTTGATGTATTTTTCCATATTAAATAACTGTATTAAGAGTGAATTTAGGAGTAAATAAAAAAATGGAGTGCAAGGCTTGCGAAATCTTTTTAACCGGAGCAACCCCAAGGCGCATAAGCGCCGTGCGTAGCGCACAGAAGCGCAAGCCTGTGGGATAGAGTCTCGCGGAGCACCACTTCCCCTTCGAGGGGACGGGAGGGGTCAATAAAAGGGTGAGGATTAAAAAGTTGAGCGTAACGCAGCAATCCGCTTTTTATTCGCTCCGTAACTTTGATTTTGCGTAATCAAGAGTGAGCCTGAAAGTCTTGCTCTTCGATGACGGAGCATCGTACATCGCATCGGTCATGATGCGCTCACAGATGGCACGCAGTCCTCTCGCGCCGAGTTTCTCGCTGATAGCAGTATCAACAATAAGCTCAAGCACTTCCGGATCTATCTCCAGCTTTATGCCGTCAAGTTCGAACATCTTCTCGTACTGACGTATGATCGCATTCTTAGGCTCGGTGAGAATTCTCAGAAGAGCACTCTTGTCAAGATTGTCGAGCCAGGTGATGACCGGAAGACGTCCGATAATCTCAGGAATAAGTCCATAGGCACGCAGGTCGGAAGGCTCGACATAACGAAGCAGGTTGTTCTTGTCCACCTTAGGCTTCGACGACACGCCATAGCCGATTATCTGGGTGTTCATCCTCTGCGCAATATGACGTTCTATGCCCTCGAACGCACCACCGCAGATGAAGAGTATGTTCTGGGTGTTGACATGGATGAATTCCTGTTCGGGATGCTTGCGACCACCCTTAGGCGGAACATTGACGACATTGCCCTCAAGGAGCTTCAACATAGCCTGCTGCACTCCCTCTCCGGACACGTCGCGAGTGATGGAGGGATTGTCCGACTTGCGCGAAATCTTGTCAATCTCATCAATGAATACAATACCTCTCTCTGCCTGCTCCACGTCAAAGTCAGCTTCCTGAAGGAGTCTCGTGAGTATGCTCTCAACGTCCTCCCCGACATAGCCGGCCTCCGTGAGAACGGTCGCGTCAACAATCGTGAACGGAACATCAAGCATACGCGCAATGGTCTTCGCGAGCAACGTCTTTCCTGTTCCGGTAGGGCCCACCATCAAGATGTTGCTCTTTTCAAGTTCGACATCGTTATTCGCAGCGTCTGGAGAAAGATTGTGCTCCAAGCGCTTGTAGTGGTTGTAAACAGCCACTGCCAGTTGTTTCTTTGCCCTGTCCTGACCGATCACATACTGGTCGAGGAATGCAGTTATCTCATGGGGTTTGAGGGCCTTCTTCTTCGTGAGCGCGGCAGCCTTCGGAGTCTTTTGCTTTGTGTGCCCGAACGCCTCTTCCACATACTGATGCCCCATCTCCACACAGTCCGAGCAGATGCAGGCGTCCAAACCCTGGAGCAGGAGCGGGACTTCGTTCTCGCTCCTGCCGCAGAACATGCAGTATCTCAGGCCATCGCCCTTTGTCTTTTTCTTGTCCATATCTTCTGAATCCTGTTTCACGGCTCTTTCACAACGGTCAGCGTGCCTTCTTCACAAGAATCTCGTCAACCATTCCGTAAGCCTTGGCCTCTTCAGCCGTCATCCAATAGTCGCGGTCGGCATCGGCGGCAATTTTCTCTACGCTCTGTCCGGAATGTTCCGAAATGATGCGGTAGAGTTCAGTGCGGGTCTTCTCGATTTCCCTGGCGGCAATCAGGATGTCCGAAGCCTGTCCCTGAGCACCACCGAGCGGCTGATGAATCAGCACGCGGGAATGCGGCAGGGCGGATCTCTTTCCTGCGGCGCCAGCACAGAGAAGAACCGAGGCCATCGATGCTGCGAGACCTGTGCAGATCGTAGCCACATCCGGCTCTATGAGCTGCATGGTGTCGTAGATTCCCAGTCCGGAAGAAACCTGACCTCCCGGGGAATTGATGTAGAGGGATATGTCTGCAGCGGAGTCGGACGAGGCAAGGAAGAGAAGTTGTGCCTGGATTATGTTGGCGACGTCGTCATTTATCGGGACCCCGAGAAAAATGATACGATCCATCATAAGGCGGCTGAACACGTCCATTGAGACTGCATTGAGTTTCCTCTCCTCGATTATGGTCGGGTTGAGGTATCCGTCAAGAGCAGCCGCGCCCGAACGGGACACGGCTGTCTGATAATCATGCATCTTCAATGAAGATATGCCTTCCGATCTTGCAAATTTTTCAAAATCAGTCATATTATTCATTTAAAGCGTTATAAATTTCTGAATTTTTCTACGGAAATTTTCTTATGCTTCAAAGTTATTACAGCCTTTACCGCGGCAACGGTCTTCTCGTTCTCCACCTGTTCAAGAATGCGACGGGCCTGCTCCTCGTTTGCGAGCACGCTCTTGGCATAGGACTCAAGCTGCTCCTGAGGAACATTGTTCATTCCGTACATTGCGAACTGATATGCAGCAAAGCCTTTTGCGCTCGCGAGCAGATCTGCCTGCTCTATCTTCACGCCGAACTTGTTCATAAGGAAGCCGCGTACAAGCTGCCAGCGATAGTCCTCGACAAAGAGACCGAACTCCTTCTCGATTTCCTCCATGGTGAACTTACCTTCGTTGGCGGTGTGAATCCACCTCTTCATGAATGCCTCAGGGAGTTTGAGGTCAGCCTTTTTCACGAGATAGTCACGAACATCCTTCGAGAAACGGAAGTCAGCCTCGTTGGTGTACTCGGCGGCGAGCCTCTCGGCAATCTTCGCGTCAAATTCCTCCTCTGACTTCACTACGCCCGGACCATAAATCTTGTCGAAGGTCTCCTGGGTGAGCGGAGCGGAAACGAAAGTCTTGACTGACTTCACAGTAACCTTGTAAACCGGATCAATGCCGGAAAGCTCCTCTTTCTTCACCTTGATGAGAGCAGCGCGGTCGTTTTCGTTTTCGAACGCCTCGTTAACGTTCACTTCAAAACTGTCGCCAGGCTTTACACCGACAAACTGCTTCTTTGCAGCCTCGGCCACATTGCGGAGAGCGATGTATGTGCCTTCTATCTTGTTCTCTCCCTGCTCAAGGTCGGCAACGAGAAAGTCATCCTCCTTGGCTGAATCTCCGTCAGCGAGGTCACCGTACTGCTTGAGAAGATTTTCCTTCATTTCCTTCTTGGCCTCTTCTGTCACGGTGATGTCATAGTAAACGACCTCGTCCTTCTTGTCAAGTTCGAGGCTCACCGCAGGGTTGCAGGCGATGTCAAACTTGAACTCGAAGCTGTTGCCGTCCGTCCATTCATTTTTCGGCTGCTCTTCAGCAGGAAGCGGCTCTCCGATGACGCTGAGCTTCTCGTCCTTGATGAAGGAATTAAGCTGTTCTGAAATCACGTCATTCACAGCGTCCACAAGAGCGCTGTTACCATACATCTTCTCAATCAGGGACATAGGAACCATCCCCTTGCGAAACCCTTTGATTTCTGCCCTGCGGCGGATGTCAACGAGTTTTTTCTTCTTACCCTCAGCATAATCGGACGGTTCTATCGAGAGCGAAACCTCGATATTAAGATCGTCAATTGCATTCTTTGTGAGTTTCATAACTATAAATTTAAATTTTACTTATTTTTCCTTTTCTTTCCGGACGGGTACACGACTCTCGCGTGATAGACCTGCCGTATATATTCCTTCAGATTCTCGCTCACGGTGTGGAGCTCCTTCAGCGAAATGTCCGCCCCGTTGAACTGCCCCTCGTCAATCTTTCCCTGAACAATCCTGTCCACAAGTTCGGAAATTCCATGAGGTGTGCGGTCTTTCAGAGTCCTCGACGCAGCCTCAAGTGTGTCGCTCAACATAAGTATCACCTGCTCTTTGGTAGTCGGACGCGGCCCAGGGTAGGTAAAGTCCGCCACATCTGCAGGATCTCCGCCGGCATTGACGTATTTGCTGTAAAAGAATGCCGTTTTCGTCGTCCCGTGGTGCGTAGCGATAAAGTCCATGATGACCGATGGAAGTTTATACTTCTCCGCAAGCTGCAGGCCGTCACTCACATGACGGATTATCTCACGAGCGCTCTCCTTTGGATCAAGTGACTGGTGATAAGTCTCGCCCATCGTCTCGTTTTCAACGAAGCACTGAGGGTTGCATACCTTTCCGATGTCGTGGTAGAGCGCCCCTGCACGCACCAGAAGAGCATCGGCATCAATGCTGCGGGCTGCCGAATCGGCGAAGTTAGCGACCTGGAGGCTGTGCTGGAATGTCCCGGGAGCCTTGCTTGCCAATTCACGGAGAGCCTTGTTGTTGGTGTCCGAGAGCTCCATCAGGCGAGAGGAAGACACCAGGTTGAAAATCTTCTCAAAGAGATAGATGACCGGATAGAGCGCTATCGAAATCATTGAGGCGAAAAAGAGCCACAGAAGCACCCAGTAGTCGACCGAGCCGCCAAGTCCATCTATGAAACGGAAGGCAAACCACACGACAGAGAGCGTGAAGAAGACAATCAACGCGTTCACGAACTGAAGCCATCCACGGTTGAAGAAGTCGAATATGTAGATTGCAACAACCCCGGCAACGGTATGCATCACGAACAACTCCAGGCCGTTGTGCCCGAACACAAGCAGCGGAATCAACGAGACGATGTAGAGCGGGAGGATGAGCTTCTTGCGAAAAAATGCAAGGAGATAATAGGCGAACAGCGGGAACGGCACGAGGTACAGAGTCTTCGGAGAGACTATCTCCACCGCGGAGGCCGTGAATGCTGTGAGCGTGAATATGAGGAGCAGGTAGACATACCTGTTCATCTGCGTAAAAATGTGCGGACTCGTAAACCAAATCACGAAAAAGAGCACCAGGACAATGGCAAAGGCCAGAAGGATATTTCCGCACCACATCACCGCCCTGTTTCCAGAGTAGCCGATACTCGAATCATATTCGGCACGGTAGGAATCCAGAATCTGCTCGACCTCAGCGGTCACGATTTCGCCCTTAGAGACGATGACGGTCCCGGCGGTGACGACGCCCTTGGTCGGAGAAATTTCCGGCGTATTCTCGGAGTTCACGAGTTCGGACATCTTTCTGTCCAGAATGAGGTCCGGAACAATGAGATCATAGACACCGAGCTCCCGGCAAAGGGAATCGGCAGCCTGCACACCGGAGAGAGAAGCCATAAGTTCAAACTTGGCCGAAGAGACGGAAAGAATCTCCTCGACAGGCTTCTTGACAGCCCGCTTGTCTCTCTGTACATAGACAAGATTCCAGTCATAGTCACCCGACTGACGACCTCCGAAATAGTCAGTGTCGTCCGCAACCCCGCGCTGGTAAATTGAAGAGAGCGACGATGAAACGGCGGGCTTCATCGAGACAAAACTGCCGAAGTCAATGGCGTTAAGTTCCTGGATGACTTTAAGCCCCACGTTCCGATCCTGCTTGTAGTACGGAATTATGCTGTTCGTCTCCGAGTTCCGCTCCTGCTGGAGCTCCGAGGCAGTCTTCAGTATCGGAAAGTCAAACTCGGCGACAAGAGTCTCATACATCCACGGCGACCCCTTGCTGTAGCTGTAATTGAATTTCGTACTCCTCGGCATGAAGAGCACGAGAAGTACGAAAACAGCAGCCAGGGGTATATAAACCCTGTAATCCTTGGGAAGCCTGTCACTCATAATGTTACGTTATGCAAGACTATGCGTCGATGTTGGCATAATGCGCGTTCTGCTCGATGAACTCACGGCGAGGCGGGACGTCGTCACCCATAAGCATCGAGAATGTCAGATCCGCTGCAGAGGCATCTTGAATGGTAATCTGACGAAGAAGCCTCGTGGCCGGATCCATTGTCGTGTTGGCAAGCTGCTCCGCGCTCATCTCACCGAGACCTTTATAGCGCTGAACAGTCACGCCCTTTTCCGAGCCCTTACCGAGCTGGAGCGTGGCCTCGCGACGCTGGTCATCTGTCCAGCAGTAGATTTCTTCCTTGCCCTTTTTCACAAGGTAGAGTGGCGGAGTCGCAAGATAGACATAACCGTTCTTGATGAGGTCGAACATGTAGCGGAAGAAGAATGTCAGGATGAGCGTGTCGATGTGCGATCCATCGACATCGGCATCGGTCATGATTATGACTTTGTGATAGCGTAGCTTGCTGAGGTTCAGCGCCTTGCTGTCCTCTTCCGTGCCGACGGTCACGCCGAGCGCCGTGTAGATGTTGCGGATTTCCTCGCTTTCGAACACCCTGTGGGTAAGCGCCTTCTCGACATTGAGAATCTTACCTCTAAGAGGAAGGATAGCCTGGGTTTTGCGGTCGCGGCCCTGCTTGGCCGTACCGCCTGCGGAATCTCCCTCGACAAGGAAGAGCTCGCATTTCTCCGGATCCCTCTCGGAACAATCCGCAAGTTTGCCCGGCATTCCGGCGCCTGACATCACAGACTTCCTCTGTACGAGTTCACGCGCCTTGCGGGCCTCATGACGTGCAGTGGCGGCCAGAATAACCTTGTCAATGATAGCTTTTGCCTCTTTCGGGTTCTCCTCAAGGAATGCCTCAAGCGCTGAAGAAACAGCCTGTGATACGGCTGGATCGACCTCGCCGTTTCCGAGCTTTGTCTTTGTCTGTCCCTCGAACTGAGGCTCTGCCACCTTGACTGAAATCACCGCCGTGAGCCCTTCCCTGAAGTCCTCGGCGGCAAGGTCGAACTTGAGCTTCGAGAGGAAGTTGTTCTTGTCGGCGTATGCCTTCAAGGTCTTCGTGAGTCCCCTTCTGAAACCTGTGAGGTGCGTACCGCCCTCTATGGTGTTGATGTTGTTGACGTATGAACGGACCTCTTCGGTGAATCCGGTGTTGTACTGAAGAGCCACCTCAATCGGGATTATCTTAGAGGTCTCAAGGCAAATCACAGAACATATAGGCTCGTTGCGGCTGATGGAGTTGATGTACTCGACATACTGCTTCAAACCATCCTCGGAATAGAATTCCTCGGTTCCCGGATGGATGGCATCCATCATCTCCTTTCCTCCGTCCTCGACAGGCTCGCGAAGGGCGGTCAGAGTAAGCCTGATTCCCTTATTGAGGAATGCGAGTTCACGGAGACGGTTTGCGAGGGTCTTGTATTTATAGAGGGTCGTAACCGTAAAAATCTCGGCATCGGGATGGAAGGTTATGGTTGTCCCGGAGTCGTTTGATTCGCCTACCACCTTAACAGGCGTAGTCGGTTTTCCTTTGGAATACTCCTGGACGAAAATCTTGCCCTCACGATGAATCTCCGCACGGAGATAGTCAGAAAGCGCATTGACGCAGCTCACACCGACGCCGTGCAGACCACCGGAGACCTTATAGCTGTCCTTTGAGAACTTTCCTCCGGCATGAAGCACGGTGAGGACGACCTCAAGAGCTGAACGGTGCTCCTTCTCGTGCATTCCCGTAGGAATGCCTCGTCCGTTATCCTTGACTGTAATTGAGTTATCCTTGTTGATTGTAACGTCGATACGCGTGCAGTATCCCGCAAGCGCCTCGTCTATACTGTTGTCCACGACCTCATATACAAGGTGATGAAGACCTCTCTCGCCAATGTCACCGATGTACATTGAAGGTCTTTTCCTTACGGCTTCAAGCCCCTCGAGGACCTGAATGCTGTTTGCGGAATATTGTTCTTCCGCTGCCTTGATTTCTTCGTTTTCAATCATCTCGTAAAATTCGTTTTAGCCTGCAAATATAGCGATTATTTTCCAAAACTCAAACGCAGTCCGGCGGTAAGTTCCGGACCTCGTTCGGCATAAAGGGGCGTGCGCTGAATGGTCTGCCCGGTGAGCCTGCTGCCACGCAGCCAGAATGCGAGCTGTCTGCTGTACTGGAACTCGGCGGAGAAATAAGGCTCGCCGAAGCCGGGTATTCTGTAGGAGACAATCGAGCCGGAATCCTGGGCAATACGCCCGTTGCGCACGGTCGAGAACTCGCAGCCTACTCCGACGAAAATCCTTTTTATGATGTTGAACTGCACGGAAAAGTCCCCCGTGAGCGCAGCTGGAGCAATGTACTGAAGAGCCTCGTCACGGACGAACAAGCCATTGTAGCGCAACCCGAGGTCCACACGTCCCCAGTCATCGGAATATCTCGCGTCCAGCCCGGCTGTCAGAAGTCCGGAAGGCGAGAAAGCAAGATCGTACACAGGAAGCTTCATGACGACTCCGTCAAACTCCAGGTCCTTGAGCAGGACACGCTCCAGAACAGAATTGGAACGCTCGGCGTAGGAGACGAATGCCTCATATCCGAAGACGGAACGTATACGGCCCTTGAGCCCAAATGATGCCTTCACACGCTCTACGGTATTGCAGAGGGTTGCATGGGAGGCAAGGGAAGATACAGATATGCCATAGTGACGGAAGTCGTCCACTATCGAGGTGTATGAGTTCATGCGCTCTCCGCCATCGATTCCGAGCCAGAGATTCAGCGGGACGCGCCGGAAGTCATAGCTGATTTTCAGCGAAGGATAGACATATTGGTGCGTCGCCGAGTTCTCGTACCCGGCGCCTCCGGACGTCACGGGAATGTCCGCCTTGACTCCGAGATCGAATGACCAGCGTTTCACGTTCAGTACATAGCGGGGGGCGAACTCAAAGACAGCCGCCCGATGGCCGAGAGCGAACATGTATGTCGCAACATCTGCGTTCATTCCGAGAATGAAACGGCCGGATTTTCCGGTGCGCACACCGAGGTCAACTCCTGCCTTGAAGCTGTTTTCCCCGACAGAGAGGCGCTCCGCAGCATATTTGGGCGTCATGCGGTCATGCCCGAAGCCATACTTGAGCCATGTTCCGAACCCGATTCCGCTGCCGACAGCATCCTTCGAGAACACACGGAAGCCGATGGTCCCGCGGTCAAGGCTTCTGCGACCGAACCAGTCACGCTGCTGAAGTCCGCTGTAGGCGAGGTCTGTCGTGAAAACGACCCGGTCCCAATCATATCGGAACGAGACTCCGGCATCATTGTCCATTTCATAGTTCCAGTCTTTCCAATACTGCCTCTTTCCGTCTTCCTTCACTCCGGTGAGTCGTCCGCGTCCGTCAAAAGCGACCTTGCGGTAGTCGCCGGCGTATGAACGGTGGTTTCCGTAGATGTCCAGCGAAATCCTCCCGTTTGAAACGGGGGTGTACACAACATCGAGTTCCGGATGAAGAGTGTAGCCAATCCCGGCGTTCATATAGAAAATCCCCGGTTTTCTGTCATCAAAGGACGGCTTCATTTCCACGCTGTACGGCCTGAATTCGTATGCGCCTTTGTATGGTTTGTCAAAAACAGAGTAGTCAAAAGTCATGTTGAAATGACGCAGCGAATCAGGAACTGCCATCTCGATTTCGCCCTTCTGTGCGGTCTCGGTCGCGGCCTTGTACTTATTGGTCACGACAACTGTAGGATTATAGTTCTGAGCCGAGGCCGACAAAGCAAAGACGCACAGGCAAGCGGACGCGGCAATAACATATCGTTTCATAATATTCTCTCCTGCAATAAATTATTTCTCCCCCATCTCAGCAAGGCGCTCAAGGCGCATCTTCACATTATCCGGAACATCGTCCGTGTCGGATACCGGACTGTAACCGTCACGCACGCTCTCGAAAGTAGCTTTGGCCTGACGCAGATCTCCCTGCTCCGCAAACGAGTCTCCGAGGACGAGGAATGCCCTTGCGAGCCAATAGTTCTGCTTTGTCCCGGAATCCGAAAAGGCATAGACAAGATCCTCTACGGCCTTGTATTCGGCACGATCGAACTTGTCCTGAATCAGGAGATACTCCGCCTCTGCCCCGTACCGGTCGGTCGGATTCTTGGCAAGTTTCGTAAAGAGCTCATAAGCGGCATCACGCCGGCTGAGAGAAAGAAGCGACTTTGCACGGACATATTCGGCCTCGCGCAGAAGTTCCGCAGATGGAGCCTCGGAGACAATCACAGAGGCGGCAGTCCGGCTGTTTACGACGCGGTATCTGCTGGGACTGATTGACGGCAGTGAATTTGATCAGATTCCATATACAGAAGTAGAATCGGCAGAACATCTGGCTCTCGCAAGAAGAGCCGCGCAGGAGAGCTTCGTTTTGCTGAAAAATAATGGCATCCTTCCACTGGATAAGGCGAAGCTGAAGACCATCGGCATCATTGGACCGAATGCGGACAGCCGGGCTGCGCTTGCCGGAAATTACCACGGTACTGCATCTCGGTATGTGACAGTTCAGGAGGGACTGCAGGATTACCTCGGAGACTCTGTGCGCGTGCTCACGAGTGTGGGCTGCGATCTGTTCCGCGACCGCGTGGAGAATCTGGCGTTTCCGGATGACCGGCTCTCAGAGGCGAAGACCGTTGCAAAATACAGTGATGTGGTTATCCTCTGCGTAGGGCTGGATGAGACGCTCGAGGGAGAAGAGGGCGATACCGGCAACAGCTATGCGTCCGGTGATAAGAGAGACCTGCTGCTCCCGGAATCACAGCGGAAGCTTATGGAGGCGATTGCTGAGACGGGCAAGCCTGTTGTGCTCTGCCTGATGGCGGGCAGTGACATTGATCTTTCTTATGCAGCGGAGCATTTTGATGCGGTGCTTCAGCTCTGGTATCCGGGATCCGAGGGCGGAAAGGCAGCGGCACAGGTGCTGTTTGGCGAGGTATCTCCGTCAGGAAAGCTTCCGGTGACATTTTATGAGTCTCTTGAGGAGCTTCCGGAGTTCACCGATTACCGGATGGAGGGCAGAACCTATCGGTATATGAAGGGAAAGGCACAGTACCCGTTTGGCTATGGCCTGACCTATGGAAATGTTTCAGTGACAGGAGCGGAGATCGCAGCGCGTCCGGATGGCAGTATTGTGGTATCGGCTGAGGCTGAGAATACCGGTGTGGAGACGGACGAGGTGCTTCAGGTCTATGTGGAAAATACGGACTGCGGCAGAGCCGGAAAACACCCGGAGCTTTGCGGATTTTTGCGAATCCATCTGAAGGAAGGCCAGAAGGCGTGCTTTGAGATCCCGGTATCAAAGGATGTGTTTACTGTGGTCGGTGAAGACGGTGTGCGGGAAGAAAAAGGAACGCACTTTGTATTTTATGTGGGCTGCAGCCAGCCGGATGCGAGAAGTCTGGAGCTGACCGGAAAGGCATCACTGGAGATCCACTACGAGCGGAGATGACGGAAAAAGCAGGAGAATGCTTGATTCGGTTAAATACAGACAGGGACAGGGCAAAAAGATGCTTTGTCCCTGTTTTTGCGGTTAAGGTAGGCAAAAGCAGTGGTCTATGCTATACTTACATCAAAACTGCGGCATCATCAAGTAGATAAAGAAAGAGGAGAGACCATGAATCTGGAACAGTTACCACAGGAATTTTTAGAGCGGATGGAGCATATGCTGGGCGAAGAATACCCGGCATTTTTACAGTCCTATGAGGAGCCGCGCAAGTTCGGGCTGCGTGTCAATACGATGAAAATCAGTGTGGAGGAGTTTCAGAGACTGGCGCCGTTCCATCTGACTCCGATCCCGTGGATCCCGAATGGTTTTTATTATGAGCGCGAGGATGATCCGGCGCGTCATCCATTCTATTATGCGGGTCTGTATTATCTTCAGGAGCCGAGTGCGATGACACCGGCCAGTATCCTTCCGGTGATGCAAGGAGAGCATGTACTGGATCTATGTGCGGCACCGGGCGGAAAGGCGACGGCGCTCGGTGCAAAGCTCGCGGGTGAGGGACTGCTCGTGGCGAACGATATCAGCGCTTCCCGTGCAAAAGCACTGCTCAAGAATCTGGAAATTTTCGGTATCCGGAATTCCTTTGTCACAAATGCGTATCCGGCAAAGCTTGCGGAGCAGTTTGCCGGGGCATTTGATAAAATCCTGGTGGATGCTCCGTGCTCGGGAGAGGGTATGTTCCGGAAGGATCTGGCGAATGCCAGAGTATGGAGTCTGGAAAAGGTGAAGGAATGTGCGAAGACGCAGCATGAGATCATACGTCAGGCAGTGAGCATGCTCAGACCGGGTGGACTGCTGCTGTATTCGACCTGTACTTTTTCACCGGAAGAAAATGAACAGACGATTGAATTTCTGTTACAAGAATACCCTCAATTTAAGATTTGTGATATCAAAGGATACGAAGGGTTTTCAGATGGGATTTTAAAAGCTTCTTTGAGCGGCAATGAACAGTTAAAGAAAACAATCCGCATTTTTCCTCATAAAATGGAAGGAGAAGGACATTTTATCGCGCTTTTAAAAAAAGAAGAAGAAGAGGCAGTTTCAGAAAACTTAAAGGAAAAAGAAAAAAACAATCGAAATAAAAATGAAAAAGAAAAAAGATTACCGGACGAACTTACGGAATTTTTGAAAAATGTAAAAAGAAAATTCGATTCATCCAGAATTGATATGCGGGGAGAAAATGTATATTATATGCCGGAAGGTCTTCCAAAGTTAAACGGAGTGCGGTTTTTACGGTCCGGGCTACTCTTGGGAGAATTGAAAAAAAGGCGTTTTGAGCCAAGTCAGGCGCTGGCTATGAATTTGAAAAAAGAAGAATATGAAAATGTACTAGATTTTTCGGTTGATGATGAACGGATTATAAAGTATTTAAAGGGAGAGACATTGGAAGTTGAAGATCTCGTTTCCTCAAAAGAGAAGGGGTGGTATCTCGTATGCGTAGACGGTTATCCTCTCGGTTTTGGCAAGCTGTCAGGACAGATGTTGAAGAATAAGTATCTGCCGGGATGGAGGTGGATGTAATGAAACTTCGTATTGACAAATACCTGGCGGATATGGGAACGGGAAGCAGGAGTGATGTCAAAGCATTCATACGCAAGGGCATGGTAAAAATTAACGGAACGACTGCCCGTACCGGGAAAGAGAAAGTTGACACGGACTGCGACATCGTTTTAATGAATGATGAGCCTGTAGAGTATGTTCAATATGAATATTATCTTATCAATAAGCCGGCAGGTGTTATATCAGCTACAGAGGACAGAAATACTCCGACAGTTGTAGACATGATAAAAGAAGCAAAAAAAGATGTATTTCCGGTAGGGAGACTTGATAAGGATACGGAAGGACTGCTGCTTATAACCAATGACGGGCTGCTTGCGCATAATCTGCTCGCACCAAAGAAACATGTCGATAAGAAATATTATGTTGAAACAGACGGATTGCTCAATGAAGATAATGTAAGACAGGTTTTACAGGGGTTGAAAGTTGATGAGGATTTTACCGCACTTCCGGCGTTTCTTGAGATAATTGAATCCGGCAATGATTACAGCAAATGCTATATTACGTTACATGAAGGCAAATTTCATCAGATTAAGAGAATGATGGCTGCAATGGGATGTAATGTAACATACCTTAAAAGGATTTCGATGGGAGGACTGACTCTTCCGGATGAACTTGCACCGGGAGAATATATCAGGCTATCGCCGGAGAAGATTAAACTTTATTTTAAAGACAATATTCCGGAGGAAATATGTTAGAAAACATAAAAGCGATTTTTTTTGATATGGACGGTACCATTATTGATTCAATGTGGATGTGGCGTAACATAGACATTGAGTTTCTGGGAAAAAGAGGAATAGAACTGCCAGAGAACCTGCAGCGCGACATAGAAGGAATGAGTTTCACGGAAACGGCCGTTTTTTTTAAAAACAGATTCAATCTGAATGAAAGCATAGATGATATTAAGCATATATGGAATGATATGGCAATGGATAAATACAGGCATCATGTTCCGCTCAAACCGGGTGTGGCTCAGTTTCTTAAGAATGCCCATGAACGGGGAATCGTGATGGGGATTGCCACCAGTAATTCCAAAGAGCTTGCAATGTGCTGCCTGGATGCACTTGATATAACAGGATATTTTGATGCAGTTGTCACAGGATGCGATGTAGGAGCAGGCAAGCCATCACCGGATGTTTATCTCAAATGCGCTAGGTTATGTAATGTATCACCGGAAACATGTATGGTTTTTGAGGATATTCCGGTAGGTATAGATGCGGGGCATAATGCCGGCATGAAGGTATGCGCGGTTTATGATGAATATTCCGAAGATATTGATGAAATCAAGAGACAGAAGGCAGATTATTACATAGACAGTTTTGAAAAACTTAATCAGGAGGAAACATATTAAATGAAAATTGCGGTTGTAACAGGTGCATCATCCGGAATGGGAAAGGAATTTGCGTATCAGATTGACAGAAAATACGGTAAACTCGACGAAATCTGGCTTATTGCCAGACGCAAAGAACGTCTTATGGAGCTTGAAAAAGAACTTCATATGCCGGCAAGGGTATTTGCCATGGATATGACAGACGACAGCGATATGAAAGCTTTTGCGGACTGCCTTAAGGAAAATAACCCGGATATCAAGCTTCTTGTAAATTGTGCGGGATACGGTAAAATAGGCCGGTTTGATGAAATTGATATATATGAACAGACAGGAATGATAGATCTTAATTGCAAGGCACTTACTCTTTTTACGGGAATATGTCTTCCGTATGTGTCAACACACAGCCGTATAATAAACGCGGCATCGGCGGCCGCCTTTTCACCGCAGCCGGGATT
>ERZ827168.2355-NODE-2355-length-22410-cov-3.994766_pt1 | contig 22410 bp, 26 predicted proteins | sample MGYA00519868_ERZ827168 | MGnify/ENA primary metagenome ERZ827168 (study PRJEB31778, sample SAMEA3449271) | human gut metagenome | biome: human gut; feature: human-associated habitat; material: faeces | place: United Kingdom | collected 2010/2012 ...
AAATCGCACAGGATTTTCGTGCAGAATACCCTGCACTTCCCATGCACCGAACATTCAGAATCTCAAACTCGCGCCCGTCCTTCGTCAGTCTCGTCTGGCGATAGAAGACCGGCCCTCCATCCTGCGCCTTAATCGCGATGGCCACGCCGATCATCAGCGGGCTGGTCACAAGAATCACCGCCGCGCTGCTCACGATGTCAAACAGCCGCTTGACCAGCGCGTATTCCGGCGACGGATGGCACCGCCCGACACGCAGCATCGGCAAATGGAACATGTGCATCCGCTTCGCGCCGCTCATCAGAACGTCGCCGATGCGCGGAATGGCATATGCGCTGATGTCGTTCGCCACGCAATACTTCAAAATCCGGTTCCGGTCATGGCTGTGAATACCGCACAGGAACACGACCTCCATGCCCTTCAGCATGCGCATGCCCGGCCCCAGACACGTTTCCACCGTGCAGGTGAGCTTCACGTCGAATTTCTGATTCAGCCCATACCGGCCGATCAAATCCTCAACGCCGCGGCGAACGTCGTAAACAATCGCCGTCCGCTGTCCCCCAAAGTGTTGAAATACCATATGTGCGCATATTTGCACCACAAAAGGCTCATCAGCAGCTGCACGACCAGTGCTGCGACCGCCGGAAGCAGATTCGGGAAGCTCCCGCTCATCAGCCACAGCACGACGAACATGAACGCGTCGCCCATCAGCACGCTCAGCAGCTGACTGCAAAAAAGCTTCGAAATCCGCTTGGTGGAAATCAGGGAAACGTCGTACACGCGCCCGAAATAGCAGAAGAGCACAACAAACACGGCCATCATGCTCGCGCTGCGCATCGGCGACGGCGCAAGAATCACCCGCTGTGAATAGTAGAAGAACTAACAGCCGGCAAACGGGAGCGTAACCAGAATAACATTCAACAGCTTCAGCAGCCGCAGCCCGACATCATGATACAGGCTGCCCGTCCTCCGAGACGTCTGCATGCAACTCTCTCCCCCGCAATTTTCCCTTGTAAACGCCTATTCCAGTGCCACCATACCAGCCAGATACCCGCCCTCGCGGGCGACGAGCGCGTCGATCGCGCCCTGCTCCACAACCTCGCCGCCCTCGAGCACGACCGCGCGGCTCGCCATGCGAACGGTCGCCAGCCGGTGCGCAATCAGCACCACGGCCGCGTTTCCGCTCATGCTCTGAATCACCTTGCGGAACGCCATTTCGCTCTCGTAGTCCAGCGCGCTTGTCGCCTCGTCCAGAATGATCAGGCTCGGCCGCCCCAGCAGCACGCGCGCCAGCACGATGCGCTGCCGCTCGCCGCCGGAAAGCCGAATCCCCCGGTCGCCCAGCTTCGTGTCCAGTCCCTCCGGCAGCTTCGAGACGAACTCCCACGCCATCGCCGCCTTCAAAGCGGAAATCAGCGCTTCGTCCGTCACGCCGGGGTGAAACCGCGTCAGATTCTCGCGCACGGACGCGTTCAGAATCAGCGGATCCTGCGGCACATATCCCGCCTGCCTGCGCCACGCGCGAAGATTTTCCTCCGTCAGCGGCTCGCCGTCCACGAGAATCTCGCCCTTCTTCGGAAGCAGGAATCCCAGCAGCAGATTGACCGCCGTCGTCTTCCCCGCGCCGTTGCGGCCAAGCAGCGCCAGAATCTCCCCGCGCCGAAGTGAAAAGCTCACGTCCCGCAGCGTTTCCTCCTCGGAATCCCGATAGGAAAAGCGCACATGCGAAAACGAAGCCTCCTGCCATTTCGAAAAATCCGCGCCCGTGCGCTCCTCCGGCATGTGCTCCGGACGCAGGTCCGAAAGCGCGTCGGTCAGCTTTTCATAGGCGGGCACACAGCTGTTAATGCCCTGAATCCGCCCCTGAAAGCCCGAAAACACCGGCCAGAGCCGCGCGAACACATACACAAGTATCACCAGCCGGTCGGTCTCCACGCGCAGCCCCAGCGTGCACACCAGATACACGCCCGCAATCAGCAGCGACGCGGCCACGGAATACACCACGCCCGGCACCGAGCACAGCCGCACATACCGCATCCGCGCCGACTTGAACGACGCGCTGATCTTTTCAAACCGCGCCTCGTGCTCGCGCTCCACGCCGTAGGCGCGAACCTCCTTGATGCTCGCAAGCTGGTTTTGCAGCTCCGCGTAAAACTCGCGACCGATGCCGATCATCTCGTCCCCGTAATCGCGGGACTTCTTCCGCAGCGGGCGGAAAATCGCCAGCATGCACGCGCCCAGCGCGCACACCAGCGCCGTCACCGGCACGCTCATCAGAAGCGCGATGGCCAGCTGCACCCCGGCGGACACGAGACTGGCCAGCAGGTGAATCACCTCGCTGATGCCGTAGCTCACCTGCCCGCACTGGGACGTGAACAGGTTGATCGTGTCCGTGTCCTTGCGCGCGGTCAGGCTCTCCCAGCTCGCGCCGGAAACCGCCTGATACAGCCTTTCGCGCAGCCGCCGCCCCGTTTCCTCAATGAAATCGCTCTCGCGAATCGAAAGCGCCCGCGAAAGCAACGCCTTCACCGTCACCAGCAGCACATACGCCGTCAGCAGAATGCCCACGCGCAGCGGATAGGAAAGCGTGGTAAACGCCTCCGGCAGCCGCGAATCGCCAATCTGCAGCATATTCAAAAGCGGAATGAGCATCACAATGCCGATTCCGCCGAGGAACGAGGACAGAATGTTCCCGAACAAAATCGTCAGAAACGATTTCCGGTCACTCGTCCAGATTTCGCGAAGCAATGGCTTCATCGGGCGTTCAGTCCTCCAAAAGCCCCATCTTGCCAAACTGCGCCAGCAGCTCGTCCAGGTCCGCCGCCGCCGTCGCTTCGTCCACGTCAAATTCGTTCACAATCGCCGTCAGCAGGTCGTCCCGGCTCACAGCGTTTTCCAGCTGCCTGAAAACAAACGCGGATACCTCATTCAGCACCACCGCGCCCTCAAATTTCGCAATGTTCTCGCCCGTCGGCATCACGATAAACTCGTCCACCACATTGCGCAGAACAAAGCCGTCTCTGATTTTCATTTCCTTTTCTTCCTTCCTGATTTGCTCCGGATGGTTAACCAGAATGTCGTAAATCGCCCTCGCGTCCTCCGCCTCCGCGCCGCAGAACACGCGGTACACCGGCGTTTTCCGAATCAGCCCGCGAACGTTCGCAATGGCCATCACCGCCGCGTCGGTATCCCACATCGGAATGAAGCTCTGCTGCATGATCACCTGCCGCGCCTGCTCCTCGCTCAACCGGCGCACGTAGTTCGCCGGAGACCGCCGCACCTCCAGGATGCACTTGAGCGGCCTTTCCACATCGCGGAAAATCTGCTCCTTGCCATCCCACGGCACGCCGCAGGCCACGCATCCGTCCTTCTCCAGCCGAACCGCCGGACGATCGCCGCTGATGAACTGCGCGCCAAGCCCTTCCACCCATGCTCTCGCCCGCGTGGACTTGCCAAGCCCGCTCTTCCCGGTAAACGCCACCGCGAACCCATCCAGTTCCACACAAGCCGCGTGCAGCGACACAATCCCCTCATAGCAGAACCGGCACTCAAAGGCCGTGCGAAGGAGGAAGCGGAGAGAATCATTGCTTTTTTGCGCCGCATCTGCATATAATTGAATCGTTGCGCTGTCTTTGCTCAAAACGGCGCAAGGAGAATTATCTACATTGGCTATGCGGAACAGATAGCTGGAATCTGACAAACGAGTGACTGCTAACTCATTGATCTGCTGTTCGACGTTTTTATTTCCTGGGAAAACCGAACAGCTTCGCGTTTCAACAACTTCCTTAAGCAATTGATTCGCGCCCCAAAATATATTTTCCATCAGATAAATTAACTTCTCTTGGGGCCTTGACTCGAGCAGTTATCTATGCCACGCGTGAGGGGCACGTTAAAGATGAGATTACAGCTTCCATCGCCCCAAGTACAATATTCGGTAAGCATGGGATCTTGCCATTTATTATTTGGATAAGAAGCGGCGGTGAGCTGCTCATCGTATTTGTAATCAACTTTTTTAATACTTGGTTTATGATAGACTTTCTTCATGATGAAATTACAACTCCTTTCCTGTTTGCTGTGAACCAACCAATACGCAAAAGTGCGATTCTTCCGGTTTCGTTGCTTTGACAAGGCAATGTAACCTGCGGCAAACCTCTGGATTTAACTTCCCCTCCAGTTGTCCCAACCCTATTTCCGCAGGACAGGAAGCGCAGACATCACGGGAAGGACAATCCTTGCATTCCACTGGGGGTTTGTATGCCAACATGGTTTGTCGAAGCTCAGCCCACGCCTTGTCAAATCTCTGGTTCAGGAGATTGCATTGTACCGCCGCAGAAAAACCCGTACATGGACAAAGCATGCCCTTCCAATTGACATGGAAGGTACTGTGTGCGCCGCCGCATGGCAACCCTGTCAGATGTCCATGACTCGTCGGGAAATAGCGTGGAAACACCGGCGTATTACTCTGCGTCTGTTTTCTGGCATAGTATTGCGATTCCGCTTGTTTGATCGCTATGTAACGTTCGAGTTCAATGCCGTAATCGCTGAGCCTGCGTCCAGTTTCGGGCCGGGCCGTTAGTGTCGCGTCACCAACGGAATACGGAATCGCTTGTTCATGCACAAAATCCAGCAATGCCTGCACGTCCTTCTGCATATAGCGGTTGGGCGTGATCGCAAGCGTTAGCTTCAGCCCGGCCGCCTTTGCACGCGCAATGCCCTGCATGACCTCATGAAAGGCGCGATGCCCCGTCACCTGTTCGTAAGCATCCTCATCTCTTCCGTAAACGGAAACCTGGATAACTGCGGGCGGATACTGCGCAAGGAACGCAACCATATCCTCCGTCAACAGGCAGCCATTGGTCAGTATGTCAGGCTGGATTCCCATTGACACCAGATACAGATACAATTCCCGGAAGCCGGGATAGGTGAGACATTCGCCGCCTGTAAGCGTGGCATACATCATGCCCGCGTCAACAGCCTGACGCATGATCTCCTTCCATTCCGAAACCGTCAGAAGTCTTTCGTCCGCGCCGATCTGATTGGCATTCAGATGCACATAGCACATCTTGCAATCCAGATTGCACAGCGGTGTGAGTTCAAACACACCGCTGACGGGCGTATCGGTATATCGGGCCTTCAAGGAAATATAACCGTTCACGGCTCTGTGTCGCTGGATGCCGTAGATTCCTTTGCGATCCAGATCGTCAAGAACCTCCGCCAGAGTATCGAATTCTATCGTTTCCTGTGTCAATGCGTTCACCTATTTGTGACGCTGGGAGTGCGTTTCTCTCAGCGGCCTTGTACGCTGCATTCCGATGAAGCTTCGGCAAGTAATATAGCCGAGTCCCTCTTTTCGGGTTTAATAGTTCAAATGCTTAATTGACGTGTTCCACAAACTCCGGAGTGCCTTCAGTGCAACTGTTTTCGCCAATGTTAATCCATCTACCTTGGCAAGTACCGCTAGCCACGACCACCTGATCGCGGTACTGGAACTTGACGATTTCGGCGCTGGGGGTTTCGTAGGTCTTTTTCATGGGATTGGCCTCCTTTATGATGTATGGGTTGGTTGAAATGAGAAGCGTTGCGTATACTAAAGCTGCTGAAGTTTCAACAGGCCTTCGGCCACCATTCGTTTGCCCCAAGCGCATATGCCGGGGCTGGCATGCCCCAGGGGCGCGCCCGCCGCATGCTCCGCAATGCAATGCTTGCAGACGCTTTCATAGGCGCAGCCCTCGCATTCCGCCGGGCGGGGAAAATGCAGGGCGGTTTGATTCGTGCGCCGCCAGGCCTCCCCGAAGCCCAACGCGAGCACGTCCTCTCCCTCGCAGGGAAAGGTGTTGCAGGGATGCATCTGTCCCTGCCAGTCCACCGAAAAGCCGCTTCGCCCCGCGCCGCAGCGCACGCCCTTCTTCTGGTCGGACGCTGCCGAAGCGGGATCGGGCAGATTCTCCGGGTCGCATTCCGGCTCTACCGGTTCACCCCTCAGCGCTCGCGCGCGCTTCAGGATGCCAACATACGCGTCCAAATCCGCGTCCGCCACCGCGCGCCCGGTTTCCTCCCGCGGCTGCATGAGCCCGGCATTCACGGAGAACGGAAGCCCCTCGTCGTACAGAAGCTGAATCAGCGCTTCGCCGTCGGTCATGTAGGCGTTCGGCGTAACGGCAACGCGCAGCGGAAGCTCCGCTTCCTGAATCCGCCTGAGGTTGCCCAGCACCCGCGCAAAGGCGCGCGTTCCGGTCACGCGCTCGTAGGCTTCCTCGCTCGCGCCATACAGCGTTACCTGTATCGACGCGGGCGGGTTCCGGCGGAAAAATTCCACCATCTCCGCGTCCATCAGAAGCCCGTTGGACAGGATCGCCACCTCTACGCCCTTCTCCCGAAGGAAGCCGTACAGCTCCCGGAAGCCGGGATAGGTGAGACACTCGCCGCCGGTCAGCGTGGCATACATCATGCCCGCGTCGAACGCCTGACGCATGATGTCCTTCCACTCGTCCACCGTTCGAAGCCGCGCGCCGCGCATCTGCTCCCCTTGCAAATGCACATAGCACATCCTGCAATCCAGATTGCACAGCGGCGTAAGCTCAAAGCTGCCCGAAATCGGAAGGTTCTTCTCTCTGGCCTTAAAGCTCAGAAACCTGCGAACCCGACTGTAGCGGCGGTAATCGGTGATCCCCTGCGCGTCCAGCTGCCTGAGCAGCTCGCGAAGGGAACCCGGCTGTCTGTTCTCCATATCCGCTTCCGTCATTCTCCCTCAAGTTTCTTCCTTTTATTAAAGTACCCGCCCAAGAACCCTCTCAAACGCCCGCCCGTCCGGCCATCGTCCTCGCCCGCTTATACCCTCTTCCTATCGGGAAAAGCGCCATCCAGACCCGCCCGAACGCTCGCGCCACGAAGGTATCCACCGGCTTCAGGCTTTGCCCTTCCGCGGGAATATCCTCCGGTACATCCGCCCGGCCAGCGCCCTCGCCCGCTTATACCCTCTTCCTATCGGGAAAAGCGCCATCCAGACCCGCCCGACGCCCGCACCGCGAAGGATTCACCGGCTTCAGGCCCCGTCCTTCCGCGGAAATACCCTCCGGTACATCCGCCCGGCCAGCGCCCTCGCCCGCTTATACCCTCTTCTTATCGGGAAAAGCGCCATCCAGACCCGCCCGAACGCCCGCGCCGCGGGCGTATCCAGCCTGAACGCGTGTCCGTTCCGGCTGAACCGAACCACTTGCCCGAGCACCTGTGCCCTCGGGAACCATGGCTCCGGGTTCACGCAGTTGTCGCCCAGCGTCCGAGCAAGACCCTCGCGCAGCCGCCACACCCTGTGAACGACATATCGCCCGTCCCCCAGCGTGAACAGCACCACATCGCCCTTTTTCATCTCTCCGCGAACGGGAACGATCGTCACCGGATCGCGTCCCTTCCGAATCAGCGGGCGCATGCTCTCGCCTTCCAGACAGATCGTCACCGGCGGCGCGACGTTTTCCCGCGCCAGCGCGCACCACTGTTCCATGGGTATCGTCCGAATCTGCATGGCTTCTCCGCTTCAGGATTGGTGTATAAACCAGCCTTATTATACCTTGCCCTTCCGTGCTTTGCAAGCGATTTCCCAGCCAAATTTTGTTATCTCTTTAGCATATCGCTTTCCGCACAGCCGGGCGACCTTCTGGTAGGCCATTCGCATCTGAACCGGCCGGCGCGACGCGTCGTGCGCGTCCGAGGCCAGCACGTCCACGGCCTGCTCCCGAAGCAGCGTCCGCACGAAGCGCCGGCAGAAGAAGCCCCGCGGGCGCAGCACGGTTTCGCAGTTTATCTGCAAAAGCAATCCAAACTCGTCCCGCACCGCCATGGCCCTCGCGGGCGAACGCACAAGGCACCGATACCGCTCCGCGTGCGCCAGAATCGGCCGATACCCGGCGCGATACAGGCTGTTCGCCGCCTTGCCGATGCGCGCGGCCGACACGTCCTCTGAAAACTCAATCAGCACATAGAGCGAGCCGCCCAGCGTGGGAATCCTGCCTTCCAGAAGCGCGTCCACCGCCGCCGGAGAATAATACATCTCACACCCCGACAGTATGCGAAGCGGCCAATCGCGCTTCCGACAGTACGCGTTCGCTTCCTTCAGGCGCTCCCGATACAGTTCCGCATTGAACCGCCGAAGCCCGGGCGCGGCATGCGCCGTTGCGTACACCAGCCGCACGCCGTTCTCCACATTCTGCCGGAGCAGCGCGTGCATCTGCTTTCGCGTGGCGGGGCCGTCGTCCAGCCCCCACAGCACGTGCTGATGAATGTCCGCGAAGCCGTGCGGACTCATTTGTCCTTCGCTTCCGGCTCGGCGTGCGCGTCCGTGCCGCCATAGTGGTGGTAGTACGCGGAATAGCGCTCGGAACGGTAATAGTACTTGCGGTTCCGGAACGACTTCAGGTTCACGCCGTTCATCACCGCGCCCAGCACCTTGCAGCCGGTCTTGGCGAGGTTGGCGGCCACGTCGGCAACGTCCTGCACGCGCCCGCGGTTGTACTCCACCACAATCACCGCGCCGTCGCAGTAGCGCGCGATCTCGATCGCGTCCACGATCAGCCCGGCCGGCGGAGAGTCCACCAGCACAATGTCAAACTCGTCGCGCAGCGCGTCCATCATCTCGCCGTAGCGATAGGACGCCAGCAGCTGCATGGAGTTCAGCACCTCGTGCCCGGCGGGAAGAATAAACGCGCCCGGCAGGTTCGTGCGGTAAACCACGTCCTGCAATTCACACATACCGGCAAGGTGCTGCGCCAGTCCGGCGTTTTCGCGCTGCGCGTAGGTAAAGCGATAGCGCCGCGCCAGCGTCGAGCAGCGCAGGTCGGCGTCCACCAGCAGCACGCGCTTGCCGTAGCCCGCCAGCGTGCGCATCACGTTCATGGCGATGCCGGACTTGCCCTCCTGCTCATAGCGACTGGTAAACAGAATGCTGCGAACCTCGCGGCCGCAGTAGGAAAGATTGGTGCAAAGCGTGTTCAGCGCCTCGCTACACGCATAGTCCAGGGCCGGAAAGCGGCCGATTTTCAGCTGTTTCATTTCCTGCCCGACCTCCTTCCGTGCAGCCTGGAGCCGGGAAACTGCGAATTTCTGGGGATGACGGCCAGTGTGGGAACCCCGGCGACGCGCATCAGATCATCCGGCGACTTGGGGCGGTTATCCAGCAGGAACCACAGCACCAGCGTGCCGCCCACCAGCACGGTTCCCAGCAGGATGCCGCGAATCACGTAGCCGGTAATGCTCGTGCTGCTGGCCACGCCGGGCACCAGCGCGATGGAGAAGGTGCTGGGCTCGTCGGTGTTCATCGTCTGCGTGATGAACTTCTTCGCGGCGGTCGCGTAGGCGTTGGCAATGTCTGCCGCCATCTGCGCGTCCGGGTGCCGCGCGGTAATGTACAGAATGCGCGTATCCTCCGGGTTCGCCACGCTCACCATGCTCTGCAGCATGGAGTAGCTGTAGTTCGTGCCCAGCTCGTCGTTCACCATCTGGTGAACTTCCCATGTCTTGAATACTTCCTGATAGTCCATCGTCAGCACGGTGCCGATCTGCAAATCGGCAATGATGCTGGAGCCGGTCGTGCCCATGATGTAGAGCTTGGAGGTCGCCGTGTAAATCGGCGTGACCCGGCGGGACGCGTACACGCCCAACAGCAGCGCGCCAATAAGCATGCCCAGAAGGATGTAATGAAGCTTGGAGAGCATGTAGTAAAACAGCTCCACAAGGTCAATGGTCTTCGCAGGCTGCGGCTGATTCCCCGGCTGCGCGTCCTTTGAGCCGTCTTTCTTTTCGTCCAGACGGTTCAATATCTCCGCGAACAGCTCCGCTTCGGCGTTTCTCGGCTCCGCGTTCACCTTGCCGTTCGTTTCGTCCTGATCGTATCTCATATGGTCAGCCTTCCCGGGGCGCGCTTCCGGGTACAGGGCGGATCATCCTCCGCCATGCGCCCCCCTGATTCTTGATTGGTTTACTCCCCGGCGTACGGCTCGCTCAGCACCAGCAGAAGCGCCGTTTCCGCGTCCATCTGCGTCAGACCGAGCTGATCGAATACCACGTCCACATCGCCGTTCTCGCGCACGACCGCGCGCTGCACGAGCCAGCGCATCTGCGTTTCGCCCTCCGCGGCTTCCTCAAGCGGCATGCCCAGCGCGGTAATCACGGTTTCCCCGGCCTTGAACGGCGTGGCGAACGCGAAGGTGCCCACCGCGTCGCCGGAGGTCTCGCGATAGTCGCGTGTCTGAAGCGACACGTACTCCGAAACGATCAGCGAATCCGCCGCGTCGCCCAGCAGGCAGCGCACCTCTTCCGCCTTGTCGTCGGGCAGCCAGCTCAGAATCGTCATCTGTGCCGCGAGCCGCTCGCGGATTCGCGCCAGCTCCTGCGCAATCGCGTCCGTCTCCGGCACGATCAGAAGCTCGAAATCGTCCGGCCACGGCGTGCCGTCCTTGCGAATGGTCTTCTTTATATGCGTCTCGTCCTCAGCCGTTTTGCTGGGCAGCACGCTGGGAATCGTGGTCGTTTCCGGAATGACGATCACGCGGCTGTCGCCCGGACGGGTCACCAGCAGCGTGAACAGCACGTCCTCGCCCTGCAGCGCTTCCATCAGTTCCTGCGGAACCTCGAATTCCAGCTTGCCGATCTCCGTCACGCGCGATTCCACCGGCGTCCACACGATGTTCTCCGGGTCGGACGTATCGCCCAGCACGACCACCGTCAGCTGTCCCGGATAATAGTCGATTTCCAGCCGCATAACCGCGTCTAGCGCCGCCGCGGGTTGCGCCTGCGCCGCGTGAAGCCGCATGAACTCCGTCAGATACAGGCTGTCCGGGTCGACGGTGATCATCGCCTCGATGGCGCGCTGCGTCTCCTCGGGATACCAGCGCACCGGACGGTTCTCTTCTTCATATACGAAGGTGTACGCATCGGTAACCTTGTCCATCGCCAGCTGATCCACGGGCAGAACCGCCAGATCATACGCCGTCGCCGCCTCGTCTCTCCATGCGGCGTCCAGCTGAACCGCCACGTCCTGCGTGGGCGTGCCGGATACATCCGTGTAAATGGCGGCCGATGCGCTTCCTGCCACCAGCATCAGTATGAGCATGATTCCGAGAATGCGTTTCGTCACGTTCTTTCTCCCTTTCTATGTCAGGACGGCTTCGAACCGCCCGGTTATTCAAAGTAATTCGCCGCTAAAAGCTCGCCCAGCGACTCTTCGTCCGCGTGGAATTCCATGAACCCGTCCTCGCCCACCGCGTAATCTCCGGCGAGGGTCATCGTGTTCGAACGCCGGTACGCACGGCTTTCATACGCCTTGTTGATCAGCCAGCCGCGCTCCACGTCTGCGGTCATGTGCGCGGAGAGCGCGTCGAAAAGCCGGTCGGCAAACTCCACGTCCTCGTTCAGTCCCTGCGCGATTTTCTCCGTCGCCGCCTGAATGAATGCCCGCTGCCGCCGTATGCGCGACGCGTTCTTCCCGTCGCCCACGTTCATGCGGCCGCGAACAAACAGCTCCGCCTGTTCGCCCCTGAGCGTAACCGTCGCGCCCTTCGTCATCTGCGCGTCCAGACGGGAGAAATCCTCCGCCAGCGTGACCGTCACGCCGCCCAGCGCTTCGTTCAGCGCGTCGATCGCGCCCATATCCAGCGCCACGCACGCGTCCACGGGAATTCCGCCGAGCAGACGTTCCACCGCCCACACGGTATTTTCATTGTTCTGTTCGGGCGTGTCGCCGTAGGCATGCGAAAGACACAGCTGCGTCGTCCGAATGCCCGTGTAATCGCCGAACGGGCCAAAGATGCGGATGTCCGTGATCGTGTCGCGGTCGAGCTGCAATGTCAGAATGGTTCGATTCTTCTTATCGAGCGTAATCAGATACAGAAAATCCGCCTGTCCGGCATAGCGCCCGGACACAGCGTCCTCCGTCTCCGTCCAGTCCACGCCGAGCAGCAGGATGTTCGTCAGATCCCGCTTCCGGTACGTCCACGTCCGGTTTGCGTATTGCGTTGTGAGTATATCCGAATCAAAGCGCCCTTCCAGCGAGCCGACGGCTTCCACTGCGTCTTGCCCCTCGAGCCGGTTTCCGACGGCTCGAACGCCCAGCAGAATGCCCGCGTATACGACCGCCAGCCCGAGCAGAATCAACGCGATTCGAACGCCCGACGGCCGCCTGCCGCCGCGCCGATACCGGTTTCGCCGCCCTTCCTTCAAAGCCGAAGCGTCCTCCCGTTCACACAAGGTCAATCAGTTCAAAGCCAAGCCAGATCGGAATCATTCTTCCGTTGAATTCCAGCGTAACCTGTCCGCTGCGCCCGCGCTTGTCCACGCGCAGAATTTTGCCTTCCATATCCTTGAGCGGCCCGCTGATGATGCGGATGCGCTCGCCCTCGCGATACGCCTTTGAAAAATCGAGCAGCCCGTCGTACCGAAAAACCCATTGCGCGAAGCGCCTGTCTCCGTCCCGCAGCCGCCATTCGCCGTCGCCCGTCGTCAGAATCCGTATAACGTCGTTCTTGGGAAGCTCTCGAAACGGATTCGCCTCCGCGGGCGCCTTCAGAAAGACATAGCTTGGAAGCAGCTGAACCACCTCGCTGGTTCGCTGACCATGGCTCGTTCGATACCGCATCTTACGCAGACTCACGGCTCGGTACGCCGGATACCCGTCTCGGATGCGCGCGGCGACCTGCTCTTCCCTTCCGGTCATGCAAAACAGACAGCCATAAGCCATCTGATCCTCCTCGCCTTCCTCCGCGCCCGGCTGCCAGCCCTTCTCCCGCGTGAAAACGTCCATAGCTCCGCCCTCCGATCCTTCAGCCGATTTTTGCGAATCGGCCTCCTCGGCTTCGTTGCTTCCTTACGTATGTCTCACCCTCCGCCGCACCGCTGCTCTCAGTCGTGTACGCCGTCCGATAAGCTGTCTTCCGTATAACCGTCTTCCCGTGGATTCCCTTAGGAAGAATGTACTTCCCCATTTTTTAGAATCATCATTATTTTACCACTTTTCCCCATGTATGTCAAGAACCCTAATTGGCGCTAACCAAAGTTTCCCCTAAAAATAACTCGAAACACGATCGACATCCTGTCTCATCGTGTTTCTTCATTATAAAGAATGCCGTTCCGCATAACCTTTACCGGAACGGCAGCTCCCTTACCACCGTGGCAGTGCCATCACACAGGATTTTGGTGATGGGAGGGGGAATCGGTTTGGTCTCCGCGGAAATACCGTTTTGCGAGCTCCATACAATGCCGGACATCCGCGGCGGTCTGGCGTTCGGACAGGCAGTCGAAAGTCGGGCCGCAACACATGATCAGACCTTTTGTATTGTGTTTTCATTCGGATATCTTAAACACCCTTCATTTCTTCGGGATCGGTATCCCACTCAAGCGCTTCGCCAAGCAGAATCACGCCGATGCATTCATCCGCCCGTTTAATTGCGTATGTGTGTCCCTTGCAATTATGGTCAATACCGTATTGAGTTTTATAATTGTATCAGCGCTGTCAACAAATGCTTCGCTTATATCATCACGCTGTATTCCGCGAACGCCTTCGATGTTGGAATCAGAGAGCACTTCTAAAGCGATCAAGTCCATAGCTTACTCCTTACAGAGATTGTGGTTTCAGCACCCGTGCCGTTCCAACATTTCCAGCCCGATCTCGATGTGTTACTTCGTGTTGAGTTTGGACAACAGGCACACCGTCTCGACATGTCCGGTCTGGGGAAACATATCGACGGGGCGGGCGAAGGCAAGGCGATAGGCGGGGGCGAGCAGCTTGAGGTCGCGGGCGAGGGTGGCGGGATTACAGGAGACGTAAACGAGCTTTGGCGCGGGGGATTCGCACAGGGCGCGCACGACGGGCGCGTCGAGACCCTTGCGGGGCGGGTCGACGATGACCGCGTCGAAGTGCTCCTTCTTTTGAAGCCTTGGATACAACGCCGCGGCGTCGCCCTCGAGGAAGCGAGTTTTGCCCGCGAGATGGTTGACTTCGGCGTTTTTGCGCGCGTCGACCACGGCGGGCGCGACGATTTCGATGCCCGTCGCGTTCGCGCACGTACGCGCGGCGAAGAGCGTGATCGTGCCCGCGCCGCAGTATACGTCGCACACGCGGTCGCCGGGCTTCAGCTCGGCCAGCGCCAACGCTTCCTTATATAAGCGCTCCGCCTGCGGGCGATTGACCTGGAAAAAGGATTGCGGGGAGACCGAAAAGCGCAGGCCGTCCAGCGTTTCGGAAAGGATTTCGGCTCCGGCCAGTCTGCGGCAAAGACCGTCCAGCGCATGCGCGGGACGGCGCGAAAGCTCGCACGCGTACACGCTGCGAACCATTGGAAGTTCCGCCATGATCGCGCGGGCCAGCCGGGACGCGTCGGCGCGGGCGTACAGCGACAGCGTGACCATCATCTCGCCCGCCGCGTTCGTGCGCACGACGAGGTTCTTCAGCGGCAGGCTTCCGCGCCGCGCGCGCACAAAGGCGAGCACGCGGTTCGCGCCCTCCGTCTGAAGCGGGCATTCCGCAATGTCGATCACTCGATGCGTGCCGCCCTCGCACACGCCCGCCTTTTCGCCGTCAAACGCGAACTCCGCCTTGTTGCGATAGCCCAGCGTTTCCGGCGACGCGAGCGTCTCCCCTGCCTCAGGCGCGTCCACGCCGCCCAGACGCGAAAGCGCGTCCACGACCTTCTGGCGCTTGAGCGAAAGCGCGCGCGCGTAGGCGATATGCTGCGTCTGACAGCCGCCGCACACGCCATAATGCGGGCAGACCGGTACCACGCGGTCGGGCGACGGCTCCCGCACGTCCAGCAGACGCGCCGTGCAGAAGCGCTCCTTTTCGGCTTCAATCTGCACGTCCACCGTCTCGCCGGGAATCGCGAAGGGTACGAAAACGGCGCGGCCGTCCGAAAGACGGCCGACGCCCTGCATTTCCGACCCGACGCCGGTAATGAAAATCGTTTCTCTGTTCATCGGACGTAGCCGGTGAGATCCACGAGATCGTAATACTCGCGGTCAAAGACCATGGGCGACAGCGCTTCGTCGAGGGAGACGTCCATGATCTTGTTGCCCTTGATGCCCACGGCGCGACCGCCAATGTCGTTTTTCAGAAGCTCGACGGCGTGCGCGCCGGTGCGCGTAGCCAGAATTCGGTCGTTGGCGGTGGGGCTGCCGCCGCGCTGCGTGTAGCCCAGCACGGTCGCGCGCGTCTCGTGGCCGCTCAGCTCCTCAATGACCTCGGCGTACTGGCTGCTGGTCATGTGCTCGCGGGTGATGTGCAGCTTGGGATACTCCTTCTTGAGTGCCTTCAGATCCGTCTTCAGCGAATCCTGCGCACCCTCGGCGAAGATCAGAATCATCGAGCGCTTGCCGCTGATTACGCCCTTGTGCACGGTGTCGGCCACCTCTTCCAGCGTCCACGGCACCTCGGGAATGATCGCCATTTCCGCGCCGCAGGCCACGGCGGTATGTACGGCAATGTCGCCGCAGTGGCGGCCCATCACGGTGACGATGGACGCGCGCTCGTGCGCGTCGCCAGTATCGCGGATGCGGTTGACCGCCTCGACGGCCGTGTTCAGCGCGGTGTCGAAGCCGATGGTGAACTCGGTATAATTCAGGTCGTTATCAATCGTGCCGGGAACGCCGATCGTGGGCATGCCCAGATTGTTGAGCGCGCGCGCGCCGGCATAGGTTCCGTTTCCGCCGATGCACACAAGACCCTCAATGCCCAGCGCGCGAAGGTTGCGCACGGCTTCCTTCTGCACGGATTCCTCGAGGAAATCCAGGCAGCGGGCGGTCATCAGCATCGTGCCGCCCTTGTGGATGATGCCGGACACGCTGCGGGAATTCATTTCAACGTAATCGTCCTCGGTAGTCAGGGACTTCATCAGCAGGCCGTTATAGCCGCGCTTAAAACCAACCACGGACATCTGATTGCTCAGCGCCGTGCGAACGACAGCGCGAATCGCGGCATTCATGCCGGGCGCGTCGCCACCGGAAGTCAATACGCCGATGCGCTTCATGGATGGATTCTCCTCCTTTGTCTGCATCCGTCGCCCGGGGCGGAAATCCGCTTTGCGGGGCGAGAATTTTCACAGCTCTGCTTGTATTATAATCGATGATGTGTTAATGTTCAAGAACCGGCTTTCGACCGGAAACCAACAATGCTGTTAAGGTAACGCCGCACAAATGAGGTGGTCGCCCGGCGAATGGTTTTTCGTCCGATGCAGATTTCGGCGGAAAAGACATCGCCCGACGCGCCGCCGAATTGCGCGCTGGCGCCGTAAGCGTCCGCACAGCTTCGCGCGGGCGCGCAGCCTTTCGGAGGGCATGCTCATGGAACGAATTACCAGCGCTTCCAACCCGGTGGTCAAGCGCCTGAAGGCGCTGCGCGAGGCGAAGGCGCGGCAGGAAAGCGGCCTGTTTCTGGTGGAGGGCGAGGTCATGCTTCGCGAAGCGCTGGCTTGCGGCCTGAAGCCCGCCGAAGCGCTGGCCGAGGAGGAAAGCGCGCTTACGGACGAGCTTGCGCGCGCGGGCGCCGTCGTTCGTCTGGCCGTGCGCGCCGCCATCGAAGCCGCCTGCGATACAAAGACGCCGCAGGGCGTGTGCGCGTCGTTCACCATGCCGCGCCGCACGTCCCTTCCCACCGGCGCGCGCAGGCTTGTGGCGCTGGACGGCGTGCAGGATCCCGGGAACCTCGGCACGATCTGGCGCACGGCGGACGCGGCGGGCTTTGACGCGCTTCTGTTGGGCGCGGGCTGCGCCGACCCATGGTCGCCGAAGGTGCAGCGCGCCAGCATGGGCAGCGGCTTCCGCGTGCCCACGGTGTCGGGCGAAATGCCGCTTCTGCTCTCCCGCGCGCAGGCGGACGGCTTCCGCGTCGTCGTTTCCGCGCTGGACGGCGCGCCGCTGTACGCGCGCACGCAGCCAAAAGCGGGCGAAAAGCTCGTGCTCGTCATCGGCAACGAAGCGCGCGGCGTATCCCCGGAGGTGCAGCGCATGGCCGACGTAAAACTGAAAATTCCGATGCGCGGCGGAGCGGAATCTTTAAACGCCGCCGTCGCCGCCGGAATTTTAATGTATGAACTGACAAAAGAAAGCGAGTAGATGCACATGATTCTCAAGGGCGCAACAGTGAACTTCCTTGGCGACAGCATCACGCAGGGCGTGGGCGCGTCGTCCCTCGAAACGCGCTTTACCGACGTGTTCGCGCGCGAATTCGGCCTGAAGGCTGTGAACAATTACGGCATTTCCGGCACGCGCATTGCCCGTCAGCAGCATCCGGAGACGGACAATCCCCTCTACGATCAGGACTTCTGCCGCCGCTTCTCCAAGATGGATCCGAACGCCGACGCGGTCGTCGTGTTCGGCGGCACCAACGATTTCGGCCACGGCGACGCGCCGCTGGGCACGTTTGCCGACCGCACGCCGGACACGTTCACCGGCGCGTGCCATTATCTGATGAACGGCCTTCTGGAAATGTACGTCGGCAAGCCCGTCGTCATCCTCACGCCCCTGCACCGCTGGAACGAGGACTCCCTGCACGGCGACCGCAAGCCCAACGACGTCGCGCCGCTGTCCGCCTACCGCGAGATTCTGGTCAGGGTCGCGGAATACTACGCGCTGCCCGTGCTCGACCTGTACGCGACCAGCGGCATTCAGCCGGCGAACGCGGTCTGCCGCGAGCGGCTTCTGCCCGACGGCCTGCATCCCAGCGACGAGGGGCACGCCCTCCTCGCCCATCGCATCGGCAAATTCCTCGAAAGCCTGTAAGAAAGCGGGGCGTTTCACATGCTTCTCAGGGGCGCAACGATCAACTTCATCGGCGACAGCATCACGGAGGGCGTGGGCGCGTCGTCCGTGGAAAACCGCTATACCGACGTGCTCGCGCGCGAATTCGGCCTGAAGGCCGCCAAAAACTACGGCATTTCCGGCACGCGCTTCGCCCACCAGAAGAACCCGACGGTCAACAACCCCAGCTTCGACCGCGACTTCTGCGGCCGCTATGCGGAAATGGACCCGAACGCCGACGCGGTCGTCGTGTTCGGCGGCACCAACGATTTCGGCCACGGCGACGCGCCGCTGGGCACGTTTGCCGACCGCACGCCGGACACGTTCACCGGCGCGTGCCATTATCTGATGAACGGCCTTCTGGAAATGTACGCCGGAAAGCCCGTCGTCATCCTCACGCCCCTGCACCGCTGGAACGAGGGCTGCCCGCGCGGCGACGTGAAAACGGAGGACGTCGCGCCGCTGTCCACCTACCGGACAATCCTGCTCCGGGTGGCGGAATCTTACGCGCTGCCGGTGCTCGACCTGTACGCCGTCAGCGGCATTCAGCCGACGAACGCGCGCAACCGCGAGCGGCTCGCGCCCGACGGCGTGCACCCCAACGACGCGGGCTACGCCCTCCTCGCCCACCGCATCGGCAAATTTCTGGAAAGCCTGTAACCACGACGAAAGGAAACCAGCATGAGACTTTGCGTACCGATTCCCTGCTTTTTCCCGAAAATGGACTTCGCGGACGCGCTGCGCCGCGTGAAGGCGCTGGGCTTTGACGCCGCCGAGGGCTACGACTGGCGCGGCTTCGACTTTGCCGCCGTGCGCCGCGCGCTGGACGAAACCGGCGTGGAGCTTTTAAGCCTGTGCACCACGGAATTTCGCATGACCGACCCGTCGTTTCGCGGCGCGTGGCTGAACGGTCTGCGCGAAAGCTGCGCCGCCGCGCGGACGCTGGGCGTTCGCCGCCTGATCACGCAGGTCGGCCCCGACACCGGCGCGCCCCGCGCCGGGCAGCATGAAAGCATCGTTCAGGCGCTGAAGGCCGCCCGCCCCATTTTAGAGGACAGCGGCGTAACCCTGATGATCGAGCCGCTCAACACGCTCGTCAACCATCCCGGCTATTACCTGTGGTCGTCCGTCGAGGGCTTTGACATTCTCCTCGAGGTCGGCCACCCGCTCGTGAAGATGGTCTACGACATCTATCACCAGCAGGTGATGGAGGGCAACATCATTCCCAACGTCGTGAACCACTTGGACCTCATCGCCCACCTGCACGCCGCCGGTCATCCCGGCCGCCACGAGCTGCAATTCGGCGAAAACGACTACCATTTCATCTTCCATGCCATCGATCAGGCAGGCTACACGGGCGCGTGCGGGCTGGAATACAACCCCACCCTGCCCGCCGAGGAAAGCCTGAAAATCGCCCGCGCCCTGTACGCGCAGGCATAATACAGCCGCCGGTCGTTCTATGGGGCTTTCGCCCTTCGAATGCCCGGCGGCTCTCTTTGCTCAATCGCCCAGCAGATGATATACCGCGTTGAACTCGCTTCCCCGGTCGCTTACGCTGCGGATAAAGCCGGTAAAGTCTGTTTTGTACGTCTTCGCGCGATAGTTGTTCAGCGGATTAAACATCACCTCATAGCTGCCGTCTCGATAGAGCGCCACAAAGTTGTACGCCTCTACATTCATGTAATAGGGCGCGGTATGACAGTAGTCCGACAGCAGTACAAACTCCACGAAGCAAACCATGTCGTCAAAAAGCTCGTGTGCCTTCTTGTCGTCCTCCGGCAGAACCGGATCGGCGATGTAAAACACCCTTGTGCTCCGAATTTCGAGATAGCCGTCTCCGTGTTTGCCGGATTGATACATTTGCTTCCAGTATTCCTTCAGTGCGTCGATCGCGCCAGAAATCACAGCTTCGTCAGACTGCGTCCCATCGCTCGCTCCGTATCCGGAGATTTGCTTCCAGTATTCCTTCAGCGCGTCGATCGCGCCAGAAATGACAGCTTCGTCAGACTGCGTTCCACCGCTCGCTTCCGCCAGCGCGGATGCCGGCACGACCACCGCAAGCAGCAGCGCCAGCAGCATGCAAACCGTTTTCTTCATCCGTCTGCCTCCCTCTTAAAGCTCCTTCTGTCTCTTCACGCCCACATACGGCCCGTCCTCACACTGCCCGGCGGCGCGATAGCCGAGCGATTCATAGTATCCGTTCAGGAACGCGCTGTCCACCGCGCAGTCCAGCCGCATATAGCGCTTGCCGTGCGCCTGCCCCAGCGCCTCCGCGGCGGCGAGCAGCGCCCGACCCGCGCCCGACGCGGAGGAATCCGTCACGAGATTGTGCACGTAAAACGCAGGCTCGTTCTCGCACTCCGCCCAGCGCTCGTCCTCCGAAAGCAGCACCGCCGCGCCGGTGATTTTGCCCGTGGCGACGTCCGTCAGCACGTACAGGCAGTCCTTCGCCCGCATTTCCCGGTAATAGTCCGCCGGGTACGCGTTCAGATAGTCCGTGTCGTTCCACTGGCGAATCCCCTTTTCGTCCATCCATCGAACCCGCTTTTCATACAGCGAGAAGACCTCGTCGACTTCCTCCGGCCGCGCCGAGCGCAGCGCGTACCTGCTCTTTTCACCATCACGCATTCGATCCACCCATCCTGTCCTCATACGCGGGCGCTGCCGTCGCAGACGGCTGCCGCGCCGAATCTTCCTTTGCGCTCATGCGCCCGAGCAGGAACCCCAGCAGCGCGAGCAGCAGCATCAGCACGGCGATCACCGCCGCCCGACCGGCGCGCGCCGCGGACGCTTTCCGCTTTTCCCGCTTGTTCTCCTGGGGCGCTCTCCGCTGCCGCGCGGCTTCGCTTCGCCTGTCGCTGAACGCCTTTTCGTTGAACTTCGTCAGCACCTCGCGCTGGTCGCGCCCACAGCGGGCGCAGGTCTCCGAGGTCAGCAGATTGATGCGCCCGCACACGCAGCGCCAGAAATTCTTCTGCGTCTGCGGATATTGCACGGCGTCGTCGCCCGCCGCCGCCCGAAGCCGATCCAGCGCCTCGCCCTGCAAAACCGGCTGCTCGCCGATTTCCACCAGATCGCCGTCCTCCGGCTTCCAAACCGCGCCGTCCTCAAAGGTGACGGAGGTAAAATACATCTCCACGTGGTCGGCGTTCAGAAAATCCACCAGCGAATGCACCAGCTTGAACCCGCTGCGCGGCTTCACCAGCATCTCGTCCACGGTGATGTTCTCGGTCACGTCGGCGCGCGTGAGGCCGTTATACCAGCGCGTCGTCGCGGAATAGGCGACCACGGCGCGCTCGGACAGGTTGAACAGGCGAATATACGCACGCGTATGGCCGTTGTCATCCATTAAAAGCTCATACCCGCGCAGCTCGATCGGGCAGGACAGATCTACGATCAAAGCGCTCTCCTCCGAATTGCATTTGGAAAATTATAGCAGGTGATTGTTATCTCCATATGAACCCCCGGATTCGCGCATAACCGACGCGATTTTCGGCAAACCTGAAGCCAAATCGATCCGTTTCGAGGTGGTATTTATGGAAACAATCGCTTTTTACGACGCGCGTCCCTATGACCGCACGTGGTTCGACCGCCTGAATTCCGCGTACAGGATTCGCTATATCGAAAGAGCATTCTCTCCCGAAACCGCGCGGGAAGCGAGCGGCTGCCGTGCGATGGTTGCCTTCGTGAACGACCGGCTGGACGAAGCGTCGCTGAAGGCCGCCCATGACGTCGGCGTCCGCCTGATCTGCATGCGCTGCGCGGGCTACAACAACGTAGACCTTGCCGCCGCGGAGAAGCTGGGGCTCACCGTGACCACCGCCGCCAACTATTCTCCCCACGCCGTGGCGGAGCATGCCATGGCGCTGACGCTGGCGCTCAACCGTCACCTGCACGTTTCGTTCCGGCGCACGCGCGCGTTCGACTTCACGCTGCACGGCCTGACCGGCTTCGACCTGTACGGCAAGACCGCCGGCATCGTCGGCACCGGCCGCATCGGCCGCGCCTACGAGCGCATCTGCCGCGGCTTTGACATGCGCACCATCGCCTACGATCCCTTCCCCGCACCGGAAAGCGGCATCCAGTATGTGTCTCTGGACGAGCTGCTGTTTGAAAGCGACGTGATCTCGCTGCACTGCCCGCTCACGCCCGAAAGCCGCCACATGATCGGCGAAAAGGAGCTCCGGCGCATGAAGCGAAGCGCACTTCTGATCAACACGTCGCGCGGCGCGCTGATTGACAGCCGCGCCCTGCTGGACGCGCTGCGGCGGGGCGAGATCCGCGGCGCGGCGCTGGACGTATACGAGAAGGAGAGCGGCGTGTTTTACCACGACACCAGCGAATCCTCCGACCGCGACGAAAGCCTTTCCCTGCTCGTCACGCTGCCCAACGCCATCGTGACCGCGCATCAGGGCTTCCTGACCGACGAAGCGCTCTCGGAAATCGCTGCTTCGGTGCTTACCACGCTGGATCAGTTCTTCTCCGGCCACACCCCCGCCGCCGCTGTCACCAAACGGCTTCAGTTTGCATAGTCACGCGCGGCGGGCAATTTCGGTCGACGCCGCACAAATGAGGTGGTCAGCCGACGAATGGATTTTTCGTCAGATGCAAATGCAAATTTCGAAGGTTTACTGGAGGTAA
>ERZ827168.2365-NODE-2365-length-22305-cov-7.227146_pt1 | contig 22305 bp, 26 predicted proteins | sample MGYA00519868_ERZ827168 | MGnify/ENA primary metagenome ERZ827168 (study PRJEB31778, sample SAMEA3449271) | human gut metagenome | biome: human gut; feature: human-associated habitat; material: faeces | place: United Kingdom | collected 2010/2012 ...
CTTTTCCTATTAAATTTTTTTAGAAAAACTATTGACTTTTAATAGTTAGCCTTTCATGTAGCAATCATATAAAATAAACTGGTTGCGTTCTACCAACTTTCGGTTGTTTTTTGTACATTTTAGGTTGCATTTACTAATATTTTAGCATATTTTATAAAAATAAGAAAAAAACAACTACATTTAGTTGCTTGATATCTAATTATTTTTTATTTTTCTTTTAATATTTGTATGAGTCATTGATAGTTTTATTTTTTCTCCAGATTCTGGTGCAACATATTCCATTCTTTTAGAAAATAAGCCTTCTACTTTATAATCATCTTCTCCGTGTTTTGCATAAGCAAGTATAGTTTCAGGTAGCACTTCATAAGTTTCTCCTCTTCTTTCTAGTGCTGCTAGAAATTTTATATTTGCAGGTTTTTCAGATAGTTTTGAAAGTACTAAATCGCTTACTTCTAATAAACTTAATTCTTCGGAAAATGATTTAACCTCATTAATTGCTTCTTCATTTAAATATATGATTTTATTACCTGGATGAGGCGTCGCCATGATTTGAACTATAGGATCTCCTCTAAATAATATTTCTTTATCGTTTTTTTGATTCATTAAAACATCTCCTTTCATAAATAGTTATTATAACATAATTATTTTTTGTAAGAAATTTATTTTTATGATAATTCATATATTTTATATTTTTTATAGTCTATATCTATTTTTGATGATAAATAATTAAAAAGCAAAGTTATATTTTCTTTTGATGGATTTGAAACACAATCATTAAAAATTTCAAAGAAAGAAGAATCATATTCATATATATTATCTAATGAATTATCAAGTTTATTAATATTACAATATAAATTACGTATTTTTTCTAATGCTATATAGTATAGTGACAAATAGTCCTTTTCATTTGTATCTTTTACAATAATCTTTTCAATTAAACTATGTATTATTGTACTAGAATATTTAACATTATTTTTTCGTACGTTAAAATTATTTTCGATTGTTTGCTTTCTTTTTAATTTACCTAAAAGAACATTAAATTCATCTTCTTTATATTTTTCTAATAAAGATATATATAAATTTCTAAATTCAATATCAGGTAATTTAACACAATAATATTTTTCAGAATAGTCGCTATTTTCATATAACTTTTTTATTTTATTTACTGTTAATTTTGAATAACCATTTTGTATATGATATTCTTTTCTAATTTCTTCTAAGAAGTTGTAGTAAATATAATTAAAATATGGTGATGTTTTATCTGTACTGAAAAAAGTTTTTTTTAACTCTGAGAAACTTGTTGAATAGAATTTATTTTGTTTTTTCTTTCTTGGATATTCATTGTTTTCTAAAACTAAATCTTTTAAATTTTCTATAGTCTTATGTTTATCATAGATTACTTTTCCATTGGTAAATATTGATTCTAATGAACGATCAAAGTTACTTGGAAGTTCTTCTATTTTTTGTGCTAAATCATAAACATTTTTTTCAAAATATTCTATTTTTTTATTATCCACATAAGTAACACCTTTATAATTATTTTCATCGTTTGTTATAATTAATAAATCTATGTCAGAATCTTTAGTATCTGTTTTATAATTTGAACTACCATAAAATATTATTCCTAATATTTCTTTTCTATTTAAATAGTCTTGTTCATCTAAAAATTTGTAAATTATATCTATTGTATTAATATGAACCACCCACTTTTTTCATTTATTCTAACATAGTTTTATTAAATTCAGATAGAAAAAAATTTATTTGTATAATTTTAAAGATTGTAATATTTAGATATTTGATAGTTTTGAATATAAAAATTAATATAATCAACATATATATTAGTTTTCTCTTTTATCAACTTTTATAGTACTTAAAATATTTACTTTTAAGAATTTATCGTAGAACAAATCTTTTTTTAATAGAAATTTTATTATATTTATTAAATAAACTATAAATAAAATAATTATTGCTAGTATAAATAATATTATTTTTATGCTACCATTAATATTTAATATATTAAATAAATAGAATATAATTTTAGGAAGTTCTATATAATATAAACATATAATTACTTGTCTTAAAAATATTCTTAACATTCTTTTGTTTGCAACATCATACTTTATATTAACAAAGCTCATTCCTAAGGTTTTATTATTTATAGTTGGTATTATGACAAAGTAAATTATTAATATTATGTAATTTATTATTTTATTATTTATAAATATATTTATGAAAGTTATTAATACTATATATATAAATATATCTATTAAAATACTTGTTATTCTTCTTAATACTGATACTTTTACTGAGTCATTTATTGATTTTTCATCTATTTCTTCTCTTGATGGTAGTAATACTTTTAATTTATTCATTATGAAGTAACCTAGTATTCCTCCTAACGTATTAATCATTAAATCATCTACATCAAATAATCTGTATGGTCTTGGATAAATAAAATATAATCCTGTTAACTGAGTTAATTCAAAAAATAATGATAATAGAAATGTATATTTCATAATAGTTTTTAAATCTTTTTTAAAGTAATAATTTAGATACATTCCATATGGAATTGTCATAATAATATTAAATAGTACTATATAAACATTTGGATTTAATAATGTTTTTATATAGGTTTTTGGATTATTTAATACTAGTGAATTATCTTTTATAAAATCAATTATAAAATTAAATGGTATTAATTGATACTTTGGTGATGTTAAGCTTTTTACAACATCAATTGGTGGTAATGGAAGTATTACTAAAAAATATATTACTAGTAAGTACAATATAAATGAATATATTATTAAGACTCTTAATTTATTTATCGACCCATACTTATGATATTGTATTAATATGTATGGAATTGTTATTAATAGTGCAATAAATGGAAATATTAAGAATGCTATTTTTATAGATGTTAGATAAATCATATTTTTAACCCTTTCGTTTTTCTTTCTTTAAGTATTTTACTATATATTTCATTTTTAGTCATTACTTAAATATTACTATACATTACGTTTTTGAAATATTTATATTGGAAAGATGAAATTAAATATTATATCTAATATTACTATTATCACTAAAATAAATATATATGTTCCAATATCAGTATTATCTGATGAAGAATTTCTTCCATCTTTATATATTTCATCTTTTTGATAATTTTTCTTAGCATAATCATATTTATAATCATCGCATGATTGATTATACGCTCCATTTATGTATGTTTTTAGTTTACTACAATAATAACATGCTCCACATGCACCTTCTTTCTTTTTTTCTTCATTTAAAAATCTACAACTATTGCAACCCATATTAACTCCCCTTTCGGGTGATACCTTATCATTCAAGTTAACTTGAGAGTCAATAGACTTAAAAAAAAAGAAAGATATTTCTACCTTTCAATTATATTTTACATTTGTTTTTTATTAAAATTATCACTATATTTATAATTTTCATTTATTACTGCATGCATTTTTTCAAGTTCTCTTCCAAATTGTGGTCCTTCGTATTCTTTTTTATCTGTGCTATACCTAACTTCTACTCCAACTGTATCTTTATAAATTTCATATGCTTGTAGTAAATTATTCCATTCTTCTTCATTATCGTATTGGTAATCTGGATTTGTTTGTTTTACTTGCCAAATATAGAAGTAAATTCCTGCTGTCTTACATAATATTTCTTTTTTTAATCTTTCAGTTTCTTTATCTTCTGGAACATTGTATTCTGCTATATGTGTTCTCATTGATAATTCTGATATAAATTTTCTTGCAGTTTCATCTGTAAAGAATGGCGAATTTTCTCTTAAACTCCACATTTTTGCTAACTCACTTTGAGCTTCTTTTAACTTTGGTGATACAAGTGTTAAATTATAATGTGTTGCTTCTTTTTCTTCTGAACCATCTTCATATGTTGGGTATCCAGTTTTTTGATAATATTTATCATATAGTTTAGCAAGTTTTCCATATTCAACCATACAATCTATCATTTCATAGAAATTTGGATCTGTATCTTTATTTGCTTCAATCCAACTATTTATCCCTTTAAAACGATTGGCTAATGCTTCTGCTTGTTTATTTATTTCTTCTAATTCATCCATAGTTTCTACTTCTTCTTTTTCTGAATTAGATTCTTTTATTTCACTATATTTGTAATTTTTTTCAATTGTAGCAAACATTTTTTCTATATTTCCACCAAATTGTGGTCCAGAATATAAAATTTTTCCTTCATAAGATTTTTCTATTTCATTTCCTACTGCCTCTTTATATTCCTTATAATTTTTTTGAAGTTCTTCCCATTCTGCAACATTATCATATTGATAATTTGGATTAGTTTGTTTTACTTGCCAGATATAAAAATATACTCCCGCAACTTTTCTTAATATTTGTTTTTTCTTTTCAGCAATTTCTTTATCTTCTGGAATAATATAGTTTCCAATGGTTGATTCAACAGTTAAATCACTTGTAAACTCCTTAGCAACTTCATCTTTAAAGAAAGAATTTTTACTTCTTAATCTAAACATCTTATATACTTCATCTTGAACTTTCTTTAAGTTAGTTGAAAGAGTTGGCATATCATAACTTTCTGCTTTTCTTTCTCCATTACTATCGTGAATAGTTGGATAACCATTTTCTTTATAATAATTATTGTATTCTGCAGTTAATGACCCATACTCAACTAAAGTATCTATCATTTCATAAAAGTTTGGATCTGTATCTTTATTGTTTTCTATCCAATTATTAATTTCTTTAAAATGATTTGCTAAATCAATAGACTTTTCTTCTAATTCTTCTAAATTCATATTTTTTCTCCCTTACCAATTGTTTCGCATATTATACTACTTTTTTTCTTATTTGTCAATGTTTGCAAACATTGTCATCTATAACCAGTAAATTATATATTTCTATTTATCGCAAGACAAGCATGCTTTATTGTACCAGTGACTAAATTACTTACTTTATTTACTATATCTTTAGGATTTTCATTCATATTATTTTCAATCCAATTTAATACAATGGATACAAAAGCGTATTTATAAAAATTTGTTATAAAAACTTTATCATCTTCATTTAAATTCTTTGCCATATTACTTATTTCTTCATATATTATTGGGTAAACAAGTCTCGATATATTCTTTCTAAGGACCTCAATAGATACTGAATGATATATATTTGTGATAAATATTTTTTCATCTTCCATTAAATGAAATACAGATAAGAATTTGTCTTCCCATGTCTTAAATTCACTCTTCTTATCAAGGATTCTGTCAACTTCTTCAATACAAATCCATTCAACAAGGTCTCTTATATCTTGAAAATGATAATAAAATGTTTGCCTATTAATATCACATCTTTTTGCAATATCATTAACAGTTATTTTTGAAAATGACTTTTCTTTCAATAAATCTTTAAATGTATATGCAATTGCTTTTTTTGTTGTTAAACTACTCAAATTAAATCACCTAATTTATTATACTTTAAATAGTCATTATGAGCAAGATTTCCTAAGTATTCTTAAATTAAATGCTACTAATTTACTTTTAATGTTGTTTTAAAGATAAGAAAAGTAGTTTACTTTTCTTCGAATAAACCACTTTCTTCTAATAATAATTCTATGTCTGTTCCTTTTATTTTTTTTCTTACTATTTTTAATAATTGTTTTTCAGCGAATGTTAATGGAACTTCATCTATTCTTTTTTTATCTATTGCATAGTAACATGCTTTTAATAATTCACGTACGTCATATTTGCTTCCCCATACTTCTGGTACAGCTCTATCTACATTTAATAAAGTATATACTGCTTCCATTCCTGTTCTTATTGAGTACTCCGTTGTAAATATTGTATCTCTTGGAGTTTCAGCAAATTGTCCTAAGAAAGCAAAATTAACTGCTCCTTTTGGTACTACTAATGGTCTATCTTCATTTTTTCTTGGTTGGAAGAAAGCATTAATGTATGGCATATAACAAGTTGTGGTGTTACATTTTTCATTTGCATACTCTTTTATTTTGTCTTGTGGAAAACCTATATGATAAAGCCATTCTTCACATACTTCACTACCAGTACATTCCCTCATTGCTTTTTTTACATAATTACCTTTTTTATCTGTGTTAAGCGAATATAGCCAAACTAAAATCATATTTTTATCTTGAGATTTAAATTGAGGTTGTCTATTGATTGTCCATGATAAATACCAGTTTTCTGTACTATCTTTTATAGTTACAATTCCTCCTGTTGTTACTTTTCCACTTCTTGGATTCCTTTTACAAATATTAGTTATATATTTAATTATTTCATCATCACTTGTTGCAATGGTTGCACTCATCCAGTTTGTTTTATCTACATTACTACAGAATTTTTCTGGATTTCCATATTCATTATTTTTTGCTTGAGAAGCAATATTTTTCCACATATCCCAAGATTCACCACAACCATTTTTTATTTTTGATAAATCTGGAGGTGTTGTTTGATCACCATAACAAGATGTATCAGTACAACATCCATTCGTAATAAACACCAAATCATCTTCTATTAAATCTATTGTATTTTCTTCTCCATCTTTTTCGAAGATAATTTGTTTAGCACTCTTTCGATCGTTTTGATTCTCAATTATAACATTCTTGACATTAATTCCATATTCTATTTTTACTCCATGATTTTCCAGGTATTTTTGAAGTGGCAAAATCATTGATTCATATTGATTATATTTAGTAAAACGCAATGCCGAAAAGTCTGGTAATCCATCTATATGATGAACATATCTACATAAATATCTTTTCATTTCTAATGCAGATGACCACTTTTGAAATGCAAACATCGTTTGCCAATATAGCCAAAAGTTAGTGTTCCAAAAAGATTTTGGTAATACTTCTTCAATTTTCTTATCCTCTAAATCTTCCTCTTTAGTAATAAATAATTTAGAAAGTGCCATAGCGGATTCTTTGTCTAATTTAAACATTTTATCTGTATGAGCATCTTTACCACAATCCTCTGTTGCTCTACATAAAGAGTAATTTGGATCATGTTTATTTAACCAATAATATTCATCTAACACACTAACATTTGGTGTTTCAATTGATGGTACACTTCTAAACATGTCCCACATACATTCAAAATGGTTATCCATTTCTCTTCCACCACGCATATAAAATCCTTTAGTAATGTCTTTTCTTCCATCACATGATCCACCAGTTAAATCAAGTTTTTCAAGTAAATGAATATGTTCTCCTTTCATTTGTCCATCACGAACTAAGTAAAATGCTGCTGATAATCCAGCAAGTCCAGTTCCTATAATATACGCTGACTTTCTATCTACTCCTTCTGGTTTTTCAGGTCTTGCAAAAGCCTCATATGTTCCTGCTCCATAATACATAATTATTCCTCCTTATTATTAATATATATTTTTCAGTATACTCTCAATAATATTATGTACAATAAGTAATTTTTTAATGATGTTTAATTAAGCATAAAATTTTAATAATTGTCCAATATTTAGACAATATACTTTATTTGTAAAAAAAATAAAACGATATCTTAACGATACCATTATATATTTCTTACTTATTATCAATAATTATTATTAATCATTAATTATATTTTTTTATAAGAGTTTTTTCAAACAGTTCATCTAAATACATAACATCTGGAAATGATGTTTTATCATATTCTTTTAAATATCTAAAATATGGATATAATTCTTTTAATAATGTATTGTGGTTTGCTTTTTCTTCATATTCTTCTACTCCTATTGAATCAAGATTTTTTAAAAATGGAAGGACCATTCCTATTAATGAAAGACATAATTTATCTGTTTCTTTACTTATCTTAAGAGGAATGTCTCTGTTTCCTAAATATACTCTTAAAAATAGAGGATAACAATTACAAAGGTACCCATTTATTTTAAAACTATCGACATCTATTATATGTGGAGTATATGTTTTATCTACTAGTATATTTCTTGGATTTAAATCTCCCACTATAATATTCTCATCTAAATTGTGAAGTTTTTTTAATGAATCTGATACTTTTAATAATATATCTTTTACTTTACTTTTGTCTGTATTTGTTCTAATCGAAAATTCTAATAAGTTTATTGAGTCTTTTATATAATCCATAGTATATCCACTAAATTCACTATTTTTATATATTAATGATTTAGGACTAGTAAAGTTTTCTGGCAATATTCCATCTAATGTTATTAGTTTTCTTTCTTTTTCAGCTAATGATAAATCAGTTATTTCTCTAAAAAATTTATAGACATTTTTCTCATCATGTAGAAGAACTCCTTCTTTTCCTTGTCCTAACACATCTAATAGCATCATGTCTAAATCTTCTTATGTGAATTGTAAAAGTTTTTTACTTTTTGGTACTGCGATACATTCTTTTATTTTCACTACTCTAAAATCTGATTTCGAAAATGTATCAAAATCAACTTCTTCTTCAAATAGAGGTTCTATTTCTACTTTGCTTTCTTCTTGATTTTCTTCTATTGTTTGTTCATTATTTTCCATAATCTGCCTTCTTTCTTTGTATATTATAACAAATGACGTTATTTTTTTCTACTTTGATATTGTTTTTTATTTTAAATCGAGTGCTTTTTTAGGACAGTTCTCTATACAATTTAGACATAAAATACATTCAGTTCCATTTATTCTTTTTCTAGAGTCATCTAACATATCAACATTCATTGGACAACTATTAAGACATTTTCTACATTTAATACACTTAGTATGATCACATTTTACTCTTAAATATGAAAAGTAACTTGCAGGTTTTAAAAATATTGTAACTGGACAAATATATTTGCAGAAAGCCCTATTGTCTTTCAATAAAATTGCTAGGTTTATTCCAATTAAATAGTAAATTATATTTCCAATTATAAATGCATAAAATATAATTTTTTCAATATTTTGTACTTTAAAGATGAAAAGTGATGCCACAAATAAAAGAGAGATTATAAACATTATATATCTAATAAAACCTATTTTTAATCTTTTATTTTTTGGCTTTTTATATGGAAGTAAATCAAGTATTGCTCCTGTCCAACATGCATATCCACACCAACCTCTTCCAAAGAAAAGGGGTCCTAATATTTTGGCGATTAAGTAGTGGATTGTTGTGGCTTCAAATACTCCTAAAAATAGATAATACCAGAATCCTTCTATTTGCATATTTTCTCTGCATATTATTCCAAGGTATAAGAACATATAAAGACCTACTCCTAGTTGAACAAAATTTCTTGAATATTTATTTTTTCTTTTAGTTAAAATTAGTCCTATCGTAATACATAAACCTATATATGTAAAATTAAATAGATAAAATATATTTTTAGTAGATATAAATAAAGATATTGCAATAGTTTCAAATATTAGAAACATTGTTATAGCAATATAATTTTCTTTTATATTTTTTTTCATTCTTCTTCCCTATTTATAAATTTTTAGACTGTTCTATTTTATTATTTATATTCTTTTAAAAATGTTTCTAGTTCATGAGTGCTTTCAAAAATATTCTCAAATATATTGTAAAGTGTATCCGTCTGTTCATATTCACCTATGGCATAGCATTTTTTACCTAGCCCATAAGCAATACCTGCTTCAATGTGTGCTGCTTTTCCTGCAGGTAAAACTAATAATAAATTCTTTGAATTCTTTTCTCCATCTAAATCATTATTAAATAAATTAAGTACTATATCACTCTTTAAATTTAGTGATTCAAATTCTTTTTGCTTTTCTTCTGGAGTCTGATTTTTATTTCCATATCCCCAATCATCTTCATTTTTTAGAAAGCAATAATAAGATATGTTATATTTATCAAATAAATCACATATTTGCAATATACTTTCTTTATTTCTAGCTCTGCCGGCTATAAAAAACTCATATTTATTTTTCATTTTTATCCTCCTTTAATTATTAATTCTTAGTAAGTAACATCGATATCTTGAATTTAAAACTCTTTATCTTCATAAATTGTATTGTTTACTCTATATTTATGTGCTTATATATTTTTATATTTTTTCTAGAATTTTATAATACTTCAAAATATCATCTTTTGTTTTTTCTTAATATTCTTATACATGCTATTACTTTTTTAATTATTTCCTAATTATTATATCATTCTATTACCTTTTTTTCACTATGCTTTTTATTTTTTCTAACGGAGTTTTTTTTAAAACTTCATTCATCCTTTTTTCAAGACACCTTTGTTCTTCTTCTATAGTAATGCCTGCCTCATGCATAGTACCATCACTTAACATTACTTTAGTACCCTTAGGAACTGTTATGAAAGTTGCATTTTCTCCACTACCAATCATTACTCTTACTTTATCATCACTTTTTATTTTTCTACTATTTCTAATCTTTTTTAGTAATTCTTGTTGAACATCAAAATCTAGTTCTTCAAATTCACTATATGTTATTCCTAATTTTTCTAAGAATAAATTGTTCAATTCTTCTTTTACTTTATTTTCTTGCATATTTTCTCCTATATATAACTTTTATAAATTTATTATATATAAATTAAAAATAATTAGCAAATTACTAATTATTTTTGACAATATAAGTATTTATATGTCTTTTCTCGGACTTCTTGATTTATGTTTTCAATGTTTTTATGAATATCAGTATAAATATCGTTTACAAATTGTTTGTTTTCTAAAAACATAGAATGTATTTTCCTGAATTGTTCTTTAAACTCTTCTTCATTTAAAGTTGATGTTAATTTCTCATTTCCAAGTAATTTTATTAGATAGTCAAAGTCTGTAAATGGTCCTAATAGTTGACTTGCAGTAAATGGAAATATAGTATATTTTCCTTCTCCATTTATTAGTTTTAATGTTTCATCATTTAAAATACTCAATATACAGTTATTGGTTACATCATAAAATATTAATTTATCATCGTCTTCTATTATATTTATAATATGATTTCCACTATAATTTTTTAATAGAAAATCTTCTAAAAGTCCTTTTAATGAATGTTTTTTCTTATATCTTAGAGTTTGAGCGGTATTATCATATTTTATTTTTACTTCTTTTGGCCTATTAATTTTAGTATTTCCTCCATCCATATAACACATTATCATAGAACTTCTTTTATTACATGTTTTTATGAAATCATTTAACATTCTGGCATTTTCAAAACACGCACCATGTCCTTGCATAATTAGACTTTGAAGATTTTTTTCTTCCATCATACGATTACTAATACCATAAACATATTTTTTATTTTCACTAAAATATCCATTCCATAAAAGAATACTAAAAAGATTTGCTATATCTAGTGATGAAGTTAGTTTTAATTCTTTTACTAAATCTTTGTAACCTTTTAGTATCTTGCTATAATTTTTTTCTATTAAATTATCATCTATTTTTCTTATAGATTTTCTTTCTAAAATACTATAACCTAGGAATGAACTTGTTCCAACTGGCGGAGTTATTTTTGAATAAATAAATGCTTTATATATAGTTTTTAATGTTTCATCTTTATCTTCTAATAAATCTTGTCTATTTGTTAGAGACTCATATAAACTTTTATATATTAATATTTTCTTTTGGTTTGTATTTAAAGATGCACTTTCTTTTTTTACTTTTTCTAAAATACTTTCTAGAATTATTTCTAATTCGTTATTCATAATTTAACCTCTTTTTCTTTTATTCAAATATTGTATTTTAGATTATGTAATTTAATCTGTCAAGAAAAAAAGAAAGAAGACCTATATTATATATGTTAGATAAATCCCATATTTTTAATATATCTTCTTCTTTTATAAATGAACTATATAATATTTTATTTTTACTATAATCATATATAAGGCTCCATTATCAGAAATTACAATATTACTTGCAGATGATACAACACTTTTTAATTGTCTATATGTTTGCTCTTCCTGTTACTAGAATTGAATATTTTTTTACTTATTTTTTTTGGACTTCTATAGTTTCTTCTTGCTTATTTAACCTTTCTAAGTCTTTATTCATATAAAATATGTCTGAACAAAATTTTACTACTTCTTCTTTTTCTTCTTTTGTTCTTATTATATAATTTCCATTATCTGTTGTTTTCAAGGCTGATGAGTCCTTATAGTTTTTCTAAAATTTGGGTTTTTATATACTTTTCCATTTTGAAATGCACCCACTATATATTCTTTTGGTATTCCATAATATTCATTATCTAAATCTTTAAATATTCCTTCTTTTCCTTGAATAATATCTTCATTTAATAAAAGAATGATTGTTGTATATCTTGGATGATGATAAGTAAGTAATGGAAAAAATTGAGTACTTGGATAGACAGTATTTGTTAGAGAAGTTGATTTTTCTCCTAAATAACCAGTATTATTTGTAAGGCCTTTTTTAAAGAAAGTATTTACATCATCATAATGAGTATTATGAAGTCCTATTATTTTTTTATCTTGTAAATACAAATCTTTTAGAAACTCAAATTGTTCTTCTGTTAAATCTGATTGATTTACAAAGTCTTTAATAAATTCTTTTGGATTGATTTTTTCTTCTTCATCTATGCTATCTTTTAGTGAATCCATTTCTTTTATTTCATCTTTTTTTATTAACTTATTTCTTAATTCTATTAATTTATCTTTTAGATTCATACAATGCTCCTATTTAAACTTTACATATGGTATTCCTAATTTTGAATATACATCATACGCTCTTGGTAAATTTAGAATTCTTGCGAATAGTAAATTATAAAATTCATCAAATAAAATTATTGAGCAAAGTGTAATGCTTATTGATAGAAATACTTTTTTATTCATTTTTTTTGCTAAAAAGAAAAGAAATGGAATTATTACATACATAAGTAAAAGTGCTGATAATCCAAAAAACATAACACTTCTTAGACAAACAAATCCTCCAATATTTCCAAAGTTTAATATTTCTTGATTGTAATCCCAACATCTTTTATGAGTAATTAAAAGCATTCCTAAACCTGAAAAGTATTCTAGAATACCAGTTAATAAGAAACTTATTAAAAATACTTTCCATGGCTTTTTTCTATGTTTATATGTTAGATAATATATCATAACAGAACCTGTTGCATATATGTTAATCCAAGGAAGAAAGTTTCCACCTCTCCAATAAAATGTTTTCATTCCTCCATTAAAAAAATAAAAAATAAATTCATATAACCATCCAAAACAACCAGTTATTACTATTAAAAGTGCTAGTATTCCAACCATTGTCCATCTATCAAACTTATGATTTTTATCTAAATAATCATTATAAAACTCTTTCATATTTACTACCTCTTATTTTATTATATAGTAAATTATATCATAAGTAATTATAAATTTACTTTTACTTTTTGAAATACACTTTTATTCTTTTCAACATCTTTCATTAATTCATCCCTAAATAATAAATATTCTTCTATATTTAAGTTAAGTGCTCTGATATATTCCATATCAGATATAATATTTTTGGCATCTACTTTAGATATTTCTCTATATCTAAAAAGTCTTTTATATTCATCTTGTGGCATCATTATATTTCTTGTCCAGTCAAGATAAAGTGTTTTATTGTCTAACATTATTTCTACAACAGAATGAAGAAACTCTATTCCATTTAATTTTGCTATACCAGTTACTACTTTAGCATCACCTATGGCTAGTGCTAAATCTATTGATCTCGTGTGACATTTACGATATCTTTTTGTTGTTTCTAACTCGTTTTTTATTTCGTTATTTTCAAATATATAACTTGAAATAGTATCAAAATGATATGTATCCATTTTTTCTTCTTTATATTCATACATTTTAGTATCGGAGTTATATGTGATATTATCTGTCTTTATTTTAAAAGCAATTTCATTAATCTTATTTATAGGTCTTTGTAAAATTCCTTCTTTTTTTAATGTATAATTATCAATTGCAAATAATATAGAAAGATTCTTATCTGTTTTTAAATATATTTTGTGTTTGTGTTTAAAAAGCTCTTTTCTTGTATTTTCATTTATTCCTTTATTTTTCATTATATTCAACCTCATCTGAATTATTATACACATAATAGTGTGATATTCAAAGAAAAAATAGATATTATTATATCTACTTACTCTTTTCTTTCTTTTTATTTAAAATTATTGTTATTACTGCAATTAAAAGAATAACTGCTACTAATATTCCAACTCCTAGCCAACCTAGTGTTGCAACTATTTTGCTTCCTAAAGACATAATTATTCCTGCAAGTACAACACCTAGTGATACTGCTAAAATACTAGTCTTAAAATCTAATTTTAAAAAACTTGCTGCAAGAGTTCCTGTCCATGCCCCTGTACCTGGTAGTGGTATTCCTACAAATAAAAGTAGTGCTATGAATATTCCGCTATTACCAGCAGCCTTTCTAAGTTTTTCTCCACCTTTATCTCCTTTTTCTATACACCATGTAAAGAACTTTTTAGTTAGTTTTTTATCTTTACCCCATTCAAGTACTTTTCTCGCAAATAAATATATAATTGGAACTGGTAATAAATTTCCTATAATAGCAATTGGATAATACATAAATATATTAAGTCCTAAACTCTCTGCAATAGGAATTGCTCCTCTTAGTTCTACTATTGGAACCATTGATATAAAAAATACAATTATATATTTAACAAATATTGGTAAACTTGCCATATATTTCATCCTTTCTTCATATAAATATAATTTTATCATAAGTTATTATACTTTTCATAATGTTATATTTTTTATTTACAATTATATGTAAATTATCAATATAATTTTAATCTTTTTACTTTTTCAAGATTTATTTCATTTACTTTATCTTTGTTTAATTCAAGTACTAAGTTTGGAACATCGTCAAACATATTCTTTTTTGTTGTCCTTGTAATTTTTAATGTTTCATCTTCTATCATAGGAAGTAACATATTTTCAAATATTGTTTTTGTGTTCTTTTTAGTATTTAATCTATTGTATGTAGTAGCATAGTCAAGTACTGTTTTTTCTCCATTTAATGCTAAAAAGTAATTTAGTGCTTGATAGTCAATTGTATGCCATTGACGCTCTGACTGAGAATCTAAATTGTGAATAATATATTCTTTTTCCAATTCTTTTTTTACACTTATTAACATGTATTTTAAAAATTCTGTAATATCTAGTCTTGTTTTAGAAGTTCCTATTACTCTATCATAATTTGAATCAAAATTTATTCCTCTATTAAATATTATATATGGATATACTTCTTTATTTAGTAAGTACCACATTGCTATTGTTCTACTACTTCTTCCATTAATATCAAAAAAGGGATGAATATATACGAAATAGAAATGCATTATTTGTGATTTAATAAATTCTTCTGTTTGGGAATCATCTACTTTGAAAGTATCTATAAACTCAAAGTATGAATCCATATATTCCTCAATTTTTTCATAAGGAATTCCTTCATCCATAGAGTCATCTAATCTTCCACTTTTTAGTATGTATACCGGTGCCTTTCTATATTTTTCTCCCATATGAGATAAATCGTATTCTTCTAATAAGTCTTTACTTAATATTTTATATAATTTTAAAACATTTTCTTCGGTTATGTCTTGTCCTTTTAAAATATATTGATATCCATTATATAGATTTATTATCCTATTTCTTTTTTCTATATTTTGTTCTTCTGATGCGTTTTCAATTACTTTTTTAATAAAAGATACAGAATCATTATAACCTTCTACAGTATTATTTGCTTTTATCTCTTGATTAAACATTACTTTTTTTGAAAAATCACGGGTATTCATAAAATCTTCTTCTAATAAAAATAGTTCTAACTCTTCTTCTATTTCTTTCAAGATATCTATATTAATTCTAAATGGTATTCCAGTTAGTGTTTTTAATGGTAATTTTTCTTTTGCCATAATATCTACCTCTTTTAATTAGTTATTATAACATTTCTTATTATGAATTCAAAATAAAAAGGCAATAATATCACCTTTTTAATTAAATTTGAATTCTATAGTCCAATTTTTCTTCTAGCATCTAATATTTCTTGAGCTGTCATTGGCTTATATGTATATTGTTTTGGTCTTTCTTTATATTGTTTTTTTGCTTGATATGACATTTTATTTTCTGTAGTAGATTGTTGTTCTTTACTTATTGTTGTATAAATATATTCTGAATCAAATGCTATGTTTTGTTTTGTTAAATTATACTTTGCTCCTCTTTGATATATTTCTTCTCTTAATTTATCATCAAAGTTTTGAACATTTGCTCTTGTTATATATAGCATCTTTCTTAAAGCTTTTTCTATACTTTGTTTTTCTAATTTTATGCTTTTTCCATTATAACCTATAAGATTATCTATATCTTCTTGACTATAGGTATCTATTTTATCTATTAGTTTTATAATTTCTTTTTTTACATAGTTTCTATACATAGATATAAATATAGTACTATTTAATGATTCTCTTTTAAAACCATGTCTATTAGCGAATTCTACATCTGTTTTAGAGAAAATATCACACTTTTCAGTTCTTTTAAATGATGCCATTTGTTCATTTAAAACCATTTCTGTAATGTAGTCAATAAATTTACTTTTTGTTCCATTTGCTATAATATCTTTATTTTTGTTTTTCTGTATCCATTCTTTATTTAGTTTAGTCATTGATTCATCAAGTATTTTAGTTCTTAATGAATTAAAAGAAAAACGTTTGTCACCATCTTTTACTGATGGTTCTGATGCATAACCTATCCAATCATCAACGTTTGCTGTTAAAAATGGTGGTCTATGTAAATGTTCTTCTAATTCTGGATGTTCTTTTTTTATTTCTTTTAAAATATCTAAGAATTTTAATAAATTAGTATCACTGCAATACACAACTATAGTATCTGCTCTATCTCCAAAATTATCAAGTTTAAAATAATATTTATATTTTTTATCTTTACACTTTTCCATTAAAAGTCTTGCAAAATAATCTGTATATGTTGAGTCTGTATTTATATAAAATCTATGATGTACATCATATAATGAATGTTGATTCATATAAATATAATTTGATGCTACATGTTGCCAAGTGGATTCTTCACCTATTCTGTTATATCTTATTGAATCAAGTACTTTTTGATAATCTTCATCCTTTGTATATTGTGGACTATTCGTTTCTTCATATGTATTTTCTAAAAAATCATATATTTCTTCTATGGTTGTTGGATTAAAATTTCTTAATCTTCTTTGTAACTTTATAAATCCTAATTGATAATCTTGATGTATATTATTTATGTTATAATTTAAAATATTATTTTTCCATTCGTTGAAACAATATAATTCAAAATTAAATTTTTCTCTTACATTGTATCTACCCATAACCTTTTTATCAAACATAGTTTTTACTATCTTTTCATACATAGAATGAGAATATCTTTCATAATCTGACTTATAACTTTCTTCATAACATTCCACTAGTTTATCTATTATTTTTTTCTTCTTTATTGGATCCTCTAATCCTTTAAAAAATTCTATTGTTTCCATAACACACAACCTTCCCCATTAAATTAGGCTTATTATACTATAAACTCATTAATTTTTCAAGGAAACAGAAGAATTAAACACAAATTGCATTTAACCATTTAAATAACCAAATAGAAGAATTACTCTTCTTGAAAATGCTTTAAAACTTATTAAGTTTAAACAATGGTATTATTCTAAAGCATTAGAAGATTGCACAGTTAATAAATTTAAAAATATGTCTATTGAAGATATGCCTTTAGATATTCAAAAATTATATAAAGAAACTCACTAACTAATATTAGTGAGTATTTTTTAAATATTCTGCCATGTTTATTCCTAGATTTTTCATGGTAAGTCTTCCTTTTACATCATTTTCTACTGATGAATTGTCTGCAAATTTTAGACTCCAATAACTTGTTGGGATAACTGGCATATTGTTAAATAGAAAATACTTATTTATTCTATCTATCGCATGATTTGCGCCAGACCTATACATGGTAGCAATTGTTGCGGCAGGTTTACCATTAAATAATGTTCCTTTAGTTTGAGCAGCATAAAACACTCTATCTAAAACTGCTGTTAAAGCACCATTTGCTCCTGAAAAATAAACAGGAGTTCCAACTATCAACCCATCGCACTCTATTATTTTTTCTATTAGTTCATTTGCTATATCGTCATTAAATACACATCTATTAGTATTTGAACAACTACCACAGGCAATACAACCTCGTACTGGCTTTGTGCCTAACCAAAACCATTCTGAATCTATTCCTTTTTCTTTTAAACTTTCTTCTATAATTGATAATGCTTTATATGTTTCACCATTTTTATGAGGACTTCCATTTAATAATAAAACTTTCATTTACTTCTTCCCTTCTTATATAAATAACAATCATCTTCATGAGAATTTATTACACCAATCGCCTGAAGATATGAATATATTATAGTTGTTCCAACAAATTTCATTCCTCTTTTTATTAAATCCTTTGAAATTGCATCTGAAAGAGGAGATGTTGTTTTATCATTTTCATAAATTATTTTGTCATTTGTATATGATTTCAAATAATTATAGAATGTTTGATATTCTTCTTTTATATTTTTAAATACTTTGGCATTATTTATACTTGCTTTTATTTTTAATTTATTTCTTATTATATTTTTATTTTCTGATAATTCCAATATTTTTGTTTCATCATAGTTTACAATTTTTTCTATATCAAAATTATCATATGCTTTTTCAAATGCTTCTCTTTTATTTAAAACACATTCCCAAGATAACCCTGCTTGAAATGATTCTAATATTAACATTTCAAATAAATATTTATCGTCAAAGTTTGGTACTCCCCACTCTTCATCATGATATTTTATATATTTTTCATTTTTTAAATTACACCATTTACATCGTTTCATATTTGCTCCTTTATTTAATGAATAAATATATCTTTAGGACATTTTCTATATTTTAATTTTTTTGATATTTCGTATGAAATATCTGTTTTTTCTGTTAAATTAAAATCCAACACTTCTTTTTCAAGATATTTTAAAATACTGTCTAAGTCTCTTTTTGTATCAATTGATGCTAGGCAAATACTTTTAAATAAGTTTAATAAATTTAATTGGTTTATTAAGGCAACGTTTTCTTTTTCTTTTGGTATATAAAATAAATCTGGATCAATTATAACGATTCCTTCTTTTCCAATTATTGTATTTGCCCTTTTTACATTCTTTGTACAAATATTATTTTCCGTTAATATATTAAATAATTTTTGTAATTCAAATAGTTTTTCTAAGAGATATTCCTTTGGCTCATTTAGAGCGTTTACACTATTATCACTATTAATATTTTGCTGTATAGCAATCTACTTTAAATTGACATTGTAATAATTTTCCAAAAAATATTTTTATTTTATTTTTTGCAGTATAAATGTCATATAATTCAATTAAATGTTTATCATCTATACTTTTTAGTATATCAAATACTTTTTCTTTTATTCTATAACTATTATTAATAAATCCAAAATATTCTTTTAATATTATTTCATCATTATATGATACTTCTCCACAATCACCTTGACTTAGATATTTCATATTTTCTAATTCTAATTTTTGAAAATTTCTATTATATTAATCCATCTTTATCCCTTTTCTTAATTAAAGTTTGTTATATATAATAACAGAAAAAGAGAAAATTTTCTACTTAATAATCTTAATTAACTTCTTGCTAGTCCATCTACTGATAAGACGACTCCTGTTATATAACTTGCAAGAGGACTTGCTAGAAATAAGAAAGCATTTGCTATATCTTCTGGTTCTCCTATTCTTCCTAACGGAATTGATTTTATTAATGGTTCTATGACGTTTTCTGGTAAATTTTTAACCATGTCAGTATTTGTTATACCCGGTGCTACTGCATTTACTCTTATTCCGAATTTTGCAACTTCTCTTGCAAGAGACTTTGTCATACCATTAACTGCAAATTTACTTGTTGGATACATTACTCCGCTTGGCTGACCATATATACTTACCATTGAACTTGTATTTAAAATTACACCTTTTGTTTCTTTTAAATATGGTAAAACTTCTTTTGAACATACAAATACGGATTTTATATTTAAATTTTCTACTCTTTCATACTCATCCATTGTATAGTTTTCTATTGGCATAGATGATGATACTCCAGCATTATTTACTAAAATATCTATATGATTATACTTTTCTTTTACTTTTTCAAATGTTTCTCTAACTTCATTTTCATTTGTTAAATCTGGGTAATATCCATCTATTTCATAATTTTTATTTTCTTCTTTTAGAGTTTCTAATGCTTTATCTACTGTTTCTTTTCTAGAACCTAGTATTACTACTTTAGCATTATTTTCTAAAAACTTTTTAGCTATCGCAAAGCCTATACCTCTTGTACCTCCTGTTATAATTGCTACTTTATCATTTAACATATTATTCCTCCTCTATATACTTATTATAATACCACATCTATCTTAAATATATAAAAATAAAATACTATTAAAAGTAATAGTATTATAATTTAATTCTTATTTTTAAATATTTATAAGGTCCTTGATATGCTTCTTCTTGTGTTGTTTCATATGTATTTAATAAATAATTAATAATTTCTTCATTTTCTACTGGTTGGATTGTCATTATCTCATCAAAATCTCTTTTTAATTCTTCTAATATAATGTTAAATAATTCTTTATTTTGAATTATTCTACTTCTTGTTGTTATCCATTTTATTTCTTTATAAATCGCAAAATCTGCAACTATTTTGCCATTTTCTTTAATATAGTAATAGTATACATTATTTGCCTTTATTTCTAGAGCTAATGCACAGTTTTGGTTTAAGCTTCCATTTAATTTTTTCCATTTATTAATATCAGATTTTACTATTTTATGCATTTTTTCTTATTGTTTTTCCATAAACTCTTTTAATAATCTTATCTTTTATTCATACTTATCTAGATTTCTTTCTAATAATTTATTATCGTTAGTTTTTAGATATTCTTTTATTTCATCTAATGATAAGCCTAGTTTTTTTAATTCAACTATTAGATTTGCTTTATATAATTGTTTATCTTCATAATATCTATATCCTGTATTTATGTCTATTGAACTAGAATATGGTAAATCAATTTCATCATAATATCTAAGTGTTACGACTAGTATATTTGTAATTTCTGAAAATTCTTTTATTTTAATACTAACATTAAAGTTATCTTGAGAGTCAATAATTCATTATATTTTTTCTATATTTTTTAAATTATTTTCTATATCAAAAGTTAATTTTAATGTTTCACAATAATTTATAGGACCTTTTAATATTTCTTTATTATTGTATCTATAACTTAGCATATTATCTTCTATTTTTATATTACACCATTTATTTAATAAATATGATATAGCTGTTGCATGAGAGACTATTGCGATTGTTTTGTTTTTGTTTTCTTTTAATATTTTTAAGATGCAGTCATACATTCTCTGTTCTACTTCTTTTTTATTTTCTCCATCACCAATTTTATAGTTTTCATCTAAAAATTGTCTTCTTTCAAAGTCTTTTGGTTTTTCACTCCAAGAACTTATACCGAATCTTCTTTCTCCTAATTCATCTAAAATATTGATTTTTATATTATTATTTTCTGAAATATATTTTGCTGTTTCTATAGTTCTAACATAATTAGAAGTAAATATAACTTCTATATCATTAAAAATAGAATTATTAAATTTATCTTTTGCTAAGTTTTCTCCTTCTTTAGATAAAACTTTCTTTTCATTTTGGATTTGTAATGTATCTGTCGATAATTCATTATTTACATCTAATGTTTTTGAATGTCTTATTAAGTATATTATTGTCATATTTACTCGTATAATCAATCTTATAGAAATATTAATCGATTTCTATTATTGATTAATCCCTTTCTATTTATATTTTTTTATTGTATATCTAGATGTATAATAATTTCTCACTGTGGATTTGTTCCTATATTTTCACAGTCACACTATGTTTTGGACTCCTTATATAAAATAAAAAGCAACTTGATAGTTGCTTTAAATTACAAATGGTGCGAGTAACAGGAGTTGAACCTGCACGTCTATGACACTAGATCCTAAGTCTAGCGCGTCTGCCAATTCCGCCATACTCGCATTGAATGGTGGACCCTACAGGACTCGAACCTGTGACCGCCCGGTTATGAGCCGGATGCTCTAACCAACTGAGCTAAGGGTCCAATTCACATTGCTATTTAATGATAGCATGAATTTTTTAGGAATGCAATAGAAAAATTAAAAAAAATAGAGTTTTTCTGATTCAAATATGATAATGTCTTAAGTAATCAAGATTGATTTTGTCTTAATA
>ERZ827168.2366-NODE-2366-length-22303-cov-4.707749_pt1 | contig 22303 bp, 14 predicted proteins | sample MGYA00519868_ERZ827168 | MGnify/ENA primary metagenome ERZ827168 (study PRJEB31778, sample SAMEA3449271) | human gut metagenome | biome: human gut; feature: human-associated habitat; material: faeces | place: United Kingdom | collected 2010/2012 ...
CCTTCCGTGCCGTGTTCGATAAGTACGGCGTCCTCTCTCCTGACGGGGTGGAGGAATACTACGGTCTGGAATCGGTGCTGGATACGCTCAAAGGAAATCTTCCGCGCAGCAACCGGTTTGCCATTGTCTGCCGGTCTGGCGGCGAAGCGACCATGAGCGCCGATCTTGCAGAGCGGCACGGGCTGTTTCTCCCGGATATTACGCCGGAGACGCAAAGCCGGATCAACGCTATGATGCCGGATTTCGGTACGGCAAAAAACCCGCTGGACATGACGGCTGGACTGCTGGGCGATCCAGTGAAGCTGAGTGCAACGCTCAATCTGCTTGCAGAGGATCCGAACATCGACGCGATGATCGTGGCGTTCGACGCCGAAGGAGAGGTCGTCTCGGAGCAGACGCTGCCCGAGACGGTGAAGCTGCGCACCGGCACGGCTTCGCCGAACGTCCAGCTCTGCGCCAGCTTCCGGCAGCCGTGGCTCTACTTCATCGGCAAGAGCGATTTCAGTGCGACCGAGGCGATGCGTTACAATTACGAAACGGGGCAGGTCGACTGGGACTACATCACGGCCGACATCGACGGCAACCACGAGGGCGGTTCGCTCATCTACGGCTACATGGGCGTGCACCCCACGACCGAGCAGCTGTGGGTGGGGAAATCCTCCTATACGAACAGCCGGATCCACCTCTACGACGTTTCGCGCAGCGATGCGGTGGAGTACGGCAGCTATTATCAGAAAAAGGCGAGTCCGGCGGGCGTCGATTTCGCCTACCGCTTCACGGAGGAGTGGATCAACCGATAGGGATATGAGTTTTACGAAGTTCAAGCGATGGTTCGCAATCCTCGCATGTGCGGCGTTCGGCGGCGCATGTATGGATTACGGGCCTTACGAAGTGGAGGATTTCGGGATTACCGGATCGGGGTTGTTCATCACCAACGAGGGCAACTTCATGTACGGCAACGCGTCGCTCTCTTACTACGATCCGGAGAAGAAACAGGTCGAGAACGAGATCTTCTTCCGTGCCAACGGCTTCAAACTGGGCGATGTGGCGCAGTCGATGGTCATCCGCGACGGCATCGGCTGGATCGTGGTCAATAATTCGGGCGTGATCTACGCGATCGACATCGACACCTTCAAGGAGGTGGGGCGTATCGAGGGCTTCACTTCGCCGCGCTACATCCACTTCCTGAGCGACGAAAAGGCCTATGTCACCCAGATCTGGGATCCGCGCATCTATATCGTCAACCCCCGGACTTACGAGATCACGGGGTATATCCAGACGGACATGGATTTCGAGACGGGTTCGACCGAGCAGATGGTGCAGTACGACAAGTATGTCTTCACCAACTGCTGGTCTTACCAGAACCGGATTCTGGTGATCGACACCGAGACCGACACCGTTTGCGACGAGATCACGGTGGGCATCCAGCCCACGTCGCTGGTCATGGACAAGTACAACAAGATCTGGACGGTGACCGACGGCGGTTACGAGGGGTCGCCCTACGGTCACGAGGCGCCGTCGCTCTACTGCATCGACGCCGCGACGCGGAAGGTCGAGAAGCAGTTCAAGTTCAAGTTCGGCGACTGGCCCTCGGAGGTGCAGCTCAACGGTACGCGCGACACGCTCTACTTCATCAACAAGGCGATCTGGCGGCTGCCCGTCACGGCGACGAACTTTCCGGTGAAACCCTTCGTGCCCTATCAGAATACGCTCTATTACGGCTTGACGGTCAATCCGTTCAATTCGGAGGTCTACGTGGCCGACGCGATCGACTACGTGCAGGACGGGGTCATCCTGCGCTATTCGCCCGAAGGCGAACTGCTCGATGAATTTTATGTGGGGATTATCCCCGGCGCCTTCTGTTGGCGTTGAAAACCGATAAACCATGAACAGAATACGTTTCAGTTGTTTTGCGCTCCTTGCCGCGGCGGCCGTCGCCTGCAACAAGGACGACATCATCATGCGCGAGGAGGCGCAGGCTCCGGTCATCGCCTTCGATGTCAATACAGGCGTCTACACCGCCAAGGTGGGGCGGGAGTTTACCATCGCCCCGACTTATGAGTACGTCGACCGTGCGGTCTATGCGTGGAAGCTGGAGAAGACGGGCCGGATCATCTCGACCGAACCCGTGCTGACCTACGTCATCGACGAGGTGGAGGGCGAGGAGAAGGAGGATTATTACATCGAGTTGGAGGTGACCACGCCCCAGGGGACGACGCGCGAACAGACGCGCGTGGAGGTTTACCGAATCCTGCCGCCCGTGATCGTCCTCTCCGAAGGGGCGGAGGTCGTGCGGGGGCATGTCTACGAGATCTCGCCGGACGTGCGGTGGGGCGAGAAGGCGACCTACCGCTGGACGATGCGTCGTCCGGGGGCTGCCGAGGCGGAGGAGGTCGGGCGCGAGCAGACTTACGAGTTCTGCGAACAGGCGTTGGGCGAATACGAACTCCGCCTGCGGGCCGAGAACGAGGACGGGGCCGACGAGAAGAGCATCCGCGTGGAGGTGACCGAGGCACTTCCGGTCTCGGTGACGGTGCCGCCGATCGGACGGCTTTACGACGGGCTGACACGTACCGTGCCGCTCGGGCGGTCGATCACGCTGCGTCCCTCGATTTGGAACGGCCGGAATCCCCGTTACAGCTGGACGGTCGACGGCGAGGAGATCTCGACGGAACTCGCCTGCACCTATACGCCGTCCGGCAAAGGAGTGAAGAAGCTGCTTTTCACGGTGACGGACAGCTCGGACGAACCTGCGGCGGCGGTGGCGAAAGGGGTGAGGTCGACCGGCGAGGTGCGAGCGACGGTGGAGTACAGCGTCGAGTGCTGCGACGAAGAGGGGGCTTTCCGACGTCCGGCCACGCCGTCCAGCGAAGCGTCGTGGACGAAGGTCTACGAATATACGCCTGCGCCCGGCCAATTCATCAATGAACTTGTTTCGGGAGGGTTCACCGGTGCGGAGACCACGCCCGAAGCGGCCGTCGCCTATGCCGAAGAACGGCTGCGCAAGGGGACGTGGGTATCGCTCGGCGGCTGGGGCGGCTACATCGTCGTCGGGTTCGACCACAGCATCGACAATTCGTCGGAGGGTTATCGCGGCGGCTACAATTTCTCGATTACGGGCAACGCCTTCGAAGGATCGTCCGAACCGGGCATCGTCTGGGTGATGCAGGATACCAACGGCAATACGCTGCCCGACGACGAGTGGTACGAACTCAAAGGTTCGGAGTTCGGCAAGGAGGAGACTCTTCGGGACTATGCGGTCACTTACTACCGCCCGACCTATTCGGGTGCTTCGGTGCAGTGGCGCGACAATCGCGGCGTCAGCGGCAAGATCGACTATCTGAAAGCGTACCACGACCAGCCCAGCTACTACCCCAACTGGATCGATGCCGAGAGTTACGTCCTCTACGGAACCTGCCTCGAAAGCCGCACCTACGACCAGTCGGGCAACGGCTCCTACTGGGTCAACGACTCCTACGATTGGGGGTATGCCGACAACTTCGGCGAAGACCGGCTTTCGGACGACGAAAATGCGGGGGCGGGGGCCGTGAAGACCTATTTCAAGATCGAGAACGCCGTCGACGGGAACGGCGAGCCGGCGAACCTCGCCTACATCGACTTCGTCAAGGTGCAGACCGGCGTCAACGCCAAGGCCGGCTGGCTGGGCGAGAACTCCACGGAGGTATTCGGTTTCACGGACGAGAATCTCAATCAGGGCAAATAACGGACGATTATGAAGAGATTATGGATATGCGGCTGCTTCGCCTTGCTGTGCGGGGCCTGCGACGACAAGACGGCGGACGAGCCGGTGTGGAACGGCGACAACTACGTCACGGCCTTTTCGCTGACGGTGGGGGAGGCGACCTACGAGGCGGTCGTCCACGACGGGCGAATCACTGTCGACGTTCCCTACGACGCATCGCTCGACGAGGCGGAGGTGCATTACGAATTGTGCGAACATGCGTCGATCCATCCCGATCCGGCGACGATTAGGGACTGGTCGCAGGAGTGGCAGTTTCTGGTCAGCTCCTACGGCCAGAGCGACCGCACGTATATTTACACGGTCAATCGTACCGACGTTGCGACCGGGGGAAGCCTGACGCTGCGCACGCAGGCCGAGGTGGATGCCTTCGCCGCGAGCCGGATCAATGTCGTCGAAGGCAACCTCACGATCGGCGTCGAGGGCGGCGAGGCGATCGTGAATCTGGACGGCCTGGCCGGTCTGGTCTCGGTGCGCTGCGACCTGACGGTCACGAACGCCTATCGGGGCGAGGATCTGGCGGGACTGGCCGGATTGCGCCGGTGCGAGTCGCTGTGCATCGGCAGTGCGGGGGCGCCGAATGAGACATTGAAGCGGATCGAACTGCCTGCCCTGCGCGAGGTGGCGGGCGATCTGCAACTCTGCGGTACGGCGGTGCGGTCGGTCGTTTTCGCGGCGTTGCAGCGCGTCGACGGGGCCTTCGCGGTCGGTTCGGACGCGCTCGTCGAGATCGTGGCCGACGAATTGGAGTCGGTCGGCGGCGACATGCGGCTCGCGGGGTCGACGGGCAACGCGGCCAAGGCGCCGTGCGAGCAGATGTATTTTCCCGAATTGCAGCGTGTCGGCGGGGAACTGTCCGTGGCACGCTTCGGCAAGCTGGGACAGCTCGCGACGACCTTCGGTGCGCTGGTTTCGGTCGGTTCGATCGCCTACGAGGAGCTTGCGCTGACCGCTTCGTGTGAGTTTCCGCTGATCGAAACCGTCGGGGCGGTCGCGCTGACCGACTGTCCTGCGCTCCGGACGATCTCGCTGCCTCGGCTTGCCGCGGCCGGGTCGTTCTCCGTCGAGGGATGTCCGGCCGTCGAAACGGTCGACCTGCCGCTTGTCGAACGGTTCGAGGGCGACGTGCGGCTGGCTTCGCTGCCCGCCGTCACCGATTTCGGCGCCTTGCTGCCGCGTCTCACGGCCATCGGCGGCGACCTCACGCTCGACGACCTGCCGGGCCTCGCCGGGGTATTCGATCTCTCGAAATACGCCTTTTCGGAGCACAGCGCCGTCACGCTGCGGTTCGTTTCGACACCGAAGCTGACGGAGCTGCGCGGCGGCGGATTCGCCGGATCGCTGTCGCTCGATGCGGCGGCGCTTGCACCGCAGCCGGAGACGATGCCCTTCGCGCTGTCGGGCTTCGAGCGGCTCGACGTCCTGCATGTTGTCGGGTTCAAGGGTCTCTCCGCGCTTTCGCTCCCCGTGGCCGCCTGCACCGATCTGCTGATCGAAAACTGCGGGACGCAGCGGGCCTTCGCGCTCTCGCTGCCGGCGCTCGAAGAGGTGCGGGGTACGCTGCTCTGCAAGAACTGCGGCAAGACCGGAGCCGCCAACTCGGCGTCGTTCCCGCGACTGCGGAGCATCGGGCGGCAGTTGGCGTTCTATGTCAACGTGTCGTCGTTCGCTTCGCTCGCGTTTCCGGAATTGGAGCGTGTGGGCGATGGCCTCGGCGTTTCGGACGATGCGTCGAGCGATTACGCTTTCTATACGATGCCCAGCGGCTGTACGGGAGCGTTCGTGCTGCCGAAGCTGAAAGAGGTGCGGGGCAACATGCTGCTCTCGACGTGGAATGCCTCCACCGATCGGGTCGCCGCGTTCCGCTTCCCCGCGCTGGAAACGGTGACGGGCGAACTCTTCGTCGGACATGCCAGCTACAAGAACCGGACGGTGACTGCACTCGACTTCTCCGCCCTGCGACAGGTCGGATCGGTCTATGTCGGCAACCTTTCGTCGGCGACTGACTTTTCGACCTTCGCAGGAGCGCTGCCGTCGCTCTCGGACGCGACGTGGCGGGTGGAGAATTGCGGCGAGAATCCCACGTATGAACAGATGCTCGGCGGCCAGACCGGAAGACCATGAAGCATATCCTGACGATTATCCTCTGCGCTGCCTCCTGCCTCTGTTACGGGCAGGAGCGGCGGCAGACCGAATCCCGCGAGGGGTGGTGGAACGACAATCCCTCGTTCGTGGTGCCGATCCGCGAGATCGGTGTGACGGCACGCCGTCCGATGAAGGAGATCGGCGTGCAGAAAACCCGGCTCGACACGCTCGTGCTCCATGAGAACATCGCCCTGTCGATGGCCGACGTGCTGACTTTCAACACTTCGATCTTCGTCAAGCAGTACGGCCGGGCCACGCTCTCGACGGTGGCGTTCCGCGGTACGTCGCCGTCGCACACGCAGGTGACGTGGAACGGGATGCGCATCAATTCGCCGATGCTGGGCATGACCGACTTTTCGATGATTCCCTCCTACTTCATCGACGACGCTTCGCTGCTGCACGGCACCTCGTCGGTCAACGAGACGGGCGGCGGCCTGGGAGGTGCGGTCAAGCTCTCGACGCGGCCGGCCGACCGGCGGGGATTCGGATTGCAGTACGTTCAGGGCGTCGGGTCGTTCTCGACCTTCGACGAGTTTCTGCGCCTGACCTACGGCGGCGACCGCTGGCAGAGTTCGACGCGCGTGGTCTATTCCTCGTCGCCGAACGATTTCAGGTACAGAAACTACAACAAGAAACTGAACGTCTACGACGACGATCGCAATATCGTCGATTCCTACTATCCCGTCGAACGCAACAAGAGCGGCGCCTACCACGATCTGCACCTGTTGCAGGAACTTTACTGCAATTCCGGCGACGGCAACCGTTTCGGATTGCAGGCGTGGTACGTCCATTCGTCGCGCGGCGTCCCGATGCTGTCGGTCGACCACAAGGAGGACGACGACTACTCCAACGTGCAGCGCGAGCAGACGCTGCGCGGCATCTTGCAGTGGGATCATCTCCGCGAGAATTGGAAGGTAGGAGCCAAGGCGGGGTATATCCATACGTGGATGGCCTACGATTTCGAGAAGTCGCTCGGCAACGGCAACATGGCGCAGATGATCCGCTCGCGCAGCCGGATCGATACGTTTTTCGGCCAGGTCGAGGGCGAATATTCCGTCGGCGACAAGTGGCTCTTTACGGCCGACCTTTCGGTGCACCAGCATCTGGTCGAAAGCGTCGACAAGAACGTCCTGCCGATGAAAGATCCGCAGCAGCTCGGCGGCAACCGCAAGAAGGTGCAGGTCGGCTACGATCAGGGGCGCGTCGAGCTGTCGGGTTACGTTTCGGCCAAGTACCAGCCGACGGACCGGCTGGGGCTGTCGCTGGCGCTGCGCGAGGAGATGTTCGGCGACGACTGGACGCCGGTCATCCCCGCCTTCTTCGCCGAATACGTGCTTTCGCACCGCGGCAGGGTGGTGGCCAAAGCCTCCGTGTCGCGTAACTTCCGTTTCCCGACGCTCAACGACCTCTATTTCCTGCCGGGCGGCAATCCCGACCTGAAAAAGGAGCACGGTATCAGTTACGACGGCGGCGTTTCGTTCGCCGTGGGGCGCGGAGGCTCCTACTCGCTGCACGGCGAGGCGACATGGTTCGACTCCTACATCGACGACTGGATCGTCTGGCTGCCCACCTTCAAGGGATTCTGGACTCCGAAGAACATCAAGGAGGTGCACGCCTACGGCGTCGAGTTGAAGGCGGGGCTCGACTGGCAGCCGGCGCCCGACTGGCAGTTGAACGCCGACGGCAATTTCTCGTGGACGCCCTCGATCAACAACGGCGATCCGGTCGACTGGTACGACAAGGCGATCGGCAAGCAACTGGTCTATATCCCCGAATATTCGGCTTCGGTGACCGGACGGTTGACTTACAGGTCGTGGAGGTTCATTTACAAGTGGTGTTATTACAGCGAACGCTTCACCACGTCGGACAACAGCATGAAGACGAAGATCGGCCGCGTGAAACCCTATTTCATGAGTGACGTTTCGCTCGAAAAGGCCTTTTCGCTGCGATGGGCCGACTTCACGGTCAAGGGGGTGGTCAACAATCTCTTCAACGAGGAGTACGAATCGGTGCTTTCGCGTCCGATGCCGCGCCTGAATTACGAACTCTTCCTCGACATCCGGCCGCGCTGGGGCAGGAGAAGGTAGAAGAGGCGTCGCGGGAACGGCCGGTCTGTTTTCGGGATTGGGCAGGGGTGCGAATCCTGCGGGACGGCTCCGTATGCCGCGGGCGGGCGCTCCGGCGCGGTTTTCGTCCGGATATGCCGGAAGTAGGGGGGCGGTGCGGTCGCCGGACCGGATGCGGCGGGTTGTTTTCACCGCGGCGGACGGCCTTCCCCGCCTCGAAACACGGGGTGCGGGGCGCGGCGGACAAAGAATTCTTTCAGAGCCCTTCGTGGGCGCAGACGCGTCCCAGCTGCGTTTCGATGATGCGCGCGAGTTCGTATTCGGGCGTCTGGTCGCTGACGGCGTTGTTGACGGCGCCGCCGGTGGCGGTGCCGAGCGTGAAGAGCTTGTCGGTGCGCGTGGCGTAGAGTACCGCATTGAAATCCCCCATCGGCGTCTCGGTCGACGCCTCGGTCGGTGCGGCGACGACGGCCGCGATCTGTTCGTCGTGTTGCGCCATGCGTTCGATGAAGGCGAGCAACTCCTCCTCGTTCTCCAATCGGGGTTGCAGCCAGAACCGGTTTTCTTCTTCCGTTCCGGTCTCGAACGGGCGGCACAAGGCGAAGCCGTAGTGCATGGCCGTGCGTTGTGCCAGTTCCTCTGAAATTCCGTACAAAACGATATTCATAACTCTACGTTTTAGAGGTTTGTCTTCAAAAATTCACCGGTCGCTTCGATCCGCTGCGGCGCTCGGCCTGCCGGCGCAGTTCGCGGGAGCGGATTCGCCGTACCGGAGTACGACGGTATTCGCAGCCTGTTTCCCCGAATCCGTCCTGTCCGGAAACGGGGCGGACGATGTGTCCGGACGGCGCATCGTATCGCTGCAAAGAAACGAAGAATGCAGTTCGACCTTTTCGTTAAGCCGAGCGCAGAGCCGAACTTGTTCGCGCTTTGCCGAGGCGGGAAAAGGAGCATGAAAATGAACGACGATCTGGCAGCCGATGCGATTTGCAACCGGAATCGGATACCCTGTCCACGAGGTTCTCCGACGTCGAATCGATCTGGCAGGTCTTCTGACTGACTCCTGTTTCCGAAGCCTTCCCGATCCGTGCGGACCAGTGGCTGAGATGTTCGTAACGTCGCGGAGCTTCACAGCAGCGGGACTGTCCGGGATTTGCACCCGATTCCCTTTTCATTCCGTCGTTTTGCGAACGGACGGAAGACCAAATCTGGGGCAAATATAGGGATTGAGTCCGAAAAACGGTTCGAAAAGACGAAATTTTTTCGAAAAATCCCGTTTCGAGCCGCCGGATCGACTAATTTTGCCGTATGAATTTTTCATACCGATATCGTGCCGAAGATTCCGCGGTTGAGCTGCCTGCGGCCGATTACGTCGCCCGTTTCCGCGATGCGCAGCGGATTGCGGAATATTGCCGCGCCTGCCCCAGTTACGGGAGCAGCTGGGGTTGTCCGCCCTTCGGGTTCTCCGTCGAGGAGTATCTGTCGGGCTATGCGACGGCGCTCGTCGTCGCTACGAAGATCGTGCCGGAGCAGGAGGGACTGCCCTTGTCGGAGGCAGGCCGACTGATGCGTCCCGAGCGCAAGCGGATCGAAGCACGGCTGCTCGATATGGAGCGGCGCATCGGCGGCCGTTCGTTCGCCTATGTCGGCACCTGTCTCCATTGTCCGGAAGGCAGTTGTACCCGTCCCGACGGGAATCCGTGCCGTCATCCCGATCGGGTGCGTCCTTCGCTCGAAGCGTGCGGATTCGACATCGCCCGCACGACCTCCGAACTGTTCGGCATCGACCTGAAGTGGGGCAGCGAGGGCCGCATCCCCGAGTACCTGACCCTCGTCTGCGGCTTTTTCCACAACGCGGACAGCGTTATATGGAACGAATGAGCTATCTTTGCACCCATGAAACGGATTTTACGCCATATACTGCCCGCAGCCCTGTGCCTGAGCGTTTTCGGGGGCTGCATGAAATGGGACTACGACACGCAGGAGGAGCTCTCGGCGACGGGAACGGGGCTTTTCATCACCAACGAGGGCATGTTCCAGTACGGAAACGCCACGCTGTCGTATTACGATCCCGCCGCGGAACGGGTCGAGAACGAGGTGTTCTACCGCGCCAACGCCATGCGGCTGGGCGACGTGGCGCAGTCGATGACGGTGCACGGCGACACGGGCTGGATCGTCGTGAACAACTCGCACGTGGTATTCGCCGTCGACCTCGGCACGTTCAAAGAAAAAGGGCGGATCACGCGCCTCACCTCGCCGCGTTACATGCACTTCGTGTCGGACACCAAGGCCTACGTGACGCAGATATGGGACAACAGGATATTCGTCGTCGATCCGTCGCGTTACGAGATCACGGGTTACATCGAGTGCCCCGACATGACCTCCGAATCGGGCTCGACCGAACAGATGGTGCAATGCGGCAGATACGTTTTCGTCAACTGCTGGTCGTACCAGAACCGCATCCTGAAGATCGACACCGAGACTGACGAGGTGGTCGATGAACTTACGGTGGGCATACAGCCCAACTCGCTGGTGAAGGACCGCTACGGCAGGCTGTGGACCATAACCGACGGCGGATACGAGGACAGCCCCTACGGCCACGAGAGGCCCGCGCTGTACAGAATCGATGCCGAGACGTTCTCGGTGGAGCGCAAGTTCGAGTTTTCGCTCGACGGCTCGCCGTCGGAGATCGCGATAAACGGCGCGGGCGACACTCTCTATTGGATCGACGGCGACGTGTGGCGCATGTCGGTCGACGACGATAGATTGCCCGTAAGGCCGTTCATCGCCTCGGCGGGCACGAAATATTACGGCCTGACGGTCGATCCGCGCAGCGGCGAGGTCTATGTGGCCGATGCCGTAGATTACCGCCAGCAGGGTCTGATACGCCGCTACTCGGCCGAGGGCGAGCCGACGGATGAGTTTCGCGCGGGCATATCGCCAGGGGCGTTTTGTTGGAAATAACCGCTGAACGGATGAAAAGAATTGCCGCATACGCCTTGCTCGCACTGCTGCTTCCCGCAGCCGTTTCGGCCCAGGATTCCGAACGGACCAGGGACCGTGCCGCCGAGCCGTCGAAGACTATTCCCATCCGCGACGTCACCGTATGGGGGCGGCGGCCGATGAAGGAGATCGGAACGCACGAGACGCGGCTCGACTCGGCGGTGCTGAAGGAGAACATCGCGCTGTCGATAGCCGACGTGCTGACGTTCAATTCGTCGACCTTCGTGAAGAGCTACGGCCGCGCGACGCTCTCCACCGTGTCGTTCCGCGGCACGGGCCCGTCGCACACGCAGGTCACGTGGAACGGCATGCGCATAAACAATCCCATGCTCGGCATGACCGACTTTTCGATGATACCGTCGTATTTCATCGACGACGCCTCGCTGCTGCACGGTTCGTCGTCGGTGAACGCCGCGGGCGGCGGGTTGGGCGGACTCGTGAAGCTCGCCACGCGTCCCGCCGATACCCGCGGCGCAGGGGTGCAGTACATTCAGGGCATAGGCATGTTCCGCACTTTCGACCAGTTCGCGCGGTTCACCTACGGCGACGACCGCTGGCAGCTCTCGACCCGCATCGCCTACCAGACCTCGAAGAACGACTACAAATACCGCAACCGCGACAAGAAGGAGAACATATACGACGACGATAGGAACATAATCGGCCAATACTATCCCGTGGAGCGCAACCGCAGCGGCGCGTTCGGCGACCTGCACATCTTGCAGGAGGCCTATTGCAACACGGGGCGCGGCGACCGCTTCGGCGTGAGTGCATGGTACGTCGACTCCGACCGCGAACTGCCTCTGCTCACCACCGATTACGGCGACGAGATCGACTTCGAGAACCGCCAAAGGGAGCACACCCTGCGCGGCGTGCTGTCGTGGGACCATCTGCGGTCGGATTGGAAGCTCGCGGCGAAGGCGGGGTATGTGCGCACCCGTATGGCGTACGACTACCGCCGCGACAAGGGCAACGGCACGATCGAGCCCATGACGCGTTCGCGCAGCAGGGTCAACACCCTCTACGCGCAGACGGAGGGCGAGTACTCGCTCGGCGACAGATGGTTCTTCACGGCCGAGCTGTCGGCGCACCAGCACTTCGTGGTGAGTGCCGACAAGAACATAATATCGCAGGACGGCGACCGAAAGATCGTGGGCTACGACAAGGGGCGCATAGAGCTCGACGGCGCGCTGTCGGCCAAGTGGCGGCCGACGGAGCGGCTCGGGATGTCGCTCGTGCTGCGCGAATCGATGTTCGGCACGAAATGGACGCCTCTTATCCCCGCCTTTTTCGCCGACTGGCTTCTGTCGAAGCGCGGCAACCTGCTCGCCAAGGCCTCGGTGTCGAGGAACTACCGTTTCCCGACCCTCAACGACCTCTACTTCCTCCCGGGCGGCAATCCCGACCTGCGGAGCGAGAGCGGACTGAGTTACGAGGCGGGACTGTCGTTCGCCGTGGGGCGCGAGGGAGCGTATACGCTGTCGGGGTCGGCTTCGTGGTACGAGCAGTACATCGACGACTGGATACTGTGGCTCGCCACGGCGAAAGGATTCATGTCGCCCGTCAACATAAAGGAGGTGCATGCCTACGGCGTGGAGCTGGAGGCCGACCTCGGCGTCACGCTCGCGCCGCGATGGCGTCTCGGCCTGAGCGGCACGTTCCTTTGGGCGCCGTCGATCAACGAGGGCGATCCCGTGAGCGATGCCGACCTCTCGGTCGGAAAGCAGCTGCCGTACGAACCCGAGTATTCGGCCACCGTGACGGGCCGTCTCGCATGGGGCCGCTGGGGCCTGCTGTACAGGTGGTGCTATTACAGCAGGCGTTACACCATGTCGAGTAACGACGCGACCCTTACGGGCTATCTTGCGCCGTACTATATGAGCAATGTGTCGCTGGAGCGGGAAATAGCGTTCGGGTGGGCGGATCTGACGCTGAAGGCCACGGTCAACAACCTTTTCAACGAAGAGTATCTGTCGGTGCTCGGGCGGCCCATGCCGCGCATGAACGCCGAATTTTTCATAGGCATACGGCCGAAGTGGGGGAAGATGCGCCATGCCGCAAAGCCGTAAACGGATGTCGACGCCACCGAAGATTGCACCTCGCAGAACTGCGCGGGCCGCAGCCTCTGCCCCGCGGAGGCCCGCAATTGCCCGCTTCGCTTGCATGCGGTTTCCGCAGGCCGCGCCCCGAAAACTTTTCCGTTACGACGCCTGCGGTTCCTTGAACCGCGCAGTTCGCGCTGCCCCCACGCGGCGGACTGCAACTCGCGTTCGGTTCGTGCATGTCCTCCGCCGTCGGCGAACAGCAACGACGGCCCTCCGCAGCCGCCGAAGATGTATTAATCGGAATATTCGCGCCATTTCGCAATTCGGCATGCGGCCGATCAACGCAAACCGCACAAAAAAAGGCCGCTAAAGATGTGCTCGGCCTTGAAAAAATATTGAGGGATTTGATTGGGAAATGTCGATGCTGATGTCGGTTATCGCTTATGTCAGAATCTCGCACAAGAATTTTTATGCAAGGCGGAAACAAGACGGGCCGAAAGTTTATTTTCTGTTATAGTGGTTAAATTATCTTTTGGCGATCTCGGTTTTTTATCTTCCGATCACATTGCAAATATCAAAAATATATTTCAAAATAAAAAATAAAATCAACAGAATATTACATTTTCGCCGTTAATTGCGCATATTTACCCATGAAACGGGCGGATATCGGCCCGAATGGGGAGCGGAAATCGCGTAGTTAACGCCTTTGTGTTATCTTTGCACTGCCAATGAAACCGCTATGAAAATCTTGAATGCACTCCTGGCGGCCATGCTGTTTGCATCGGCCGCAGCTTACGGACAGCGTGAAGAACCGCGCCCCTGCTCCATGCGCGACGTGTGGAAGGCGTACGAGGCTTTCGACGCCGCGTTCCTCGATCCCGACAAACAGATCTACAAGACCGACACGTCGTTTGCCCGCGCGACCGACCGTTTCAACGGCGCCGCGGCCATATGGTGCCAGCCGATATTCTGGAATATGGCCATGGACGCCTGCAAGGCGGCCGAGCAGCGTGGACAGAAACGTCGCGCACGACATTACGCGGAGTCGGTGCGACGCATATTCGAGGGCGAGAAGGCCCACTATGCGGGATTCGATTTCGACGACAACAACGAGAACACGGGCTGGTTCATCTACGACGACATAATGTGGTGGACCATATCGCTCGCACGGGCCTACGGCCTTTTCGGCGACGAGGAGTATCTGCGCCTTTCGGAGGAGAGTTTCCGCCGCGTGTGGTACGGCTCGGCGAAGGTGGGCGACACGGGATCGTACGACAGCGAGCGCGGCGGTATGTTCTGGCGCTGGTATCCCATCCGAAATCCCGAGCCCAACCGCTCGGGCGACGGCAAGATGGCCTGCATAAATTTCCCGACCGCGGTGGCGGCCATGCTTCTTTACGAGAACGTTCCCGCCGACCGCAAGGCGGGAGGGGAGTATCCCGCGCGCGACGAGTATCTGAAAAAGGGCCGCGAGATATACGAGTGGGGCGAACGGAATCTGTTCGATCCCGCCACGGGACGCATAGCCGACAGCCGTCACGGCGACGGCGAGCCCGCGTGGAAAACGCATGTGTACAACCAGGCTACGTTCATCGGCGCTTCGGTACTGCTCTACCGCGCCACGGGCGAGCGCCGCTATCTCGACAACGCCGTGAAGGCCGCCGACCATACCGTGGGGGCCATGTCGGCCGAGCACAGGCTGCTGCCGTTCGAGGACGGCATCGAGCAGGGGATATACACGGCCATTTTCGCACAATACATGGCCATGCTCGTCTACGACTGCGGGCAGCGGCAGTATCTGCCTTTCATCCGCAGGAACATCGCCGCGGGATGGGCCAACCGCGACACCGTGCGCGGCATATGCTGCGGCGAATATTGGCGGCGGCCGTCGGCCGACGAGACGGTCGATTCCTATTCGGCCTCGGGCATCCCCGCGCTGATGCTCGCATTTCCGCCCGAAAAATAGCAATTGACAGGAATATTCCATAATTCTGGAAGAATTTTATAACCACTTTATTTGCAAGCGGTTCGGCGGATAAGGTAAAATTAAGGTAATGATTTGGCAACCGTGTCTATTTCTACGTTCTGCTCCGAATTGCTATCATTGTCACTCGTCTTGATGCAAAATTAGCAATAAAAACCGGAAACTTATCAAACGAACCTGTGTATTTTTCAAAATTCAACAATAGAATTACCACATCAAAAGTTTGCCATATATAATTTCAATGAGAAATCCAAATTTAATTGAGGTAATCTCTATTTAATTTCTTAACTTTGCAGGCAAATTAGGAGTACTATGGATATTAAGAAACATATTACAGCATTAGGATTTGTTCCCAAAAACGGAACGAATGGCATTTATCATAAAATATATGTTGATTATGCCATAGAAATTGATTTTGAAAAACAAAGCATTAACTATGGCAGTGATATTATTGCCGAAAGCAAGACTACACAAAATTTCTCACAGCCCGAAAATTTTGTCGTGCTTGAGTGTGTTGACAGATTACTCTGTAAAGGATATAAACCTCAGAATATAATTTTAGAAAAGACTTGGCCATCTGGACATGGTACATCAGGACGATTGGATATTTGCGTTAGTCGCGAAGATGGTATACCATATATGCTTATCGAATGTAAGACATTTGGCAAGGAGTACAATAAGGAATTAGCAAGAATCCGTAAGGATGGTGGGCAATTATTCACGTATTTCCAATTATCTGGTGGCAAGGCTGATGTGCTAATGTTATATGCATCAGAATTGAAAGGCAATAAGTTTGTATATGTAAATGAGATTATCAAGATTGAAGATGATTATCGCAATGGTGATGTCAAGGACATTTATGAAAAATGGAATAAGCTCACTAAGGACAATGGCATCTTCGATTCTTGGGTGCAACCATATAATTTTCAGAGCAAAGCTTTAACAAAAGAGCAATTAAAGGAGATAAAAGCAGAGGATTCAAGCTTTATCTTCAATCGTTTCCTTGAAATACTACGCCATAATGTAGTGTCAGACAAGGGAAATGCTTTCAATAAGATATTTACACTCTTTTTGTGCAAGGTCTATGATGAAACAACCACAGGTGATGGTGAAGAATTGAAGTTCCAATGGTTTGAAGGACGAGACAACCACGTTGATTTCCAACTTCGCTTGACAGACCTTTATAGCAAAGGAATGAAAAAATTTTTGGACAGAACTGTTAGCGATTTCAATAATGAGGACTTTGATAAGCGTTGTGCTAACCTGAATGAAGATACTAAACAATACCTTTTAAGAGAAGTAAACAAACTTCGTCTTGAAAAGAATAATGAGTTTGCAATCAAGGAGGTGTATGACAATGCTTCATTTGAAGAAAATGCAAAGGTTGTAAAAGAGGTTGTAGAGTTGATTCAGGGATATAGAATTCGATACAACAAGAGACAGCAATATTTATCAGACTTCTTCGAACTACTACTTACTACTGGTCTCAAACAAGAGGCCGGACAATATTTCACACCTGTACCTATAGCACAATTTATCATAAAGAGTCTTCCTTTGGATTCTATTATGGCAGAAAAACTGTCTCGTAAGGATGGTGAAATCTTGCCATATATGATTGACTATGCGGCCGGTAGCGGTCACTTTATCACAGAGTTTATGCACGAAGTACAAGACATCATAAACGGGTGTGATACCTCTAAGTATATTGAGGAGACTAGAAAGCACCTTATCAATTGGCAGAATTGCCATTTTGATTGGGCTACAGATTATGTATATGGCATAGAAAAGGATTATCGACTTGTGAAAGTTGGTAAGGTGGGTTGTTATTTGCACGGTGATGGTTTAGCTAATGTTATATTGAGCGATGGACTTGCTAATTTCTGCAACAACAAAGAGTATAAGGGTAAACTACGCAAGCAAGCAAATGATGGTCAAAAGGACAATCAGCAGTTTGATATTGTATTGAGCAATCCTCCATATTCCGTTTCTTCGTTCCGACAGACAACTCGCGATTATTATACAGAGCAAGATTTTGAATTATATAACTCATTGACAGATAATAGCTCTGAAATAGAGTGTCTGTTTATTGAGCGTACAAAGCATTTGCTTAAAGAAGGAGGTATCGCAGGAGTCATTCTCCCAAGTTCAATATTGAGCAACTCAGGCATCTATACGAAGGCTCGTGAGATTATATTGCAATACTTTGATATTGTCGCAATAGCAGAATTAGGTAGCAATACTTTTATGGCTACAAATACAAATACTGTTGTTCTATTCCTCCGCCGTAGAGATAATTATTTTGCTGCCAATACAAAGAATGCTGTTGATACATTCTTTCGCACATTGAATGACGTAACTGTCAATGGCATAGAAACTCCTGCCTCAAAATATGTGGCTCATGTTTGGGTGGGGCTTGATTATGCCGATTATGTTACATTGTTACAGAAATCGCCGAATGACAAAGTAAAATCACACGAAATCTATGCAGAGTATAAAAAGAAAATCTCTGCAAAGAGTGATGCCAAGTTATATGATGCCATATTAAATATTGAAGCTGAAAAACTTTTATACTTCATTTTGGCATATCCTCAAAAGATTGTGATAGTCAAGAGTGGGGAAAAAGATGTAGAAAAACGCTTCTTGGGCTATGAGTTCTCAAATCGTAGAGGTAATGAGGGAATCCACGCGATTCAAAGAGGCAAGAATATTGACGAGTGTACCAAACTCTTCGATGCCAACAGCTATGATAATCCCGATAAGGCAAGCACTTATGTGTATAGAGCTTTCAAGGGCGATTACGCAATGCCAATCACAGAGGAAATGCAATCCCATGTCAGTCGAGCATCATTGATTGATATGCTTGCTTTTGACAGGGATGTATTTGAAAAGAGCATTTCAATAACAGCAAAAAAAAAAGTAATTATAAATAGTCAGTTCTCATTAGAGCCTATTGAGGATTTAGCAGAGGTAATACGCGGTGTTACCTATTCAAAAGAAGACCAAGTACAGGAAATGACAGATAATGCTATATTAACGGCAGACAATATCACATTATCAGGTAAATTGGAAATAAACAAACAAATATACCTTAGAGCAGACAAAAAACTTGATTCGGCTAAGAAACTGAAAAAGAATGATTGTTTTGTTTGTTTCTCAAGTGGAAGCAAAACCCATGTGGGTAAAATTTCCTTTATAGAAAAGGATTTGCCGTTCTATGCAGGGGGATTTATGGGAATAATACGCTCTACCTCCGATAGAATATTTCCTGAATTTTTATATGCCATATTGAATAGTCCGTCATACAGGCAAATTATAAGCGATGAGAGTAATGGCAATAATATCCAAAATTTGTCACAATCCATCGGAAGAATTAAAATACCCGTTCCTCCTGTTGATGTCCAGAAACAGATTGTAGAAGAAATCGCCAAGATTGATAAGTCTGCTTCGGACGCTGTGCTGCGGATTGGTGAATGTGAAACTGATACAGAAAGCGTGCTGTCCTCATTAAATTTTGCGGATGGCACGTTAAAAACCATAGCTCCATTTACAACCAAGTCTGTTAAATATAGCGACATTGAGTCTGAAACATATATCACAACCGACAATATGCTTCAGAACAAATTGGGCGTTCTTCCTTTTGAAGGAGTAGCAAACATATCTTCTATCACCGAATACAAGCCAGAGGATATTTTGATTTCGAATATTCGTCCATATCTTAAAAAGATTTGGTTTGCCGACAAGGAAGGTGGATGCTCGAAAGATGTCCTCGTGCTTAGGTCTGCTGACACGGGTAAATATCTACCTAAGTATATATTCTATATGCTTCGTAGAGATACCTTCTTTGACTACATGATGGAGGGCAAAAAGGGTATTAAGATGCCACGAGGCAATAAAGATGATATAATGAAGTACAAAATCCCGATGCCTAATATTGATGAACAAAAACGCATAGTAGCACAGATAGAGGCATCAGAATTAGAGATTACTAAGGCTCGCGCTTTGATAGAAAATGCTGCGAGTGAGAAACAAGCAATACTTGATAAATATTTATAAAAAAATGAATACCGAAAAAAACAACAAAGAGAGTTCTTTAGAGGATATGTACAAAAAAATGATGTGTACACAAACCTCTATAAATCCCAACTTTTCTAAATGGGAAAAGGTTGGAGATGTATATAAGCAGTATTCTATTTACGACACATCTAAATATGAAACTAAATTATCTTCAAGTACCATAAATATATAAAGAGAATATGCCAAGTTGGAGTGAAATAATAACAGATGTAAACTTGTATTCTAATGCAGGGATAGAACTAGATAAAAAACGAGAAGAGTATTTGAACAAAATACATTCTATAACTGGGCGAAATGTTATAGCGTACTATTCTGGATGGCTCAAAGCTCCAGATGCACCTCATGTGTCGATTGATGAACAAGATAAAAATGCCTTTATGACAACTGTATATAAGTTGGATAAAGCAAAAGGGCTCGACTTAATTCTTCATACACCAGGTGGAGATATTGCCGCAACCGAAAGCATTGTTACATATTTGAAAAGTATTTTCAAAGGCGATGTAAGAGCATTTATTCCCCAGATTTCTATGTCTGCAGGAACAATGATAGCAATGTCTTGCAAGGAAATTATAATGGGAAAGCAATCATCATTGGGGCCTATTGACCCTCAGATGGGTGGAATTGCTTGTCAGGCTGTTATTGATGAGTTTAAGCGTGCTATTGATGAAGTTTCCAAAAATCCTGCGGCATTAGGACTATGGCAAACAATTATATCAAAATATCATCCTACCTTTTTAACTGATTGTGAAAATGCTGTTGCGTGGTCAGCAAAATTGGCAGAGCAATGGATAAAAGAGGTTAATCCAGCAATAGATTTTGATAAAATCATGGATGTATTCTTGAACCACAACAATAGCTATTCACACAGCAGACATTTGTCTAAACAAGATTGCAAAAGTGCAGGGTTGAATATTGTGGACTTGGAAACAAACTCTGATTTACAAGATGCTATTCTTAGTTTGCATCATTGCTATATGATTCTATTTGATAAATTTCCCATTTCCAAAGTCGTGGAAAATAATATTGGGGGAAGATATATGCAGAATTATAATGCAAAATAGCAACAAGAACGTATTGAAGAATGAGGCTGTGCCGTAAAAACTTAATGACGAAACAGCCTCATGTTTTGCGTTGAACAATCGGACACTACATATCTTACAATCTTAATCCCCGCTTACGTTTCTTCTTCCGACGAAGTATTTCCGCCATTTCCTGATTGGCTTCTACATCAGCAGCGTTGCAAGAAGAATCACTACCGTTCAGCAATCCCAATGAACCGTTGAAGAACTCACTTTGTGCTATGCTGGATGGTGTACTTGGTGTAGCAACTTCATATTCGTTGGTCATCATTCCTTTCCGTTCCCTGCATCTGTTACTCTGCAAAGCTGCGTCAATCTTGGAATAGCTGAAACGCCTATCCACCTTGGACCCGTTGAAGTGGTAGCCGTTCTTGGTGAACACTACGCCTTGTATCTCGTCCGTCTGTCCTCTGTGGCTGAAATGCACTTCCACTCCTTGCCGTTTTAGATTTGCGACAAGCACGCCCCAGTTTCCACATATGCCGACTTCCGTTTTAAGGATGTCGTAAAGCTCGTACTTTGTCTTATCCGGCTCTTTCAATCGGTTGCGTTTGACATTCTCCTTCCCGTTTGCCATGTGCAAGCCATATATCAAGGTTAGTTCCTTGCAGATACGGGTACTGCGCAGACGCTCGTGCCTGTCGGATATGGTATTGCCGTTGTTGTCTATGCGGTTGAAGGCGATATGCACGTGCGGATGCTCCTTGTCGAAATGACGGGCGATGAAGAACTGCGTGTCCTTGATTCCCATCCGTTCCATATATTCAAGTGCGATACCTCCCATGACACAGTTCGTCAGACGTGGCTCATCCTCTTTGGAAAAACTCAATGCGATATGCCCGACAGGTTTCGCCACATTGCCGTTCATCAGCGACTGGGCATTGAAACTCATGGCAATGGTTTCCTTGTTCTCCATAAACAAGCCATCATATGCGACAACTTGGGCATTCTTTCCTTTATCAAGGATATAATCCACCACACCCTTGAAGTCGCTTCCCTTTACGATTTTCGCCATCATATCCCTATCTTGGTTAAGAGTTCGTGAATCCTTGCCACTGCCACCTTGCAGTCCCACCGTTCATCGTGGAAGCCTCCGGCGTTAGCCTTGTGCGCAAGCTGGTTGAGATTGTTCGCCATGCCACAGAGTTGGCGGATGTATCCGGCGTGTTCCTCAGACAGTCGTTCTTTCACATGACCGTTCCGGAAACACCCCCTCATATATTCACTCGGTGATACACCAGCCTCATGCGCCCGTGTCAGCAGACGGTAGTAGTCGGCTGTCGCCATCTTCACCGCGACACGGTATTTCAGTTTCTCGGTCGCTTCCTTCTTGGGGCGACCACCCTTGTTACGTTCCTTGTTCTGTTCCATATTTCGTTTCTTCTAATTCTGTTACTGATTATACTGTATAGACCAACGGGATGCCATCTTCCGAAACTTGGGAAGTGGGTAGCAAGCGGTTTCGGTACACCCGAAACACAAACTTGCTACCTCCCAATCCTTATGGAATGAGTTTTGAGCATCTCACGTTTTTCTTGTTCAAGGTGCTATAATCCAAGTCCTTTCTTTTTGGGTTTTACGATGGTTCGTGGAGGTGGATTAACGGTTACATTCTGCCACTTACCGCATAGGTAATCGTTCAGGTCTTTATGTCCGTTGTAGTTGTCGGAGAAGTCCCTGATACGACCGCTGAACTCTCTTGCCAATTCCAAGTAGGCATTTCTTCCAGCCTCGTCATTGTCAAGCAGGCAGTGGATGCGCTCGTACCCATGCAGCACATCCATTGCTTTGGAAACATTGGCAACCGAATTGAGAACGACATAATCCTGCCCATCAAGATTGGGCATGGTCGGGCAGTTCTTCATCCGCAACGTGAGGAAGGACAGATAGTCCATCATACCCTCGAACACGAGACACTTCTCTTGCTGTTCTCCTTGCTGGCGTATATAACTGATGTCTTTGGGTGCGATGCAACCCTTGAAAAAACGGTTACGCACTTCATATCCTCCGGCAACATTGGGAAAGCCGATGGCGAAATAGGGCTTGCCGTTATGGATGAAGTGCAGCTCCTTACATTCCAGCCTTGCCAAGTTGATGTTTATTCCCCTTTCCTGCAAATAACGGAGCAATGCAGGATGGGTAAGTTCTCC
>ERZ827168.2369-NODE-2369-length-22284-cov-4.561294_pt1 | contig 22284 bp, 12 predicted proteins | sample MGYA00519868_ERZ827168 | MGnify/ENA primary metagenome ERZ827168 (study PRJEB31778, sample SAMEA3449271) | human gut metagenome | biome: human gut; feature: human-associated habitat; material: faeces | place: United Kingdom | collected 2010/2012 ...
TGATACGTGTTCAAAAGTGACGCGAATATAAGGAAAAAAATCCGTATTAATAAAAGAGAAGGGGGATATGTTCATTCAAAATAGCATCGAAAAAAACTTCCGGGAAATCACTGGTAAACTTGCCCTCATCATTATAACCGATCAACCTTCAACAAGAAGAGGGTGTGTCACCATGAAGTGAACACGAGAAAATAGGTAGCTTACTGTATATTTTACTTGACTATTTTTTACCCGGTCGTGTTTTTCCAAAAACACGTACGTAATTTTCAAGAAACACGTACGTGTTTTTTCGAAAACATGTACGTGTTTTACTCAAATCTCCATCATAATTTATATCCATCTAATTATAAGCTAGTTATAAACCATTTCAAACAAATGCTTTATTGTATTTTTTTAATCCGTTTACTCTGTAGGCTACTTCGATGGCACAATAGAGTAAACTATTCATCAATTTGCACCTAATTATCACAAAAGACTTCGTATATTTACACCTTCTATTAACGTTAGTTAATCACAAAATTCGATGCGAAAAAGCCCTCTTGCACTCCTATTATCGCTTATCTGCTTGATCTCGTCTCATAACGAGATACAAGGTCAAGGATATCCCCCCACAGATTCCTTACGGCAATTGGCTGCCACCTGTGAGTGTAAGGATAAGCATGATCTACTGATGCGTATAGCCATGTCCACCAACGATATCGCCGACTGGGACGCTACGCTCAACGACGCTATCGACCAGTGCGATACTCCGGCTATCTGTCAATCAAGATTGAATCGTATACAATGCCTCTTTAATTTCTACTCCGTGGATTCGGCTATCATCGAGGCGCAGGAAAGCCTTCCTTTTATATTGGATGCCAAGCAATACAGTTTCTACTTCTCCACCTATAATACTTATATATCCGGATTGTTCAAGCAAAGACGGTTCGACGAGGCCCGTGAGGAAGCCACAGCCATGTTCGAGACGGCGCAACAGGTTAAACAACCGGTAGGCATGACGATGGCCTTGCAGGTACAAGGCAGCATGTATTATAAACTCGGCTTGTACGACCAAGCCCTCACCTCGCAGGAAAAAGGGATCGCTATATGTCCCACTTACGAGAATGGTGAGAACCAAGTACTCTACATCTCGGCCGTTCTTTACGAATGGCTCTTCATGACCGCCCTGAAGGTGAACGACACAGAACGCATATCCCGTTACGCCGACAGCTACGCCGCCCTCGTCAAATGGAGAGACGAGCATGGGAAAGTGGACCCGACCGGACATTATCCCGTCACCTCCCGCTCTCTCCAAGCCTTCTCTTTCCTAAAGAAAGGGCAAATAAAAGAGGCGAGACGATTGTTGGATGAGGCAGTCCGGTTTATTCATCCCCAAATCCCGGCCAACGCCTATGAGCATTTTTACGAAGCTCGCCGAGAATTACGGGAAATGACAGGAGATTACCAAGGGGCTATCAAGGATATGGATATCCTGTTAGCTGCTCATGAGGGTGACCTATCTTTCTATATGGACGATTTGTTGAAGAAAGCGGAACTTCTGGCTCATTCCGGAGATCCCCGGTCCTGTATATCGCTCTATCATACGTATATACAGGTGAAAGACTCGGTAAACCGGTTGGATATCGCCTCTCGGATGGATCAACTACGGACTATTTACGAGGTAGACCGGCTCAACCAAGAGAGGCAATACGCAAGGAACTGGATGTTCGCCGCCTTTACCGGTTGCTTGCTCCTTTTCCTTTTGCTAGCGGGATATATTATCTATTCCCAACGCCTAAAAGCGAAGAACCAAGTACTCTACAGACGCATACAGGAACAGATCCGGCAGGAAAATAAGGCGGTGGAAACCATTAAGCAAATACCCGAGAACGATCTTTCCCGGGAATTACGTTTATTCATAAACTTGAACGAGTTATTGGAAAAAGAAAAGCTATACACCGATCCCACCTTGAACCGGGATGATCTGGCACAACGTTTGGGGACCAACCGTACCTACTTGATGGAAGCCGTACGTACTTACGGCGGGAATATGACCGTCCGCGAATATATTTATGACTTTCGTCTAAAGCATGCCGCCGAACTGCTCTCCTCTCCCTCCGCCCTCTCGATCGATCAAATATGCTATGACTCCGGGTTCGCTTCCCGCTCGGTATTTTACCGCCTTTTCCGACAGAGCTATGGCCTGTCTCCTAACGAATATCGAAAACTTGCGGAGAAAGAAAAAGAAAATTAAAATACTATATTTCAAAAACTTGCGCCACACGGACAAATGTTTTGCGCCACACGGACAGCTTTTAGGATTACTATTCGGATATTGAAGCGATATCTGTTAATCCTAAAAACAAACTATATATGAAGACAAATTATTTTTTTCTCCTTTTCTTTCTTTTGATTCTGATGGGATGTTCGGATGACAAAAACATTCCGGATATCCCGGCCTCCACAGAGGACACCTATGAAGGAGTACACGATCTGATCAGTTTCACGAAAGAAACCGAAGATTTCACGTATGGAGACCTGACTTTCTACATCAAGACTCCCCGCGGGAACATTATCCAACGGAAAGCCAAGCACCGGCGATTATCCGGGACTTCCCTATTCACTATGGAAAAAGGGCTGAAGGAGGGTAAATACCAGCTACTATATATGGAATATACCATCCAATCGGATTGCCCGGACATTGACGGGCGGAATGGGGAGTTCGGCATGGGGTGCTACATTACCGTCAGTGAGAATGGGATCTCCACCGAAACCAACCGTGACGAGCGAATCGGCCTGTATGGGAACGGTACGCCGGAAGATCCGTACCGGATAACCTCTGCCGATGATTTGGCGAAGATACAAGAAGCGATCCTCAACTTCCACAACAATGGTAACCTTGTTAATTCCTCCACCTGCTTCGAACAACAAAATGACATTAGCATGGCCAACTATAATGACCAATGCGGCTGGGAGGGCAACTGGTACCAGATCGGATTATCAGCCAGTTATCCTTTCACGGGCTATTATGACGGCAACGGCTATACGATCCGGGATTTGAAAATGTTAGATAAAAACGCCGTGGGCGCTAGTTTGTTCGGCTTCGTAAATCAAGCCATCATCTCGAATCTCACCATCGAGAAAGCCACCATAACCGGCTATGGAGCGCTATCGGCTATCGTAGGAGCCGTTACCACCAAGGGGGGAAGCATCAATAAGACATTTATAAAAGGGTGCGTAGTAAAAAAATCCACCATCGAAAGCCGTAGCGATGGCGTAGTCACGGACGGCATGGCCATAGGCGGGATCGCCGGCATGGTAGACCCAAACGTAAATCTCTGGATAGATTCCTGCTCGGTAGAGGATTGCACTATAAACGGGGCGATTGCCGTAGGAGGAATCCTTGGCGGAGGAACAGTGTACTCAATGACACAAATCACGAACTCCCACAACCGGAATACCAAGGTAACCGCATCTTACAATTGTGCCGGAGGAATCGTTGGGTACGCCGATACGCTCTATGTATATTCATGTAGCAATAATGGCACTATCAAAGGTGCCGCATCCACAACCGCTCCTCCCGGAAACCTTCCTGCCAATTCTATATATAATGTAGGAGCGGGCGGGATCGCCGGAGGAAGTGGATTGAGCACCATCATTTCCAGCCGAAACAGCGGGACGGTGCAAGGAAGCAGGGGCGTAGGGGGAATTATCGGAAGCACACTGGTAACTACCCAGCCGAGAACTTATTATAATAACACGTTTATCGGTTTTTGCTCGAACTCGGGGAATATAAACGGCGACAGTTATATAGGAGGATTATGCGGTGAGGCGCAACTTGGCGCTTATAAATCGTATAATGAGGGTATGATCAAGGCTAATTCATCCTTCGCTGGTGGAATTTTAGGATTCGCTCCCTTGGCCTCCATCACCAACACGGCGAATTTCAATAAAGTAATCGCCTCCTCTTATAGCGGAGGAATAGCCGGTTCCATCCTTGCCGGCTCGTTGGGTATTAACACGAATCTAGGGGAAGTAGCCTCCTACCATGAATATGCCGGTGGTATGATAGGAAGGGCAGGGAATACGCTTGCCATGAACTATTGTTCCAATTTCGCACCGATATCAGGTTCCTCATACCTCGGTGGTATGATCGGCGAGGTAGGCGACGCAAAGAAATGGACGATCATGGATGGCGTATCCTTGGGGTTTGCCACATTCGAGCTGGCGTCTACTCTTGTCGGATTTGTCCCTTTCGCTAAAATCGTGGGAGAAAGCGGAGAAATCCTTGTTAACTGCGCCCTTACAGTACTTAGCCTCGTCTTAAATGATATCGATATTTTATCAGAAGGTTTTAGCGTATTCGGGCTTATTTCACACGGTCATCCGGAGATTATAGAAACAGAGAGGCTGAAAGGTGTCATTACCCATGATATCGCCATGTTGGAATCAGACATGGACACGAAACTGGCCAATAAAATAGATAACCTATCGTTCGCAAGCATCAAACTGAGGAGCAAAGATATGACAAATAGGTTCATGTCTAATCGAAAGACATTAACAGAATGGTTCGAAAGTGGGACAAACCACCAGATTTATAGTGATGCGATGAATTATAAGAGAGGGTTGCTCTCCAAACAGATCCTTAAAAGCAAAAAAAACGAAGAAGTTCTACATACGGTTGTCAGTGGTGTTTGTTGCGCGGTCAATTCAGCCTTGCTTTTTGTTACAGTTATCACTTTCCCCGAAGGTGTTCCCGCTGTAGCCTTGATGGGAGGTGCGCTAGCGTTAGTCAGTTTCGGCAATTCGGTTTCGGCCACTCTTGATGATTTCGTGGAAAACTCCGTCGTTATCACACAATGCTTGAACGCCGGAGAGATTGGCCAATATAGCAGCGGAGGCTTGGTAGGCCAACTTCAGCAAAGTTGCCTTATCTCCAATTGTATAAATATGGGACGCTCAAATAAAAGAGCCAATGCCATAATTGGAGTTGTCAATCAAAACGTAACGGTAAGTAGAAACTTGAATGTCGGGGAGAATTGGTATCTTTTCGCACCTCCCGCATCCGTTTCTTATTTTGGGAATTACTGTATGCTGGGCACTGTAGAGCAACCGAATCCTGTGATTATGAACATATTCAGCTTACAAGACTTAAAGTCGGAAAAGACCTTTACTGGATGGGACTTTGATGTAAAATGGGAAATACCATCCAACGAAACAGGCAGCTTTCCGATCCCTAAGAAATCCGAGATGCAATTTGATAAACCTAATTTATAAATAAACGAACAAACATGAAAACATACACTAAAACAATATGGAATATATGCGCATGCATGCTTATCATCTTGCTCGGCGGATGCGCGGACGATGACATCATACGAAACGACTGCGGATCGACCTTGCAAGAGACAGAATCTCATCTAATAAGCACGTTCTCCTTGCCGGAAGGCAAAACTCCCATACAAGATACGAGAGAACAGATCTTTTTCCAGTTGAGATCGCTGAGCGATAACTCCATACAGCTCATGGAAGGTAAGATCCGGAAAAACGCGGGGATTCTTTCCTGTGAAATGTTTATCCCCAATAATCTGGTATTAGAAGATGGAGACTATATACTTTGGTTAAAATTCGATGAAGAAGGCAGCGTCTATCCACTAAGCTATCATCTGACATTCCGTGACAAGATGGTCAGTATGGTACGTGATACTAAATATATTTACGAGATGCTGAATGGCGAAGGTACGGAAGAAAATCCTTATCTGATTACTTCCACCAACGATTTCGCCTATCTCGTGTCTCAATTAGCCACGTACGACCGTAATTACGGATACGGGCAATTCTTCAAGCAAATAGCCGACATCAAAGCTCCTATCCCCAATTGCCTGTATCAAGGCAACGCTTATAAAAGCGCCCCGTTCGCGGGAAACTACGACGGCGATTCCCATAAGATACTAAACCTAACCTATCTCGGGACGAACGGCGGAGAGCAAAGCGACGCAATCGGGCTTTTCTCCATTTTACACGACGGGGCAGTGATCCGGAATCTTGATATAGAAGGAGCGGATATAGAGTATCCGGGGAATTGTTGCGGATTGCTTGCGGGAGTAGCTAACGGAAATATACGAATCGAGAATATAACCTTAAACGGGAATATCAAGTCCACGAAGGATAAGGTTGGCGGTTTAATAGGCTATATCGAGGGCAACGCCCAGTCGTTGGCACAAATCAGTATCCGGAATGTGCGATTGGGCGTCTCATTCTCGGAATCCGGCAGCTCTTATATCGGAGCGTTGATCGGCTGGGCCGAGAACGCTTCCATTCAAGTGGAGGATATCAGTAGCGACGGGATTTTCAAAAACTTGAGAGGGAATAATCATGTGGCCGGTCTGATCGGGAAATTATATGGTCAAATCGATGCCAGAAAAATTAAGCTGCAACATACCACCTTAAACGATTTCCCGATATCCGGAAACCAGAACGTAGGCGGATTGATCGGTGAGGCATTCTTACAGGCGGCATCCAGTTTCAAAGACATAACCATCGACATGCCGATCAAAGGTAGCTCCTATGTCGGCGGATTGATCGGTCAGATCCGGTCGGAAACCCCTACCAATATCCTCATCGCCATCGAGAACTTCCAGTTGTCCAATCCGGCAAATCGGTCTCAAATCCAAGGGGGTAGTTATGTGGGTGGAATGATCGGATATTCCCACAAAACACACGCTAACGCATTTACGATAGAGCTTAAAGGGGAATCCTTGTTTCATGCCTCGATAACCGGGCAGTCTGTTATAGGAGGTATTTTCGGTTCTTTAGATGATACCCAAATACAATTTACCCCGGCCTCACGATTGTATATGGATAATGAATCCCTTGAAGCTTCTTCAGGGATTTGTGGCACTTTAGCCGGAGCCTTATCTTACCAAGAACCGGGGAAAGAAATTCTTTTGGATCCGGAAATATTGGTGATTAATCCCAACATCAAAATAAAAGGAGGAAATAACGTAGGAGGAATCATCGGAAAATTATATAATGGGACGTTGACAGGAACCTATACCCCCGAATTCAGTACCACGAACGTAATCGTGAGCAAGATTCCACGACCTATTTTCCCGGGTAACATAAATTCGGAAAAACCCTATCGAGAAAATGCCGCTTCTATTGGAGGAATTGTCGGATATGCCGATAAATCTACCCTCAGAAGACTCTTCACGCAACTTTCCATTTACGGCAGAAGTACTGTCGGAGGAATCATCGGATATGCGAGCGATACTCAAATATCAGATTGTGGCGTGAAAACAGAAACATTTAATAATGGGAATAATAGCGCCATTATGGTAGGAGGAATTATCGGACAAGCATCGTGCTCATCCCACTGTGAGTTTTCCAATCTAGTAAATTACAGTGATATCTCCTCAGGATCCAATTATATCGGAGGCATTTTCGGGAGTATGGTAGCAAGAACTACCGTAAAGATCAATAAAGTCGTGAATTTGGGTAAGCTATCAGCCACAAATAACATAGGCGGTATCATTGGAAAAAACGCTGGAAAAGGCATTGAGGTTTATGACGCAGCTAATTTCGGTACGATCCAAGGTATCGCAGGAGATAAAGAATACGGAGTGGGCGGTATAGCCGGTGCCTCTGAGGATGCCATTACAATTTATAAATCCGTTAACCACGGAAATATCACCATAAACAGGAATGCCAAGTATTATGGAGCAGGAGGTATCTTGGGGTATGTGAAGCAAGGGGGAGCACATGTCCGTTACTGCTGTAACCGGGCAAATATAGACTATCCGAAAGATAAAGAAGACAGCCATGGCATTGGAGGTATCGTGGGTAGCATAGAAAAGGCTAACGATAACGACGACAGTTACGTACTGGATTGCTACAATATGGGAGAAATCAACGGACAGCAAAAAGCGACCAGCACGCTTGGTACCGACTATCGGGGAGGGATCGTAGGAAACCTCGGAAGCCACGGGAGATGTTACCGGGCCGTAAACGGGGGCTATGTCCGCTTTGGAAACGCAGGTGTCGGATACGGCAACAAGAATAACCTGACACATATCTATATCTCGCCCGGTACAGGCAAAGACTTTGGGGCAACGTCTATCCCTCTACCAATCAGAGAAGATAAAAATATTTACCAAGGATTCGACTTCACGGGAGATCATGATCCCAACCGGCAACCGGTTTGGGTTCTGGGTGGCACATATAGCTCGGAGAATAAAATGCTACCCTACTTGCATTCAGGAAAATGTTATTTCCAGTTCGCAAAATATGCCCCATAGAGGATTGACAAACTATACAAGGTAGCAAGCATTCCCATAGCTATAACGTAAAGCTGGAAGATTGGGAAATTTCAAGGTCTCTCTGAGAAGTACCGAGAAAATATTATGGATGGCATGATAATTCTAGAAACAAATTTATATTATGAAGACAAATTATTTTTTCCTATACTTTTTCTTTATCATCCTTGCCGGATGTTCGGATGATAAAATAACACCGGAATTACCCCCAAATACAAACGATACGTATGAAGGGGTTCATGATCAAATCAAGTTTTCAAATGAAACCGAGGACTTCACGTATGGAGAACTAGCTTTCTATATCAAGGTACCAGACGGAAGTATTATCGAACGAAAGGCTAAGCACCAACGGATTTCTGGAATATCCCATTTCATCATGGAAAAGGGACTGAAAGAGGGTAAATACCAATTACTCTATATGGAATATACCGTGAAATCGGATTGTCCGGAAATCGACGGACTGAAACGCCAATTCGGATTATGTTGCCAGATAAACATAACCCCGGATGGTATCCGGATAGAAAGCACCTATAACTCCAATATGAAACTTTACGGAGCCGGTACCCCCGATGATCCTTATCTGATCGGATCAAATGATGACTTGAATAAGATCAGAACCGGAATATCCAACCGATATGTGTCCTCTTCCACTTGTTATTCCCAACAAAACAATATTGACATGACCGGCTATAACGACAAATGCGGCTGGGAGGGAAATTGGTACCAGATCGGGCAATCCGCGACTTATCCATTTACCGGATATTATTACGGGAACGGATACTCGATAAAGAACATGACCCTCAAAGATCCAAACAAGATTGCCGCCAGCTTGTTCGGATACGTAAACAAGGCTGTCATCATGGACCTGACAATCCAAAACGCAGACATCACCGGCTATTGTGCCGTATCCGCCATAGCTGGAGCGATCGTCACATCGGGAAGCGGACAAGATCCAACCTTTATCAAGGGATGCACGGTAAAATCATCGACCATCCAAAGTCAAGGGGACGGTATGGGAATCGGTGGAATTGTAGGTTCCGTAGATCCAAACACTAAATTATGGATCGATTCATGCAAAGTAGACGATAATACCGTACAAGGAGCTATAGCCGTAGGCGGTATTCTTGGCGGGGCCAACGTACTTTCGACAACACAAATCACCAACTCCAGTAACGAAAAAGGCAAGGTAGAGGCATATTACATGAACGCAGGAGGAATTGTCGGCTACGCTGATTCCTTATACGTCTATCTCTGCACGAACAAATCGCAGGTAAAAGGCGGCACACACTCACACAAACCTGATCGATTATCTGGTTTCATGGGTACCGGAGGTATCGTCGGCGGAAGCGGAATCAGCTCAATCATAACCTGCCGGAACGAGGGGAGCGTAAATGGCCAGAGAGGTGTTGGAGGGATCATAGGAAGTACTTTAGTCATTCTTAATCCGGCAACATATAATAATACATTTATAGGATATTGCTCTAATAAGGGCAGAGTCAACGGAAAAGAGAATGTAGGCGGACTATGCGGTGAAGCACAATTAGGAACTTACAAATCTTACAATGAAGGAAAGGTAACAGCAGATGGCTACTATGCCGGTGGCATAATCGGGGCTACCCCATTATCCAGTATCACCAACACGATCAATTTCGGAACTGTATCTGCCTCACGGTTCAGTGGCGGCATGAGCGGACAAATACAAAGCGGATCATTGGCGTTAAATGTGAATATGGGCAAGATCTCGGGGAGTACATATATCGGAGGGATGGCCGGTATCGCAGGAGGTTGCCTATCCATGAACTATTGCGCTAACTTAGCAGATGTAGAAGGAAATGGGTATATCGCCGGATTAATCGGAGAAGTCGGCGATTCAAGGGAATGGACAGAGGCCGAGAAACGCTCCGCCATATTCGCCACTATCGAGCTTGGCCTTTCGGTTTTTAATACCGTTGTCGGTATCGCTGATGCGGGAACGACAATCCTTAACAATCTAATCACGTCATACGACGCAGTAATGGAAAGTATCAGTGCCTATTCATTGGGAAAAGAAATGGCCGACCTTTTCCGTCCAATGCAACGAAAGGACTACACAACTTCGCTTAGTGGATTAGTCACCAAGGGGATGGAAAAACTGGAAACAGATATGGATAATATACTGCGAAATAAATTATCAGCTCTTCAGTTTAGCACACCCAATCTTCAATATGGGCGAATGATCGATCAATTCATGAACGAATACAGGAAAAAAGTGATTGCTTGGTATGAGACCGGCAAAAACCATGAGGATTTCCGTGACGCGATGAATTACAAAAGAAATCTTCGCTATAATCAAATACTGGATATCAAGAAAACAGAAAAGATCATCCATACCTTGGCAGACGGGGTATGTTTTATAGCCAGCACAGCCGCTTTTGTCGCCGGATTCGTTACCACAGGTGGTGTCAGCACGATAATCGCTGCGGCCGGTGTGGTCGTCAGTGTGGTCGGATACGCAAACTCCATAACAGCTATAGCGGACGATTTCCAAGAAAATGCTGTGGTAATCAGCCAATGTGTCAGCTTCGGAAACATTAGGGCGAAAACAGGCCCGTACGGCGATTACAACGGAGGACTCATCGGGCATTTTGATGAAGGTTGCCTGATATCGGATTGCCTAAACGGAAGCGATGGCAATAAAATAGGAGGAGCTACGGTAGGAAGTCCGGAAAAGCAAGCTGTCGTAAAAAAATGCCTGAATATCGGTAGCCAGTGGAAAAATTTCGCCTATACGGGTAATGCACTAAGCCGATTTGAAGATAACTATTGCCTAGAAAATACGATCGAAAATAGAAATATCCATGGTGCCACCGGCTTAACCCTGCCACAATTATCGACCACTTCCACATTCCAAGGCTGGGATTTCCAAAGACTTTGGAAGATTCCCTACACAGGACTGGGCTACTTCCCGGTTCCTTATCAATCTGAGATGCAATACAAAGAACCCCAATTATAAAAACAAGCAAATATGAAAACGATTAATAAGCCTATCTGGCACTTACTTCTATACCTGTTCATCTTATCGCTGGCCGGAAGTTGTTCAGATGACGATATGCGGAGAAACAGCATCGGTTCTTCCTTGAAAGAAAACGGCGACCATTCGGTCAGCTCCTTTACTTTGCCCCAAGAGAATAGTGAAATCATCAATAAGGACGGGATCATATACCTACAACTCACGTCATTGAGTGACAATAGCACTCTCGATTTCGAGGGAAACTTAAGATTCCTTTCGGGAAATCTCACTTGCGAAATCTATATCCCGAACAATCAAGAAATCGCCGACGGGGATTATATAATGTGGATACGGAGCGAAATGGAAGGAAATTTATACCCTCAAGGTTATCGCCTTACGTTCCAAGAGCAAATGGTAAGCGCTGTACTTGCCACTGTACATAAATATGACCAATTGCAAGGAAAAGGCACAGTAGATCATCCCTATTTGATCACGTCCACCGAGGACTTCGCATATATGGTACAGCAGCTCCTTATGTATGACAGTAGCCATGGTAAAAACCAATATTTTAAACAGGTAGCCGATATTTTAGCGCCTGTCACCGACTGTCTTTACCAAGGAAATGGTTATAAATGCGCCCCCTTTGCCGGCATATACGATGGAAACTCGAAACAAATACAGGGTATGGCGTTCACTGGAAGTTCCACGGAAGAATCAGTTGGCCTATTTTCCACGCTCCTTGACGGAGCCATCATCCGTAACCTTACCCTTATGGGTGCGAATATCCAAAGTCCAGGCTCCAAATGCGGTCTTCTTGCAGGAGTAGCACAAGGGGAGGTACGTATAGAGAACGTGGAGGTACGTGGTACGATTAATATGGGAAAAGATAAAATCGGAGGGCTGATTGGCTATGCGGAAAAAGCAGGCAACAAACAAGGCCACCTCACGATCAATGATACTAAATTCTATGTAACCTTCGTTGATAACGGATCTTATGTCGGAGGATTGGTTGGATGGGCCGAAAGCGTACAAATGGATATCAATAATATAACAACATCCTCTCCCTTCGGCATATTAACCGGAAAAGATAATACAGGAGGTTTAATCGGTAAATTGTATGGTACAATATCCGCCAATAACATTAAATTGACACACACCACCGATGATCCGAATATGAAAATCATCACAGGAAATAATCGTACCGGAGGATTGATAGGTGAATTCTATATGACCAATTCTTCCTCTTTAAATAATATCACGGTTAATCTGCCTATTGATGGACACGATGAAGTGGGAGGATTGATTGGGAAGTTGTATGTATCTTCAACGAGTTCTTTCACGCTAAGCATAGACACTTATAACAAATCTACGGGATCTCAAGGAGATCAACCTATTAAAGGAGAAAGTAAGATAGGAGGACTAATCGGTTTATCATCCGCAAAACAAGGTAATATCATTTTAAAATTAATCGGGGAATCCACAATCACATCCCCTATCACTTCTTCTGGCAAATATGCGGGGGGTGTTTTAGGCCAAGCGCAACAAACAAAGATAGAATTTAACAATTCCGCCAAAATAAATTTAAACATCGCAAACATAAAGGCCAATCAGTATGCGGGAGGTTTCGCCGGTTCATTGGAAAACGGTGGAACAATTAATGTAAATACACAAAAAGTACAATTAAGCCCTTTAATGTCTATTAGAGGAAACAGTGGATTAGGAGGTTTCTCCGGAATAATTGTATCAACGAATCTCAAAGGAGACTATAAGCCAAACTTCAGCGATACCGATGTGATAACCAATAAGGACAATACGCCATTCTTCGCAGGTAAAATCAATTCTGACGACAAGAGTTCTAGTGCCCAATACATAGGTGGTATAGCGGGAAGCGTAGATAATTCAAGTATAGAAGGCTTCTATGTCACTCCTTCTTTATGTGGCAATCGATACGTCGGTGGAATTGCCGGAAGCGTAAATAACACAACCGTCTACAACTGCGCAGCCAATTGTGGCGTATTTAACAACGGAAGTTATAGCGAAGCCTATTCGTTGGGTGGAATCATCGGATATTTATCCAACAACAAAGCGTGCAACTACGAGAATTTGGTGAATTATACATCCATTAATGATGTCGGAGATGGTATAGGAGGTATAATCGGACATGCAGACTGTTCCTCAAACATTACATTGAGAAAAGTCGTAAATCTCAAAAATTTAACCGCTAATTATAGAATAGGTGGTATTATTGGGTACATTTCGGGAACAAGCGTAGTTAAAATTTATCACTCTGCAAATTACGGAGATATCAGCGGTAAAAAAGGAAGATGGGATAAAAACGATGCCATAGGTGGTATCGTTGGCTACTCTTCGATGAATGTGCAGATCCATAACTCCGTAAATCACGGACATGTCACAGCAAGTAAAGACTATTGGGGCGCAGGTGGAATTTTAGGATACGCAAACTGTAGTATTCCATGGGTTAATTGTTGTTGTAACTGGGGAAATATAGATCTCTCCAGAGACTCTGAAAAAGAAAATGGCGGTATAGGTGGTCTTATCGGTAGCATCGAACATACGAAAGCAGGCAATTGGAACATAACAGATTGTTATAACCAAGGAACTGTCACAGGGCAAAAGCACTCAACATCCTGGGGAAGGAGAGATTACAGAGGAGGTATTGTCGGAAATATGGGAAAAGACGCAAATTGCCACTTCGTCATAAACGCCGCAAAAGTGGACTATGGGAATGCCCTTGCCGGGTATCTTACCGATAAAAACATGAAGTCGAGCTATTTAGTAAAGGATACGGGAAAAGATTTCGCAGCAACCGCAACCCTGCCAGATAGCCGTAAAGGAGACGAAAGCGAAAAGACTTTATATTCCGGATTCGATTTCCAAGGAACTTGGCAGATAGGAGGAACACACAACCAAATATGCGCACAACTCCCTTATTTGCAATCTTGTTATTTCCAATTCGCAAAATACAACCCATAAGATACGCCCCTTTTAACATCATCTATATATATCCAAATCGGGTGCAAACTATTCATCGGTTTGCGCCCGATTATCACAAAAGACTTCGTATATTTGCGAAGTTTATATCTCATATACATTACTTAATACACAAATACAAAATGAAAAAGTATCTTATTCTTGCCGCATCAGCCCTGCTCCTAGCCGCATGCAGCGAAAAACCGGGTTACGAGATCAACGGTACCGTAGCGAACACCGATCTAAACGGAAAATACGTTTACCTGTATGAATATGGCGTACAAGATGCCGCCCCAATGGATAGCGCATTGGTGCAAAACGGTACGTTCACGTTCAAGGGAACACAGAACGCCCCCGCCTTACGCAAGCTTGCCTTCGCCGAGGATGTCGTGGAACCCAAACGTGCCGCTTCCGGCGAGAACGCTCCTTTTACAAGCGTATTCGTACTGGAGAACGGTAAATTACAGGCTATTCTTGATGAGGCAGCTTCCGCCGTTTCTGGAACACCGGAGAATGACGGATTGAAAGCCCTGCAAGCACAAATGAAGACTTTGCGTGCGGATCTGGAGAAACTTTCCGCCGACATGAAATCAGAGGACAAGGAAGTCGTAAGCGCCGCCGAGAAGAAATATGACGAGATCGACCAAAAGGTAACCGATGCCGTCAAGACTTACATATTGAATAATACGACCAAGCAATCCGCCGCCAAGTTATTATACGATTTCCGTTATAGCTTGGACGAGGCGGCCCAGAACGAGATTATCGCCAAGGCGGACTCCGCTTTCAAGGCCGTTCCAAACATCGATAAGCTCATGGCTCACCTAGATGTACTGAAAACCGTAGCCGTAGGCAAGAAGTTCGTGGACTTCGAGATGGCCGACCCGAACGGTAAGACGCACAAGCTATCCGAGTTCGTAGGCAATGGCAAGAACATCGTGTTGATCGACTTTTGGGCAAGCTGGTGTCCTCCTTGCCGCCGGGATATGCCAAATTTGGTAGCCGCTTACAAGAAATACAAGAACAAAGGTTTCGAGATCGTCGGTATCTCCTTGGATAGCAAGGCTGACGCATGGGCGAAAGGCGTAAAGGACCTAAATATCACATGGCCCCAACTCTCCGACTTGCAAGGCTGGAAAAACTCCGGTGCTCAACTATACGGGGTAAACAGCATCCCTCACACCGTATTGGTGGATAAGGACGGAACGATCATCGCCAAGAACCTACATGGCGAGGAGATCGACGCTAAACTTCAAGAAATATTGAAATAATAATAACAATAACACGATATGTCCGCCCAAATCACGTTAAACTGGACGAAGGACTCGACTTTCGAGACCTTGCTGGACGGCCATAAGGTTACGATCGACACAACTGCCGAGAACGGGGGTAATAATGAAGGCCCCCGTCCCAAGGCTTTAATGCTGGTCGCCTTGGCCGGATGCAGCGCAATGGACGTAATCTCCCTTTTCCTTAAAATGAGAGTACGTTTCGACAAAATCTCTATCGACGTAACCGCAGAGACTTCGGATACGATCCCGATGGTATATACCGCATTCCACGCTACATACCATATCGACGGGAACATCGGGGACGCCGCCAAAATAGAGAAAGCGATTCGCCTTTCACAGGAAAAATACTGTGGCGTAGGACTTATGATGAAAAAGATAGGCCCGATTACCTACGATATCTTACTGAACGGCGAACCGCTTAAACCACAAAAACATGAAGATTAGAAAACAGTTCTTACTTTTATTTATCTCTACCAGTCACTTGTTCGTATATGCGCAAAACACGGAACCTTCAGTGTTTACGAAAGAGGCTAACGAACAAGTGGTGAAATCACTCCCGTTTGATAACAAACAAGATTTTGAAGACGCTACCCGTGGCTTTATCGCCACGATAGACGAACCTTCCATTACCGACGAGACAGGAAAAGAGGTGTATGGATTAACTGTCTGGGATTTCCTGCGTCAAGAGACTCCGGCATCCGCCAACCCTAGTCTTTGGCGACAAGGGCAACTCAACCGCATACACGGCTTATTTGAGGTATTACCCGGTAAAATATACCAGATACGAGGATTCGACCTCGCAAATATGACGTTTATCCGTAGTGATAACGGTTGGATCGTCATAGATGTATTGCTCTCGAAAGAGACGGCCCTAGCAGGTTATAATCTTCTGAAGAAACATGTAGAAGACCTTCCGGTCAAGGCGGTTATCTATACGCATCCTCATGTGGACCATTTCGCGGGAATAGACGCTATATTGGAGAACGCCCCCAATAAGCCCGAAACGATCGAGATCATTGGCCCCAAGGGTTTCTTTGAAGATGCCGTCAGCGAGAACCTGATGGCGGGTGTAGCCATGGGGCGAAGAGCGACCTATATGTATGGCCGCAGTCTACCTAAAAATGAGAAAGGAAATATAGGTACTGGTTTAGGACAAACTACCGCGGCAGGAACTACGGGCTTGGTCCCTCCTACCCGTGAGATATCCGAGGAGGGAGAGACTTTACGAATTGATGGTGTCGAGATCGTATTCATGTCCGTACCCGGCGCCGAGGCTCCCTCGGAAATCATGATGTACTTCCCTGGGATGAAAGCTTTCTGCGTAGCCGAGGAAATCAACCGTACCCTGCACAACCTGCTGACCTTACGAGGGGCGAAGGTCCGGAACGGCCAATTATGGAGCAAATATATCGACCGGGCGATCACGGAGTGCGGCGATCAGGTAGAGGTATCCTTCTCTACCCACCATTGGCCGACTTGGGGCAATAAGAACATCGTCGCTTACTGGGAAAAGCAGCGGGATCTATATCGCTACTTACACGACCAGACACTTCACCTCGCCAATCAAGGATATACACCTCGAGAAATAGCAGAGATGATTAAATTACCAAGCTCTATCGCCAACGAGTTCGCCAACCGGGGATATTATGGAACCGTTAGCCATAACGTAAAAGCCCAATATCAAATGTATTTCGGCTGGTTCGACGGCATCCCCGCCCATCTGAACCCACTCCCGCCGGTAGAAGAAGGTAAAAAATACGTAGAGGCTATCGGAGGAGAGGACGAGATAATGAAAAAGGCACGAGAGGCATACAATCAAGGAGAATACCGTTGGACGGCTACTTTGCTGAACCATCTCGTTTTCGCTAATCCAAAGCATAAACCCGCCCGCCAATTACTTGCGAACACGTATGCCCAATTGGGCTACCAAGCGGAAAGCGGCCCGTGGCGTAATTTCTACCTGACCGGAGCTATGGAACTGACCGAAGGCATCGCCGGCAAAGGCAAGGCCAACTCAAACCGGGCACGTATGTCCCAGAACCTAAGTCCCGAAATGCTATTCGATTTGCTCGCTATCCAAATAAACGGGGAAAAAGCGGCCGATAAAGACTTAATAATAAATATTATCTTAACCGATACGAACGAACAGGCCACCTTGATCTTAAAGAACGGCGCTTTATCGAACCGCATCGGCCGGCTCCATCCGGCCCCTACCGTAACTTTGGAAGGAGACAAACAAGTCATCTACGCAAGCCTCATGCAGCCGGAGAGTATAGCGGCAAATCTGCAAAACCATAAGTTATCGGTAACCGGGAAACTTGAAAGCCTAAAAGAGCTATTCTCCACTTTTGAGGCCCCGGACGCTTATTTTAATATCATCGAGCCTTAAACCTTTCCCGCCTCTTGCATGGCTGGATTAAAAAATTTATCTTTGTGCGATCTTTAGAGAAAGCGATATTACTATAAAGGAAACCATTTTGATAGAAAATTGTAAAAATATTACAATAACATCTTCCAGAATGCCAGTTATGAAAGGCGGAACCGAATCGGAGAAATGGATTCAAAAAGGGAATTTTTTAACCATGAAGCTGGAAACGGAGCCGAGAATCCTTCTGATTAATGGGGAATGGAGGAAAAAATCATGTTATCCTGCGGAGGGATACCTTGAACTGACAGATCAGACGGAGCATGAATGGATAAATTCCAGAAACGGTGGCTGGGACAGTCCGCCCACAATGGAGGAATTGACCCACATAACGGTACAGAAGAAAGATATACCGCCTAGCATGGATATTCAAAACGCTGATTTGCGGGTAATCCATACCTGGGACGAATCCGTTGTAAGCGTAGAGTGTTACGATGAATCAACCGGAAGGATAACGACAAAATATCCTATGGCTCATCCTGCGGGGGCATTTAACAGAAAACAATATATAATATTAAATACAAAATATGGGCTGAAGCCAGGAAGCTGGTGCTACGACAGGACGGACAAGCTGCTCTGCTATGCCCCTTATGAGCATGAGAAGGGAGCTCATCTGCGAGCCTCCCTACCTGCGGCACACGGAATCTTAAAGCTGGTTCATTGTGAGAATGTCACGGTTGAGAACCTGCAATTCCAGCTGTCAAATGCAGAATGCGGAACGATTGCCGGCCTGCGCGCGGTCAACCCGGCGGGGGCAGTCCAGGTTGAGCAAAGCGAAAATGTCGTACTGAGAAAGCTGGTAATATCCTACTCTGGCGGCCAGGCAATCAAATGCCTGAATACCAAACGGATTGACGTAAACGACTGCGTCGTCAGCCGATGCGCGTCCGGAGGAATTGTCACTTACGAATGTGAAACTGAAGTTATCTCGCATAATATCATCAGGGATGTGGGTCTTCTGGATTTTTCCGCGATCCCGATCCATGCGGGTGGAAAGTCGCTGCTGTCCTTTGTGCTGGAAGGAGAAAAGGAGGAATGCGGGCAAACTGCAATACGGGATAACATCATAGAACACGCGCCTTATTGCGGTATAACATGTAGCGGAGGGCCTCACAGGATAGAGAACAACAGAATTTCAAACTGTATGCAGAAATTGAATGACGGTGCGGCGATTTATTGCTCCAGGGCCTGTGGGACCGTGATCAAGGGGAATGTGGTTAGTGATATCTCCTCCTCCGATGCTTCCGCCTGTTATCTTGACGAACTGAGTGAGAATTGTATAATTGACGGTAACGTTACCTTGCGTGTCGGCAGGCCGCTGCAAAATCATATTGCGAGAAACAACAAGGTTGTCAATAACACGTTTGTCAATGATGGCAACCTGGTGATAAATCTGGTTAAGTCTTTGGGATACCGGTGGAAAAATAACACCCTGTGCTGTGGAGGAGATATACAGTTCAACTGCAAATCCGATTACAGCGGAGGAACCAATCGGCTGGAAGATTGTATCCGGTTTGAATCAGGAACCTTGTTCAGCTTGGGTGGAAGAGTTCTTTGCAATGGGGAAGAAATGCATGTGATAGGTGCCGATGATTGATACGATAACTTGACAGAAAGAATACCCGGAAGAAACTCTATATTCCAGTCTGCCAGAAGGGATCCCAGTGGGATCCCTTCATTATGTTTTTTACGTCCCGTCTACAGGTTTCTATTGGCTCTGATTTCCCATAAATAACAATACGCTGGAAGGATTGATGTGGCTTGGAATTCTGCCGGATAAAAGGTCTGCTGCGCCGGCAAACTCTTCCGGCAATGGATAGGAATTACCGCTTCTGTTTGCCAGAACAGTGGCAGTCTGTGGTGCACTGGATTTTCCCAAAATATCCAGACCAGCTTTAAAATACCGCATGAAGCAAAAGACATCCTCATTCATCGCCCAAAATCGGATATATCCAGTCTGCAAAACCGGATGGGTGTTTCGAATTTGGGCCATCTTGCGATACCATCCGATCAGTTCCTGATCCTCACGCCCCCATGGATAGGTGCGGCGGTTGTCGGGATCTTTTCCACCCTCCAGACCTGTTTCGTCCCCATAATAAACAAGCGGTATGCCGGCAAACAAAAACTGGATGGCAACCAGCTGTTTTACCAAAGATTTGCCATCTGTTTTATTGCCTGTTACCTTTGCGGCTACGGTCATAATCCGTTCGACATCGTGGGATCCCAACAGGTTCACCGCTGCGTAGAAATTGCGCTTTGGATAATTCTCCATTTGCTCGTTGAAACGTTCACAAAGCCTGTATGCTGAAATCCTGATTTGAAAAAAGTCCAGCAGGTTGGTGCGGAAGGGATAGTTGGTTACACTGTCCAGCTCGTGTTTGGTAAAATATTGCTTCTGCTCACCGTAGCTTTCCTTGTTGGAGGCGTCTTCCCAGACCTCGCCGATCATGACCGATTCGGGGTTAATGCTGCGGCATTCGTTTCGTAAGGCCTCTAAAAATGCATCGGGCAGTTCATCTGCAACGTCCAGCCGCCAGCCGATGATTCCGGTTTTCATCCACTTTTTCACAATGCTGTTTTCGCCGGTTACCATGTAATCCAGATAAGATGTGTCAAGCTCATTTACCATCGGCAGATCATCGACGTCCCACCAGCAGAGATACCTGCCATCTTCGAAGAAGGTATACCAGTTCCGATAGGGGGAGTCCGGATGTTGATACGCTCCATTACCATACACATCATCACGGTCAAAATAGAGGCTGTGCTGGCCGGTATGATTGAAAACGCCATCCAAAACCAGACGTATGCCTTGTGCTTTTGCTGCCTCTATCAGAGCTGACAGGGCGTCGTCTCCCCCCAGCATAGGATCAACATGGCTGTAATCGGCTGTGTCGTAACGGTGGTTGCTCCGTGAGGAAAAGACGGGATTGAGATAAATAACACTTGCGCCCAGGCTTTTGATGTAGGACAGTTTCTCAATGATGCCAAATAGGTTACCGCCGTAAAAATCCCAGCGGGCTATTTGCTGCTTTTCATCCTTGATATACATGGGAAGGTCGTTCCAATTGCCGTATAGAAAGCAGTTCGGTTTTGGATTTAACACCTTTGCAGGACGGTAAAAACGGTCGGGAAATATTTGATAAATGACGGATTGGTAGAACCATTCGGGTACCGGCTCGGTTTCGTCATAGACAGTAAGCTGATAGGGCAGGGTGCTTCCGATGGAACCGATGCCGGAGTGATCAGAATGCTTGCCATAGCTGACAGTTTCGTCCCGGTACCGGATAAAAAAAGAGTAAAATACCAGTCCCCCCTCAGGAGGCGTGGTGTATTCCAAAACAAAAGTGTTCCTGTTTTCCCGTGCCAGCAGAATCTGTTGTTCGTTTATTTGCAAATAAACACCAACAGGGTCATCCTCCGCAAAGATACGGAAGATGACCCTTGTCCCGCAGGGGACTGCTCCAAATGGAACCTTACATAATTCACTTTGGGAATCGTAATAAATCCTGTCCATGATTGACTCCTATGCTTACCATACTTGTATCCTGCTTATTCATGTACCTCAAACGGCGATATATGCCAGATTTCTGAGGCATACTGACGAATGGTATTGTCGCTTGAAAAAATACCTGATTTGGCAATGTTGATGAGAGAGGCCCTGCGCCACCGCGTCGTATCCCGATAAAAAGCATCGATCCTCTGCTCAGCCTGGTAGAATGCGTCAAAGTCCTTTAGAACAAAAAACTGGTCGTTGCAATTTATAAGATCATAAATAATTTCGGAAAACTCGTTGCCAGGCACCCCAAAGAATCCGTTTTGAAGCTGTGCCAGGGCCAGAGAGAGGCGGGGGTCTTTGGAAATCACATCCTGCGCGCGGTAATCTTTGGAATGGTTGATTACCTCATCCGAGGTCAGACCGAAGATTATAATATTATCCGGCCCGACGGCGTTGCTGATCTCCACATTTGCCCCATCCATGGTGGCCAGAGTGATTGCGCCGTTCATCATCAACTTCATGTTGCCGGTACCGGATGCCTCCTTAGAGGCGGTTGAAATTTGCAGGCTGACATCGGCGGCGAGATCGACGTTATAATTCTCCAAAAACACGATTTTAAGCTTGTTCTGTATGGACAGGTCGTTGTTGACCTTTTCCGCTACAGCGTTGATCAGCTTGATCGTCGCCTTTGCCAGCTGGTAAGAGGGATATGCCTTCGCGCCATAGATAAACACCTTTGGCGGGATGTCCAGCGCAGGATTTTGTTTCAGCTCGTTATACAGTACGATGGCGTACAAGAT
>ERZ827168.2371-NODE-2371-length-22266-cov-4.775382_pt1 | contig 22266 bp, 20 predicted proteins | sample MGYA00519868_ERZ827168 | MGnify/ENA primary metagenome ERZ827168 (study PRJEB31778, sample SAMEA3449271) | human gut metagenome | biome: human gut; feature: human-associated habitat; material: faeces | place: United Kingdom | collected 2010/2012 ...
TAGGGCTTTGCCCGTTTAAGAAATACCCCCGGCTTTGCCGGGGGATCATTATTGTAGCATATTTGTTGCAAGTTCCGGAAACGCTAAAGAAGGCTTCTATTATAATATAACTAAATAACGCAGCAGGCTGTTTCCAAAGCTGTTCCCACAGACGGCTCCCCCTATGTTCCCAAGGTGGGCGATGTGATCCGCTGCCACGATAGTATGGACTACCCCATGTTGGATATTTGGCACTCGACATATAGTATGATGTGGTTTAGGTATACACATCCGCACCAGAAGATTCCTCAAAACTTCTTAACTACCGAACGATAGGTAGTTATAATAAGGATATACGATATGAAAAGCACAGTGGATAGAAAATTCTGTTTGCAGCGAAGGAGGTTTCGTTATGGATCGAGGCAACACAAAACAGGAGATTCTGGAAGCATCGCTGGATCTGTTCTCCGTGCAGGGCTTTGAAGCCACATCTATCTCTCAGATTGCAGGCGCCGGCGGCATTCGCAAGGCATCGCTTTACAGCCATTTTGAGAGCAAGCAGGCGATTCTGGACGCGCTTGTGAAGGATGTTTTGGATCAGTATGAGGAACATTCCATTTTTGCAAGGGCGAATTGGGATAAATTCGCCGATACAGATGATAAACAGGCGCTGACGCCTGATGCGGCAGCGCAAGTGATTCAGGGACAGATCCGTTACATCCTCCATGATCCCCATATCAGCAAGGCGCGTAAAATGCTGGTGATAGAGCAGTTTCAAAATCCGGAACTGGCGAAGCTGCAAACCAGACAGAATTATTCGGACGTGATGCAATACTTCACCGGGCTTATTAAGTATCTGATTCGGCAGGGAGTTCTGAGGGAAGATGATCCCGAGATCATGGCAGCCCAGCTGTGTCTGCCCATTTCCACATGGATCAACCTATGCGATCGGGAACCGGATCGTGAAGTAGAGGTCATGGAGCTGATAGGCAAGCATATTCGGCAGTTTTTCAGACTCTATCAGCCGGAAGCACGGTGATTCCATGAGTAAATACGACGCTTTGTGGGTGTGGATCAAAGAAAAGGGCATAGACGGCTTCAAGCCGACCTTTGCCGAAATCCAGCAGATTGCCGGACTTCCCATCGACCATTCTTTTCTGAAATACAAAAAAGAATTGAGATAGACCATGAAAAAGAATAAGCATACGGCGAGCATTGGAGAAAGCCGGATTCTGCTATGCGGGTACCATGAAAAACAATGCTGTAAAAAACGGCAAGATTCTGAATATGGCGCTTTACAGTACTGCTGAGTCAAAAAGGAACAGACTTCTTTTTGATGCCAAAACTTGGTGCGCTCTCCACCCTGCTGGTGTTCGCCGTTGCCATGTCTAATGTCGCTTTTGGAGAAAAGATTTACTCGGAACACTCTGTCAAAAAAGACTGTCCTTATGATGTGATGTCTATGTTCGATTTGCCCGAGGAGCAGGGTGTCTCCATGAAGGATGGCAGAGAAATTATAGAGCAATACAGCCCAATCACTGAGCAGATCGACTATAAACTCTATTCCCCGGGAGAAACCACCCTTTGCAGCAGCATCCCGGGATACGTGGAAATAGGCTGGACAGACAAATTCATGCCCCTGAGCCAGTTCAACACCCTGCTGACCGACTGTGGCTATGATCCGGTCACATTGGAAAATCAACATCTTATGATCGCGCCAGTTCAAGAGATCTGCGATACGGATCTCTCCAACAAAGCTCTGATGCTGAATTGGAAAACATGTTTCTGGGCGGGGAGCAGAACCTTTTACCCGGATTTTGCCCAGCGGGCGTGGATGTATTATGTGGTTCCTGATGAAGCGGTGACAGACATGCCTGTTTCGGACATATGCGCCGCCTACACGCCGAAAACCGGCATCCCGACGCTACGGCAATGCTGAAGGATCTGATTTACGTTCAGGAAACAGAGTATTGTCCGGAAGACCAGTGTGATTTCGCCATCCAGGAGGACTACCGCCTGTACGACAATTCCACCGCCGGAACGCTGATCATCGGAATGCTGTATGTGTCCCCTGTGTTTGTGTGCATTGCGCTTGCGATCCTGTCCTTCAAAACACTGTCCACACTGGACCATGAGCGCAGGTGCTTTGCCGTACTATACAGCCTGAGGGCAGACGCGAAGATGCAGCGGGCGTCATTGCCCCGGCAGACCGGCGCGTTTTTCCTGACGTCATTTTTACTGCCGCTCCTCTTTAACGCATATTTTACGGGACGGGGGTTACGGGGGTTATCGAAAGACTTGCTCAGTATGTATTTCAATATGGGCTTGGTATATGCGGGCAGACGGCAAAGCTGCCTATTCGTTTGCTTTGATAAGGACGCCGTTCCCCGCTACGCAATGCTCCGAAGCACCGACCCTTCCTCCCACGTTTTTGCGGGAGGTTGAGGGCAGCGATAAGCGGTATTCCTTCCGCTTACCATCATAGGAGCGTTCCCACAGGCTATTTCTGTTTGAAAGTGCCATTGACTGCCTTTCCTTTATCGAATTGCAGCGCATGGAAAACCCGCTACGGAAGCCGGACAATTACCTGTCCCTATCGGGCGTATACCGGCTGCGGAGCGGCAAAGCAGCTTTTGCCGCTGGATAATTTGCGGCATGTCATGCTGCGTGGTGTAATATTTGAGCATATAGCACCGATGCACAGCAGCGATCAAAAAGCGGGCAAAACAATATGCCCGCTTATTATGGAGTGCAGCTATCCTCTGCAGTCAGACAGCACACCTTCTTTATTACGTTAAATTATGCAATCTGATACCATGGCGGCACAGGTTCCCCGTGCCGCCAGCCAAACGTTTTCATATAGGCTTAGCGAATGAATATTTGGGTAGAAGCACCTGTGCAATGTATCTGCTCTCGCTTACTTTAAACCGACAAGCGCACTGCACATATCCTATATTTCTTCTTTGATGACCTGCGTATTATAGCAGTTCATCAAATCTCGGGTATATCTGCGTCCAGTATTAGCCCTATAAGGACTTTGTGCAGGAAGAACGGCCTGCCGCCCCAGGGGTTGATGATTATGCCTTCCTCCGGCATATTCCTGCACCCCTTCAGCGTTTCACTTATGGGATTGGAAATGGTCGAGACGGCAGCCCCCTTTTCAAATTCCGCCTGCGACGTAAAAGCGACGAGCCACTGCTTTCCGTCCTTCAGCTGTATATGATGCAGTTTGAAGCGCATATCCTCTTCGCAGGTGATAGTATCGCCGACCTTTATATGCTCGATATCAAACATTTTTATCATAGCCTCGGGCGGAATGACCGGTATCATGAAATACCCGTCCTCATGGCTCCTCTGCCTTATGGCTTCAAGCACGGTAATCAGCGTTTCCCCGCTTTGCCTCTCGCAATGTCAAACCGCCTCAGAACCTCCAGCATTTCTTCCGGCAGGCGGGCTTTGCACTCCGCCTCCAGGCCGGTGGGAACCCCGTAAAATGCCTCGGCAATGCTGCCGGCGATGCAGGTCAATGTGTCGCAGTCGCCGCCGAGGGAAACCGCCGTCCTGATCACATTCTCAAGGCCGTTCCCTTCAAGAAACGCGGTTATCGCCTCCGGCACCGTCTCCTGACAGCTTTCCACATGGCGATACGCCGGCCTTATTTCATCGCAGGTGCGGGAAAGGTCATATCCGAACTCCCTGACGATATAGCGCCTGATCTCTTCCTTGCCGCTGCCGGTGCGGGCAAGGAATATCGCGCTTGCTGTCGCCTCTGCGCCCTTGATGCCCTCCGGGTGGTCGTGCGTGACCTCAGCCGTAAGCCTTGCCATCTCCCTCGTCCTTTCGATAGTGTCATACAGCCATCCGGCAGCCGCGACCCTCATTGCGGAGCCGTTCCCGTAGCTGCCGTAGGGCTTAGGGTCGGCTTCCCACAGCCAGCCTATGAAGCGTCCGCCATATCCGGCGTTCGGATACTTCCTGCCCCACTTCTGCATGGATTCTATAATAAGGGCTTTTACCTCCGCTTCCCCCTTGCTCTCCGCATTCAGAAGCGCCTCAGCCACGGCTATCGTCATTACGGTATCGTCCGTAAAATTGCTGCCGCCTGTAAACAGCGTGAAATCCTTCGTCTTATTGCCCCTGTCAAACTCGTATGGTGCCCCTATCATATCGCCTAAAATTGCGCCGTACATATTTATCTGCCTCCTTGTCCTTTGTTAGCATCAGTATAGCCCAAATAAGCCCATAGCTGGTCGCCTGCAAAACGACAAACGGCTGGCTTTTTATCGTTCCTCCAAAGAGACGCCGCCCTGCTTGTTCGCTTTCATAAGAAATGCTGCTTCCTTTGCGTACCGCTCCGCCCTTGCATAGTCTTTCGCCGAAGGAGCCGGCATCCTGCTCAAGTCGGAATTATGCGCAAGATCGGCGAGCTTCACCCTTACAGCAAGAGGATCCTCTGCGATCCTGGAAATATATGCCTCACGGGTCTCGCCGTATTTATGGGTCAGGCAGCAGACCGCATGGAGCACCCTGCCCGAAAATCCTGCATTGGCAAGATCTTCAAGCGTAACAGGCGTGTCCTCTACTATATCATGCAGCAGCGCCGCCGTTTGCTCGTCCTCGGTGTCCAGCCGCTCTGCGACCGCTATCGGGTGCTTGATGTAATCCTCGCCCGCCTTATCGACCTGCCCTTTATGCGCTGCAGCTGCCAGCCCCAGCGCTTTTGAAACGCTTTCCGATTCCAGCAATAATCTCATTCTCCGCACCTCCGCTTAATCAATACGTCCCTTACCCAACTCGTCACAAAATCGCGTTTTCCCGCCGCAGCGCGGACAAGAATCTTACTTTCCCCGCACATACTATTTTTCCGTTGCGGCTGCTATATAGTATAAATTATCGTGATATTTGGTTGAAGCCGCCTTGTTTACGCTTGTGTAAATCACCACCAGCTTTGCGTCCGCAGCGGGCTGTGGCCCAAGCTCAATATCGGATCTGCTCTTCTTGCCGTCTATCCATTCCGATATTTCCCACGTATCCTTTTCGTGCTCCTCGTTCATCTCATTCCACCACAGGCAATCCATGGTCATTGCCTGCCCTTTTTCTTCATCTCCGCTGCTTCTGAACACAGAAAACAGCGTTAGACCATAAGTCTTTCCAAAAAGAACAACCGTCCACGGCTTTTCCAGCGCCTCACGAAGCTCTCCGGCGTCATTCAGATTTACGCCGCAGTAATTGCTTGTGCAGCTAACTTTTCCCGTTGCTGCCTCGTATATGTGCGTCAGCAGGTGAAAGACCCCGCCCTCTGTGTTATTCACTCCCATTATCGTGCAAAGCCTGCCCTGCACCCAATCATCTTGCATGAGTATAACCGTTTTACCCTGCGCCTCTTCCCCGGTGCGCCAGTCGTGGTATAAGTTATAGTAATTATCCCCCGCCTTCATTATTGGTTGATCCAGCTCTATTCCGGGTATATGCAGCCAACCTATCACATCGAAATTTATAAGCTTTGCTGCCTTAGCCAAAAATGCCTCCGGCGCGGTTCCCGTATACGCTTCGATGCTCTCGCGCGCCCGTTCATTAGAAAACAGCTCATTCAGGCTGTCCATATCCCCTTTGTCAGCATATATTGCCGCCAGCTCAGATATTGGCTCGCCGCTGTCCGGCTTTATCTCCATTGCGTCTCTAAAGCACGTTATCGCCTTATCGCTTTCGTTTTTCCGGGTATACGCCTTTCCCAGCCCCACCGTCGCGTCGAAGTTGCGCGGCTCTATCTCGATAGCCGCCTCATACAGCAGTATGGCTTCTTCATAGTTGCCCGCGTTGTAGTATTTCAGCGCGTCGGCAAGCAGCTCCTCCACCGTCGGCGGCGCGGGCGTCGGCTCCGGCGCTGCGGCGGTCATTACCGCGCAGCCGGAGGTGAATAGCATCAGGGATATCAATAAGATAGCAATTGTTTTTTTCATAATTGTCCTCCTTGAGCCTACGGCTTTACTGTTTTTATCATTGCCATTCAAAGCCTCTTCTGGCAATAACGTTAAACCCGAACGGCGATTCAGTATTATATTTTACTACTATGCCCGTTACATCATCATAATCTTTTTCTTCAGCAGCGGGCGTTCCGATAAATACAATGTACAGCGTATCATCATTCAGTTTGTAACACTCGCCAATACTAAAACATACATCTCCAAAGTCGCCGCAGCCCATCGTATATACTCCGTCTATGCACGGGTTGCCTTCATCAGGGCTTACGTTAGGCGTTTTCATCCGCTTTCCAAATATTGCGTACAACAAGTCGTCAATCGTGGTTTCTTTTACATATGAGGCGCAGTCATTATAGTCATCATAATATTCATACGCAAAGCCGTACCGCTCGATATATATGTTTTTATCGCCGTTCAGATAATACCCTATCGCTGCCTCAAACATTTCTTCATCGCTCAGGCCGGCAGGGTCGCAAAACTCTATCCACATCGTAAGAGCTTGCAGGTCATTTATAATTACAGCCTCCTTTTCCGCCGGCTGGTATTCATCGTACTCCCCCGGGTACCTTATATGCAGCCACTCCTCAAACAGCTGCTTCCGTCCCGCATCGTCATCGCTTGGAAGAGCGTCTACTTTGCTTTGATATTCCTCATCTATGGCTTTTTCATCGTTTTCGTTGGGCGCACTCTCTTCGGCATCGTGAGCTTCAGCCGCTTTTTCGTCCGTTCTGTTTTCTTCTTTCTTCTTTTCACTTATTTCTTCATTCTTTGAAATCTCCTTCTCCAAGGCCGTTCTGACTATCCCAAAACAGCCGGTAAGAGTTATCGTCAGTAGAGTTATTATTAAAATAGCCAATATTTTTTTCATGCTCGCTTTCTCCTTTTTCTCTTGCTGCTTCGGCGCTTTATTCCCCTATTTTCGCCACTATCTTAGTGTCCATATTTCCTAAGTAGAATTCACATCTGTTCCCCGCCGCAAGGGGGCTGTTGGGCTCGATCTTCATTCCGTTTTCAAGAAATGTCCCGTATGTCGAGCCTAAATCCTCTATAACTATGCCGAAGCTCTCCCGGCGCACAACGCAGTGTACCTTGCTTATGCCCGGCGTATTTGCCGGAAATACGAGCCCGCACTTCGACGGATCGCGCCCGATATATATCGCATTGGATGAAATTACCCTTTTCCCCGCTATCGCGCCTTTTTCACAGGCAACGTTCAGCAAGCTGGTTAGTGGCTCCGTTGTCTCGAGCTGAAGCTGTTTCTCCGTAGGCGCCTCGGTTGATTTGGGGGTCTGCTTAGGCTCTTTGTGCAATTTTTCGGGACGTCTTTTGTTTTTTAAGGTCACAAGTACGATTGCTAAGCAGCCAAGCACTGCGGCAGCGATTATAACCACGGTGAGCGCCGTTCCCGAGAAATCCGCCGCAAGGCCGTCTCCTTCCCCGTTGGAATAAACCGTGGCATCAACAGCAGCAGCCGTATCCGGCGTTTTTTTCGCCTCGGCGGCCTGAGCCTCGCGTTCGGCTTCCGAAAGCCCGGAATCGTAGCTTATCCCGAGAGAACGCAGCGCGTCTATCACATAGTCTATGCTTACCGCACCATTCACGTTTCCGTCGGCTCCCCATGTGTTTACCCTCACAACCTGCCCGTGCTCGTCAACCATGGGCCCGCCGGAGTTTCCGGGGTTCGTCACTGCGTCGGTAAGCACCGTGACTCTTCCTTCAAGATCGGTAAAGCTCGGGTTGCTTACAGCCCCCTTAGTTATGGTGATATCCTCTATCCGTGAATTGAGCATATCCGCGTCCTTTGAAATGCCGTCTACAACGCCCGGAAAGCCAAGACAGTAAATATCCTGAGATTTATGTATTTCCTTTGGGGACAGCAGCTTCATAGAACGTCTGCCGCTCAAGCCCCCGCTTACCTTGAGTATCGCAATATCCGTCGTTTCGTTCGCATACAGCACCTCTGCCCATAAGCAGTTATCTATATCCGTTATCGTCACAAATACATTTTCGGGATTTTCCTCTACAACGTGATGGTTCGTGGCAATTATGTATTTATTACCCGAAACATTTACTACAAAGCCTGTTCCGGCGGAATAGTCAAAGCTCCCGTCCTTATATACTTTTATAACATCTATCACCCTCACGACTCCGTACTGTGCGTTCTCCACAGCATTATTGGAGGCCGCAAACGCCGCTGCAGAAAGTCCGAGCATCATCGTCAAAACCGCCGCGCCGACCAGTATCCGAACCAATTCTTTTTTTCTCTGCATCGATATCCGCATTGTCCTTCTTCCTTTAATACTATTTTGTTAAAAGTCGGTATCCCCCTGCTTTTTCTGCCAGCTACGGCATGCCAATCTCTTCAGCCCTTCTCTCTCCCTGAGCCATCTCCGGTATGCCTATCTCTTGGAAATCGCTTGTTTCCTCCGGCAACTCCGTTTCCTCTGCTTCCTGCGTTTCCGCCTGCATCGGGCTGATTTTATCTGCAGCAAACAGCAGGCCAATAATCGACAGCCCTATCAGTATGAGCGCTGCGCCTGCCCAAACAAGGGGCTTTTTCCGTTTCCCTGTGATCGATATCGTCGTGTCATCTTTTTGGGCATTCCCCGAAGTGCGGCTTTCCTTCAGTGTCTTTTCCACTCGCATTATAAGCTTCTTCATCGCGCCGGTCTCGGCTATGCTGCCTTTTGAATATATAGCTGCGGCTATCGGCGCGGCTTCGCTTTTATTCAGTCCAAATGCCGCAAGCTTATCATTCACCGTTCCTTTAGAAATGTCCTTTGGTTCTTCATCTTCATGTGCGTCTGCGCCGCCTGCAATCAGCGAAAACAATGCGAACCCGGCATCGTTTATATCGCTTGTTTTATCGGTATCGGAATGTGCCGTTTCGGTATTTCCCAAGGCACCGAGCTTTATCTTTCCGTTTTGTGTAAAATACATCGAGCTGAGCCAAACGCCGCCATGCTTGAGATCATATTTATTGAGCAGACCTATGCTTTTGAGTATTGGCAGCATTATCGTAAACGCTTCTCTTTTGCTCAGTCTTCCGCCAATGCCGCTGCGGTAATCCAGCAGAGTGTCTCCCGTTATCGCCTCGGTCACGATATATACGGTGCCGTTTTCCGTAAAACTGTCAAGAGGAACGAGCATCCCCTCTTCTATATCAATATTTTTAATAATACTGCATTTGCATATCAATTCATCGCATGATTGTTGGAATTTCTTTTTCATCTCTTCGTCTGAAAAGCTTATGCTGCCGTTCTCCATCCGCTTTTCGAGTTTTTTGGGCAGCAGCTCCCACACAGTTACCTCTGAATCTTTTTTAATATCACACGCTCTATATATCTGATATGTTCCATCGTTTGTTGATTCCGTTCTTATAATATATCTTTTCTTGAGCTCCGTTCCCGGGGGCAGCCGCAGGGATGCCTCTGGCTTTGCTTTGAGGTCGTACCCGCAAAAGGCGCATATCTCAGCGCCATCATAACAATTTACCCCGAAATTATATCTAAAGCAGTTCGGGCATATTGACATCGTACCTTCTAACACTCCTTTCGGCTTTCGAGCAGCGCAAGCAATTTATTTAGCCGGAAGGCAGGCTTGCCTTCCGGCTTCTAATTCGCTTAGTTGAGTAAAAACATATTCTTTTCCGTGGCAAGGTATATCTTTGTTCCCTTTGGAAGCGACACCGGAACGCCAGATTGCAGCCTCTGCTTGCTCCCGTCCACAAAGGTGCCGTTCTTCGAATAGTCTGTTACCGTATATCCGCTCTCGCCGCCCGTATATCCGCTCATGTCGTTGTAGGTTATGCGGCAATGAACGTTGCTGATTTCAGCATTGAATTGATCGAACACAAGATTACACTGGGTGCTATCCCTGCCGAGCACTATGGATTCGCCCCCGCTGAGCTTAAACCGCGCTCCCTTGTACATTCCGTTCAAGCCTTCGATAACTCCATTCTTAGGAGGAAGCGGGGGCTTTATTATTCCATCGCCCGCCACTTTCTTTATAAAAGGCGTTAACGGCCTGCCGTTATCGTATGCCATGAGCAGATCTATGGTGCCGGACGCTATTGCGCTTATTCCGGGGACAAGCTGCATAACGGCGAGCATGGGGTTAAAATCAAACTTTGCATACAGCCTGCGGTACCAGCTATACGTTATGTAGAGCGTATACCCGGCATACGCAAGCCCAAGCAGTGCGCCCATAGTAACAGAAACGCTTACGCTCTTAGTTACCGCCAGGAATATCGCAGATATAATATTTCCAACGAGCAGCGCAAATGCAAAACCGATGTCTTTGAAGAAGAACACCTTCCATGGGCTCTCATGCAGCATACGCAACTCATATATGGAACAGGCTATCGGCACAAATGGCATCCAGTCGGATCTTGCATTAAGCTTGCGCCCTATGCACATAATCGTGTATCTTCTGAAGAAGTAAGTCACGGCAGCGACCAGCACCACAACAGTTATCGCTATCCAGGATACGCTCATTATAAGATCGAACGCGCTTTTGAATATGTTAGATGCGAACATTTCGGCAGATTCCATCATAATAGCTATTTCCTCCTCTTTATCGTTGGTATTTTAAAGTTCTATTCTTCGGTAAGGTCAAACCATGTAAAGCTCTCATCACAGCAGGGTATCAGCATCAGCTCGACATCGCCTATTTTGAGCCTGTCGTTCTTCTTAAGCGTGACCGGAGACGTCACCACGGATCCGTTCACATAGTAAAGGCTGCTGGATTCGCCGATCAGGGCTATGAATTCGTTCTGCACGGGCTCGTATATGACTATGGCGTGCTTAAAGCGCGATACCGTCTGCTCGTTTGCGATGCATACATCCATGTTCTCTTCCCTGCCGATAAAGTTTTGGCCGGCCTTCAGGCTATACGCCTGCCCGCAGTTCTTTCCCTTTGTGCATACCAGCCAGCCGACTACGGGCGTATTCCCGCTTTCCATCGTTTTTTCACCCTTGGTCTTTCCCCAGAATGCTACGGTCTTGCCGCTTTTTGCGTCTCCGCCTACCGTAACGGTTGGTCGGCGCTCATTGTTTATCATGGTTGTGTGGTCATAGCTCACCCCCGCGTTGCACTGGGGGCAGACAGGATAGACGTCTGCATCGTAATAATGCTGGTTAGGGCATTTAATATAGTTCATTTTTCTCTCCCTTTCTTACTTTGTTTTTTTATTGAAGCGGCCAATTACCGCAACGCTTATGTTGTCATGGCGCATCCACTTTTTTGCGAGGGCGGCTGATGTCAGCGCATCTGTTGCCGCCTCCTTATTTTTACTGCCGCGGAGGATTATGTTCAATATCTCGTTTTTGCTCAGGGATTTGTACAATCCGTCGGAGCACATGAGAATGACGTCATCTCGCCCCAGATCCTGCCCCGAAGCGCAAATATCCATTATCTCCACATTTCCCATTCCGATATAGCTTATGAGCGCCTCGCGATTCGGGTCGCTAAGTGCCGCGCTTTCGCTTATCTCGCCGAGCTTTGCCCGTTCCATAAGCCTCATCAGGTAGTTATGATCCCGCGTGAGCTGCTCCAGCCTTCGGTTTTTTATCCTGTATATCCTGCTGTCGCCCACGGAAGCCCAGTAAACCAGCCCGTCCTTTACTATCACCGCCAAAAGTGTGGTTCCCGCATTCATCGGCCTGCCGCTTTCATCAGCTATCGCAGCGACAGCCTTGTCCGCCCTGCGGATAGCATCCATAAAGAACTCATTCGGGCTTCTCTGCGGCCCCTCGTAATAGCTTTCCATCATCACACGGCAGCAGGTTTGGCTTGCGTTTGCTCCGCCTCTCATCCCCCCCATGCCGTCGCAGAGCACTACGAGCTCGCCCCGTTCCCTTTGCAGTTCCTCCGGTATGCCATATGTCTGCGGTGTGAGCACATAGTCCTGCTGCGAATCGCGGGAACCTATGACGCTGGCAAAGGATATGCTGACCTCGCCACTTGCCTTCCTTTTCTTCTTTGGCACGCTGCGGCATACTATGCACCATATACCCGCCGCTATCATTACCAGTGCCGCAGCCAACAGCAGCTTCGCAGTGTTATCCGTAAAGCTAAAAAATCCGTTTACTGTCATTGGTAGACCACCCTGATCTTTGATTCCGTATTTGCCAGGCGCAGCGTCGTTTCTTCGTCATATAGCGTCATCGCTTCGCCTTTGTTCACCGTTCTTCCTTCCCTCGTCTGTATTCCGTTTATCGATGTACACTCGACCTTTACCGCCTGCACGTCCGCGTCAAAGTAGATTCGGCAGTGTACACGCCCGATATAGGCGTTATCCATTGTAATGAGGTCACAACCTTCGCTTCTTCCTACTGTAATCACATCATCTCTTTTCAGGCTCTTCGTTTTTCCGGTTTCAAGCACGGTGACCTTTGCCACCGATTTAAATATCCATTTTACCCGGTCGATAAGCCCTTCTCTTTCGTTGCCCTCGGGCGCGTCAGGGGTTCCTATCGCCTCCATAAATTCGGACATGCTTCTGTATCTTCCGCCCGGATCCAGCGTCATAGCCTTTTCTATGGCATTAGATACCTCCTCCGGCACGGTCTCCGGCATAAGCAGATGAAGCAGTGGGACCCTCTGCCCTTGTATCCGCTCCCTTGCGTCCGGCACCCTGACCCCGCTGACCAGCCTGTAAAACGTGCAGGCGAGGGCATAAATATCCGTCCACGGGCCCTGGTTTCCGGCGGCGTCATACTGCTCCGGGGGCGCAAAGCCGGGTTTCAGCATGATCATATTTCCCGTCAGCCCTGTGCTTTGCGCTGTTCGCGCCGCACCGAAGTCTATAAGGCGCAGCCTCCCGTCAGGCTGAATAATTATGTTTTCCGGGCTTATGTCCCTGTGCAGCACACCCTCGGAGTGAACTGTCTCCAGTGCCTTCAGCAGCTCCTTCAATATGTAATAGGCTTCGTCGTAAGGTATCCTTCCGCCTCTTGCCCGGGCAAGCTCTTTAAGGCTATGCCCCTCTATGTACTCCATGACCATGTAACCGGTCCCGTTTTCATAAAAGAACTCATATACCTGTACTACGCTCACCGCCCTGCCCCCCCTGAGCATCGCAAGCATATTGGCTTCTCTTTCGAAGCGCCTGAGGCCGATATTGTACTCGTTACCGTAATTGCCAAAGGATATCTGCTGCGTCCATATGTCGCGTCTGGCTATGCCGGATGGATAGTACTCCTTGATCGCGATCCTGCGATCCATAGCAAATGTATCCTGCGCCACATAGGTTATCCCGAAGCCGCCGATGCCCAGCACCCTTCCAATGATGTATCTGTTGCCCCGAAGCCTGGAAAACCGTCTTAGCGGGGCGGCATCCTCCGCTATGCTTATTGAATTGTCATATCCGCAATATGCACAGAAATTACCCGGTCCCAGCGGTCTGAAGCAATTCGCGCATACTCTTTCCTCCATAACTCGTTTCCTTTCTCAATGCGGTCTTTATCAGCTCAACGCCATTTCGTTGCAGCCCCAGTCTATGCTTGCCACTATCCTGGTCTGCCCTATCTCTATATCGTCGCCGTCCGCCAGCCTATATCCGCCCGCCGGTATGGGTTTTCCGTTCAGCTTGGTAATGTTTGTTTCGCTGAGGTTTGAAATGATCATCTCGCCGTCCCTGTATGCCAGCCTGCACTGCCTGCGCGAAATATACATATCATCCTCTATGTTAAGGTCTATGCCTGAATTCTGAGCCGCCGACCGCCCGATGATATACCCGCTCTCGCCTATAAGCACCGTTACTGTCCTTCGTGACCCGTTCTGTCCGGTGATGGTTAGGGTTACTCTCTTCCCGCTCAAAACGGGCGGCGTTACAATGGGGGGCTTTTTCTTTTCTTCAAGTTTCTTCCGTTTGCGTTTGGCCGCAATTACTATTGCCGTTATTATAAGTGCCGCAGCCGCTATGGCTATCACGACGAACCACACGGTCGGAAGCCCGAGTATCTCCGTTTTCCCATCCGTCATTTCCAGCGCATATTCCGTCTGCTCAAGCGGATTTTTTTCCATCGATACATCCTGAACGCCGGTGATGTTCAGCTTGTATTCTCCGTTTGGAACGGCTTTTGCAAGATGCAGGATCGAGGTGTTTGCCGCATCGTCATAGGAAACGCTCGATATCTCCATCGGCTTATGGTTTTTGCCCAGCAGGGTGAAGCTTGAAATAACGTCTGCTCCGGTCACGGGCTCGCTGAACTGTATCATCACGGACATGTCGTCTGCGAACTCGACCTTTTCCACCGTAGGCGCCTGCATATCCGCTATCCATCTGTCTGCCCTGACGATAACCTCATCTGTGCTGCCGCCGCAGCTTATCTCCAGCCGTTTTTCCGTTCCGTCCGCGATGTTGGAGTCAGTTCTGAAGCGCATTACCTTGGCCGACGATATATTCGCAAAAGCGATATTCATGGCAGATACGGCATCCTTTGAGGCATTATAGTAGTCTCCTCCGTTGCCCCTTGCCATCTCGCCCAACGAATCAAGGTTTTCCTTGCTGCTGCCTATGCCGAAGGCATAAAGCGGTACGTCTGCCTTATTCAGCAGCTTGTCTATTTCGTTCTTAGTCGTGCTTCCGCCTTCGCTGAAGTCCCTGCCATCCGTCAACAGCAGCAGCAGCCTGCGGCCTGCGTTTTTGTTCATCGAGGCCAGCTTTACCGCCTCGGACATACCATCGAACAGTCTGGTCTTTTTATCAGAAGCCTCCAGCCCGTCTATCCTACCAGCGGCGACCCTGCCGCTTTCTTCTCCGTTCAGCACTATCCTTATCTCATCGCCGAAGGTGATAAGGGTAAAGCTGTCCTGCGTACCGATCCTTCCTCGCCATTCCTTAAGCCCGGCTTTTATCCCGTCAAAGGTTTTTTTGTTTATGGAGCCGGATATGTCCAGTATGAAATAGTAATCCGTAGGCAGCGCTGACGCAGGCTCGATCTGCACGGTCTCCAGCTTCATTCCGCCCAGCGCAGCAGATACATCGTTCTCCGCGCCGTCTGCGGCGTAAACTACCGCCTCAATCTCAGGCATATTAACAAAAGCCTGCTCTATCCGCGTATCATAGGCCTCTGCGGCCCATGCCGGAGCATAGGCTGACAGCATTACGGCGGCAAGAAGGATCGCTGTTTTTCTTATTCCCATCTTTTTTCTCCCTTGCAATATGCTACAAAATCAAACGTTGAACCGCCAAGCCTTATCCGGTCGCCTTCCTGAATATCGGCTGCGCCGCTTACCGGCACACCGTTCAGCTCGGTACGCGCTCCGTTGCCGCTCAGCAGTATAAATCTGCTCTCTATCGGCTCATAGATGACGGAGGCGTGGTTTTCCTGCGCTATCTGCTGGTCTTCCACTATGCTTACGCTCATCCTGAAGCTGCGTCCGATAAAATTCCGCCCTGCGCGCAGGCGGTAATCCCGCCCTCTGCCCGGCCCCTCTACACACACGAGCCAGCCCACCACTGGGTCGGTCTCCAGCCGTTCCGCAAAGGCGCTTATTGTTTTTTCATCATCTGCGCCGCATAGCTTCCGCGTAGGCTCATCCTCTACATCTTTCAGCTTAAATGTCTTGTCGTATGCAGCCGAAAGGTTATATGCGGCCTCCGTTTCGCATATAGGGCATTTCCTGTATAGCGTGCTGTCGTAGTTATGCCCGTTCGGGCAGCGTATTATGGCCATGCCTTTTTCCTCCGTTGTTTGCCTTCCCCGGCAGTCGATTCCGCGTTTCATCTCTTTATATCAAATCATATTATTTCTGCGGTCAGATTCAATAAACATGTCAAAAATGCGGGATTTAGTGTCATTTACGCATTACAGCTATTTGAGAAGCTTAATTTATGATGGTATCTGTCGCCGATAATATTTCCTCCATATCACCGTAATTGTCGCCAACGTAATTCGTGAAGGCAGTTTTGGTTTCCTTGAGCTTTCTTGCACTCACCGGCACGCTTTCGCCGTTATACAGCACTATGCTGTCCGCCTTCAGCTCCACTGCGCAGGACAGGTTTACGATAAAGCTCTTGTGGCATTGGACAAAGCGGCTGTCCAGCATGAGCTTTATGTCGTCCAGCTTGCCAGGAAATGTCCTGATTCTGTGCGGCTCATGTATGTTCATGTTTCTCAGGTCGCTCTCTAGATATAATATGGAATCGTAGTCTATCTTTGTTATGAGTCCCTTGCTTGCGAGGGTAATATACCTTTTCCCGGATACATTCGCGTACCTTGCAGCCCCGTCGAGTACCGCCCCCAGATGACCCGCCTTTAGAGGATAGGGCAGAAAGGCTATGTGTCTTACGGCATAGGCGTCGTATATCATCTCGGGATACTTTGAGACAAATATTATCTGCAGATTAGGGAGCCTCTCATGAATGGCGCCCATCAGGCGTATCCCGCTTATTCCGTCCATCTCGATGCTTGCTATGACCACATCGGTGCTGTCGCCGCATCTCTCCATGTATGTAATAAATGCCGCAACGCTGCCAAAGCCGCGGACGCATATTTCCTCGGCCTTGGCGTAATCAGCAAGGACCTTATCCAGCTGAGCTCTGTTTCTTTCCGATGGATCGCAAAAGACCAGCTTCAGCATACCTCAATAACCTCACAGCATTTATCGCAGCGGCATTTAAATCCTTTATTATCCTGTTTAACCCCTTCCCCAAGGTTCGATGCCCCATTGCCAATTTACCTGATGCTCTCCTACGACCCAATCGCCATTGCATTGTCCTTTGTGCGTTCGGCATATGGCGTAGTAATACTGTACATAAGACTCGCCCTCCGGTCTGTATTCATCCCCTGTAAGCTGCCTTATTCCCATGTTGGAAACATACGGCGCAACGTGATTCTCAAAGCTGACCGTCATCTCTCCGTTTTCATATCCGTCCGTATAGTTTCCGCTGCGCGTTGCGGATAAGCCGTCAAGGGTCGTATATACGATGTGATACTCCCCATAACCGTTGGGCGCATCGTCAGCCCACTCGCCCGTAAAGTATGTCGTACCCTGCTGGTGCTGTATGCAGCTGTACCATGTGCCCTGCCCGCACCTTACGCCGTCCTTATATCCGCCTGCGTATATGTAGCCGCCCGGGTATATACCGACTCCATACCCGGAGCACCTGCCGCTTCCGTCATATCCGCCCATGTATAGGAAGTCGTTCCCTTTTCCCGGATTGAGGAAGGGGGTGAAGCTCTCGTTTTGCAGCAGCTCGATCGCTTCTTCGATCTTTTCCTGTGCCGCAAGGCTAAGCAGCAGCACGGTGCCGGCCTTGTTGTCGCCTTTCCCTCCGTTCCAAAGACCGGACGAGAAACTCTCGGCATCGGTATACTGCCCGTTGGCTATATACGCGCAGCCCAGTTCATAGGCCACATTCGCCGAGGCGTTGAGTTCATAAGCCGCTTTCAGCGCCTCCACGGCCTGCGGGTTCCTTTTCGCGCCGCGGAAGGATCTTCCCAAGCCTATTGTCGCGTCAAAATTACGCGGCTCTATCTCTATAACCGTCTCATACAGCAGTATGGCCTCCTCGTAGTTCCCGGCGTTGTAGTACTTCAGCGCGTCTGCAAGTAGCTCCTCCACCGTGGGCTGCGCCGCGCCCGGCTCCGTCTCCTGCACCGCCGCAATACATCCGCTCATGAGCAGCGCCATAATGACCGCCACAATCAATATCCTCCGCACCGCTATTCCCCCCTATTCCGCAGGCGCGGCGTTGGGATCGACTACCTTCGTGGTTCCCCATGGAACGACGCCCCACTGTGCATCCAGCTGGTATTCCTTCAGCGCCCAGTTGCCGCTGCACTGTCCTTTGTGTGTTTCGCACATGGCGTAGTAATAATATGTATATGTATCGTCCTTGTATTTGTATTTGTCGCCCATGAGCCGCCTTACGCCCATATCTGAAGTATACGGCGCAGCGTGATCCGCAAAGCTCACCGTCATCTCCCCGTTTTCATATCCGTCCGTATAGTTTCCGCTGCGCGTTGCGGATAGGTTCCCCTCCTTTGGATATATGACGTGATACTCGCCGTAGCCATTGGGCTTGTCGTTTTCCCAAGCTCCTTCATAGTAATCATAAGCGTCCTTTTTATCCGGCAGGCCGTTCTTGGGCAGCCCAGTTTCATCGTCTATGCGTATGCCGTCCAGCCATACCCCGTGGCCGCTTCTGATGCCGTTTTTGTATTCGCCGCAGTATATATACTGCCCCCTGTCGTATATGCCGACGCCCTTGCCGTGCATCTGGCCCGCCGCGTTATAGGGGCCGAAGTAGATCACCTTATTTTCGTTCATGCTCATGAAATAATCCTGAACCGACTTGTTTTCAAAGAAGCTCACCGCCGTATCATAGCTGCCCTCGGCAGCATAGCTGAGCACCAGCAGTATCGCAACCTCCGGCGCCATATCGTCGCCCGTCTTTTCCATCCTTACCGCATCTCGCGCGTTGCTGTATTCGCCTGCGTCAAGGTAGGCATAACCCAGTTCATACATTGCCCGCTTATCATCCGTGGAAAGCTTGGCGGCTTTCTTGAGTATGCTTATGGCATCCATCGTCCTGCCTACCGATCTGTACGCATGACCCAGGCCGTACCCAGCCTCGTAATTGTTGGGCTCTATCTCTATGATCGCCTCGTACAGCAGTATGGCCTCCTCGTAATTGCCCGCATTGCTTAGCTGGAGCGCCTGGGCGAGCATCTCCTCCACCGTGGGCTGCGTTGCGCCCTGCTCCATAGTTGACATCATCACACTGCATCCGCTCATCAGCATCGCCATAATGACCGCCACAATCAATATCCTTTTCATCGCTGCTCCCCCTGAATTTTTTTATTTATCGAATCCAACCGTATCGCCAAGCGGCTCCCCGTCTCGCCCATCGCTGTCCGCAGTGAGCGGCGCGGTGCTTCCTGGCTCTTCGTCCATGACGGGCTTCTCCCGGCCCGCATCCTTCTTGGCCTGACTGCTTATCTTTCCGGCCTGAAGTATGAACAGAACTATTCCAAGAACCATTACCGCCGCGCCCGCCGCCGATATTATCAGTCCCATTATCCCTGCCTCCGTCAGTTCTTTCTCACTCGGCTGAACGCTCTCAGCCGTTTGCGTATTTGCCCGCGCTTTCCGTTCCGCTCTCTTTCCGTTTTCTCCAGCTCTCTCTCCGGCTCTGTAACGCTTTGATAGGGTTTATCAGGCTCCCGTTGCGTACACCGCATTGGCAGTCAGGCTCGTAGTCCATCTCACTCACCTTATCCATCCCGCAGATTTAAGATCTGCCATCACGCCCTCCAGCCTTTGCAGCTTTTCGCCGGAAGCGCCTAATTCAACCGCCTTTTTGTAATAATCCTTTATCGTTGAATAGTTCCTTCTTGACTGAGGCTTTGCCCCCTCTCTCTCGATCGTCAGGAAGGCCATCTGCACATAGGCATCGCTGTTGTTAGGGTAACGATCTATCATTTGCAGAAGCGCTTTTTCCGCCCCCTCGTAATCCGCCCTGCGCTGGCTGACTATCGCAATATTCAAATAAGTGCTTGCCCTGCCGTAGCCTAATGAAATAAGCTCATTAAAGCAGCTTATGGATTCTTTTCTGAGAAGATCGGCCTGATTATCCGTTTCGTCCCCGCTTTCCTCGGAAACAATCCCGCTTTTTGTGTAATAGGCCTCGCCAAGCTGCTCCAGCACAAAGGCCTGCTCGTCATTGGGGTATGTGCGGCGCATATCCTGCAGCACGTCGATCTCCTTATCCAGCATCCCTATGTCGCTGCCGTTCTTCCCGTACAGGCTGACCAGTTCCTTATACGCCGCGATTCTTATATCGTTCTCCTTTGCGGTATTTATGCAGAGCGTATACTGCTCCGCCGCCTGATCTACCCTGTTCTGCGCGGCCAGTATGCCCGCATATACAAACGAACTTATGCCGTCGTTTGCCTTTGCTTTTACCTTTTCAAGCATCTTTTCGGCTTTGCCGTCCTGTCCGCTTTTCGTATATGATCGGGCAAGATAGTACATATAAAGCACATTATCCAGCGCCTTTTCCTCAGCCGCCTCGAATTTCTTCGCCGCTTCCTCGGTGTTCCCGAGGCTGTCGAGCGCCAGCCCCCAGTAGTAATTAAACTCAGGATCCTCACGCATTTCGGGGTACTTTGCCGCCGTATCCTGTATCACAGAAAGACACCCGCTGCCATTGCCGTTGTCCATATACGCCGCGGCGACGGCTTTATGCCCTTCTCCCCTGCCCGCATATTCGTCTGCTGAGTACAGCGTCTTGACTGCCGCGTCCAGTTCTCCCTCGCTCAGCAGTGCGATGCCCTTATCGTACTGCTCCATATATGCCGTTTGCCTTTCACCTTTCGTTATCTCGGAACCGTATGAAATGAGAAACACGCCGAACGCGAATATCATGAAGCAGCCTGCGAGTTTAAGCCGCTCTCTGCGTTTTCTGCGCTCACGCATATTGCCGAAATCATCTATGTTGTCAAGATCGCGCTGCAGCTCGTCTATGCTTTGATAGCGGCGTTTGGGGTCTGCCTGCGTGCATTTTTGTATTATGTATTCCATTCCCTCGCTGTATGACCTGTTCCATTCCCGTATGGGTCTTAGCTCATAAGGGGGCTCGTATGGGCTCTTGCCGGTTATCATGTGGTACAGCGTAATGCCGAGGCTATATATATCCGTCCTCGCGTCGGTCGGAGCTGAGGTGTACTGCTCCGGCGCGGCGTAGCCCATGGTTCCGAGATGCTCGCTCGGCCCGTTGGCGTCTTTTTTGTATTCCTTGGCAATGCCGAAATCTATCAGCTTTATGTCCCCTTCCGGGGTGATCATTATATTCCCCGGTTTTATGTCCCTATGTATTATCGGAGGATTGCGCGTATGCAGGTACTTCAGCGCCTCGCATATCTGCCACGCCCATTTTCTGACGTGCGCCTCATCGAACTTTCCCCCTCTTTCAATCCCCTCCTTCGCGCTTATGCCCTCGACATAGTCCTGAATGATCTGTATATTTTGGTCGTCCTCATATATGTCGTGCAGCCGCGGCAGCCGCTGGTGATCAAGGTTTTTCAGTATATCCACCTCGGCGGGCAATTTGGTCGCATCGTCCTTTCGGACCACCTTCATCGCCCTCAGCACTCCCAGCCGCCGGTGCCGGACGAGGTATACCTTACCCATTCCCCCTTCGCCAAGCAATGACAGTTCTTCATATACTTCCTTATAAGACATCTGACGACCTCGCAAAAATTAAGATGATTTTTCACTCTATGTGATTAAAGCACAAAAATCGCAGGCCTTTTCCCCAACCGCATAATCGCCGCTTTTAATGTAATAATTGTCGAATTCCTTGCCATAAAGCTATTCTTAACAGTATCCTCTGGCGGCAATAACGTTATATCCGAAAGCCGACTCGCTGTTCCTTTGAATCACCATTCCCGTAACATCGCTTTCCGTTCCATCCGGCAGCTTCTCCTGACCAAATATCACATAGTAAACTCCCTCGTCCACTTCGTATACGCTCTCCACAAATATGTCTTCCTCCGGCGCATCGGCACCTGCCTCGCACACATATTGATTCTGCTCTGTTTCCTCGCTGCCCCAATGCGGATAGTCGCTCGATGCATATCCGCGCCCGTACAGGCTTTCCACCAGCCTCTTTACGGTCTCAAAGCCGACCTTTGAATAATACCCGTCAAGCTCGTCGTACCGGAATCCGTATTCTTGAAAATTCTGATCTGAGCAGTCCGCATATCCATAATATCCAACAGTAGAACTCGCCATCTCTTCATCTGTCAAACTGTTCACGTCACAGAAGTCGTATGCAGTCCAATATTTCAAGTCGTAAAACAACCATTTTTCATCCTCTGTCGGAGTGTATATCTCATACGGTCCCGGATATTTTGCTTTTACCCACTCGTTGAATACTTCTTTTCTTCCCGCCCTGTCGTCTCTAGGAAGCGAATCCGGCTTAGCCTGATAAACGGCGTCCAGCGTCTCGCTCCCGTCCGTCGATGCAGCCTCCGCCTCAGACGTCTGCGCCGTTATCTCCGAAACGGCTTCGGCGCTCTCGATTTCGACGTCATAATTATAAAGAGCGGCAATGCATCCGCTGCTGCTCAGGCAAACCGCCGCCAGCAACGCTATTGCTATTCGTGCCTTCCGGCCGTTATACCTTTTGCTTTTTTCACTGTATACCATATTAAACATTTTCCCTCTCTGAAGCTTACCCTTTTATTTTAAGGCATTCTTGCAGCGCTGCCTCATCTATGTAATAACCGGTCAATTTAGTGTAATAATTGACATGAAATTCGGTATTGAGATTTTTATCAATGCGTGT
>ERZ827168.2372-NODE-2372-length-22265-cov-5.669473_pt1 | contig 22265 bp, 16 predicted proteins | sample MGYA00519868_ERZ827168 | MGnify/ENA primary metagenome ERZ827168 (study PRJEB31778, sample SAMEA3449271) | human gut metagenome | biome: human gut; feature: human-associated habitat; material: faeces | place: United Kingdom | collected 2010/2012 ...
GCTGAAAGCCTATATCACAGGGTGCGTAGGCATTCTGCAGCCCCATCAGGACTGCGGCAAAGCCAGTGGATGTCAGCAGATCGACAGGCTGCAGAAGAAACTCCCCCGCCAGCGCTACCGCCAACACCAGCCCCGCGCGCAGCACCGACACCGGTGCCCCGGTCATCAGTAGATAAAACAGCGCCGCCGCACCACGCAGCAGGATAAGCGGCTTATAGAACCGCCACCGCCGACCGAAGCCCAGCAGCCCGCAGAGCAGCGCCAGATGCAGCCCGGACACCGCCAGCAGGTGCGATACGCCTGCGGCGCGGAACGCCTGCTGTACGGCATCCTCAAGGTGACTTTTATCGGCCAGCAGCATCGCCGCCTCCATGCCGTCCAGCCGCTTCGGCAGCCAGCGCCGCAGCACGGCGCTCCAGCGCTGCCGCAGACGAAAAAGTGCAAATCGCGGCGCCTTGCTGGCCGCAAGGCCGCGGTAGCTGCCGAGATATTCCGCCTGCAGGTAGACGCCCTTGCTGTTGCGGCTCAGGCGGTAGCGGTTGTCCGGAAGACTGCTCAGCGCAAAGCTTGCCTCAAACCGCTCTCCCGCGCTTTCCCCGGGGAATGACGAGCATTGCACCCGCAGCCGGGCGGGCTTACCGTCGATCTCAGTCAGCCGCAATGTGCCGCGCAGGCGGCTATCACTGTAGGAAGCCTCTGCGTCTGTCTCCACCACAGCTGTACAGGTGACTGTCTGCCCCGCCAGCGCCCGGCAGGGCTGTACAAAGATAAGCGTAAACAGTGCAAACCATGCCAGTCCGCACAGCGCCCCCAGCAGAGGAATCCTTGCATCCCTGCGCCTTTTCCAAAATGCCAGCAATGCCAAAAATGCCGCCGCGGGCACACAGACCAGCGGCGGCAGAATGGCCGCAGCAAGCTCAGCCCCGGCAAAACCGAGACCGAACCAACCGAGCTTTCGTTTCATTGCTTAGTGCAGGAAGAGCGGCAGCGGCTCTAGGAAGAAGATGTCGGTGCGCTTGGCAGCATCGCCCTCGGCGAGTGCTGCACAGCAGCCGACGACGGTGCCGGTGCTCTTGGCGGCCAGCGTCTCCAACGCGTGCAGAGAGCCGCCGGTGGAGATAACGTCATCCACGATCAGGATGCGCTTGCCGTCCATATACTCGATATCCTTCTTATCGATGACCAACATCTGCTTGCCGGCGGTGGTGATGGACTGATCCTCGATAATGACGGGCTCGCGCATATACAGCTTCGGGCCTTTGCGGGCAGGGATCCAATATTTGCCGCTTTGACGTGCCATTTCGTAGGCCAGTGGGATGCCCTTTGCCTCGGCGGTCAGGATAACGTCAAACTCAGGGGCCTTTTTCAGCAGGGCTGCGGCGCAGGCCTCGGTCAATTCAACATCGCTGAACATGATGAAGGCAGCAATGTCCATGTGGTCATTGACCTTGCAGATGGGCAGTTCGCGGGTCAGGCCTGCAATATGCAGTGTATAGGTATCTGCCATGTTGGTTTACCTCTCTTTATAATTTCACGAGTGTGCTTACAGCGCCCGACATCAGCCCGGAGGCCATGCAAGGCTGCGCTTTGCCAGCACATGGAAGTGCAGGTGCTTCACGCTCTGGCCGCCGTCGGTGCCCACGTTGGTGACAACGCGGTAGCCGCTCTCATCGACGCCCAGCTTTTTGCACAGCTGCGCAATAACGGCGTAGATGTGGCCCAGCAGCGCGGCGTCATCCTCGGTCAGGGCTGCAGCAGACGCGATGTGCTGCTTGGGGATAACCAGGAAATGCACTGGAGCCTGTGGGTCAATGTCGTAGAACGCCAGCAGTTTGTCATCCTCGTACAGCTTGTTCGAGGGGATATCGCCCGCGGCGATCTTGCAGAACAGGCAATCCTCCATTCGGAATCCCTCCTTTGCTGTGGATTTTATCGTGGAAAATTACTGATTCATTTCAGCCTTGACGATCTCGGGCACAGCGTTCAGCGCGTCGTCGATCTTGCTGGTATCGCGGATACCGGCCATGGCGAAATCGGGCTTGCCGCCGCCGTTGCCGCCTGCGATAGCAGCGATTTTCTTGACGAGGGCACCGGCTTTCAGGCCGCGGGCCAGGGCGTTTTTGGAGACGCCGACGGCCATCATCGTCTTGCTGCCGTCGCCGCCAATGAGAACCGTAACAGCATTGGGGGCCTTGTCGCGGACCTTATCGACCATATCGCGCAAGGTGTCAGCGCCGGTACCGGTCAGGTAAGCGGAAACGATGCGCACACCGTCGATGTCGGCGGCATTCTCAAACAGACCATCGATCTTGGCAGAGGCCATCTGGGCCTTGAGGATTTCCAGCTGCTTGGTCGTCTCTTTCAACTCGGCAGCCAGGGCCTCGGCGCGGGCCGGGGCGTCCTTCAGGTTGTTGGCCTTCAGGGCAACAGCGGTCTTGGCCAGCGTCTCGGTGCGGTCATCCAGCAGGTCCAGCACGCCGAAGGCAGTGGTGGCCTCGATGCGGCGGATACCGGCGGCCACGCTGGACTCGCTCAAAATCTTGAAGCAGCCAATTTGTGCGGTGTTGGTCACATGGGTGCCGCCGCAGAACTCGGTGCTCCAGCCGCCAGCGTCGACAACGCGGACAACGCTGCCGTACTTCTCGCCGAACAGCGCCATAGCACCCATCTTCTTGGCTTCCTCGATGGGCAGGTTCTTGACGGTGACAGGCAGAGCCTCGTAAATCTTCTCGTTGACACGGCGCTCGACCTCAGCCAGTTCAGCCGGAGAAACCGCGCTGAAATGCGTGAAGTCAAAGTGGGTGATGTGGTCGTCCTGGTAGCTGCCGGCCTGGTGGACATGCTCGCCCAGCACTTCGCGCAGGGCTTTCTGCATCAGGTGGGTAGCGGTGTGGTTGCGGCAGATGGAAGCGCGGCGCTGTTCATCCACAGCAGCGGTTACGGTATCGCCTACGCGGATGGTGCCGTCCAGCAGGGTGCAGGTGTGAACATAGAAGCCTTTGGGGGTCTTTTTGACCTGGTTGACTTTCAGGTTTGCAGTGCCGCTGGTCAGGTAGCCGTGGTCAGCAACCTGGCCGCCCATCTCGGCATAGAACGGGGTACGGTCCAGAACGACCAGCACATTCTCGCGCTCTTCATAGTCGGTGGAAACCGCATCGTTCAGTTCTTCGCCGTCAGACAGGGCCAGAACCTTGGCGGTTTCTTTCAGCACATCATAGCCGTCAAACTCGGTCGGCTCAGCGTTCAGTTCACCGAACAGGTCCTCGCTCCAGCCGGAGATATCCTTGGCCAGGCGCTCGGCACGGGCGCGCTCACGCTGGCGGGTCATCTCGACATGGAAAGCAGCTTCGTCAATGCCAAGGCCGGCTTCGGCAGCGATCTCCTTGGTCAGATCAATCGGGAAGCCGAAGGTATCGTTCAGCTTGAAAACATCCAAGCCGGACAGGATCTTCTTGTGGGTCTCGTGCAGGTGCTGGATCATGCCGTTCAGGATGTTCATGCCAGAGTCAATGGTCTTATAGAAGCGCTCCTCCTCGGTGCCAATAACTTTCTTGATATAGGATTCATGCTCGCGCAGTTCGGGGTAACCAACCTCGCTGGAGATGATAACGGTATCCACCAGATCAGTCAGGAACGGATGGTCGATGCCCAGCATACGGCCATGGCGGGCAGCGCGGCGCAGCAAGCGGCGCATAACATAGCCGCGGCCCTCGTTGGAGGGCAGGATGCCGTCAGAAGCCATGAACACAGTAGCGCGGATATGGTCGGTGATGACGCGGATGGAGATATCGTCCTTCTCGTTTGCACCGTACTGTTTGCCGGAGATGCGTTCCACATGGTGCAGAACAGCGGCAACGGTATCAACTTCAAACAGGTTATCCACATCCTGCATGACAACGGCCAGACGCTCCAGGCCCATGCCGGTATCAATGTTCGGTTTGGGCAGCAGCGCATAGGTGCCCTTGCCATCGGAATCATACTGGCTGAACACCAGGTTCCAGATTTCCATGAAGCGGTCGCAGTCACAGCCAACGCCGCAGGTCGGCTTGCCGCAGCCATACTTCAGGCCGCGGTCAAAGTAGATCTCACTGCAGGGGCCGCACGGACCGGAGCCATGCTCCCAGAAGTTATCCTCTTTGCCCAGGCGGACCATGTGGTCCTCGGGGATGCCGACGGACTTGGTCCAGATGTCGTAGGCTTCATCGTCGTCCTGATAGACGGAGATGTACAGCTTATCGGCGGGGATCTCCAGCTCTTTGGTCAGGAATTCCCAGGCCCAGGGAATGACTTCCTTCTTGAAGTAATCCTGGAAGCTGAAGTTGCCCAGCATCTCAAAGAAGCAGCCGTGGCGGGCCGTGATGCCGACGCGCTCAATATCCGGGGTACGGATGCACTTCTGGCAGGTGGTCACGCGGTGGCGCGGAGGCTCCTCCTGGCCGAGGAACCATTTTTTCATGGGGGCCATGCCGCTGTTGATCAGCAGCAGGCTGGGGTCATCTTTCGGCACCAGCGGGAAGCTGCCCAGGCGCAGGTGGCCCTTCGTCTCAAAATAATGCAGGTACTTCTCGCGAAGTTCGTTCAATCCGGTCCATTGCATAGGTTGTGTTCTCCAATCCATAAAATTGCGAATAAGTGCCGCCACAAAAAAATACAGCCCACGCCCCAATACAGGGACGAAGGCTGTTATGCTTCCGTGGTACCACCCGGTTTGCGGTGCCATGCTGTAAAGCACTGGCACCACCGCTTTGTGTCTGCGTTAACGCCGCAGGTACGCTCGGCTCTACGCCGAAAGCTCCGGGGTGGCTCTGCCGTGTTCACGCTGAAAGCCTTACACCAAACGGCTTTCTCTCTGAAAAGCGGAGGGGCGGCATTGGCCCTTTCATCGCTATTTTCCTTTTTACAGGCTTATTATATGCCGTTTTTGTCCTCTTGTCAACCGCTTTTTTCCGCATAAAAGCGCCCATCTGCGCAAAACCTAACACGGAGAGGAGTGTTTTTATGGCAGATGTTTTTGTAGAGATCCGGCAGGTCGTGCTGACAAGCCTGCTGTCCCTGGTGGTAATGTTCGTTTTCACCCGAATCGGCGGCAAGCGGCAGATCGCACAGATGAGCCCCTTTGACTATTTAAATGCCGTCACCGTAGGTTCTATCGGGGCCGAACTGGCGACGGACTTAGAGCAGTGGTGGCGTCCCCTGTCGGCGCTTATCATCTATATCCTTGCCACCTGGCTTGTACACTATACTGCCTGCAAAAGTAACGCCATGCGCAGCTTTTGGAGCGGGCGCAGCCTGATCCTGATGGACGATGGCGTGATATCAAAAACAGCCTTGCAGCGGGCCGCCATTGATGTAAATGAGTTTTTGGGCCAGGCCCGGATAGCTGGGTACTTTGATCCGAACGAAATTGAAACGGCCATTTTGGAGACAAGCGGGCAAATCAGCTTTCTGCCCAAAAGTCTCAACCGCCCGCTTACGCCTGAGGATATGCAGCTGCATCCCGACGCCGCCAGCATCTGGTATGATTTAATTATCGACGGTCAGCTCATGCAGGACAATTTAAAGGCTGCAGGCCGGGATGAGCGCTGGCTGGATGCCCAGCTCCACACCCAGGGCATCGGCCAACGCAGCGAGGTATTCTACGCTGCCTGTGATAAGGCAGATGGATTTTTCGCCTGTCGGGTAAAATAAAAAGAAAACCCGCCTGACAGAAACTCTATCAGGCGGGTTTGTGGTGGAGAATACCGGGATCGAACCGGTGACCTCTTGCATGCCATGCAAGCGCTCTCCCAGCTGAGCTAATCCCCCACAGTTGGCGTCGTCTGGGATGTTTGTTCCTGACGACGTGTGTTATTATAGCAAAGCTGTTCGCAAATGTCAACAGGTTTTTGCAAAAAAACTTATAAAATATTTTATAGAAAAGGGCCGCCCCCAAATGGGATGCAGCCCTTGCAAGCATCAGATGGAAATAGCCTTGGCAATCTCGATCATGTCGCGGTCGATGGTCTTGTGCATGGACAGCGCAACGTTGACATCGTAATCGACGATCTTGTCGCCGGAGACAGCCACAACGCGGTTGTAAATGCCCTTGTCCAGCAGGTCGATGGCGTGGTAGCCCATCAGAGAGGCATTCACACGGTCGCGCACCGTGGGAGAACCGCCGCGCTGGATGTGGCCCAGAACGGTGGCACGAGAGTCAACGCCGGTAGCCGCCTGAATCTGATTGGCCAGCTCCTGGGCACCGACAACACCCTCGGACACGATGATGATAAAGTGCTTCTTGCCAGTGACCTGGGTCTGGCGCATACGGTCGAGGATGTCACGCTCAAAGTCGAACGGGATCTCCGGCAGCAAAACGGCAACCGCACCGGTGGCGATGCCGACGTTCAGTGCAATATAACCAGCGTGGTGGCCCATGACCTCAACGACCGAGCAGCGGTCATGACTCTGGGTGGTGTCGCGCAGCTTATCGATGGCCTCGACAGCGGTGTTCATGGCCGTGTCGTAGCCGATGGTATACTCACTGCAGGCGATATCGTTGTCGATGGTGCCGGGCAGACCGATACAGGGAATGCCCTGATTTGCCAGCGCACGGGCACCCATGAAGGAGCCGTCGCCGCCGATGACGACCAGCGCGTCAATGCCCAGTTCCTTACAGCGGGCAAGGCCCTTGGCCTGGCCTTCCTTCGTCTTGAACTCCAGGCAGCGTGCGGTATACAGAATCGTGCCGCCGCGGTGGATGATCTCAGACACGCTGCGGACGTTCATTTCATACACTTCACCATTGATCAGGCCGTTGTAACCACGCTGAATGCCCATCATGCGGTAGCCCTTGCTGATACCTGCACGGACGATTGCACGGACAGCGGCGTTCATGCCAGGTGCGTCACCGCCGCTGGTGAGAACACCGATCGTTTTGATTTCCTTAGCCATAAAGCGAGCCCCTCCTATTTCGGGAACTATGGACCCGCCTGAAATGTACGATGTATTCAGGCGCGGTCATCACGTTACAATAAATTTTTAACAATCTCGTGACCATCCACATTATACCACACTTTGGCCTTGGTAATTATGGACAAATCGCGCAAAACGCATGGATTTATTTTGCAGACTGTTCGATATCCTGAACTTTTACACAATTTTTGCCCAGAATCCGCTCCAATTCTGTACGCAGCAGCGGGTCGTCCTTGATTGCCATGTGCCGGGCCAGCACCGCTTTCCCGGTGTCCAGGAAGCGGAAGTATACCTTGACTGTGCCGCCGTCAAAGATGTTGCACAAAAGATTTTCAACCTTGTGCATTTCCGGACAGTCCCGAGCAGGCACGGTCAGAAAATACCCGGCGGCCCCTCCCCCGCTGGTCTCGCGTTTGACACGTTCGACACGGTTCATGCCAAAGTTTTTGTTCGGGTCATAACTGTCAATGGGCTGCACGCCCTCGACCAGCAACCGGGCGGCCTCGTCCTCCTTGACGGAGACGCGGCCATTGGCGACGACGACGGCGTTTTCCTGCAAGGCTGCGCGGCACTCTGCCAGGATGCGCGGGAAAACGATCATCTCCATGCTGCCGGTCAGATCCTCGACGGTGGTAAAGGCCATCAGGGTGTTGGACTTTGTCGTCATGATTTTGTTCTTGACGATGGTACAGACAAAGGTGACAGTCTGGTTGTCAAACTGCTTGGCGTCCTCCCCCAGCAGCTGGGCGATGGTGCAGGTAGCTATCTGCGCGATCTGGGCGCGGTAGGCGTCCAGCGGATGACCGGACAGGTAGAGGCCGGACACCTCTTTTTCCATTTTCAGCAGTTCGCCAGCCGAATATTCCGGCAGGTTCGGGATTTTATAATCGTCGGCGGGCTTGTCGTCGCTGCCGCCGCCCATCAGACCAAAAAGATCCATCTGACCGTCCAGGTTCTGGCGGGCATCGTTCTCGACGCTCTTCAAGATGCCCTCGACGCTTTCCAGCATACCGTGGCGGGTAGCACCGAGGTTGTCGAATGCACCGGCCTTGACGAGGTTTTCCAGCGCGCGGCGGTTGAGACCGACGCCCCGCAGCCGCTTACAGAAATCGTACAGACTGCGGTAAGGCTGGTGGGTGCGTTCCTTAATGACGGCGTCAATTACGTCGCGGCCCACGCTCTTGACGGCGTTCAGGCCGAAGCGGATAAGGCCGCCATCCGCCGTAAAGCCGCCGCGGGAGATATTAATATCCGGCTGCTGGACCTTGATGCCCAGACGCTGGCACTCGGTCGTATATTCAATAACTTTTGACGTATTATCGAGCACACTGGTCAGGAGTGCCGCCATAAATTCATGCGGATAGTGGCACTTTAAATACGCCGTCTGGAATGCCACGTAGGCATAGCAAGCGGCATGGGATTTGTTGAACGCATACGACGCAAAGCTGATCATATCGTCGTAAATCTCGTTGGCAACATTCTCGGGCACGCCGTTGGCGACGCAGCCCGCGCACTCCTTTCCCGGTTCCTTGCAGCCGTGGACAAAGTGCTCGCGTTCAGCCTCCATGACCTTGAGCTTTTTCTTACTCATTGCGCGGCGGACATTGTCAGCCTGACCGAAACTGAACCCGGCCAGCTCGCGGCAAATCTGCATAACCTGTTCCTGGTAGATGACAACGCCGTTGGTAACGTCAACGATATGCGCCATCTGCGGCGTTTTGTAGGTCACCTGGGAAGGGTCCTTGCGGTTGCGCAGGTAGGTCGGAATGGAATCCATCGGGCCGGGGCGGTAGAGCGAAATCAGGGCGATTATATCTTCCAGGTTCTTTGGCCGCATGCTGACAAGCACCTGGGTCATGCCGGTAGATTCAAGCTGGAAGATGCCCTCCGTCTCACCTTTTGTCAGCATGGCGTAGGTGTCAGGGTCGTCGTAATCGAGGTTTGCAATACGGAAATCCGGATCTTTGGTATGGCGCACGGCCATCTCGGTATCATGGATGACGGTCAGCGTGCGCAGACCCAGAAAGTCCATTTTCAAAAGGCCCAGCCGCTCGATTTCCACCATGTTGAATTGGGTGACCGGCAGGCCGTCGTTCGTGGACAGCGGTACATACTCGGTGGCCGGGTCGCGGGTAATGACGACGCCCGCCGCGTGGGTGGATGCATGGCGCGGCATCCCCTCGACTTTCAGCGAGGTGTTGATGAGTTCATGCACCTGGCTGTCGCCGTCGTAGAGCGTTTTCAAATCGGGGCTGACTTCCAGCGCCTTTTTCAGCGTCATTTTCAGGTCGGTGGGAATGAGCTTTGCCACCCGGTCCACATCCTGGTAGCTCATGCCCATAACGCGGCCCACATCGCGCACGGCAGCGCGGGCGGCCATCGTACCAAACGTCACGATCTGGGCCACATGGTCACGGCCGTATTTCTCGTTGACATAGTCAATGACCTCCTGGCGGCGCTCGTAGCAGAAGTCGACGTCGAAGTCGGGCATTGAGACGCGCTCTGGGTTTAAAAAACGCTCGAAGATCAGGTTGTAGCGGATCGGGTCGATATCGGTGATGCCGACGCAGTAGGCCGCCAGACTGCCCGCGCCGGAGCCACGTCCCGGACCGACCGGGATATCGTGGCTTTTGGCGTAGTTGATAAAGTCGTAGACAATGAGGTAGTAGTTCGTGTAGCCCATCGTCTTGACGACGTTGATCTCATAGGTCAGGCGCTCACGCAGGGCATCGGTCACTTTACCGGGGTAACGGCGCTCCAGGCCCTCCCAGCAGAGCTTTTCAAAATATGCCTGGTTCTCCATGCCGTCGGGCGCTTTGAAGTACGGCAGCTTCGTCTCGCCGAAGGTAAACGCGAAGTTGCACTGCTCGGCAATTTTGTTCGTGTTCTCGCAGGCTTCGGGCACCATGGAGAAGAGGTCGTACATCTCATCGGTGGATTTCAGATAGAACTCGTCGGTCTGGAACTCCATCCGATCCACATCGTTGATGGTCTTGCCGGTCTGGATGCAAAGCAGAATACTCTGCATCTTGGCGTCCTCTTTGGTGATATAATGGGCGTCGTTCGTTGCCGCCATCGGGATGCCGGTCTCCCGCGCCAAGCGGATGAGCTGCGGCAGCACGACCTGGTCTTCTTCAAGGCCGTGGTCCTGCAATTCGATGTAATAGTTGCCCTCGCCGAACAAGTCCCGATACCACAGCGCTGTCTGCTTGGCGCGGTCATAGTCCCCTGCCAGAATCGCGCGGGGTATCTCGCCCGCCAAGCAGGCGGACAGGCAGATCAGACCATCGTGGTGCTTTTCCAGCAGTTCCTTATCGATACGCGGCTTGGAGTAAAAACCCTCGGTAAAGCCGGCAGACACCATCTTGATAAGGTTCTTGTAGCCTGTCTCGTTTTTGCAGAGCAGAATCAGGTGGTTGTTGCCGTCGATACGGTTGACCTTATCAAAGCGGGTGCGGGTGGCTACATAGACCTCACAGCCGATGATGGGCTTGATGCCCGCCGCTTTGGCCGCATCAAAGAAAGCCACGCAGCCGTACATGACACCGTGGTCGGTGATAGCGCACGCCGTCTGCCCCATCGCTTTCAGCTGGTCAAACATCCGGTCAATGCGGCAGGCACCGTCCAACAGGCTGTACTCGGTGTGGACATGAAGGTGTGTGAATTGTCTCGGGGTCGTTTCAGGCATGGGGTGTTTCCTTTTCGTCAGGGGCCGTGTCCAGGCGGGCGGCAGCCTCCTGTATCTTCTTCATCCGGTGGGAAAGCCCGGCTTTGCTCACCGGCGGATCAAACTTCTGGGCCAGCTTTGCCAGCGGCAGGTCTGGGTACTGCATCCGCAGCTTGGCGGTGTGGCGCAGGGTCTCGGGCAGGGTGTTCATAGCCCCCGCCGCCTGCAGCTTTTCAATGGCAAGCTGCACCTGTACGGCGGCCTGGACGCTTTTGCCCAGGTTGGCTGTCTCGCAGTTGGAAAGACGGTTCGTCTTGTTGCGCATCTCGTTGTAAACACGCTGATCCATAATGCGCATGGCCGCGCCGCCCGCCCCCATAAAGGTCAGCAGATCTTCGATATGGTCGGCGGCCTTGATATAAATGGTGTTGGCCCCCTTGCGCAGGGCGCGGTGGGGGTGAAAATCGTGCTCAGCCAGCATGGCTTCCAGCTGTTGGGAAAGGTAATGCCGGGTCGAGAGGAATTCCAGATTGTAGCTTTTTTCAGGGTCGGTCATCGTGCCGCAGCACAAAAACGCTGTGGAGATAAACGCTTGCATACAGTTCTGGCATCTGAAATTTTCCGGACGGATGCGCAGGGTAGGCTCCTTGCCGGTGTGGCCAAACATTGCCAGCATCCTGGCAACCTCGGCTGGGTCCTTTACGCTGAACTCATACACCGGGCCTGTGGGGCGTTCCTTGCTGATAACAGTGCCCTGCACACCGCAGCGGCGGTAGAGCTTTTGGGCAAAATGGGCAACACCCTCGTTTTCGGTCTGTAAGACAACACCGCGGTCATCAAAGTATTTGCCAAAACAGGCCACCGCATACGCGGCGGCCATGTTGCAGCAGGGTTTGCTGATTTTGCGGCGCAGTATTTCGTTTTTCACTTCTTGAGAAAAGCTCAAGGTGGTGGTCTCCTTATTATAAACTTCGGTTCACGTCGCGGTGCTGCACGCTGGGGGCATAGCCGAGTTTCTCGCAGAACTCGCCAATCTTCCGCGCGAACGTGATGGAGCGGTGCTTGCCGCCGGTGCAGCCCACCGCGATCATCAGCTGGCTTTTGCCCTCCTTGACATAGAGCGGCAGGGCGTATTCCAGCATACTCTCATAGCGTCGCAGCAACTCCTGCGACGCTTCGGAGTTCATGACGTAGTCCACGACCTCCTGGTCGAGGCCAGTCTTGTGCTTGAGTTCCGGCACATAGAAGGGGTTTGGCAGGCAGCGCACATCCAACACCAGGTCTGCCTCCTGTGGCAGGCCGTACTTGAAGCCGAAGGACACGACCATCAACTCCATCGGGCTTTCGCCCTTGTCCAGAAATAGGCTGCACACCCGCTCACGGTTCTGCGCCGCCGAAAGCAACGACGTGTCGATGACATATTTTGCCTTCTCACGCAAAGGCTGTAATAGCTTGCGCTCCTTGGCGATAGCCTCAGTGATGGGGACTTTCTCGCTGATGGTGATGGGGTGCTGGCGGCGTGTCTCCTTGTAGCGGCGCTGGATGACGGAATCGTTCGCATCCAGGAACAGGATGTCGTAATCGATTTTCTTGGCATCCAGGTCGTCCAGGGCGGCTTTCAGCTGCTCGATGCTGCGCACGCCGCGCACATCCATAACGACCGCCACGCGGTTGAGCTGGTTCTCGCCTTGCAGGGCAAAGTCCACGATACGCGGCAGCAATGCCACTGGGATATTATCAATGCAGAAAAAGCCGATATCCTCCAGCGCATTGACAGCCATAGACTTGCCCGCGCCGGACAGGCCGGTCACGATCAGAAAGTTCATTTCCCCCACCGCTCTCTTATTTTACCACGCGAATCTCACGTTCCAGCACAAAGCCGGTCTTTTGCTTCACGATTTGTTTGACCTGCTCAGTCAGTTCTACCACGTCGGCACAGGTCGCGCCGCCGCGGTTGATGACAAAGCCGCAATGTTTCTCGCTGATCTGCGCGCCGCCCACGGTAAAGCCCCGCAGGCCGCAGTCCTCGATCAGCTTGCCCGCAAACGCGCCCACGGGCCGCTTGAAGGTGCTGCCCGCGCTGGGCCACTCCAGCGGCTGCTTTTCCTTGCGCTTGCCCAGCAGCTCCTGCATCTTGGCAAGCACGGCAGCACCATCGCCGCGGTGCAGAACGACCGTGACCGACAGGATGCACCAGCCGGGATTTTGTTCAAAAATACTGGTACGATAGCCCATAGCCAGATCCGCCGCAGGCAGCGTACGCAGCTGTAAGTTGTCATCCAGGAAGGTCACGCTTTCCAGCACGTCCTTCAATTCGCCGCCGTAGGCACCGGCGTTCATATAGACCGCGCCGCCCACCGTGCCGGGGATGCCGCAGGCAAATTCCAGTCCGGTCAGGCCCAGCGCTTGGGCCTTGCTGCAAAGCCGGCCCAGGGTCTGCCCTGCCCCGGCGGTGATGCGCACGATATCGTTGTCTGCGTCGGAGTGCTCCATCTCGGCCACGCCGCGCATATCGATGACTGCGCCGTCAAACCCTGCATCGTCAAACAATGTGTTGGAGCCGTTGCCCAGCAGGTAGACCCGTGCGCCGTTTTCGCGGCAGAGGGCCAGCGTGCTGCGCAGTTCCTCCGCGTTATGCGGCGTACACCAGAACGCTGCCGGGCCGCCGATTTTGAATGTCGTGTGCCCTGCCAGCGGCTCGTCCTGCACAAACGGCAGTCCTGCCGCCGCCAGTGACTCACGCAGTGCCGTGATCGTTTGTTCCTGCATGGAAACCTCCGTAAAAACTGCTGTTAAATAGAATTTCCCAGGGCGGCTGCACCGATAACACCCGCGTCGTTATGCAGCGTGCAGGCACAGATTTTGGGGAATTTGCCGGTGGTGATGTTCTTCGTCTCGTTCTCAGCATATGCGCGGACCGGGGCCAGCAGGACTTCGCCCTGGTTGGACACACCGCCGCCGATGCAAATGACCTCCGGCTCAAAGGTGTTGATGACGTTTGCAATGCCGACGCCGACATACTCGATCCAGCTGTCCACGACCTGCTTTGCCGTCTCATCGCCCTTAGCCATGGCGTCAAAGGCGAGCTTGGCGTTGACATGGTCGATATCCTGGGTCATCGTCCACATGATGGTGTTTTTGTTGGCCTGCATGGCGGCCTTTGTCTCGCGGGTCAGTGCGCTGGCAGAGGCATAGCGCTCCCAGCAGCCCTTGCGGCCGCAGGTGCACTGGATGCCGTCCTTAACGATGACGTTGTGGCCCATTTCGCCAGCCGCAAAGTTGAAACCGCGCAGGATTTTACCGCCCAGGATGATGCCGCTGCCGATGCCGGTGCCCAGGGTGATGACGACTGCGTCGTTATAACCCTTGGCGCCGCCCGCAATGTACTCGCCGTAAGCGGCGGCGTTGGCATCATTTTCCACATAGACCTTGCAGCCCAGCATCTTTTCCATGTCGGGGCCAAGGTTCCAGTCATAGTAGCCGAAGTTCGTGTTGAAGCCGACAAAGCCGGTCTTGAAGTTCACGCTGCCGGGGGTTCCGATGCCCACATAGTTGACATCGGCAAAGTCAACTTTGTTTTCTTTGGCAACGGTGCGGCACAGGTCTGCCAATGCCTTTTCCAAATCCTCCGCCGGGCGGGGCAGGCGCGTAGCCCATGTGGTCTTGGCGACGATTTCGTAGTTCTCGTTGACCAAGCCGGCGGTCATGGTGGTGCCGCCCAGATCGATACCAATGGTGTACTTGCTCATAATAAAATTCCTCCTACTTTTTCTGCACAGGGTTTTTTATGCAATTTCAATTCACGGACCAGGTTTTCCCGCGTGGCGTTCACGATGAGCTCCTGCGGGAAGTCCATCTCTTCCAGCATGGCGTAGAGGGCTGTCAGGCCGTGTTTCAACTGGTGTGTGCTGTGGGCATCGCTGTCCACAGCGATATGGCAGCCGCTTTGCAGGCAGGCCGCCAGCAGAGCGCGCATATTGGGGATGCCGTCCTTGCGGACATTGAAGGAGTTGCCGTTCAGCTCCACGACCTTGTGATTTTTGGCAAACGCCTTGGTGACAAGGTCGTAGTCGTAACGGTAATTTTCCTGCTCGGAATGGCCGATGATATCTACGTAAGGGTTTTCCGCCACGGCCAGCCAGAGGCGGTTTGCCTCCTTGCGGGTCAGCAGGCCCGGCACACAGGAGCTGTGAATGGACGCCACGACCCAATCCTGGTCTTTGAGCTGGCTCTCAGGCATATCCAACCCGCCTTTAGTGTCCATGACATTGGCCTCGGCTCCGTAGAGCATAACGACATCGTTGATCACATGGGGCATGGCGCTCCAGTTGGAGAAATGCCACGAGTGCGGCGCATCGGGCATAGCGGGCGCGTGGTCAGTCACAGCCAGGGCGCAGTAACCGATTTCCTTGGCCGCTACGGCCATTTCGTTAAAGGTGTTGTAAGCGTGGGTCGCACACAGGGTATGGGTGTGCAGGTCTGCAATCATTTGCATGGAATGGAAAAACCTCTTTTATTTTGAGATATCGTCCGCCAGGCCCAGCTGGGTCAGCAGCTCCTTGGCAGCGTTGTAGCCCATTTCCTTCTGGCGGTTGTTGATGGCCGCCGTTTCCAGAATAACAGCCAGGTTACGGCCGGGCATGACCGGGATGAGCATGCTGGGCACCTTGACACCGAGGATATCATAATACTCGGTCTCAAGGCCGGTGCGGTCATAGTTCTTTGTGCGGTCCCAGGGTTCGAGCTGAACGACCATCTCGACCTCAACGCTGGAACGCACTGAACCGATACCGAACACGCGGGCCACATTGATAATGCCAATACCGCGCAGCTCAATAAAGTGGCGGATATTGGCGGGTGCGGTGCCGAGGATTTTGCGGTAGGACACCCGGCGCAGCTCAACGGCGTCATCGGCGATCAAACGGTGGCCGCGCTTGACCAGCTCGATGGCCGTCTCGCTCTTGCCGACGCCGGAGTCGCCCAGAATCAGGATGCCTTCGCCGTAGACCTCGACCAATACGCCGTGGCGAGTGATGCGGGGCGCAAGCTCGGTGTTCAAGGTCGTGATGAGCTGGCCCATCAGGGCAGACGTCATCTCGGTGGACATCAGGAGCGGCACGCCGTACTGCTTGGCATACTGCATCATTTCGGACATGGGCCGCATCCCGCGCGTGAGCACAACAGCCGGCGGCTGGAAGGAAAACAGCTTTTCCAGGTGGGTGTTGCGCAGCGAAGTGGACAACTCATCCAGATAGGACATTTCGGTCAGGCCGATGATCTGGATGCGCTTGTTGTCAAAGTTTTCATAGTAACCGGCCAGCAGGATACCCGGGCGGTACACCTCGGTTGCCGTGACCTGAATCTTGTCCAGCTCACAGGGGGTGTAGGCGGTCGTCAGATTGGCTTCCTCAGCCAGCTTTGCCAGGGAAACAGAGAATTCGGACACAGTGGAACGCCCCTTTCCTTTTTGTAGAACATTATTACTTATTATACCGTACCTGCCGATTTTTGTACAGAGGGCGCAGGTGTACAATGTCAAAAAAAATACCCGCTGTTTTTGGATAAAAACAGCGGGCAGCAGGTTTTATGTCTGGGGGCGCAGTTTGGCAAACGCCCCGCGCAGGGCTGTTTGCAGCCAGAGCAGCGCCTTGGCCGCGGCAAAAGCCGCCGCCAGATAGATAATGAAGAGGAACGCTGTGTCCCGGCGGGAGAGCGCCGCCAAGTCAAAGTGGGATGCCATATCCTGGATGAGCACATGATGCACAAGGAACACCGCGTAGGAAATTTTGGCAAGCTCTGCGCCGAGCGCACGAGGCCAGGGGCGGTCCAGCAGCGTCGACACCAGCGCCAGCAGGATAAACACCCCCATGCTTGCCAACGCACAGGTGATTTTGCCGTCCCATCCTTTAGCCGGGATGGCCGCCACCAGCAGTGCCGGAGCCAAGATGTACTGTGCTTTTTTCGGCAGCATCAAAAACGTCATGCCGAAGAGAAATTCCGGGATATGTACGGCCACCAGCCGCGCATCCCAGCCCAGCAGGTGTACCGGGATACACACGGCCAGCGTCACAACCCAGGTCAGCCAGGCGTTTTTGCGCAAGGCCCGCTGCAGAAACGGGAACAGCAGATATAAAAACAGGATACTGCCTAAAAACCACTCGCCCACGCAGGCAAAGTCCGTGCCGACCCACCCCGCGGCAACGGCGAAGTTGTCAAGGCCCAAAAAGGTCAGCACCAGCGTGACGGTCCTGGCCCCGCCGAAACTGCCTGGGCGCGTGACGAACCGGCAGCTGAACACAACGAACCACGCGAGCCAGAACAGCGGATAGACAGCTCTTGCCCGCTTTTTGTAAAATTGCGGGGGGCTTTGCTCTGCCGGGACTGTCAGCGCCAGTGACGCGCCGGACACGATAAAAAACAGCGAGGAGCCGAAATCCCCCAAGTAAATGCCCAGCGGCAGGTTGCTGGTGAAAATTTTATGAGGCAATGTGAAATAGCCTGTGACCGTCGCATTGAAATGCACGACCAGAATACAGATAAGCGCCACGGCGCGGACCAGGTCCAGATAAAAAAGGCGTTGCTTTTTGATGGCTCTTCTCCCCTTTTACTTTTGCAGTTTGTGCTTGATGAGCCGCCCCAGATGCTTGGCCACAGCGGCAGGCCGAGCGGCATCGGCCTCGTACACATCCAGAACATCCGCCCGCGCGGCAGCCTGGGCGGCGGTTTCAAAGGCGGCGGCATAATACCCGGCAGCCTGGGCTGTCAGGGCCAGCTGCCAGGCGTCGCGCTGGGTGGTGCAGGGCGGGATGCCGTCGAGGAAGGAAGCCTCCCGCACCAGCAGCCAGCCGCAGTTGGGTGCAGGCAGTGGGTCGCTGCCAACAGGCACGGCGGCTTTTTCGGCCAGTATCTCGGCGTCACGTTGCCACTGGGTACGCCGGGCGGCGGCGCAGCCCTGCCACAACGGCAGCGCCGGGCTGAGCACTCCCAACAGCGGCTTTTTTTCAAACAGCTGCGCGGCGCGGCCCAGCAGGGCGTCCGCGTCGGCAGAGGCCTTTTTATTGTACCAGTCCGTCACCGGGTCGGCGGCGGGCAGCGTGTACCGCAACAAGCGCAGACCCAGCGCGGCCAGGTCGGGCACTTCGGCGGCGGGTTCTGCTATCACGTAATTCCAGTGCAGGTTCTTTGCCAGTGCGGCCATGGGCTGTGTCTGCAAGAGCGACGCAAGCAAAAGGTCAACGGGAAACTCCGTGTGCGCTTTCACATAGCGGTACAGTTCCCCCGCCGCGCAGCCATCGGTGCGGCGCAGCTCGTCGGCATAGGGCGTGAACAGGCTGCGGCGCTTGAAAAACGGGCAGTCCCGTTTTTGCAGTAGTTCTGCTGGGCAGGCCATGATGGGGTTGACGAAAACGCCGCACAAATCGTCGGTATTTACATAAGTATCCCAGATATAGCCCTTGGCAGCAAAGTACGGCGTGAACCGCGTTTCGTGCAGGATAACCGACTGTTCATAGCTTGCGGGCAGCGCCATCTGCTGCCAATAGTCCCAGAAGGCGTCGCTGTTAAATAATCGCGGCCGCAGCGCCAGGAAGTGGGATTGCAGGTGTTCCGGCACCGCGCCGCCAAAGCGGCGGCTCTGCATGGCATAATGGCGCGTCAGACCCCAGAAGTCGAGTTCCGCCCGCGCGTCCATAGCGGCGAACATCGGCCCCAGCGGGCAGACAGGCCCCGCCAGCGTAAAATTCATGAGGATGACTTCCTCATACTCCGCCAGCTTCTCCCGGCCAAGGGTCAGCAGAGCCTCTTTGTAAGCACCTACATCAAAGCCGGTGTTGTCCCGCTCAATGCGGCCTGCGCCCGCCTGCCGCACCCAAACGCGGTCCGCCGGGGTCAGCGTGCCGTTGGTAACAAACAGCACCTTGGCGTACTTCTGCATGGCTTGCACAGCAATACGGCAGGCTGTATCGATGCGGCCTGCCGGGTCGTAATGGAAATAGATGACCAGTCGTTTCATAAGGGGTCAGTCCTCGTAGGGGCCTTCGTGCGGTCCAAAGATGGCACGCTTGGTGTTGATGATGACCTTGTAGGAACCTGCGGGCAGGTTGTCCCGCAGCCAGTTCCGCGCGTGGCGGCGCTTGCTGTCGGAGTACGGCCCATAGTGGCTGAACAGGTGGTGCTTTTTGTAGGCAAAGCCTGTGGCCGAGTTTTCCGCACCGTAGAAGGTCGTGCAGTCGAACACCCGGGCCAGCGGGCGGATCATGCCGCTGGCGTAGGCCTGCATCGTGTCGTTGTGGGTCACGGCATAGTTTTTGCTCATGACCACCGCCGGGTAGTAGCCCGCGCTCTGGGCCACAAAGGGGTAAATGCGCTCGATGGCGTGGCTGATGGTGCCGTCCTGCGGTAAGGGTTCGGGCGGGAAGTCCGAATGCTGCCAGCCGTGGGCAAACAGCGGTTCCAGCGCCTTGGGGCGGAACCAGAACACACTGCCGTAGGGCGCAATGGGAGATTTTTCGCCGGAAATGGGTATATCGATGCCCAGATCTTTCATCAGCTTTTTCGTGTTCTCAAAGTTCGGGCCCCAGCCGCCGGAGCACATATTCATAAAGTACAAGCCGTGCGTCGGGTACGGCGGGCAGAGAATGCCGAGGTAGGGATCCTTTTCAAATTCACACAGCACGTTCAGCACATGGGCTGCATTTTTGCAAACGTTCTCGTTGCAGACATAGCCGAAGCTGGCCCCCACACTGCCGGGCTTGGTCTGGATGGCCTTTTTGTCGTGCATAAAGCAGGCATAGTCGTAGTCTTTGAGCTGCGGGGCCAGGTCGCACAGAAACGCGGCCACATCGCGGCCCTGGTTTTCCACCACGGTCACGGTGACGCTGTGCAGGTTCAAATCAGCAAAGGCCGCTTCGATCTGCGGTTTTTTTTCGGCGCTGCTCGTCGAGATAAAAACGTCCGTCTCCGGCGGAAACTTGGCCGCAAACGCCTTGCTCTGGTCGAGCATATCCATAAAATAGAGGTGCATGGCCAGCGCAATGCGGCGGTTTTTGCAGATACTCTCCGCCGTAACGGCATCCAGCACAGTCGGCTCAATGATGCGGGTCAGGGCCAGGCTGCGGGTGAAGTCGTGGGGGTGCATCGTGCGGATCATGTTCTTCCAGATGAGAGCCATCGGATAGTCTGTCTCATCCCGTAGGTAAGCGTACAGTTCCTGCACCGGCTCCCCCGCTGTATAGTTGAGGTAGGCTTCCAGCTCGTGCATAAAGCTGCGGCGCTTGAACAGCGGACACTTTTTCTCCCGCAGAAGGCGCGTCGGGCAGACGAGCAGCGGATAGTCGGTGAACTCCTTCAAATCGTCGGTCTTGACATAGACGTCCCACTTGAAGCCCTTATCCTCAAACTGTTTGGTGAACACGGCCTCGTACCGCTGCACCGAGTCGGTGTAGCTTTCGATCATCGGCATATTGTCCCAATAATTTTGCAGTTCAGGGGCCTTGACAAAGCGCTGGCGGTAGACGATGAAATGGGACTGGATGTGCACCGGCAGATAGTTATAAAGGTGCTTGCCCTTGAAGGGGTTCGACTTTGCGCCGTGGTGGATAGACAGACCCCAGAAATCGAGATCCTGATTTTCCCACATGGCGTCAAACATTTCCTTGAGCGGGCGCACCGGACCCATCAAGGTCGAGTTCGTCATGACGATCTCGTCAAATTCAGTGAGCTTCGCCCAGCCGTAAGAATCCAGCGCCGTTTTGTAGGCCCATACGTCGAGGCCCTTGTTCTCGCGCACGATGATGTTGTCGGTAAACTGCGAGAAGGCCGCGCGGCCCTGGGCGCTGAGTTTGCCGTTGCAGACCACGACCAGGTCGGTCAGGTTTTTTGCAAGATCTGCGAGGTAGTAGGTAATAAAGTCATCTACATCGCCGTTTTTCTCGTAGAAAAAGAAAATGCCCAATCGTTTCATAGCTGATCCTTTGCAAGAATTTGTTTGATTTTGGTCGCGTCGCCCCAGGTGCCGGGGCTGTCATACGGGCGGTCTGGGAAGGCACCGTAGTCCAGCTTGATCTTGTAGTTCTTATCCCGCAGGAATTGCTCGACCCGGTCGGCCAGGCTGCGGGGCTCGCCGGTGCAGACGTTGATGATGCCGTTGATCTCCTCCTGCACGCTGGCAGCGACGATCATGTTGGCAAGCTCGTCCACATCGATGAAGTCATAGAGGTTTTTGCCGCTGGTGAACGGGAAGGTCTTTTTGCCGTCCAGTTCAGCCTGAGCCAGTTTGGCAAAGATGGAACTGCCGTGGGCTTCGTCGCCCGTAATATAATAGGCGCGCAGCCAGTGCAGGTTGCAGCTGCTGCCCTGCAAAGAAAGCATCATGCTCTGGCGCAGCGCATTTTTGGCAATGCCATATTGGCTCAGGGGGTTGCAGGGGGTATCATCCTCAATAGCGCCCTCCCAATAGCCGACTTCGTGCATGGTGCCCATCACGGTCAAATCCGAAAGGCCGCCCGCTGCCATATTGTTCAGGAAGGTAACATGGGAGGAAAGATCCTTCATGTGGCTGGGCGCATTGTGGCGGAACCCATCCCGCCAGGCCATATGGATGCAGACATCAGGCTTGCCCAACGCCGCATAAATATTTTTGTCCCCGCTGAAAATAGGCACATCGCAGAATTCTGCGCGCTCGTCCACGCCCTTAAAAGCAAAGTCCGATGCAATGACGCGGTAGCCCATATCCAGTGCTTTTTTTACAACATGGCGGCCGATATAACCGGCTGCGCCGGTAACAAGGATGGTTTTCATTGTAGCAGTTTCTCCTCCCGGTTTGGCAGGCAGGCATACAGCCCCTGCAGGTGGGTACGGAACAAAAACAGTGCGGCACCCTGTTTTTTATTGTGCCGCAGTGCATACCAAAAGTCAAGCCTGCTGTGGGGGCAGGCTGCCAGCGCCTGCTGCAGGCTGCGCCAGGCAGCCGCTTTGGCTTTGGGCGGCAAGCGGCCATCCCGCAGCTGATGCATGACAAAGGTGACAAACTCTGCCTGGCGGGCGCTCCACACCTTTGGCAGCTGCTGCGGGGGGCACCAGGCGCGTGCTGCGGTATATTCCGCCTGCACCCACCGGGGCAGGTATTGCAGCCGTACCTGCACTGCTGCCGGGTTCCCACAGGCGGAGGTACTGCCCTGCCGCTCCAGGTGTTCATATACGATCTGCGGCGTATATGCGGCTGAATCTGCCTGCTGGAACACTGCCGCGTTGAAGGCAAAATCTTCCAGCCCTTTGCGGCAGGTTTCATCAAAGCGCAGATGGCCCAGCTGATTTGTACAGTACATAGCGTTCCAGACAAACTGCGGCCCGCTTTGCTGCAAAAATTGCAGGTAGTCCTGCCCCGCCGGTTTGTGAATGATTATTGCCTGCCCCGGCGGGTGGGGCAGCTCCACAGCCGTTCCTGCAGCATTGGCCCGCAGCAGGCGGTAGCCACCGCGCGCCACATCCGCCCCGGTTGATTTGGCAAGGACCAGCAGGGTTTCCAATGCATGGGGCAGCATGGTATCATCATCATCACAAAAGGTGAACCACTGGCCGCGGCAATGCTGCAAGCCAAGGTTGCGCGCAGCGCAGATGCCCGCATTGGGCTGTTCCAGCACCCGGATGC
>ERZ827168.2373-NODE-2373-length-22256-cov-4.178956_pt1 | contig 22256 bp, 16 predicted proteins | sample MGYA00519868_ERZ827168 | MGnify/ENA primary metagenome ERZ827168 (study PRJEB31778, sample SAMEA3449271) | human gut metagenome | biome: human gut; feature: human-associated habitat; material: faeces | place: United Kingdom | collected 2010/2012 ...
TCTTTGCCGTATTTATCTGAGAGACGACGCCAGCTTCTCTATCTGCGACTGCTCGAAGGGACAAAACGGCAAGATCGTTCAGATTTCGGATGACGGGAAATCGTATTCGGCACTGTTCCAATGCCTGCGGAACAGCACGCTCAATCTCTTTGGCGGCGAGATCAGCGGCGGCACGTTCGGCAGTGGCGTGTACAACAAGAGCAGCATCACCGGCACGCCGGTTTTGGGGCTGAGAAAGAGATGGTCCAGGCGGCGGTCCAGCTCCCGGCGAGGGGAGGGCGCGGCAAAGACGCAGGCCGCGCAGAGCTGTTCGGCGCGGCGCACCAGCGCGGTCACCGACCGGTCCAGTAGCGACTGGCGGGAGTATCCGAGAGCTTGCAGCTGCTCCTTCGCCAGCTCCAGCGCGCGGCGCACCTGCTCCTGTTGGGCAAGGTCAAAGCCCAAAAAGTCTTTCAGCGCGTCCAGGATGCCCTCGTCCGGGCAGAGCAGCCGCAGCGCTACCCAGCCGGCGGGCAGCGATTCGGGCAGGAGGGGACGGAGGGCTTCGGCAAGATTTTGCACCACCGGCTCAATGTCGCGGGGCAGGTGGGGCGGCAGATGCAGCAGGGTACGCAGGCGCAGGCGGGGCGTATCGCTCAAAAAACGGAGCGGACGGCTGCGGCCTTCCACGAGCAGGTTTTCCAGGTCGAGCACGGGGATCTCTTCCCCGGCGGCCAGGTTGCGGATCAGACCTGCCTGCAGCTTGCCGCGCACGTCCTGAAGACCGCGCAGATGCAGCACGCAGGAAAGGTTGCCCGCGCGCAGGGAAGAAGCGTCCTGGGCCTGGAAGGAGAAATTGCCCTGGTCTATCTCTATCTGGAGGGTACCGGGCAGCAGGCCGTCCAGCCGGGCCAGCCCCCCCGTATCGCCGCTGCCGCCCCCGGCGGCGGAGCCCAGCTTGCGCAGGTCCAGCGTGGGTAGCGGCAGGCTGCCGGAGAGCACGGGATTCTGCAGGGCCACGTATTCCAGTTCCAGCCGTCCCTGCAGCAGGGCGGTCAGGCGGGGGCGCAGGCGGGCCGTGCGGACGGAGATGTCCAGCTCCTTAATGCGGATGCGCACGTCATCGGCTTGGACGGCTGGAGGCAGCCAGGAAAGGCCGATGGACCTGACATGCAGGTGGAGGCCCGTACGCTGGGTGAAGTCTTCCAGCAGGGCATGGGTGATGGCGACGGAATTGTGCTGCACATAGACCATGGCCGCGCCGGCCAGCAACAGGATGCCCAGCAGCAGGGCTGCCAGACAGCGGAGGAAAAGACGCAGGCGGCGGGATGGTTCGGGCATGGCAGGAAGGCTGCTTGACGATGAAAAGGGGCAAGGCTAGGTTGACGAAGCGCTGTCGCGGCGTGCGCGGAAGGCACGACAAAAGCCCCGCCGGAGGGAAAAGCCCGCTTCCGGGCAAAAAACGGAACAGCCCTAGCGGCTGCTGTCCATGTGCAGGTCCAGACCCGGGTCCACCACCGGCGTGCGGGGCGCGGCCTTCTTGGCCGCAGGCGCATCAAAGCTCAGATGCAGCAGGGGATCCTGTGCGGCAGGCGTGGCCTGCACGGCCGTTTCGGCCAGTTTGGGGGCAGGGCAGCCCAGGGCATCCAGGCGGGCTTCCATGGCGCGCAGCAGCACGCGCATCTGGGCGTGTTCGTCACGCAGGGCGCGGTTCAGGCGTTCCTGGCTGCGCAGCATGTAGAATTGTACGGCAAGCATGCCGAGAAAACAAAGAAAAATAAAGAGCATCAGGGAAAACATGGGGCGGCCTCGCGGATATTCTGGCGGCCGTCGTGCCCATGTTTCCGGGGCTGGCCGCAGCTCCGCTTATATACATTCGGACGCGGCAGGGCAAGATGCCGCAAGGAAGGAAAATGGCAACAGCAAAGATCGAACCGCATATGGTCATGGCCGATGCCCAGGGCAACATCTATGATGATCCCGACCTGCTCATGGTCTGCCGCCGCGGCGAGGAATGGGGCACGCCCCGTCCTGACGAACTCATGCCCCTGCCCGAGGAGAGCGAGCTCTTCCTCCTGCCCGGACGCCGGGCCGTGGGCCTGAACCCCGAGACCGGCGAGATAGAGTGCACCGAGGATCTGGCCGTGGCCGCCTTTGCCGCACCGGCCCATACGCTCTCCGCCCATCCGGCCTACACCAGCGATGCCGACGCCCCTCTGCTGCCCCTGTTCGCCTATGGCGCCGTGGGCTTCGCCAAGGGGCGCTTCTACATCTGTGCCCGCAAGGTGGATGCCGACCAGCGTCAGGAGTTCCGCCACATCCCGCGTTCCCGCATCGAAAAGAACGTGCGGGCCCTGCTGCGCCAGTTCCCCAAGAACCGTCTGGTGGGCCACATCCTCGAAGACTGCGTCATGAAGTACGACTGCCCGGCGGCCCGCAACTTTGCCCTGGGCCGCTTCGAGGCGCCCCTGCCCAGTTCGCGCACCTGCAATGCCCGCTGTGTGGGCTGTATCTCCGAGCAGGACAAGGATTCGCCCATCAACGTGACGCCCCAGTGCCGCCTGACCTTCACCCCCACCCCCGAGGAACTGGTGGAAGTCATGAGCTTCCATGCCGGCCGCGAGACGAAGACGCCCATCTATTCCTTCGGGCAGGGCTGTGAGGGCGATCCCCTCATGAATCCCGACCTGCTGGTGGAAAGCGTGCGCCTGTTCCGCAGCCGGGGCGGCGTGGGCACGGTCAACTGCAATACCAACGCCTCCCGCACCGAGGCCGTGGAGCGTCTGGCCCAGGCGGGCCTCTCCAGCATCCGCGTCAGCCTCAACAGCGCCCGGCCCGAAGTCTACGAGCGCTACTACCGCCCCCACGGCTACAGCTTCGACGACGTGCGCCGTTCCATCGCCGTGGCCCGGAAGAACGGTCTCTGGGTCTCGCTGAACCTGCTCTTCTTCCCCGGTGTCACCGACAGCGAAGGCGAGCTGGAAGCCCTGGCCCGCCTGGTGGGCGAGAACGGCGTGAGCATGATCCAGTGGCGTAACCTCAACATCGACCCCGAATGGTATCTGGGCCTCATGCGCGGCATCGACCACGGCCCCATCATGGGCCTCAGCCTGTTCATGAAGCGTCTGAAAAAGCTCTGCCCCTGGCTGCGCTTCGGCTACTTCAACCCCTATGTGGGCGAGAAGGCCGAGCTCACGGCCCCCCTGCCCGGGCAGTGGCAGATGCCTGATCTTTCCGTGGCCGACGCGCCCCTGGCCGGGCCCGCTTCGGAAGAGGCCGCCGGGGAGGCGGACGCGGAAGCTGGAGCATAGTTTTTGGCGGAGGAGGCCGGGTATTTTCCGGGGGAGGAGGGCGCTTTTAAAAAAGCGTCCCCCTCCCCCGGGCCCCCTCTCCCCGTAAAACTTTTGCTCCGGTGCGGATGGCAGGTCCCCGTCTTCGGCTTGCGGGGAGCGATTTCGTTTCGTCATCGGGAAAGGGGAGAGCGCGTGCGTCTCCCGTGCCTAAAAGAGGGGACGCTGCCCGGAGTAACGGCAAGACGACTTCCGGAGCATGGCATCGTCAGGAACGGCGGCAGGGGCGGACGGTGCAGCACGCGGACGGGAGGCTCATCCGTGAGGCGACGGAGGCGCGGATCCCGGGTGAACGGACAGGCTCAGGGCAGGTACGGATAACGGGCGGATATTCCAGCCTGTTTCCCGGGCGGGATGTTTTTGATGGGAAAAAGGATGTTTTTAGCCGGAGATAAATATTTTTCGTCGGGAGACGGTCTTTTGCTTGACGCACGTCCTGTTCTTCTATAGTTTCTTTTTGAAATTGAATTTCTTTTTCTAAACATCCAACGGCGGCCATGCCGCCAGGGAGTTGTCATGAGCAAAGTCCTGATCGTTTTTGGTTCCAGCACCGGCAATACCGAGGGCATCGCCCAGAAACTGGAAGAGATCATCGCCGCCGCAGGCCATGACGTCACGCTGAAAAACGCCGCCGACGTGGATGCCGACGGTCTGGCCGAAGGCTATGATGCCGTGCTGCTGGGCTGCTCCGCCTGGGGTGACGACGAGCTGGAGCTGCAGGACGATTTCATCCCTCTTTATGAGAACATGGAAGCCATGGGCCTTTCGGGCGTCAAACTGTCGGCGTTTGCCTCCGGCGACAGTTCCTACACGCATTTTTGCGGTGCGGTGGACGCCATCGAGGCCAAGGGCAAGGACCTGGGTGCGCAGATCGTGGCTGAGGGGCTGAAAGTGGACGGTACCGTCAGCGATGCCCCTGATGCCGTGCAGGAATTTGCGGCTGCTGTTCTGGCAGCATTGTAGCCGCAAAGGGACCCCGGCCTTCGCCGGGGCGCGTCCTGTGCCTTGCGCGGAGTCTGGCCATGGACTCCGCGCTTCTTTTATGTCCTGTCCCGCCTTCAAGAGGCCTTGGGCATCCCGGGCCTTGCCAGCCGCAGACAAACATCGTAGCGTGCCGCCATCATCATCTTTGTTGTGGAGGTCTGTATGGCGATCCTTGTTTGCGGCGGTGCGGGCTATATCGGTTCCCACGCGGTCCATGCCCTGGCAGCGGCCGGGCAGGAAGTCGTGGTGGTGGACAATCTCCAGACGGGCCATGCCGCCGCCGTGGCGGGCAAGGCTGCCTTCGTGCAGGGCGACATCCGCGATGCCGCCTGTCTGGACGGCATCTTCCGCCGTTTCCGCATCGACGGCGTCATGCACTTCGCCGCCGATTCGCAGGTGGGCGAGAGCATGGTCGATCCCCTCAAGTATTTCAACAATAACGTGGGCGGCATGCAGAGCCTGCTGGAAGCCATGGTCCGTCATGGCGTGGGCCGCATCGTGTTCTCGTCTTCGGCGGCGGTCTACGGCGAGCCCGACAGCGTGCCCATCAGCGAGGATGCCCCCACCCGGCCCACCAATCCTTACGGGCACAGCAAACTGATGATGGAGGCCATGATGCGCTGGGTCTCGGTGGCCCATGGCATCCGCTATGTCTCCCTGCGTTATTTCAATGTGGCCGGGGCCCTGGCCGACGGCAGCATCGGTGAGGACCACAGCCCCGAGAGCCATCTCATCCCCCTGGTCCTGCAAGTGCCGCTGGGCCGGCGGCCGCATATCACCATCTTCGGTGATGATTACGCTACGCCCGACGGGACCTGCATCCGCGACTACATCGCCGTCACCGACCTGGTGGACGCCCATATGAGGGCCCTGGACCATCTGCAGCGCGGCGGTGATGACCTCATCTGCAACCTGGGCAACGGGCAGGGCTTTTCCGTGCGCGAGATCGTGGACTGCGCCCGCAAGGTGACCGGTCATGAGATCCCCGTGGTCATGGGGCAGCGGCGCGCGGGCGATCCGGCCCGTCTGGTGGCTTCCGCCCGCAAGGCGCAGCAGGTGCTGGGCTGGCAGCCGCAGCTGGGTGTGGAGGCCATCATCGAATCGGCCTGGCGCTGGCACCGGGAACATCCGCACGGTTACGGCGAACGGCAGTAAGACGGCATCCTGGCAGGGCGTCAGCCATGCGCCGTTCCTGTGGCGGAGGAGCCGTGCAAAGGACGGTAGTGGCAGGCTGGCCTGCCAGAAAAGACAACGTTTTATCCGGGGAGGCATAAGCCTCCCTTTTTTTATGGCCTTGTGCGGGCTTGCTTTTCTTTTGAGGCGCCGCTATCTTAATATTGATAACTTGTACTGATAGGAGGTGCCATGTACGGCTATCCCTGCGCGCGACGCGCCTTTTCCTTTTTCATCCTGATGCTGGCCCTGGTCCTTTCCGGGACCGGTGCCGCGGCTGCGGAACTTTCCCGCCCCACCTTTGACCCCTTACGGGAGAAAGCCCCCATGAATAATGACGGATTCCGGATCATTGCCCGCGGTGATGCCGCGGTGCCGCCCCTGACGCCCCGCGAGGCGGACATCATCCTCCGCAAGGCCACGGAAGCCCCGTGGTCCGGTGAGTACGAAAAAAACACGGCCGCCGGGACCTACCTGTGCCGCCAGTGCGGCGTGGCCCTGTACCGTTCTTCGGACAAGTTCGATTCCGGGTGCGGCTGGCCCGCCTTCGACGATGCCCTGCCGGGCATGGTGCGTCGCCAGCCCGATGCCGACGGCCACCGGGTGGAAATCGTTTGCGAGCACTGCGGCGCCCACCTGGGGCATGTTTTTGAGGGCGAAGGCCTGACGGCCAAGAACACCCGCCATTGCGTCAACTCCCTGTCCATGCGCTTCGCCCCTGCGGGCAGCGAAAAGGAAAAGCTGGGCCTGGCCCTGTACGAGCAGGTGCGCAACACCCAGGTGGCCGTGCTGGCGGGCGGCTGCTTCTGGGGCGTGGAAGATGCCCTGAGCAAGCTCCCCGGTGTGGTGGACGTGCGTTCCGGCTACACGGGCGGCCATACCGACCGGCCTTCCTATGAGGATGTCTGCCGGGGCGATACCGGCCATGCCGAAGCCGTGCTGGTGCGCTTCGATCCCAAAAAGATCAGCTATGAGGCCATCGTACGCCGCTTTTTCGAAGTCCACGATCCCACCCAGCTGGACAGGCAGGGCCCGGACGTCGGCAGCCAGTACCGCTCCGCCATCTTCTGGCTGGACGAGTCCCAGAAGCGGACGGCCCAGAAGCTCATGGATGAGCTGCGCGGTCTGGGCTATGACGTGGTGACCCGTCTGGAAAAGGCCGGGGCCTTCTACGAGGCCGAGGCCTACCATCAGGACTTTGCCCGTCGCACGGGCCGGGGCGGCTGCCATCTGGCCGTGCCCCGCTTCGAGCGCCGTGCTGACGGCAGCCCGCGCTAGGGAACTGGCCGCATACCCATAAAAATAAAAGGCAGGCACGCCGCGATGGTGTGCCTGCCTTTTCGTGTTTTTTGTTTTCAGGGAAGGCGGAATTGGGTTTGCGCCATCTCCCTTGAAGGGCTGCCGTTTTTTTGTGCCTGATGCTGTGCGGAGGAAGGGGTTCCTTTTTCGCCAGACAACGGAGATCCTCCCGCCGGACAAGGCCCCTTTTTAGGCCTTGATGCGCCGGACCAGCGGCGCCAGGCAGAAGATGGCCACGCCCACCACCACGATGGGCGACAGGGCCCAGCGCAGATCGAACTGGTGGGAAAGGAAGCCCACCATGGGCGGGCAGCCCAAAAAGCCCAGGAAACTGAGGGACGAGACCAGCGAGATGGCCACACTGGGCGGCACGCGCGTGGACTTGCCCGCCAGGCTGTAGCAGAGCGGCACCACGGAGGCCATGCCGAAGCCCACCAGGGCCAGCCCCGCCGTGGCGGGCAGCAGGTCGGGCCAGAGCAGGGCCAGGCTCAGACCGGCGGCGATGCAGAGGCCGCTCAGCTGGAGCACGGGCGTGACCCCGAAGCGGTTCACCAGACCGTCGGCCAGCAGGCGGCCCGTGACCATGGCACACATGCAGGCCAGGTAGCCGGCGCGGATGAGGCTCTCGCCCGGCTGGACCACCTGGGCGAAATAGACGGAGCTCCAGTCATACATGGCGCCTTCCGTGGCCATGCTGCCCAGGGCGATGCAGCCGAGCAGGGTCAGATAGAGGTCGGGGCGGAAGGAGCGCTTCCCGCTTTCGGGCGCTGCGGCGCCGATGCGCACTTCCCGGGGCATGGTCCAGGTGCGCAGGCAGCACAGCGTCGCCAGCGTGATGACGAGGATGGCGGCAAAGTGGGGCAGGGGCGCCACGCCCAGCGGCGCCACGATGGAGCCGATGATGCAGCCGGCCACCCCGCCCAGGCTCCACATGCCGTGGAAGGTGGCCATGATGCTGCGGCCGTAAAGGGTCTCCACGCCCACGGCCTGGGCATTGAGGGAGATGTTGAGCATGTTGTTGGCAAAGCCGAAGCCCAGCAGGGCCGCGGCCAGCCAGTGCGGGCTGCCGGCCAGGGCCAGGGAGAGCAGGGCGCAGGGCATGAGCATGAGCCCCAGCATGATGACGCGGCGGCTGCGGAAGCGGCCGATGAGCCAGGCCGTGGGCGCGATGGAGAGCATCTCGCCCAGAGGGGCGGCCAGCAGGACGCTGCCCAGGGCCGCGTCGCTCATCTGCAGGGCGGCCTTGATGTCCGGGATGCGGACGGCCCAGGAGGCGAAGACCATGCCCATGACGAAGAAAAAGGCATTGATGGCGGTACGATAGAAGGCCCGGGGCGTACGCGGCAGGATGCGGGCCGCGGCCAGGCGGGGAGTGGAGATGGTCAGTTCCATGACGTATCCTCGATGAAAGCACTGGCGCTCTCCAACAGGACTGTTTGAGCGCACAGGCAACATCTATGCGCATTGCCTCGCCTTGAAAAGTGTTTTTTTTGCGGGGAGCTCCGGCGGGCATGCCTGCTGCTCCTGCTCGGATCCGGCCGTCCGCTCTCCTGGGAATTCAGAGCGGGAGCCCGGCATATCCCGGCTTTCCTGCGGCGCGGACGTTGCATCCTGCGCCGGGCTTGCGTATGGGGAACGGCATACGGAGGTCGTCATGACAAAAAAGATCGTTTCCTGCCTGTTTGCCCTGGTCCTGCTGCTGGGCTGTGTCTTCCCGGCCGCAGCTCTGGAGATCCATATCGACAACAGCCAGGCCCTGGGCGGGAGCCTGGCCCTGCGCTATCTGCGCACGGACGGCGTGTGGGTCACGAAAGGCTGGGTGAACTTCGGTCCGCACAGCAAGCAGACCGTGACCCTGGAGACCTGGGAGCCCGTGTTCTACCTGCATGTGGAAGTAGGCGGCGGTGCGTCCGTGGAGCTGCCGGGCGAAAAGCACCGCTTCTGGGTGGTGCGCGATGTCTTCGAGCTGGAGGGGGATGCCCGTCCGGCGCGTGGCCAGCAGGCGGATTTCATCAAGGTGGAGGTGCGGGGGGACGATCCCCGTTTCACGCTGCGCTTCTGATCCGGGCCGCCGTTGTGGCGGACAGGGCAGCACGGCCATGAGCGTGCCGCAAAAAAGGCAGCCTTTCCGGTGACCGGAGGGCTGCCTTTTTTTGACGGATGATCTTTTCCGCTAGCGGCAGTTGCAGAGCGTCCTGTCGCGCAGGGAGGGCAGGCGGATGCCGCCGCGCGTCAGCTCCAGGCGCAGTTCGGCAAGGCGGCGTTCGATGGCGGCGGGCAGGCGCACACCGGCATGACGGGCCCAGACCTGGGGCGAGACGATGTCCACGCCGCCGTTGGCCAGGTCATAGGTGATGATCTCGTTACCGGCAAAGGCCCCCCGGGCGGTGGCTTTGACGATCTCGAACACGGCGCGGTCGGCCCGCTTGACGATGCTGGTCAGCATGAGCTTGGGCGCCAGGAATTGCTGGTCCTTGTCCACGCCCACCAGGGGACGCCCCTGGGCTATGGCCGCTTCCACGGCGCCCAGTCCCGCACGCCCGGCCAGCACGGCCAGGGCATTGATGTCCAGCCCCAGCAGTTCTTCGGCCTTGGCGCGGCCTTTTTCAGGGGAGCTGTAGCTGCCTGCCACGCCGTTGATGACGCGCGCGCCCGGGCTTTCCAGCCGGACACCTTCCACAAAGCCGTTGAGCATGGATTTCAGCTGCGGGTCGTCTTCCCCGGCCAGCCAGCCCAGGGTCAGTTCATCGCCGGCGGCGCGTGTCCGGGGGGCGGGCAGCAGGCCGTGCCGGTGCAGCTGGGAGAGCAGGGCACCGGCCAGGAAGGCGGCCTGCTCGTCGGCAAAGGTCACGCACATGATGTTGGCGGCGCGGATGCCCGTATCGATACAGCCGAACTTCGTCTGCCGGAAGTTGGCGGCATTGTTGCGCAAGATCTCGTGCAAGCGGGCCCCGGAGAGCAGGACGAGGTCGGCCTGCCGGGCGGCGGCCTGGAAGATGCCCTCCTGCGTCAGGCCGTTGCTGCCCTGGGGCGGGGCCACCACGACGGCCGTGCGGACGCCCAGCTCCTTCCGGGCCTGCTCCAGCCCCTGGCGCAGCAGATCGTTCCAGCCCTGGTCGGGGGCCGCATCTTCCAGCAGCAGAGCTACGCGCAGGGCCGGGGCCTCGCCGGCCGGAGCCGCCAGGACGGAGGAGAAACAAAAAACGGACAACAGGACGGACAGGCACAGCAGCCGGGTGATATCAAAGCATTTTTTCATGTCAGGCTCCCGGCGGCATACTAGCAGGGGGCCGGAGAGGCCACAAGCGCCCGGGGAGCCGCTTGGAGAAAAATTGAGTAATCGAACAATTTGCATAGTAAAAAGATTGTATTTTACAACATACTGTTTTTAAATGATAAAAATAATAATATGAAAGATTTTCTGCTATTTTTGAGGCATTTTCCCTGTCGTTGGGCATTTTTCTGTGAAAAAAAGCACTAGGCAAGCTGTGAAACTTGTGCTAAGTCTCCTGCTCAGGAAACGTGTACTCGTGTTTCGTCCCTGCGTATGGGTTGCGCAGGGGCGGGATGCAACTCCTTGGGACATTGCTTGGAAGGATACGTTATGTCTGCATACGAGCTGCCTGCATGGCTTGACACCCGGTTCATCGAAAACGCGCTCAGTCGTACGGCTGCACCGGACAAGGCGGAGCTTCGGGATATTCTGGACAAATCTCTGGCTCTGAAGTCACTGACCATTCAGGAAGCGACGGCTCTCATGCGGGTGACGGATCCCGAAGACGTTGCCCTGATGATGAAAACGGCGGATGCGGTCAAGCAGAAGGTCTATGGTGACCGTATCGTGCTGACCGCTCCGCTGCACATCTCGAACCATTGCGGCAGTGAATGCCTCTATTGCGCCAATCGCAAGAGCAATACGCTCATCCAGCGCAAGTACATGACCTCGCCCGAGATGCGCGAGGCCGCCGGCAAGCTGATCCGTCAGGGCCACAAGCGCATCGTGCTGGTCTCCGGCCAGCTGCCCAATGCCGATGTGGAATACCTGGCCGAAGCCATCAGCATCATGTACACCGTGTTCGACGGTCACGGCGAAGTCCGCCGCGTCAACGTCAACGTGGGGCCGCTGAATGCCGACCAGTACAGCGTGCTGCTGGATGCTGACGTGGGCAACGTCCTGATCTATCAGGATACCTACCATCCCGATTACTACAAGGCCGCCCATGTGGCCGGGCCCAAGAGCCATTACGAAAAGCGCCTCAACGCGCCTGAAGTGGCCCTGGGCGCCGGTGTGCGCGATGTGGGTCTTGGCCTGCTGCTGGGCCTTGCGCCCTGGCAGTTCGATGTGCTGGCCACCATGCTGCATGTGGCCCATCTCAACCGCCTGTTCGGTGCCGGCGGCCACACCATCAGCATGTTCCGTCTGCGTCCTGCGCCGGGCAGCCTGTTCGTGCCCCCGCATCCGCTTTCGGATGACGAATTCCTGCGCTGCGTGGCCATCATGCGTCTGGCCGTGCCCCATGCGGGCGTCGTCGTCACCACGCGTGAGCCTTCCGGCCTGTGGCGTGACGCCTGTAGCAGCGGTGTCTCCCAGGTGTTCACGGGCAGCGTGGGCAGCGCTTACGAGACCTGGAGCGAAAAGCCCGGTCCCGACGGCATCCCCTTCCCGCTGGGCGAAGACACCCATCTGGACGAAGTGGTGCGCTTCCTTATGGAAGAGGCCGAGCACCTGCCCTCGTTCTGTACCGCCTGTCCCCGTTTGGGCCGCAGCGGTGCGGACTTCATGAGCATGGTGCGCGAGTGCGGCATGCGCAGCCAGTGCAGCCCCAACTCCATCGCCTCTTTTGAAGAGTTCCTGCTCAACTACGCGACGCCCTTTACCCGCGAAGCGGGTGAACGCCTGATCGCCCGCAAGCTCCCGCAGATGAGCGATGTGGAGCGCGGCGCGGCAGAACGCCTGTTGCAGAAGGTCAAGTCGGGCCGCATGGACGAATTCATCTAACAGGCAGCGGCCAGGGCCGTTCTTCAGCGAAACCGCCGCCACCGACTGCCAGAAGGCAGACGGTGGCGGTTTTTTATTTTTGTTGGCATAGTCCGTTATCCTGTTTTGCCCAACCCGGGCCACAGACAGGAAAAAAAGGGAGACGCCGTGGCAAAACTCACTGACCGTATCTTTTTTGACAAGCAGGACAGGGACATCCTCGTCCTGGTCAACCGTATCCTTGAAGCGCCCAACGTGCCCTCGCGGGACAATCTTTTCAATCCCGAGCTGCATCCCCACGGCATCAAGGAGCTGGTCACCTCTCCGGCCTCCCGCATGGCCTATGCCGTCATCAACCTGCTGCGCAATCTGGAGGTCGGCGGCTCGCGTGACCGCCTGCTGGCCCTGCAGACCCTGTATGACGAAGTGCTGACCAGCGCCCATTCGGCCCTGCGCCGCAATACCGCCCGTGCGCTCATGCAGATCATGAAGGACATGGTGCGCGCCCACGGCGACGAGACCCGTCAGCTCATGCTGGCCCATGACTTCCGCAGCACCGCCCTGGGCACGCCGCGCGTGGTGCGCCGCATGCTGGCGCGCTACCATCTGCCCGAGATGCCCGAAGCCTGGAACCAGCTCGCCTTCGACGACCATGTCTATGACGTGAACACCAAGGGCCGCAAAACGCCCACCCACCTTATCATGGACGCCTGGATCAAGGGCCTGCGTTCCATCACGGTTGTCTACGACAACAGTGTGGATCTGGAGGCCGCCACGGAGGTCATCCACGCTTCGGGCATCGTGGGCATCTCCGTGCGTATCGGCCTGGAGTTCAGCGTGCCCTTCTATGACCGTTTCGTGAATTTGGTCTGGATGCCGCGCGGCTTCAGCTCCGGCAAGGGCTTCCTGGACTTTTTGCGCAGCCCGCAGATGCGGGAGATGCTGGAAAAGGGGCGCGAAGTGCTGCACTGGCGGCGCGAAGTGGCCCTGCACACCCTGGAAGTCTGGAACGAGGACGAGCGTCCCCGTCTGGAGCAGCTCTGGGGAGTATCCGTGGCGCCCATGGGCCTGGAGGAGTTCCTCGACTTCGTGGGGCGTGGCCATGCCTCCCTGCTGCGTCTGGCCGAATACCTGCACAAGCACATCCAGCCCAGCCTGCGGGCCCGGGCCGAGATCCTGCGCGCCCGGCATGACGATCCCGAGGCCATGGAAGAGTTGCAGCGTCTGGATAATCTGGGCCCCGACGATGTGCAGGCCCTGTGGCTGAACCCCGGCCACAACCCGCGCATCCCCAATACGGAGCAGCCGGGCGCCTGCGACAACCTGCCGGAACTGATGTGCATGAGCGCCCAGAAGCTTTCCGCCTATCTCAACGGGCTTGCCACGGGCAACCGTCTGATCCTGGGCACCGAGGGCCTGAGCGTGGAGGACGTGGTGGAGCTGCTCTGGGACTGCGAGGGGCGCATCACCCATCTGGAGCTCTTCAACATGAAGAGCTGGGTGGAAGGGCACCTCAACAATATCGCGGCCATCAACGAATTGCAGCGCGTGCTCAACCAGGGCCTTGCCCCGCGCATGAAGCAGATGGTGCGCCAGATGATCCGGCAGATGGAGATGACGGGCGACGACGAACGCCTGGAAAAGTTCCATGCCATCCTGCGCGACATCCCCAAGCTCTGGGCCGCATACCGCCACGAGCCTCTCAAGTCGCGCCTGGGCAGCAATTCGGCCAGCCGTTCGCGTTCGTACGGCATGGGCCTGGCCATCCGGGAGACGCTGCCGCGCCGGGCCCTGCTGGCCATGAAAAAGTCGGGCAGCCAGCAGTCTGCCATCCCCATCTATTCACCGGTGGAAGAGCAGATCCGCTACAACGAGCCGGAGACCCCCTCGCCCGGGCAGCGCCTGCTGGCCCATTTCCGCTTTTTGCCGGGCTGCGACCATCTGGGCATGGAACGCCGCCGCGTGTGGCGGGCGGCCAGTGAGGATTGCCGCGTCAGCAACCGTGGCAACATGGTCAACCTCGGCGGCCTGAGCCCCTTCCGCGGTAACGGTCTGACCGATGCGCCGCAAGGGGAGGAGGCCCGGCCCGACGGCCAGTACCTCAACAGCAGCCTGAGCAACTGGCTCAAGGTGCTGCTGGGCTTCATCCCGGCCTTCGTCTCCTTCATCTATACGCAGGACTGGTGGTTCCTGGCCTGGTTCGGCACCTTCATCTGGTTCGGTATCACCGGTGTGCGCAACGTGGTCCAGATGGTCATGGCGGCCCGTGGTGCCAAGCGCAGCACCCTGACCCACTGGAAGGAGCACGTCAGCGTCAAACGCATCTGCGATTCGCTCATGTACACGGGCATCTCGGTGCTGCTGCTGGAGGTGATGATCCGCGTCTGGCTCCTGGAGGACTGCTTCGGCGTGACAGTGGCGGAACAGCCCGTGGTGGTCTTCACCGTGCTGAACATCGTCAATGGTTTCTATATCTTCGCGCACAACGTCTACAGAGGCTTCCCCCGCGAGGCGGCCATCGGCAACCTGTTCCGCAGTGCCCTGGCCATCCCGGTCTCGTCCCTGTATGACTTCATCCTTTTCCACCTGCTGCTGCTCTGGGGCATCGCCGATCCCCATATGTATCTGGTGCCCAGCGCGGCCGTCATCTCCAAGATGGCCTCGGACACCGTGGCAGCCATCATCGAGGGCTATGCCGACAGCCAGGTGAACCTGCGCATGCGTCGCTGGGACTACGAGAGCACCATCAAGCGCATCTTCGACTGCTACACCCAGCTGGAGCTGCTCTTCCCCCGCGAGGACGCCCTGATCTGCCTGGCCCGTCCCGGTGGCCTGCGCGGACGTGGCGGTGAGGAGGCCCAGCGCCTGGAGCGCATCCTCATCATCTGCGCTCTGGACCTGATGTATTTCTGGTTCTATCAGCCGCGCGCCCAGGAGGCTTTCCGGCACAAGGTGCGCTCCATGGCCGAGGCCGACAGGGCCGTGCTGCTCAGCGCCCAGCTGGTGCTGATGCGCGAACGGGAGGTGAGCCAGTTCCTGGTGGATGGTCTGCTTGGGCGCAACTTCTCGAAACCCCTGGCCTTCTTCCTTGACAGGCGCAAGGAATACCTGCGCCTCATGGCGCGCATCTGCATCCTTTCAAAACCCCGCGAAGCCCCGGCCTGCCCGGTTCTTTTCGGGGAGGACAAAAAAAGTTGAATCTATTTTATAAAATCTTATTGCCATGGCGGGGCTGGTCGCGTATGTTGATTCCAGTACATCCATAAACGTTTCCAAACCGGGCTCGGACGGGGATCCAGACCGTTCAGATGCCCAAACCAAGGAGTTGCACAATGAGCACGGATGTCAAGAGCATGCATATGGGCCAGATCACGTCCTTCTTCATCCCCACCGTGACTCTGGTCGGCCAGAACTGCTCCACCCAGATTCCCGATCGCCTGAAGAGCCTCGGCGGCAAGAAGCCGCTGATCGTCACCGACCAGGGCATCGTGGCCGTGGGCATCCTGAAGCAGATCACCGATATCCTTGACGCCGCCGGCATGCAGTATGCCGTGTACGACAAGACCGTGCCCAACCCCACGGATAAAAACGTTGCGGAAGCCACCGAAGCTTACAAGAGCAACGGTTGCGACAGCCTGATCACCCTGGGCGGCGGTTCTTCGCATGACTGCGGCAAGGGCGTCGGCTTCGTGGTCGGCAACGGCGGCACGATCCACGACTACGAAGGCGTGGACAAATCCAGCAAGCCCTTCCCGCCCTATGTGGCCGTGAACACCACCGCTGGTACCGCCTCTGAAATGACCCGTTTCTGCATCATCACCGACACCTCCCGCAAGGTGAAGATGGCCATCGTCGACTGGCGCTGCACCCCCAGCGTCGCCATCGACGACCCGGTCCTGATGATGGGCATGCCTCCGTCCCTGACCGCCGCTACCGGTATGGACGCCCTGACCCACGCCGTGGAAGCCTATGTTTCCACCGCTGCCACTCCCATGACCGACGCCTGTGCCGAAAAGGCCATGGAATACATCAACCGCTACCTGCGCCGCGCCGTTGCCAACGGCAAGGATATGGAAGCCCGCGAAGGCATGTGCTACGCCCAGTACCTGGCCGGTATGGCGTTCAACAACGCCAGCCTGGGTCACGTGCACGCCATGGCTCACCAGCTGGGCGGCTTCTATGACCTGCCGCACGGCGAATGCAACGCCATCCTGCTGCCCCATGTGTGCGAGTACAACCTGATCTCCAGCCGCCGCCGCTTTGGCCGCATCGCCAAACTGCTGGGCGAACGCGTGGACGGCCTGAGCCCGACCGACGCTTCGCAGGCTGCCATCAAGGCCATCCGCATCCTGTCCAAGGACGTGGGTATCCCGGAAGGCCTGATCGCCCTGGGCAAGAAGTACGGCAAGGAAGTGAAGGAAGAGGACATCCCCACCATGACCGCCAACGCCCAGAAGGACGCCTGCGGTCTGACCAACCCGCGCATGATGAGCGACGCCGCTGTGGCCGCCATCTACAAGGCCGCCCTGTAGTCCTCGCTGCATAGCTGCATAATGGAGGCCCCCGGGAAACCGGGGGCCTTTTTACGTTTTGGACTTTAGCTTGTCGGGCGGCACGGCGCGAAATGAAAAACCACCCGCATGGCAGGTGGTTTTGAGACGAGGGCCGGAGTGTTCTCAGCTGTTGGAGATGGCACGGACACGGCAGGGCGATATGCCCCGCTGCGGGGACCGCTGCTTCTCCCGCTGCAGTTTTTCAGAGGCGCATGCCGGAAAAAAGCGGAGAGCAGGGAAGGGGGACTCTTTGTCCGGCAGGGCTCCCCCTGTGATGCGGCATCACGCGAACATCTCCGGCCGGGCGGCACGGCAGACGGCTCCGGCCACGGCGTCAGCGGCCAGGGCCCCCAGCAAGAGCTCATTCCAGGGGCCGTGCCCTTCGGGCAGGGGCTGCTTGCTGGCCAGCGTGAACACGATATCCCCGTCGAAGAGCATGTGCGCGGGGATGATATGCCGGGCCAGACCGGTGGCGGCCATGCGGGCCAGACGGCTGCACTGGGTCTTGTCCAGGGGGACGTTGGTCGCCACTACGGTGAGCACGGTATTGCCGGCAGGGACCTGTCCGGCCAGAGCGTCCAAAGCCTGCGCATGGGGCACAGGCGTGCCGTCAGGGAAGCGCCCGCCGGCCAGGAAGTTCCCCCGGGCATCGTAGACATTGCCCAGCGCATTGAGGACCACCAGGGCCGCCACCCGTATGCCCTCCCGTTCCAGGCACAGGCTGCCCAGGCCGCTCTTGTCCGAAAGATCCAGCGGTTTGCCCGCGGCATCCTGGCAAAGGCAGAACAGGCGGCCGCAGCGGGCCCCGCAGGCTGCCCCCACAGCGCCTTCGGCCAGCGGTGCCGCCGAGGCCGCCCGGGCCGCGGCATAGCCCATGTCCGCATCGGGCAGCACGCCGGGCCGGGCATTCATGTCCAGATCGTAGATGACGGCCCCCGGGACGATGGGGATGACACCGTGCGGCATGGCGAATCCGTGTCCTTGTTCGCGTAAAAAGCGCATGACGCCGTCAGCAGCGGCCAGTCCGAAGGCGCTGCCTCCGGCCAGCAGCAGGCCGTGCACGGTATCCACCTGTGATTCGGGCCGCATGAGTTCGGTCTCGCGGCAGCCCGGGGCGAATCCGGGCACGGCGATGCCCGGCGTGAAGCCCTGCGGGCAAAGGATGGCGGTGCAGCCGGTATGGTTCCGGTCGTCCGTGGCATGGCCTGCCAGCAGGCCGTCGATGGCGGTCAGGGTGGTATTGCTCATGGGAATTCCTGTGGCGGAGGTTGGCAGCTGCGCCCGTGCAACCATACGGCTGCTGTCGGGAGTGGGCGCATGGGACAAATCTTTCATGTTCACGCGGAAAAGGAAAGCCTCCCTTGTGGGGGATGCGATCAACAGTCCGAGCCGTACCGGGAAGGGGAGGAGGTTGTGCGGGCCGGTAGCCAGGTACCGGTCAGGAGTGGGGACGTTTTCGGAGGAAGGGGCGGACATTTGTCAGAAGAAGCCAAAGATCCTTCCTGGGCGCATCCCGGTGCCAGAGAACGACAGAGCCCCGCGCGAACGCAACGTTCGGCGCGGGGCTCGTTGTTTTTCGGCAGATGCCGCGGATCAGGCCAGCATGTCCAGGAAGTACTGGTGCAGGCGCAGGTCCGGGGTCAGTTCGGGGTGGAAGGACGTAGCCAGCACATTGCCCTGACGCACGGCCACGATGCGCTCGCCGCGGTCGGCATCCAGACGGGCCAGCACCTGCACGCCTTCGCCCACGCGGCTGATGAGCGGGGCGCGGATGAACACGGCCCGCAGGGGCTCACCGGCCAGACCGTCGATGTGCAGGTCGGTCTCGAAGCTGTCCACCTGACGGCCGAAGGCATTGCGGCGTACGGTGGCGTCCAGCACGCCCAGACGGGGCTGGTCAGAGCCTTCGATCTCCTTGCAGAGCAGGATCAGGCCCGCGCAGCTGCCGTAGACGGGCATGCCGTCCAGGATGCGCTGGCGCAGCGGTTCCAGCATGTCCCATTCCACCAGCAGCTTGCCGATGGTGGTGCTTTCGCCGCCGGGGATGACCATGCCCTCAAGGCCTTCCATGTCCTTGAGCTGGCGCACTTCGCAGACATCGGCGCCCAGACGGCGCAGCGCTGCGGCATGTTCGCGGAAGGCCCCCTGCAGGGCCAGGACTCCGATGCGGGCCATGCTACCAGCCCCGCTCCTGCATGCGTTCGGCCGGCGGGATGGTGGAGATGTCGATGCCCACCATGGGTTCGCCCAGGTCGCGGGAGATCTCGGCCAGCAGAGCGTAGTCCTTGTAGTTGGTCACGGCCTGCACGATGGCGCGGGCACGCTTGGCCGGGTCGCCGGACTTGAAGATGCCGGAGCCCACGAACACGCCGTCGCAGCCCAGGTGCATCATCATGGCGGCGTCAGCGGGGGTGGCGATACCGCCGGCGGCAAAGTTCACCACAGGCAGGCGGCCTTCCTTGCGCACGGCCATGCAGACTTCCAGGGGAGCGCCGTTTTCCTTGGCAAAGTTGGCCACTTCGGCTTCGGGCAGGGAGCAGAGCACACGGATCTCGTCCATGACCTGGCGGCAATGGCGCACGGCTTCCACCACGTTGCCGGTGCCGGGTTCGCCCTTGGTGCGGATCATGGCCGCGCCTTCGGCGATGCGGCGCAGGGCTTCGCCCAGGTTGCGGCAGCCGCAGACGAAGGGCACGGTGAAGTCGCGCTTGTCGATATGATAACGGTCATCGGCGGGAGTCAGCACTTCGCTCTCGTCGATGTAGTCCACGCCCAGGGCCTCAAGGATGCGGGCTTCCACGAAATGGCCGATGCGGGCCTTGGCCATGACGGGGATGCTCACCACTTCCATGATGCGCTTGACGATGGTGGGGTCAGCCATGCGGGCGATGCCGCCGGCGGCGCGGATGTCGGCCGGGACGCGTTCAAGAGCCATGACGGCGCAGGCGCCGGCTTCTTCGGCGATCTTCGCCTGTTCGGGGGTGGTCACGTCCATGATGACGCCACCCTTGAGCATTTCTGCAAGACCGGTCTTCAGGCGAATGGTGCCCTGTTCCATGAAAAAACTCCTTTGTCCATACAGCAGGACATGCAGCGGAAGGGGAAAAAGGCTCTTCTGCTCACCGCTGGAGAACAGAAGAGCCGCCTGCCCGGGGCCTTATGGGTGCATACGTCGAAGGGGGAGATATGCCGGTCAACCAGGCAATGACCGGCCACAGCGGGCTATGAGGGCAGGCAAAGTTCGTGCAGGAGACGCTCCGGTTCCGGCTGGGGGGAGCGTGCCTGGATAAAGGACGATGCTTCGGGAAGCCGGTCACGGAGCAGAACGGCCGCTGCCAGAGCGATGTCGGCCAGCAGCTCAAGTTCTTTCCGAGTGGTGATCATCACTTTCAGCGATCTGTATTCTTCCCGGCTGGCCAGCAACGAGAGCATGGCAGCCTGCCCCGGCCAAAGACCGCCACCGGCCGCTACGGTATGGACTGCCTGGCTCATGAAGGACGTCCCGCCGATCTCCTGCTCCAGGATGTCGGCAAGTGCAGCGGCCAAAGCAACTTTTTGGGCGGAGGTACGGGCGTTGGCGTACTCCTGTCCCAGTCTGGCGATCTTTTCCCCCAGGGCCCGGGATGCACGATCAAGATCACCGGGGCGACGGGGATACGCCCTGTCATTGACGACGGCCTGGGCATGGCATTGTTGGGCGGCCTGAACCAGACACTGGCCTACGGCGGGATTGTCGCTGTCCTGATTCCAGCGGATCCAGGGCATACTGGCTGCAAGAGCGTCGCTGTCGCCGGGGCTGTACGCCTTGGACTCCAGGACGATGCAAGGGATGCGGCACATGCCCAGTTCCTGCATGAGGCATCCCTTGTTGCCCACAGGCAGGATGCCTTCGCTGTCTTCCACCGGTCCGCTGCCGTCAGGAGAGGCATTGATCGTCAACAGCCAGGCGCAGGGCGTACCCTCCAGGGAAAGCATACCGCCCAAAAACTCGCCGCAGCTGCCGGGGATGTCGTCCGTGGCGTGGAGCACCCCCGCGGGCCAGTGCCGGCGTACGGCATCCAGCAGGGCGCGGGCATGGGCCAGGATGAGGACGGCCCCCATCTTGTCCATGCCCTGCCCGCGGATCCGGCCCAGGACCTTGGTGGCCAGGGTCTGCGAGGAAAGTTCACAAAGGCCCGTACCCCGTTGCAGCAGATCCGTCTCAAAAGGAGAGAATCCGCCGGACAGGGAAGCCTGTCCCTGTCCCCCGCAGGCCAGAGAGACCGTCAGCCTGTCTTCATCCGTGCGGACAGCCGTCACGGTCAGATCCAGCGGACAGACCCGCAGGAGCAGGGCCAGCAGGGTGGCGAACCCGGTGGCGTCGTCCTGGACGAAGCCCTGGTGACTGTTGGCGTGCCCGACGCCAATATGTCCGGCAAAAGCCAGATCCGCTTTGTGATTGCAGGGGAGGGAAAAAAGTTTCATGGCAGTGAGGAATGGTGGTTGTCCACCCGGAGGGGCGAGCGGACAACCACCTTAAGGAGGTTGCTAGGCGTTGTTCGTCGCAGCCGGGGTGTCCAGCTTGCGGTTCCAGCCCGTGATGGCGGAGAAGAGCAGCACCGCGAGCAGGGTCCAGGAATAGGGGTTGTACAGGGCCGTGCTCAGAGCCGGGGCCGGGATGTTGTAGCTCTGGGCAGCACTATACAGGGCTCCGTACCAGGTCGCCACCGCGATATGCCAGGGCAGGATGTAAAAGACGGTGCTTACGGCGCAGTCCATGAGGTTGGCCCGGCGGGCAGCGCTCAGGTTGAAGCGTTCGCCCATGGGACGGACGATGGAGGGGCCCACCAACAGCTCGGCAGGAGCATTGGCCGAGATCGGGATGGAAGCCAGCACCGTGACACCCACGATGAAGAGCTCGGCCTGGCGTACCGTGCTGACCAGGGACTTGTGGGCAAAGTCGAGGATGCGCTTCATGATGCCGCATTCCACCATGATCTGGGTCACGGCAAGGATCAGGATGGCGAAGATGATGGGGCCCACCACGCTGAGAATACCGTTTTCAATATAGCCGGTGGACTGACCGGCCTGGGCAGGGATACCGAAGATTTGCGTCGGCTTGATATGGCCGGTAAGCACAGCGATGACAGCCGCGCAAACATTGCCGTAGACTAGGGATTCGATGATGTGGCGGCCCATCATGGCGGAGCCGACGACCACCACCAGGGCGATGAGCATCAGCACGCCGGCGGGATCGAAATCTTTCTGGATATCAGGCAGGGCCGCAGCCTGGTCCGCGTTACCGAAGATCAGGAAGATGACCATGGCCATGACGGCTGCGGACATGGAAAGCGGGAAACGGCTGCGGACGACCTCTTTCATGGTCGCGCCCTGGGTATAGGCGGAAACGATGGTCGTATCAGCAATGGGGGAAAGGTTGTCGCCAAAGGCCGCACCGGAAAGGATGGCCAGACCGAGCATGGCCGGGTCGGCACCCAGGAAATAGCCGGCAGGGTAGAGCACAGGTGTCAGGGCGATGCAGGTACCGGTGGAGGTGCCTGTCCCCAGAGCGAACAGCATGGAAGCGAAGAAGACGAGGCCCACAAAAATACTGCCCTGGGCGCCGGTGCTCATGCCCATCCAGAGCAGACCGTCCACCAGACCGCCGGCAGCCATGAGCTGACCGAACACGCCGGCGAACAGCCAGGCCGTAATGATGACGATGCCGTTTTCATCGCCGATGCCGCGCATGGCGGCAAGACAGTAATCTTCCTTTTTGCGGGCAAAGAACAAGCCGATGACGAGGGCCAGCCAGGCGCAGGCCCAGAACGGCTGGGTGCCGCCGCGTTCCGCAAGACAAAGCCAGACAAGGCCGATGATGAGTACAGCCAGGGGTACGGCACCGCCCAGGATACCGCCATACATATCGAGTCTTTTTTCTTCAGACATATGCCCTCCACG